>Ga0193752_1000234_pt1 | contig 62439 bp, 70 predicted proteins | sample H1c1metaG_FD_144924 | JGI IMG/M metagenome (GOLD analysis project Ga0193752, IMG submission 144924) | Soil microbial communities from a riparian zone of the East river system, Colorado, United States - H1c1 | ecosystem: Environmental > Terrestrial > Soil > Riparian zone | place: USA: East River...
CATGACGATGGTGGTGACCGGCGCCTGCATGCTGTGGGTGGGCTGGTTCGGCTTCAACGCCGGCAGCGCGCTCGCGGCGGACGGCACGGCCGGCATGGCGATGCTGGTCACCCACATCGGCGCCGCGAGCGGCGCCTTCACCTGGATGGTGTGCGAATGGCTGCGCTACGAGAAGCCCTCGGTGCTGGGCATCGTCACCGGCATGGTGGCGGGACTGGGCACCATCACGCCGGCCTCGGGCTTCGTCGGCCCGCTCGGCGCGCTCGCCATCGGCGGCGCGGCGGGCATCGTCTGCTTCTTCGCCACCAACTACATGAAGCGCGTGCTGGCCGTCGACGACTCCCTCGACGTCTTCCCGGTGCACGGCGTGGGCGGCATCCTCGGCACGCTGCTCACCGGCGTGTTCGTCTCGGCGTATTTCAACGGCATGGGCTATCCCGACAAAGTCGGCATGGCCGATCAGATGCTGGTGCAGTTGTACGGCGTGCTCGCCATCGGCGCCTGGTCGGCAGTGGGCACCTTCGTGCTGCTCAAGCTCTGCGACATCGTGGTGGGCATGCGCGTCGGCGGCGACGAGGAAACCGAGGGCCTCGACACCGTGCTGCACAACGAGAAAGGCTATAACCTGTAGAAGTGCTGACCTGGCTCGGCGCCCGCGACGGCTTCCCGCCGGTCGAGCAAGCCCTCAAGGAGCCGAACGGGCTGCTCGCCGCCGGCGGCGACCTGTCGGCGCCGCGCCTGCTCGAAGCCTATCGCCGCGGCATCTTCCCCTGGTACTCGCGCGGCGAGCCGCTGCTGTGGTGGTCGCCCGATCCGCGCATGGTGCTCCACTGCGAGGAGCTGAAGGTGTCGCGCTCCCTGGGCAAGAACCTGCGGAACAAGGGCTACGAGGTCAGGGTCGACACCGCTTTCCGGCAGGTCCTCAGGGGATGTTCCGCCCGCAAGGCAACCTGGCTTGGCGCCGACATGCAGGCCGCCTACCTGGAGCTGCACCGGGCCGGCCATGCCCATTGTTTCGAGACCTGGCTGGAGGGTGATCTGGTCGGCGGGTTGTACGGGGTGGCGATCGGCCGCATGTTCTATGGAGAATCGATGTTTTCGCGCGCCACCGACGCCTCGAAGGTGGCGCTGGTGCACCTGGTGGCCCATCTCAAGGAAAGGGGCTTTCCGCTGGTCGATTGCCAGATGAACACCCCGCTGCTCGCCTCGCTCGGCGCCCGTGAAATCCCGCGGCGCACTTTTTTACGCCAGGTTGCAGCGTTGGTAAACTACGCCGAGCCAACTGGAAAGTGGAGCCTTGTCCAGACTTAACGACCTGCCGCACGCAGTACTCCAGTTCTACGTAACTGCGCCCTACCCGTGCAGCTACCTGCCGGACCGCATGGCGCGCTCGCAGGTTGCGACGCCGAGCCACCTCATCAATACCGAGCTTTACGGCGATCTGGTCAAGGCCGGTTTCCGCCGCAGCGGCATCTTCACCTACCGCCCGCATTGCGATGCCTGCCGCGCCTGCGTCCCGGTGCGCATCCCGACCGCCGAGTTCAGCGCCAACCGCTCGCAGCGCCGCGCGCTCAAGCAGCACAGCGGCCTGGTGGCGCAGTCGCAGCCGCTCAAGTTCCGCCTCGAGCACTACGCGCTCTACCTGCGCTACCAGTCCAAGCGCCATTCCGGCGGCGGCATGGACAACGACAGCCGCGACCAGTACTCGCACTTCCTGCTGCAAAGCCGCGTCGACACCCGCCTGATCGAGTTCCGCGAGGACGGCCAGCTGGTCATGGTTTCGATCGTCGACTACCTGCCCGACGGCCTGTCGTCGGTCTATACCTTCTACGATCCGGAGCGCCGCAACGCGAGCTTCGGCACCTACAACGTGCTGTGGCAGATCGATTCCTGCCGCCGCCTCGGCCTGCCCTACCTGTACCTCGGCTACTGGATCCGCGAGAGCCCGAAGATGGCCTACAAGTCGAAGTTCGAGCCGATCGAGGGCTTCGTCGGCGGCGCCTGGCGGCGCCTGGGCCGGCGGCACACGGAAGAGAAGGTGTGAGCCTGTACGGGCTCGCGCGTCCCTTCCTTTTCGCCCTCGATCCCGAAGCCGCCCACCGCCTTACTCTCCGACTTTCCGATTTTGCAGGTTTTGGTTTTCCCGCAGTTCCCGCTGTTCCAGTCGAGGTAATGGGATTGAAGTTTCCCAACCCCGTAGGTCTTGCTGCGGGCCTGGACAAGGACGCGGCGCATATCGACGCGATGGCGCGCCTGGGCTTCGGTTTCCTGGAAGTCGGCACCGTGACGCCCCGCCCGCAGCCTGGCAATCCCCGCCCCAGATTGTTCAGATTGACCAAGCAGCAGGCGTTGATCAACCGGTTCGGCTTCAACAACGTCGGCGTCGACGAGTTCCTGCGCAATGCCGGGCGCGCGAAATGGAAAGGCGTGCTCGGCATCAACATCGGCAAGAACGCCGACACCCCGGCGGAGCGCGCCGTCGACGACTACGCCATCGGGTTCGAGAAGGTGTTTTCCAGCGCTTCCTATGTCACGGTCAACATTTCCTCGCCCAACACGAAGAACCTGAGGGATCTGCAGCAGGACGAGCAGTTGAACGCTCTATTGGCCCGCCTTTCTTCACTCAGAAAAGATCTTGAGCAACGTCACGGCAAGCGAGTGCCCCTGGCGCTCAAGATCGCGCCCGACCTTGAAGGCGCGCAGATCGCGTCGATCGCCGATGCGGTGCGGCGCCACCGCATCGACGCGGTCATCGCGACCAACACTTCCACCACTCGCGAGGGCGTCGAGGGATTGCCGCATGCGAGCCAGGCCGGCGGGCTGTCGGGCGCGCCGATCACGCGCCGTTCGACCGCCGTTCTCGGTCAATTCAGGAAGGCACTGGGAAATGAAGTCGCGCTGATCGGCGCCGGCGGCATCCTGTCCGGCGCCGATGCGGCCGAAAAGCGCGCGGCCGGCGCGGCGCTGGTGCAGCTCTACACCGGCCTCATCTACCGCGGCCCGGCGCTGGTCTCCGAATGCGTATCGGCGTTCCGCGCGAAGTAAAGGATGGCGAGTTCCGGGTCAGCCTCACGCCTTCCGGTGTCGGCATCCTCGTTTCTCAGAAACAGAAAATCGTTGTCGAGCCCGGCGCCGGAACCGGCGTGGGCTTCTCCGACGAGGACTATATAGCGGCCGGCGCCAGCCTCGGCGACCCGTGGGAGTGCGAGCTGGTCGTGAAGGTGAAGGAACTGCAGCAATCCGAATACCGCCGGCCGCGGCGCGGCCAGACCGTGTTCGGCTTCCAGCACTTCGGCCCCGACCCGGAACTGCTCGACGCGGCGCTCGCCTGCGGTGCCACCTTCATCGCCTTCGAGACCGTCGGCCAGTCCGCCGGCCTGCCGATCCTCGCGCCGATGTCGGCGATCGCCGGCCGCCTGGCGGTGCAGGCCGGCGCCTGGTGCCTGCAGAAGCAGAACGGCGGCAGCGGCGTGCTGCTTTCGGGGCTGGACGGCATCGCTCCGGGCAAGGTCGCCATCTTCGGCGCCGGCAATGTCGGCTCGAACGCACTCGCGATCGCCCACGGCATGGGCGCAACAGTGACCATCATCGCCCGCTCCGACGCGCGAATTTCCGTGCTGAGGGAGAAATACCCCGGGGTAAGGTTCTTGAAGGGACCGCAGGACAGCATCGATGCGGATCTCATTATCGGCGGCGTACTGACGCCCGGGCAGATGTCGCCAACGCTAATCAGCCGCGCCATGCTGGCGCGCATGCGTCCGGGCTCGGCGCTGGTCGATGTCGGCATCGACCAGGGCGGCATCGCCGAGACCTCGCGGCCGACCTCGCATAGCGAGCCGACTTACGTCGAGGAAGGCGTGGTGCACTACTGCGTGCCGAACATGCCTTCGGCCTGCGCCCGGACTGCGAGCCTGGCGCTGGAGCGGGCGGTATTGCCTTTCGTTTTGCAGTTGATGAAAAACGCCCACGATGAAAATCTCCAGACCGGCATCCAGGTGCGCGCGGGGAAAGTCACGCACGAGCATCTCGCGCGCGACACGAAGCGCACCTACACTGCGCTATGAATCCGGCCAAGCGCGCGGAGATCTACCGCCGCCTGCAGGCGGCCAACCCGCACCCGACGACCGAGCTCAAGTACCGCACGCCCTATGAGCTGCTGGTCGCGGTAGTGCTCTCCGCCCAGGCGACGGACAAATCGGTAAACCTCGCCACCGCCGACCTGTTCAAGGTGGCTGCTGCGCCGCGAGAAATGGTAAAGCTGGGCGTCGCCGGCCTGGAGGAGTACATCAAGCGCATCGGCCTCTTCCGGACCAAGGCGAAGAACGTCGTTGCACTATCCGAAATCCTTCTCAAGGAGCACGGCGGAGAAGTGCCGCAGACGCGAGAAGCCCTGGAAAGCCTGCCTGGCGTCGGCCGCAAGACGGCGAACGTGGTGCTCAACACCGCCTTCGGCCAGCCGACGATGGCGGTGGATACGCACATCTTCCGCGTCGCCAACCGCACGGGCCTGGCGCCGGGGAAGGACGTTCTTATCGTCGAAGAGAAACTTTTGAAGTTCACACCACACGAATACCTGATGAACGCGCATCACTGGCTGATCCTGCACGGCCGCTACGTCTGCCTGGCGCGCAAGCCGGACTGCCCGCGTTGCACGATCCGCGACCTTTGCGAATTCAAAGGGAAGACCAAGGATGTTTGACCCGTCCCGGGAGCAGGTGCGGGAGATGTTCTTCGGCGCCTGGCAGAAGTACCGGGCGGGGCAGCCGATCGGCGGCATCGAGTCCCTCGCCCTGGACGTGATCCTGCTGCACCCGGAATACCACGGTGTCCTCAGCCTGCCGGGCAAGTTCCGGGAGAAGGACTACACCGACGAGAGCAACCCGTTCCTGCACATGAGCCTGCACGTCGCCTTCGAGGAGCAGCTCTCGATCGACCAGCCGCCGGGCATCGTCGCGCGCTGGCGGGAGCTCCTCGCCAGGCACGGCGACCGGCACGAAGCGCTGCACCAGGCGATCGAATGCCTGGCGGAGACGGTCTGGCGAGCGCAGCGCGACAACGTGCCGCCCGACGCGGCGGCCTACCTGGACTGTCTGGGACGCCGCAGCCGGGTCTGAGCTATTTCGCGCCGGTGGCGCGAGTCAGTTCCTCGAGCGCGCGCTCGAGGAGCCATTCGATCGGGTAATAGAGGAACGTCGCGCCCGTCGCGCGGAACTGCGCTATCTCGCCGATGCGCGCCGGCAGGCCGAAGGCGCGGCCGGCGCTGCGCAGCCGCCCGCTGACATGCTCGATGGCCGCGTTGACCTCGGGCGTGCGCGAGCCGCGCTTGCCGGTCATCTCATAGGAGAGATCGTTCGGCCCGATCAGGAACACGTCGACGCCGGGCACCACGGCCATCTCGTCGACCGCCTTGACCGCCGCGGGCGTCTCGATCTGCACGATCACCAGCTTGTCCTTGGCGGCTTCGCCGCAGGCATAGCGCACCAGCTCGACGATGGCGGCCGTCTCTTTCGCCGATTCGACGTGGGGCACCACGATGCCGTCGGCCTTGCGGTCGAGGTACTGGACCAGCACCTCGGGGTCGCGCGACCAGCTGCGCACCACGGCCGGCAGGCCGGCGGCGCGCGCGGCACGGATGAGGTCGGTGGCCGCGTCCAGCCCGATGCCGGTGCGCTCGCAGTCGACGAACGCCACATCGGCGCCCAAGCGCGCCAGGTGCTCGACGATGTCGGGGTTGTGGCCGCCGAGGTTGACGGCGACGACGACTTCGCCGCGCCGCAGCTTCTCCTTGACCGCCAGGACCTGCGCTGCCGATGCCATGGATGGATTCTAGTCCGCGACGATGCCGGCGGCCCTGACGACCTCGGCCCACTTTCGCACGGCCTGCTTCTGGAATTCGGCAAACTGCTGCGGGCTGTTGTGGACGAACCGCGCGCCGTTGGCGGCCAGGCGCGCCTGCATCTCCTGGGACTCCATGACCATGGACACCTCGGCGTTCAGCTTTTTGACGATCTCCGCCGGCGTGCGGGCGGGAGCGAACAGGCCGATCCAGTTGTCCGCGGCGTATCCCGGCAAGCCGGCCTCGGCCACGGTAGGCACCTCCGGCATCGTCCCGGAACGCTCGCTCTCGAGCCCCGCGATCACCTTCAGCCGGCCCGCCTTGACGTGCCCCAGGGTGGTCGGAATGCTGGCGAACGAAAGCGCCACCTGTCCGGAGACCAGGTCCGCCACCGCGGGCGCCACGCCCTTGTACGGGACGTGGACGATGTCGACCTTGGCCATCGACTTGAACAGCTCGCCGGCCATGTGGCTCGCGGTGCCGACCCCGCCGGAGGAATAGGCGTACTTGCCCGGCTGGGCGCGCAGCAGCGCCAGCAGCTCCGGCAGCGTGGACGCCGGCAGGGAAGGATGCGCGGCGATGATGCCTTCCGCGTTGATCACGCGGATGATGGCGGTGAAATCGCCCACCGGGTCGTACGGCATGCTCTTGTAGAGGGCGGGGTTCGCCGCGTGGGAGCCGACGTAGCCCATCACCAGCGTGTAGCCGTCGGCGGGCGACCGCGCCACCAGATCGCTGCCGATGTTGCCGCCGGCGCCGGCGCGGTTCTCGACCACCACGGGCTGCCCCATCCGCTCGTGCAGCTTCGCGCCGATCAGCCGGGCGAAGGAGTCGGCGATGCCCCCCGGCGCGATCGGCACGATCAGCCGGATGGGCTTGTGCGGATAGTCCTGCGCGAGCGCGGGCGGCGGCGGCGCCAGCAGAGCCGCCGCCATCAGAATGGAACGCCCGACAATGCCTGTCAGCATGACCCTCCCCTCCCTCCGCAATCGGTGTCCGATTGTGCGCCCCGCGCCGCCGCCGCCGCCCGCAAGCCTCCGGAAAAGTTCCACAATGTGGGAATTCGGCGCAGCGGCCGGCTCCCGCGGGGCGGCGGGCTCCTAGAATTTCCCGGTCGGACTTCGCCACCACCATCGAGCAGGAGGTTGCATGAGCCAGAAACGACCCGAGCTGCCTTCCGGGGACGACACGGTCGCCGATTGGCGGCCGACGCGGTTCGAGAAAAGCTTCTCGAAGGATCTTTTCTACCGCGACGGCGCCTCCGTGATCCTCAACCGCTTCGACCCGGGCGGCAACAACTTCGCCCACCAGCATCCCTATCGCCAGATCCGCTATATCCTCGAAGGGCACATGACGGTGAACGGCCGCACCTACGGCCCGGGAAGCATCATCGACTTCCCCGCCAACACCGTCTACGAGGTGACTTGTCCGGAAGGCGGCGTGTGGCTCGTGCTTCAGCTCAAGACGGAAATCGGCGTGCTTCCCCCGGACCGCTCCGGGATCGAGCAGAAGCAAGCCCTGGCCTGACGCGCCGGCGCACGCCCGCGCGCGCCGCGGCGCGCGACGGCACGCAAAGCATCGAGCGGGCCGTCCGCCTGCTCAAGCTGGTGTCGAGCGCGCGCGGCCAGTTCGGCTGGCGGCTTTCCGATCTCGTCGCGCACAGCAAGCTCGGCAAGAGCACCGCGCACCGCATACTCAAGTTCCTGGAGCGCGAGCGCCTGGTGCAGCGGCGGCGCGACGCGCTCAGCTACGGCCCCGGCCCGCTGCTCTTCGAGCTCGGCCTGGCGCTGCCGGCCTATCCGAAATTCGCCGCCGCCTGCCAGCCGTCGGTCGACCGGCTCGCCCGGCGCACCGGCGCGGTCGCCTATGTGTTCCTGCGCAGCGGCACCGAGTTCGTCTGCATCGCGCGCGGCGGCACCGCGACCATTCGCGCGCTGTCGATCGACGTCGGGGCGCGCCGGCCGCTGGTCATGGCCGCCGGCGGGCTGGCGATGCTGGCGGCGCTCGGCCGCGACGAATGCGCGCAGATCGTCCGCGCCAACGTCGAGGACTGGGACCGCTGGAGCGAGAAGCGCGTCATGGCGGTCGAAAAGGTGGTGCGCAAGTCGCGCGCGGCGGGCTACGGCCTGGTCCAGGGCGACCTCATCCCCGGGGTCGCCGGCATCGGCACCGCCATCCTCGACGCCGGCGGAGTCCCCTTCGCCTCGGTGAGCGTCGCGGGCGCGACGGAAGTCCTGCCGCCGGCCCGCACCGCCGCCGTGCTGGCCATCCTCGGGGATTCGGCAAAGCAGATAGCGGCCCACGCGCAGGAACTCCTGGGCGCCAAATAATTCGGGCTCTGACCCCGAATTGCTTTCCTGCTCTGCCGATTGGCGGCGACGGGCCGCCTGCTGACACCGTTTGGACTAGCCGGGCAGCAGCCGTTTTGAATTTTTCGTGCCGCATGATGGTGGCATGAACCCCCTCCTGCTCCGCCTCGGCCTGCTGCTCGCCCTGCTCTGGCCCGTCGCTGCCCTCCCGGCCGACCCCGAAACCGTAATTCTCGTGGCGAAGCGGGAGCTGCAGGACCGGCTCTACGGCTCCAGCGTGCTGCTGGTCAGGCCGCTGGACGGCGACCGCCACGTCGGGCTGATCATCAACAAGCCGACCCAGACCAAGCTCGCCACCCTGTTCCCGGGCCACTCGCCGTCGAGCAAGGTCGTCGACCCGGTGTTCCTCGGCGGACCGGTCGGCTCGGAAATCATCTTCGCGCTGGTCCAGCGCAAGGACAGCCCGGGCAACCGCTCGCTGCGCATCGGGCCGGATCTGTTCCTCGCCACCGACAGCCGGGTGGTCGACCAGATCATCGAGACGGAGCCGTCGCAGGCGCGCTTTTTCGCCGGCGTAGTGCTGTGGAACGCGGGCGAGCTCGCCGAGGAGCTCAAGCGCGGGCTGTGGTTCGTGCAGGAGCCGCGCAGCGAGCTCGTGCTGCGCAAGCCCGCGGGACTGTGGGAAGAGCTGGTCAACCGCCTGGAGAAGGCGGCAAAGGCTATCTAGCTAGTAGCTAGCGCTGGTCGTGCAGCGCGCTCTTCTGGCTCGAGAACCACGCGGCCAGGTCCTCGATCTCCTGCTTTGAAAGCTGTCCGGCGAAGCCCTTCATGATCGGGTTGTTGCGCCGGCCGTTCTTGTAGTCCGACAGCGCCCTCACCAGGTAGTCGTAGTGCTGCCCGGCGAGCACCGGCTGGTCAGGCGCCGAGGGCTTGTTCCCCTGCTCGCCGTGGCAGGCGACGCAGGCTTTCGCCTTCGTCAGCTCCTGGCCGGACTTCGCATTGCCTTTCGCATGGACCGCGGTAAAGGCCAGCAGCATGAAAAATCCAAGCGCGATCCTGTTCATTTGGCGGGCGCCCCGTAGTAGGCCGCGAGGTCGGCCATGTCCTGGTCGTTGAGGCTCGCCGAAATGCCCCGCATCGAGGGATGCGAGCGCTCGCCGGTCTTGTAGGCCTTGAGCGCGGCGACGATGTAGGCCGGCTGCTGGCCGGCGATCTTGGGCACGTGGTACACGTCGGGGAAGGCGGTCTTGTAGCCGGGAATGCCGTGGCAGCCGATGCACATCGCGATCTTCTGGTCGTGCGCCGCCTTGGCGTCGCCGACGATCGCTTTCTCCTGCGGTGCCGCCGCAGCCGCGGCCGCCGCCGGCGCCTTCGCCGCGGCTTTCTTCTTCGCTTTCTTCTCCTGCGCGAGCGAGAGCTGCGCACCGAAGGCAAGCGCCAGGCCGAGGACTGCACTGAAGAGGAATCTGGGCATCAATAGGGAGCGGGAGCGAGACATCGTTTCTTGTAAGTGTGTGAGCCTACGGGAATTCTAGCGAAACCCGCTGCTAGAATCCAATTTTCCCGCCCGAAAGCGTGAAATGAGGTTCAAGGGCTCGCCCTCCTACGTCTCGACCGAGGACCTGACCCTCGCGGTCAACGCCGCGATCACGCTGCAGCGGCCGCTGCTGATCAAGGGCGAGCCCGGCACCGGCAAGACGATGCTCGCGGTCGAGGTGGCCAACGCGCTGGGCATCCCGCTGCTCGAGTGGCACATCAAGTCGACCACCAAGGCACAGCAGGGCCTGTACGAGTACGACGCGGTCAGCCGCCTGCGCGACTCGCAGCTCGGCGACGAGCGCGTGCACGACATCCACAACTACATCGTCAAGGGCATGCTGTGGAACGCGTTCACGCAGGACAAGCCCTGCGTGCTGCTGATCGACGAGGTCGACAAGGCCGACATCGAGTTCCCCAACGATCTGCTGCGCGAGCTCGACCGCATGGAGTTCTACGTCTACGAGACGCGCGAGCTGATCAAGGCGCAGAACCGGCCGATCGTGTTCATCACCTCGAACAACGAGAAGGAGCTGCCCGACGCCTTCCTGCGCCGCTGCTTCTTCCACTACATCCGTTTCCCCGACAAGGAGACGATGGAGAAGATCGTCGCCGTGCACTTCCCGCAGCTGAAGAAGTCGCTGCTGCGCGAGGCGATGGAGGTGTTCTTCGAGGTGCGCGAGGTGCCGGGGCTGAAGAAGAAGCCCTCCACCTCGGAGCTGCTCGACTGGCTCAAGCTGCTGCTGGCCGAGGACATCTCGCCGGAGGCGCTGCACTCCAAGGACCGCAAGACGATCATTCCTCCGTTGCATGGGGCCCTGCTGAAGAACGAACAGGACGTGCACCTGTTCGAGCGCCTAGTCTTCATGACGCGCGCGAAAAGCTGAAGCAGCTTGCAACGCTGAAGAAGTTAATTTTTTTATTCGCGGCGATTCTCGCCGTGCCAGCGCAGGCGCAGGAGCAGGTCGCGCTGCAGCTCAAGTGGAAGCACCAGTTCCAGTTCGCCGGCTACTACGCCGCGGCCGAGAAAGGTTTCTACCGGGAAGCCGGCTTCTCCGTCGTGCTGATCGAGGCAGCCGAAGGCACCGACCCGATCGACGAGGTGTTGGCCGGGCGCGCGCAGTACGGCGTGGGCGCCTCCGAGCTCGCGCTGCGCCGCGGCCAGGGACAGCCGATCGTGGTGCTGGCGGTCGTCCTGCAGCACTCGCCGCTGGTGCTGCTGGCGCGCGGCGACCGGGCACAGTCGGTGCACGAGCTTGCCGGCAAGCGCGTGATGCTGATGCCGCACGAGACCGAGCTCTACGCCTATCTCGCGCGCGAGGGCCTGCCGCGCGGCAGGCTCGTCGAGGTGCCGCACAGCTTCAACGCCGGCGACCTGATCAAGGGCAAGGTGGACGCGGTTTCCGGCTATTCGACCGACGAGCCGTTCGCGCTGCGGCGCGCCGGCCTCGCCTACAGCGCGTTCTCGCCGCGCGCAAGCGGCATCGACTTCTACGGCGACACGCTGTTCACCACCGAGGCGCAGATTCGCAGCGACCGCTCGCGCGTCGACGCCTTCCGGCGGGCCAGCCTGCGCGGCTGGCAGTACGCCACCGACAACCCCGGCGAGATCGCCGACCTGATCCTCGCCCGCTACAGCCAGCGCCACACCCGCGAGCACCTGCTGTTCGAGGCCCGCGAGATGCACCGCCTCATGCAGCCCCAGCTGATCGAGATCGGCCACAACAACTCGGGCCGCTGGCGCCACATCTCCGGCGTGTACGCCGAGCTCGGCATGCTGCCGGCGGAGCATTCGCTCGACGGCCTGATCTTCGATCCGGGCGCGCCGCAAGCCAACCTCACCTGGCTGTATCGCGGGCTCGCCGCCGCGCTCGCCGCCCTGCTCGCCATCGCCGCCTTCGCCTGGCACCAGCGCGGCCAGCTGGCGGAGATCCGCGCGCTCAAAACACGGCTCGAGGAGCAGGCGATCCGCGACCCGCTTACCAACCTCTACAACCGCCGCTACCTCGACGACGCCCTCGAGCGCGAGCTGGTGCGCGCCGGCCGCGAGGGCTACCCGGTCAGCCTGGTGATCGCCGACATCGACCGCTTCAAGGCGCTGAACGACGCCCACGGACACCCCGCCGGCGACGCCGTCCTGCAGTCGCTCGCCCGCACGCTGCGCGAGCAGGTGCGCGCCGGCGACCTCGCCTGCCGCTGGGGCGGCGAGGAATTCGTGCTGGTTCTGCCCAACATGCCGCTCGCAGCCGCGGCCGCGCGCGCCGACGTCCTGCGCGCGCGCTTCGCAGCCGCCGTGCTCATCATCTCCGGCGGCAGGAAGATCTCAGCCACGCTCTCCGCCGGCGTCGCCGCCAGCCCGGTGCACGGCGTTTCCCCCGCCGCCCTTGTCGCCAACGCCGACGCCGCCCTCTACCGCGCCAAGCGCGAGGGCCGCGACCGCGTCTGCGTCGCCTCCGGCTCCCCGGATCGCCTCACCGCCTGATTTCTTCGCCCCCCTGACAAGGGGGGAGCGAGCTTTGCGAGCGGGGGGTTATTAGCGTGCATCGCCATGTTCATGCGCCCGCGCATCCCGTTCCAGCGGAGCATCCTGATAGCCGACTTCGAGCACTTGACCGAGGTAGACGGGCAAGAAAGCCGCAATAGAGCCGCACTGCTCATACTGGTAAACATGCCGCAACTCATGGGATACGAGACGACGCGTCTTGTGTCCCCTGCAAATGAAAATGGAATGTCCGAGCGTTAGCCCGACCATGCCAGGGCCAAGTAGGCCCGCTTGAGTCGCGGCAGCTTGCAGCAGAGGATCGTCCGGCATGGGAAGACGCTCGCCGACAATCTCAATGCGAACGAGCTCCGGCTTCGTTACGCCGACTGCACGCGCGACTCGCTGCTCGTCCGGGGTCAATGGACTTCCTACCTCTGCGGCCTTCTTAGCGCGCGCTTCGGCCCAATCTATCGCCCCCGGCAGAAGCCTCGGGAGTTCACGTCGCAGATCCACGGAGTTCGCGATGCGCACAAGATTGTAGATTCCTAAGACGCCGGTGCCTCACATTTGGTCCGCTCAATCCGCTGCCTCAAAGGTGAGCATTGAGCCTCTGGGGTTTCGGGTGGCAAACACCTGAAACCCCGCATGCCTGAACTACCGACTAGTTCCTCGGTTCGCTTGTCGAACACGAACGTCGGCCCGTCTACCTGGCACGCCATGCACACGAAGATGTAGTCACCGCAGTACCTGCGCGCCGATTCCGGAAAACTATGAAGTTTTGGGGAGTCCAGCGATTCTTGCTGCGCGGTCGAGCCGCGAATGTCGTCGGACTTGGCACAACCTTCGACCAAAGCCAAAGTACAGCCGAGAACGATAACTGAGCGTTGCCAGTTCATGTCACCTAACGTTCCGGGCTGTCAGCCGGCTTGGGTGGACTCATTGAAAATTCCGCAACTTGAGGCGTAGAGGCGAGCCATGCCTCGACCCATCTCTTGTCTCGCTCCGATAGGTCGCGGCCGTCCGCGCGGGTAATCAGTCCGACGATCTCCGGGGATAGCCCGGAGTTGTCGCCAGAGTGCTTGAGCCCCCCGTCGAGATACAGGCCGTGCGGAACCAGAAGATCCTCGAGCGCGCGAAGGATTTTCTCCGAACCCTTTGCATCGAGCCCAAGGCTGAGCGTGGCCCTCAACTGCGACACCCGTTCCGTTCGGTCGGTCATCGTTACGGCTGCTATCGCCCTATCAAGATCAACACGCCTGCTGCGATGTCGAGGATCGACATGATCGTGCCGGCTCCCGAGAAGCTGAGATTGAGCAGCGGCATCAACCCGCCCAGGATCAGCCAGATTGCCAGCAAAAGCATGCCGAGATTCCTAGTCAGTCCTATTGCCATTCGAAGAGCTCCTTTGGTTAGACGTCATCTTGAGGTCCGTGATCAATCGCGGCAATAGGCAACTAGGCCTCATCGCCCCAACCTTGGAAGTTGTCGTGCGGCATAGTCCTCCGATATTGGAGCGCGCCCAAACCGGCCGCGAAAAATCTCGACGACCCGTAGCCTTTTGCTTCTATACCGAGCACGTGCCGGACCTGAAGCAAGCCGCTCCTCAGTCACAAGCTTGCTGACGGCGACTGCGAGAAAGACTTTAGGCATCGTGGGCCACTGACTTGCCCTGAAGTAATCGCGAGGCTGCTTGACGCGTGGGCGCCGCCTAGGGTGATTGAGCTCATGAAAGGCTGGACGCCAGGACATGAGGCCTAACGTTCGCGTTTTGCCGCACCGCGCCGAGCGCGCAGCGGCGAGGTTGAGGTGTCGGGCATCAACGCGCTGTTAGCTGGCATGAGCACCGCGCCCACTCCAGTAGCGGATCTCTGCAGTTTCGCCCGGTTCCATATACTTGTCTCGCGCGGGCATCGATACTGCCGCGTACACGTCGTACACCTTGCCTGACTTGCGACACATGATGATAGGCGCACGATCTGACCGAAGATCGCTCAGGAAGCGCTGAACGGCCTCTTCAGGTGAACTGACTTTCACGCCTGCTATACCGTAGTCCGCGGCAAGAACATCTCCATGCGTATGCCACGAGTAAGAGTCGAACCCGACAGTGATCTCATCGGCCTCACGGATAACTAGCAACTCGAGTGAGCCGTCGGGCGTCCGGTAGCGGTCGATTGCCATGCCAGCTAACGTCCGCGTTTTGCCGCGCTGCATGCACAGCGTAGCGAGCTGCAAGCGTGATCTTCATCCGCTTTGGTGGACACTTCGCTGGGCAATAACCAAGCGTTCATACTCGACCGGGGAATGATAGCCCAGGCTGGAATGGATGCGCTTTTGGTTGTAGAAGCGATCGATGTAGCCGGCCACCGAGGCGTTTAGCTCGGCGTCGCTCGCATAGCTTCTTCGGTGCGTGAGCTCGGCCTTCAACGAATGGAAGAAGCTTTCCATGTGAGCGTTGTCCTGGCAGTTGCGCGGCCGGTTCATGCTGGGCACGATGCCTTTGGCCTTCAGGAAGTCCTGGTAGATGTAAGCCGAGTACTCGATGCCCCTATCGGAATGGAACAGCAGCCCCGGCCCGGGATCGCGAAGCGCGATCGCGCGCTTGAGCGCCCGCAGCGTCACCTCGGTAGTTCGGTTCCTGGACAGCGTCCAGCCCACGATGCGCCGGGAGAACAGATCCATGACGGTGGCCAAGTAGCGCCAGCGATTGCCCAGGCGCAGGTAAGTCAGGTCCCCGACCCAGATCTGATCCGTGCGTGTAGGCAATGGCTCCTCCAGCCGCAGGTTGCCCGTCTTCGCGAAGAACCGGCGCACCATGCCCGGGCCCTTGCGATACAGCCTGCTCACGCGCGCGCGCAGCCCGCGTTCGCGCATCAGGCGCGCAACCCGCTTGTTGCTGCACCGGACCCCTTCTCGCCTGAGCACCTGATGCACGCGCGGCGAGCCATAGCGCCCGCCACTGTCGAGATGAATGCGCTCGATCCGCGCGCCCAGCTCCTCGTCATTGCGCCGGCGCTGGCTGCCATCCCTCGCTAGCCAGGCGTAGAAACCGCTTCTCGAAACCTTGTAGCGCCGGCACAGGAACGCCACGCCGAACTCGCCACGGTGCTCCGCTATGAACTCGAATTTCGCCTTCGGCGTTCGATATTGAAGCGGATGGCTTTTTTTAAGAGGTCATGCTCCACCTGGAGCGCCGCGAGCTTGCGCTCCAGCACTCGCGCTTCCGCGCGCGCCTCGACTTTGGCGTGCAGACGCTTCACCTGGCGCTTGAGCTCTCGCGTCTCGAGGTCCTGAACCGGCGAGCGCAGCACTTCAGGCAAGCTCAAGCCGGCAGCATTCGCCGCCGCCTTGAGCTTTCCTTCACGGTAGTCCTTCTTCCACTTGGACAGCATGAAGGGATGGATATCCAGCGCGTGCGCAACATCCTGTGTTTGGATCTCCGGATGGAGCGAAAGCCTTACCGCCTGAATCTTGAACTCGTTGCTATACCGCTTGACCTTCTTAGGACCGACCGGCGCCGCCATGATCTTCTCCTCGAGCGTTAGGTCGAGGTGTCCACTTTATCGAATGAGGTTCCGCGTCGGTCAACAATGCGCTGTTAGGCTGCAATCCCGCCTCCTCGTTGGTCAGGCGCTAGCGATTGACGGCCTGTCTGCACACGTGGAGCGCTCGTTAGCACTTGCGTGAAGCCGGGAGCTTGAAACTCGAGCGCACCCTTTGGCCAGTTGATGGGCAACCGCCATTTGTAAGACTGATGGTCAATCGGGGACTTCACGATCTCCCGTTCGATGCCACTTATCGAAAAGGGGCACATGCCAGCGGTAACGCTGGCGTAGTCGAGGCCGAACGTGAGACCAAATACGTCATGAAACCGCAGATCAGCCCGGCATATGGTGAAAAGCAAGGCGTTCGCTGACTTTTCCCATTTCAGGATGTAGTCAATGTCCAGGACAAGGTCGGCCGAGCCGCTCTTTTCCTTGAAACTGTCGAGGCGGAATCCATGAATGTGGACGTCATGCCAAGACAGCGCTTCGAAGTCGTCGGTCGTCCATGGGCCTGCGCTATTCATTGCAGCCTAACGTCCACATTGTGCGGCGCGCGGCCGCTCTTGCCGCGCGTCCGCCACCAATGTGCTGTTAGAAGGCGCCGAGGATGGCCCGCAGTCCTGGTTGGCCCGCGCGGCTTGGAGGTCGAACATGTGCTTGACCACTTTCATGCTTACCTCATCGCTCTGCTCCTTGGATTCGGGAAACCACTTTATCCAGATGCCGTCGGACTTCGACGATACGATGAAGTCGTGGTTCATCTCCGTCAGGAGCTTTTGCATGTATTCGCGGGCTTCGGGTTCCTTGTGCTTCACCAACGTTTGACGATCTAGCTTCTTGCGCAACGACGCCATGCGCGATTCGTCCACACTGCCGTAGGAAAACCCCTCCATTCCCCTTTCCAGGTCCGTGTTCCTGTACCGGATCCCGTGCTTTGTCATGAGGGCGCGGAGATCGCTTAGCTCCTCGACGTTCGAACTGCGCACGGTCCGATCGAAAGCAACCTGAGCGAAACAAGCGATGGGCACCAGAACCAGGAGGGTGAAGACTGCTCGTATGGTGGCCGTCATGCGCCTTCTAACGTTCGCGTTTTGCCGCGCCACATGCGCAGCGTAGCGAGCTGAAGGCGTCGGTCAACAACGCGCTGTTAGTTGGCAGATCAACCACCACCATCACCTCCGTCGCCGCCGCCGATATCTGCACCAATACCAACGATGGTCTCACCTGCAACAGGTTCCTCTTGCCTAAACACACTATAAGCGGCAAGGCCGAGGGCGAATGCGCAAATCGCCAGGATTCCGGCGAGGCCATACTGCGGCGCGCCGCGAACGAGCCCAGCAATTAGCACAGCCACCGAACCAACAGCAAACCCTGCAGCTGCGTAACCGAGCACCTTCGCGCGCTTTACGTGCATGCCAACTAACGTCCGCGTTTTGCCGTGTTAGTTGGTACGGTCATCACTTTTCTCCGGTAGCGGCCCGCCAAAGGAGTACATCAAGAACTCCGCTCCTCCATAAAGCAAGAAGAACCAGAACGCCGTTGCCCAAGATCCGGAAAGTCCGAAGTAGATAGCGATGCCCAGGATTAAGAGCGTTATGAGCCGCGAGATCGTCTGCATGGCTCGGTTCATGGGGTGCCAACTAACGTTCGCGTTTTGCCGCGCTATATGCGCAGCGTAGCCAGCTGAAAGCGCCGGTCAACAACGCGCTGTTAGAGGGCATTTTTCCCCTATCCGACCAAGTTGTCCGTCGCAGCCCGTACTGCTCGTACACAGCGCACACAGAGGGAACCCTTCCCTTGAAACTCAAGATAGTCCTCGGCGTTTCCAACTTCACGGCATACCGAACAGCGCACCATTGGGGCAATGTCAAGGTCGCTGAATGCGTCGCTAGCAATACGCACGCAATCGCTGCATATGAAGACACTGGGCCCTGCGATCATGCGACGTCCGGGTTCTTCACCCTTGCCGCAGAACGAGCAGCGGTGGCTCATCGAATGCCCTCTAACGTTCGCGTTTTGCCGCGCCACATGCGCAGCGTAGCGAGCTGAAGGCGTCGGTCAACAACGCGCTGTTAGGTGCCATACGGCCTCCGACGTGGCAGGTTTAGTTTGCGAATCAACTCCGACTCAATCGCAACGGAGTGGAGGCCAGCCGACTTACCCTTCCTGATCGAGAAGAACAGAATCGCACAACCGAACTGATCGAAACCGTCCACCCGTTTTCGCTGGCCTTTGATGTGTTGAAAGACCCGCTCGGTCTCCTGCCGATACGGAGGTTTCATCCCGTCGAGCTTGGGCACGCCCAAGATCCGAACCGTATCGCCAGCGCGTACCGTCTTGCCGTCCTTGTCCTTCACACGTGATGGGGCGCGATTCATGGCACCTAACGTTCACGCTCACCGGCGCGCGCCGGTGGCGGTTGATGAAGCACGGAAGTCGCGCGCGCGTCCGTGTGCGGCGTGCTGTTAGGCATGGCGTTCGCCTCGCGCCCCGACAATTCGGATGAGGTATGCCACTAGAAGTATGCCGCCCGAAACTCCAAGGGCTAAGGCGCCTCCCGCAAGTGCGCCGCTCATTCCAGCGGCGGTATAGCCCTGGGATGCCCCAATTGGCACTCCAATCACGGGCGAGAACAGGCCGAATGTCCACAAGGCTCCGGCAACCTTCTGGAATTTCGTTGATCGCGGCGCCGAGTTCGTCGCCATGCCTAACGTTCCGGTTTTGGCGCGCTGTAGGACGCGCGCAGCGCGGATGCGGAAGCGTCGCTCAACAACCGGCTGTTAGGCGCTACCCCCTTCGGCGCAAAGATCTGCCATACAAGCAGCAAGATGCAAATCGCCAGCATTACATACAGGACGCGACCAAATGTCGTGGCCCAGCTAGGAGCACATCGCGTGCAGAGCGGGCCATCGCCAACCCAGATCTGGCCGCTAAAGAATCCGACGATTGCCGCAATCCACATGAAGTGAGCGCGCTTCGTCGTGGTCATGCCGCAGTTGGAGCAAACGAACGGGCGGGCCATGGGTGACGCCTAACGTTTAATCATCAGAATCATTGCAGCCTATCTTGGCACAGGATCAGAAGGAAGCATTGCGGATCAAGGCGTTGGCGTTGCTGCCACTTTGTTATACGGCGGATTTCAGGCAAGTCCCTGTTTTGGCTGAGCCGGCGGACTCGTGGATAACCGCGGAAACCACCCCCCCGCTCGCCTTCGGCTCACGGCCCCCTTGTCAGGGGGCCAAGATCAAGGACGGACTGCGGGGGTTTCGACTTTCATTTTCGCGCGCACGCCACATCGAGTAGAGCTCCAACTCGACCAGCTCAGGCGAACCCAGTGGCCGTTGTCGCCGGTCCTATTAGGTGCGTATGCGTAAACGATTCTTGTTTGCTGCACTGCAGGGCGGAATTTACTCCGCCTTGACGCCCGAGGTCTTGATCACCTGCGCCCAGCGCTCGTGATCCTTCTTCAGGAAGGCGGCGTATTCCGCCGGGCTGTCGGCGACGGTGATGGCGCCGAGCTGCTTCATGCGCGCCTGCGTCTCGGGCCTCGCCAGCGACTTGCGCATCTCGGCGCTGACGCGGTTGACGATCGCCGGCGGGGTGCCGGCGGGCGCGAGCAGCCCCACCCACGGCGCGGTGGCGTCGAAGCCCTGCAGGCCCATTTCCTCCAGCGTCGGCACGCCCGGGAAATCCGCCCACGGCTGCCGGGTGCCGACGGCGAGGACCTTCAGCCGCTTCTGCGCCACCTGGTCGGCGATGCCGACGGCCGGATAAAACATGAAGGTGACGCGCCCCGCCATCACCTCGGCGAGCGCCGGGCCGTTGCCCTTGAACGGCACGTTGATCATTTTGGTGCCGGTGAAGAGCTCGAGCATCGCACCGGCGAGATGCGTCGAGCCGGCATGGCCCGAGGTGCCGTAGGAGAGCTCGCCGGGCTTCGCCTTCGCGCGCGCGATCAGCTCCTGCATGCTGTTCAGCTTCGTCTCGGGGCTGGTCACCACCACCATCGGCAGCACCGCCGCGTTGCTGACCGGCGCGAAATCCCTGAACGGGTCGTACTTCACGGTGTTGCCGGGGAGGATCGAGTTCACCAGCAGCGACAGCGAGGAGAACAGCATCGTGTAGCCGTCGGGCGCGGAGCGCGCGACGAACTCGGTGGCGATGATGGCATTGGCCCCGGGGCGGTTCTCCACCAGGAAGCCCTGCCCCATCTGCGCGGTGAGGTCCTGCGCCACGATGCGTGCGATGACATCGGTCGGCCCGCCTGCGCCGAAGCCGACGACGAATTTCACCGGCTTGGCCGGATAGTCCTGCGCATGCACCGCGAAAGAAACGAGCAGCAGGAAAAAGAGCTTCTTCATAGGGCGAACCTCGTGGCCATGACCTGGCAGCGTTTGATGAGGCGGTGCTCGTCGGGGCCGTAGTCGGCCACCGCATTGTGGATGGTGCCGAAGTTCTCCCACATCAGGACATCGCCTTCGGTCCACTGGAAGCTGAAGCGGTACTCGGGCTTGAGCTGGTGCGCGAACAGGAACGCCAGGATTTCGTCGCTCTCCTTCTTCGGCAGCTCGTTGATGCGCATCGAGTAGCCGGGATTGGCATAGAGCACCTTGCGCCCGGTGATCGGATGGGTGAGGAAGATCGGGTGCGAGACCGGCGGCTTGGCCTTTTTCTGCGCCTCGGTGAGCGGCGGGCGCTTGCTGCCCTTCTCGCGGCGCATCTTGTCCCAGAATTTGTTGAAGTCGTGCAATACCGTGCTGCCTTCCAGCCGCTTTTTGAGCTCGCCGGGGAGACCGTCGTAAGCAGCATGCATGCTGCAGAACTCGGTGTTGCCCAGCGGCTTGCCGTTGCGCCGCGGGATCTTGATGCCGTAGAGCACGTTGGCGAAGGCGATGGTCTTGCTGTAGGACATGTCGGTGTGCCAGTCCTGGCCGGCGTCGGCCATGCCGGCCGGCCGGCCGTTCTCGACGATGTTCGACAGGATCATCACCTCCGGAATGCCGGGCTCCTGGAACATGCCGGCGACGTTGATCTCGAGCTCGCCGAAGCGCGCCGCGAAGTTCCTCTGGTCCTTGGCGCTCAGCGACTGCTGCGGAAAGCGCAGCACGCCGTGCTCGCCGAGGCGCTGCACGATGAACTCGACCTCCTTCTCCTCGAGCGCGTGCGACAGGTCGAGGCCGAGGATGGTGGCGCCGAGCGCCTGGCCGCTGGGGACGACTTTCATGCTCAATCCAGCTTCAAGCCGATGTCCTTCACGATCCTGGCGTAGCGCGCGGTGTCGGCGCGCACCAGCGCCGCGAACTCCTCCGGCGAGCGCGACACCGTGCCGTCGGCGCCGATGCCTTCGAGCTTCGCGCGCACGTCGGGGGTCTGCATCGCCCTGACCAGGTCGGCGTGCAGCCGGCCGACGATCGGCGCCGGCGTGCCGGCGGGCGCGAACACGCCGTACCAGGTGATGACCTGGTAGCCCGCGAGCCCGGCCTCTTCAGCGCTCGGCACGTCGGGAAACGCCGGCAGGCGTGCGCTGCTCGAGGTGCCGAGCGCGCGCAGCTTCCCCGAGCGCACGTGCGGCGCCGACGCCGGCATCGTGTCGAACGCAACCAGGTGCTGGCCGCCGAGCAGGTCCTGCATCGACTGGCCCGAGCCCTTGTAAGGCACGTGCACCATCTTCACGCCGGCGAGGCTGCAGAAAATCTCTCCCGCCAGGTGCGGCATGCTGCCGTTGCCCGCCGACGGGAACGTCATGCCTGGTTTTGCTTTCAGATAGGTAATCAATTCCTTGAGTGAAGAAACCTGCAGCGACGGATGCACCGTGACGAAATGCGGCACGGCGGCCGCGATGCCGACCGGCGCGAAGTCCTTGATCACGTCATAGGACAGGTTGGTGAACAGCGCCGGCGCGATGGCGTTCACCGAGACGTGGCCCATCATGATGGTGTAGCCGTCGGGCGCCGCCTTCGCCACCTGCCCCGCCGCCATCGTGCCGGTCGCGCCCGGCCGGTTGTCGATCACCAGCGGCTGGCCGAGCAATTCCGCGAAGCGTGGATTGATGATGCGCGCCACCACGTCGGTGCCGCCGCCGGGCGGGAAGCCGACCACCATGCGCACCGGCTTGCTGGGGTAGTCCTGCGCCAGCGCCAGAGCCGGAAGCAGAATTGCCAGTGAGAGGAGTCTGAAGATCATTGCGGCCTCGGCAGCTTGACGAACTCTTCCAGGGAAATTCCCGAAGCGAGCTTTTTCAGGCGGTCGTCTTCCCAGGCGGTCCATCGCTGCGCGATGGCCAGGACTTCTTTTGCTTTCTCCATTGGTATGAAGCAGACCCCGCATTCATCCGCCAACACGATGTCCCCGGGGGTTACGTTGATACCAGAAATGACTATTGGAACGTTTATGCCCACGGTCTCCACGCGCCACTTGCCGGTGATCGGCGTGACGCTCGAGGACCAGATGGGATAGCCGATGCTGCGCGAGTGGTCGACGTCGCGTGCGCCGCCGTCGACGATCGCGCCGATCTCGCCCTGGCGCTTGCCGACGGTCGCGGACACGCCGCCCAGGCTCGAGACGTTGGCGACGCCCTGGATGACGAGCACATCGTCCGCCTTCGCCATCATGTGGGCCTTGATCTCGCCTAGGCCGGACTTCTTCTTCGCCACCGCCTCGGGCACGGAGTCCTTTCGCGCCCGGTTGTGCACCGTGAGGGCCCGTCCGACGATGCGGGCGTTCGGATCGCTGGGCCTGAGGACCGAGGCCGGCACCGCGCCCGCGATGCCAAGCTGGTCGAGGACATCGGACACCGTCCCGGTCAGATCGCCGAGGCTGCGAAACTGCTCCAGGACTTCATTTCCCCCTATTTCTTTCGCGACCATACAATCATTGTAAATGAGCGAACCGAAACCCTCGTTCCTGCCTCATCCCGGCAAGCCGAAGCTCAGGCTGCCCGCCGGCGCCTGCGACGTGCACTTCCACGTCTTCGGCCCCGCGGCGCGTTTTCCGTTCGCCGGGGAGCGCACCTATACGCCGGCCGACGCGCCGAAGGAGGCGCTGTTCGCGCTGCACCGGCACCTCGGCATCGAGCGCGGCGTGGTGGTGCAGTCGGCGGCGCACGGCTTCGACAACTCGGCCGCCGCCGATCTCATTGCCACAAAACCGGACAGTTATCGTGGAGTAGCGCTCATAGCTGTAAATACCGATAAGAATGAATTGCAGCGCCTGCACGCCCTAGGCTTCCGCGGCGTGCGCTTCAACTACATGAAGCACCTGGGCGAAGGCACCCCCATCGAAGAGGTAATCCGGTTTGCGGCGAAGATTGCGGACATCGGCTGGCACCTGCAGATCCACATGGACAGCTCGCTCATCGGCGCGATGGCGGGCGCCATCAGGCGCTCGCCGGTGCCGGTGGTGATCGACCACATGGGCCGCATCGACGCTTCCCTGGGCCTGAAGCAGAAGGCCTTCCTGGAGCTCGCCGAGCTGCTGAGCGACCGCAAGGTCTGGGTGAAGGTCAGCGGCTGCGAGCGCTCGTCGCGGCAAGCCTCGCCGTGGAAGGACGCGGTCGTGTTCGCCCGCAAGCTGGTGGCGGAATTTCCCGACCGCACGCTCTGGGGCACGGACTGGCCGCACCCGAACCTGAAGGAGATCCCCGACGACGGCGTGATGGTCGACAACATCGCCGACATCGCCCCTTCCGAAGAGCAGCGGCAGGCATTGCTGGTCGACAATCCTTCGCGCCTCTACTTCGCATGAATCGATTGCAAGACCGGGTGGCGATCGTCACCGGCGCCGGCTCGGTCGGGCCGGGCTGGGGCAACGGCCGCGCCATCGCCGCGCGCTTCGCCGAGGAGGGCGCGCTGGTTTTCGCCGTCGATATCAGCCAGGACGCCTTGAAGGAAACCACCGAGAAAGCCAAAGGCGAGATCCAGACCCACCTGTGCGATGTCACCGACGGAAGCGCGGTGGCGGCCATGGTCGAAGCCTGCGTCGCGCGCTTCGGCCGCGTCGACATCCTGGTCAACAACGTCGGCGGCTCGGCCAAGGGCGGGCCGGTCGAGATGTCCGAGGAGGTCTGGGACGCGCAGGTGGACTACAACCTGAAGAGCGTGTTCCTCGGCTGCAAGCACGCCCTGCCGGTGATGGAGCGCCAGGGCGCGGGCGCGATCGTCAACATCGCGTCAGCCTCGGGGATACGCTGGACCGGCGCCGCGCAAGTCGCCTACGCGGCCACCAAGGCGGCGGTGATCCAGCTCTCGCGAGTGGTCGCGGTGCAGTACGCTGCCAGGGGCATCCGCGTCAACACGGTAGTGCCGGGCCAGCTGCACACCCCGATGGTGGACGCCCGGCTGGCGAAGCAGCGCGCCGGCGGCGACCTGGAAAAATTACTGGCGGAAAGAAAAGCTCGCATCCCGCTGGGCTTCGCCGGCGACGGCCGCGACACGGCGAACGCGGCGCTGTTTCTCGCCTCGGACGAGGCAAAATTCGTCACCGGCACCGAGATCGTGGTGGACGGCGGCATGACTGTTCGATGTGATTGAGGAGGCGTAATGAAGCTTTTCAGAAGAATCCTGTCCCTCGCCGTTTTCATTCCGGCCGTGGCATTCGCGCAGTACCCGAACAAGCCGATCCGCCTGATCGTGCCCTTCCCCGCCGGCGGTCCGGCCGACATCTTCGGCCGCGGCCTGGCGCAGGGCATGTCGAGCGACCTCGGCCAGCCGGTGGTGGTGGAGAACATCGGCGGCGTCGGCGGCGTGCTCGGCGTGGACCGCGCCCTCAAGTCCGATCCGGACGGCTACACGCTGGGCTTCAACAGCGGCTCGACCCTGTCGATCGCGCCCTACTCGTTCAACAAGATGCCGTACGACGTGAAGAAGGATGTGGCGCTGATCACGCTGGTCGTGCGGGTGCCCGAGGTGCTGGCCGTGCACCCGTCGCTTCCCGTGAACAGCCTGGCCGACTTCGTGGCTTACGCAAAAGCCAACCCCGGCAAGATCAGCTACGGCTCGGCAGGCGGCGGCAGCATTACCCACCTCGCCATGGAGCTGCTGAGGGCCGAAGCCAAGCTCGACATGGTGCACGTGCCGTACAAGGGCGCCGCGCCGGCGGTGAACGACCTGCTCGGCGGCCAGGTGGTGGCCGGCATCTTCGACGTGCCGGTCCTGCTCGGCCACGTGCGCAGCGGCAAGCTGAAGGCGCTCTCGGTCACCAGCGCGAGCCGCGCGCCGACGCTCGCCGACGTGCCCACGACCGCCGAGGGCAACTATCCGAACGTGACTTCCGACAACTGGTACGGCCTGGTCGTGCCGGCCAAGACGCCGGCGGAGGTGCAGAAGCGGCTGCATGCCGCCGCGGTAGCTGCCCTTCAATCTTCGAATCTGAAAGAAACCTACGCGAAAGTCGGCGGCATTGCCTCCCCCGGCACGCCGCAGGAGTACGCCGCCTTCCTCGCGTCCGAACAGGCCAAGTGGAGCAAAGTCGTGACCGCTATCGGTTTCAAGGAACAGACCCAATAATGAGGGCATGACCACCCGCGACGACGCCACCCGGAACGATCTGGCCGCGCGCCGTTTTCTCTTCGTGCTGCTGGTCGGCGCGCTGGTCCTCGTAGGGTGGGTCGCCTGGCCGCTGGCCGAGGCGTTGTTGATGGCGGCGGTCTTGGCCGTGGTGCTGACGCCGCTGCAGGCGAAGCTGGCGCGCTGGATGCGCGGCCGGCCGCAGGTATCGGCGGCGATCCTGGTCGTCGCGGTGCTGCTGCTGGTCGTCGGCCCGGTCCTCGCCCTGTCGGCGATCGCGGTGCGCGAGGCGACCGACGGGGTGCGCTTCCTGCACGAGACGGTGCGAAGCGAAGGCATGAGCGGCTTGCTGCAACGGCTGCCTGCGCCTCTCGCCGAGTACGCAGCACGGGCGCTTGCCTACCTCGGCGACTTCGGCACGGCCGTCGAGTCGCAGGCCAAGGAACAGGGCGCGAAGGCGGCCTCCGCGGTGGGCGCGGCCGTGGTCGCGACCGGCTCGCTGCTCTTCCAGCTGGCGATGATGCTGATCGCGCTGTTCTTCATGCTGACCAGCGGACGCGAGCTGGTGGCCTGGATCGACGGCGTCTCGCCGCTGCGCCGCGGCCAGACGCACGAGCTGCTCGGCGAGTGCAAGAAGGTCTCCTACTCGGTGATCGTGTCGACCGTTATCACCGCGGCCGTGCAGACCCTCGCCGCGCTGGCGGGCTACCTGATCGCCAGCGTGCCGCAGACCGTTTTCTTCACCGGCCTGACATTCTTCTTCGCGCTGATCCCGGCCATCGGCGCCGCCACGGTCTGCCTGGCCGCCGCGCTGATCCTGCTCGCGACCGGCCACCCTTACATGGCCGCCTTCCTGGCCGCCTGGGGCGTGGTGGTCGTCGGCCTGGTGGACAACGTGGTCAAGCCGTTCCTGATCAAGGGCGACGTCGAGATGCACGGCGCGGTGGTGTTCTTCGCCCTGATCGGCGGCATCGCCGCCTTCGGCATGATCGGCCTGCTGATCGGCCCGCTCGCGGTGGCGATGCTGCTCGCGCTGCTGCGGATGTACCGCCGCGATTTCCTGTCTACTCGAGCTTGATGTTGGCGTCCTTCACTACCTTCGCAAAGCGCGCGATGTCGCTGCGCACCAGCGCGGCGAACTCCTCCGGCGTGCGCGTGACGCTGCCGTCGGCGCCCATCTCCACCAGCTTGGCATGCGTCTCCGGCGCGTTCAGCGCCCGCGTCGTCTCGGCGTGGAGCTTTGCGACGACGGCCGGCGGCGTGCCGCCCGGCGCGAACAGGCCGTACCAGGTGCTGAAGCGGTAGCCGGGCACCCCGGCCTCCTCTACCGTCGGCACATCGGGGAAGTCGGCCAGCCGCTTTGCGCTGGTCACCGCCAGGGCGCGCAGCTTGCCGCTCTTCACGTGGGTGGCGGTTGTCGGCAGCGTGTCGAAGCCGACCTGCAGCCGGCCCGCCAGGAGGTCCGGCATCGACTGGCCGGTGCTCTTGTAGGGCACGTGCACCATGTCGGTCCCGGTCATGCTGCGAAACATCTCGCCCGCGATATGCGGCGTGGTGCCGTTGCCGGCCGACGGGTAGCTGATCTTGCCGGGATTCGCCTTGGCGTAGGCGATGAGCTCCCTCACCGTCTTCGCCTCGAAGCCCGGCGGCACCACGATGAAGTGCGGCACCGACGCGGTGAGCGCGATCGGCGCGAAATCCTTGATCGGATCGAACGGCAGGTTGGCCTGCAGGCTGGGCTGGATGGCATTCAGCGAGATGACGCCCATCATGATCGTGTAGCCGTCGGCGGGCGCCTTCGCCACCTGGCCGGCGGCCAGGATGCCGCTCGCCCCGGGGCGGTTCTCCACGAACACGCTCGAGCCCATGAGCTCGGTCATGCGCGCGGCGATGAGCCGCGCCATCACGTCGGTGCCGCCGCCGGGCCCGTAGCCCACCACCATGCGGATCGGCTTGCTGGGAAAGGCATCCTGCGCGGCGGCGGGAAGCGCCAGCGCGGCGGCGAATAGAACGACGAGCAGTTTTCTCACGAGTGCTCCTGTTAACCGAAGGTTTGCCTGAAGATGCGCATCCAGTTGCCGCCCATCATCTGTTCCACCTCGCGGCGGGCGAAACCGCGGCGCTCCAGCTCGCGCGCGACGTTGTGCAGCCCCGCCGGGGTCTTCATCCACTCCGACCAGCCTTCGTGCGGCGCGATCTTCATCTGCTCCTCGGGCGCGTTCTCGCGCGACCAGCGCGCGTAGCGCCACCAGGTGCGCACCGTTTTCGGGTGCCCCGGGCAGTAGTCGGTGCCGATCGCGACCGCGTCCACCCCGATGCGCTCCACCACCCAGGCGACCATGTCGCCGAATTCTTCCAGCGTGGTGGCGGCGCCGTTCTTCGTCATGTTGCGGTTGGGCGTGAGGCCGATGACGCCGTTTCGTTTCGCGAGCGCCTTGATCGCCTCGGTGGTCTTCAGCCGCCCGGCGCCGTAGACGCCGCTGCCGACGTACTCGCGCGGATTGGCGTGCGTGATCGCCACCGGCCTGGGCGACATCTCGATCGCATCGAGCGTGGTGCGCTCGCCGCAGTGCGACAGGTCCACCAGGATGCCGACCTTGGCCATCTCTTCGAGCGCGAGCTTGCCGAAGCGCGAGGAGACGCCGGTGTCCTTGGCCTCCCAATAGCCGCAGCCGATGTAGTTCTGCAGGTTGTAGGTGAGCTGCATGATGCACACGCCCAAGTCGCGGAAGGTGCCGAACAGATCGAGGTTGTGCTCCACCGGCGAGGTGTTCTGGAAGCCGAGCACGAGCGCGGTGCGGCCCGAGGCGGCGACCGCCTCGATCTCGGCCACGCTCGCCGCGGCCGCGACCAGATCCTTGTTCTGCTCCAGCACCAGCCGCCACTTCGCCAGCAGCGCCAGCGTCTCCTGCGAGTTCTCCCACACCGCCACGGTGGTGTTGACCGCGCCTAGCTTCGCCTCGCGATACTCCTCGAACCAGCGCCGCTCGGGCACCGGCATCGACAGGCCGTCGACCAGCATCACGAGGCCACCTTCTTCAGCATGCTCATGTCGAAATCGTCGTCCTGCGGCAGCCGCCCGCGGATGCTGCCGTCGTCCTGCAGGATGACCGGGCCGGCGTGGCGGCGCGAAACCACCGAGTCCGGCGCCAGGGCGCCGTTGGAGAGCGCGTGCAGGGCGCGCCAGGTTTCCTCCGCCACATCGAAGCCGTGCTTCATCGCGGCGCGCAGCAGCGGATCCCACTGCTCCGCGGTGACCGGACGCGACGCGTTCCTCACCGCGATCGCGCCTTCCAGGACCGCGGCTTCGGCGCCATAGCGCTTCGCCAATGCCTCCGCCACCTTCAACTCCCGGGGCTCCACGACGTTGGTGACGATGAGCACCGCCACCCCGTCGCGCCTTGCCTGGGCCACGGCGAGGTCCATCAGGGTCGGCAGGACGAGCCAGGCATGGATGCCGCCGCCGTCAAGGGCCGAGTCCTTGGCCGCGACGCTCTGAAATGCCGCCCATTGCAGGCAGGCGTGCTTCTCCAGGAGGTAGCGGAAGCCGCCCAGGCCGAGCGCCTCCGAGAGCAGGATGCACTCGCGCACGCCGTGCGCCGCGCCCGAAGGCACGCCGCAGGTCAGCAGCGTGCGTTCGACCGACATGCGCGCTTCGCGCACCGAGACGTGCAGGGTCCTCATGCGGCGGGCTCGCGCGGCCAGAACCAGTCGGGGTCGGCGCCGGCGGCGATCTCCTGCGGCGTCGGCGCGCCCTGGTACATCACCCCGCGCAGGGAGCGGTGCATGTAGTCGCGCGTCTTGTCGAGGCCGTGGAAGCAGATGTTGACCAGGCGGGTGATGTCCGAGGGCACCAGGTCCTCGCCCATCATGTTCATGTGCGGCGAGTGGTACTGCAGCCCGCTCAGGGTCTGCACGCGGCTCACGATGAAGCGCAGCTCGGGCCGCTCCAGCAGGAAGCGCGCGACCGTCTGCGACGGTGCGCGCGCAGCGATCTCGCGCTCGAGGGCGCGAATCAGGCGCGGCAGGTCGAGGCCGAGGTTGAACACCTCGCCGGCCTCGGCGCGGGGGCCGCGGCGCGGCTCCTCGGCGGTGGCCGACTTGTACCAGACGTAGCGCTGCGAGGCCTCGGAGTCGAGCTCGAGGTCGAAGCTCCAGGCGTATTCCGCCCGCACGATGTCGCGCAGCCGGCCGAGGGACATGTCGGGCTCGGTCACGTACTCCTCGTCCACCCCGAGGGTCTCGGCGAGGCGGTCGCACAGCTCGGGCACCAGGTCGGTGAGCAGCCCGAGGAGCGTCTCGCAGGCCTCCTCGTGCACCGAGCCCTCGAGCGAATCGGCGAGCGCCGCCAGCGGATAGCGCGCTTGCACGCCCCGCACGCAGCCGGTTTCGTACAGCTCCTGGACCGCGGCCTTCACCTTCTGCAGCTCCGCGGCGATCACCGCGCTGGCGGTGAAGCGCTCGTACTCCATGCGGTCCTCGCGGCGAAACACCATCGCCTTGTCGATGAGCTTGAGCAGGCGTGCGACGCGCGCGTCGCCCTTGCCCACCGGCAGGCGCTTCGCGGCGACGATCGCCTGCTCGCGCGCCGCGAGCCAGTTGTGCACCAGCTTCGGGTGGTTATTGACGAACAGGTTCAGACCGAGCGCCGAGCCGTTGCCCACGCCGAGGAAGCTCTGGATGGCGGGCGCGAGCCTGACGGCCTGCGGCGAGCGGCAGCGCGCGAGGTGCTCGACCAGGTCGACCGAGAACACCCGCATCATGTAGGCGCACAGCATCTGCGCGTCGAGCGGGCGGCGCAGCGGGTGCGTGTCCTCCAGCGCGCGGAAGCTGCGCGTGCCGAAGGTGCCGTTGCCGTCCAGGCCGGTGTTGCGCATCAGGTAGCAGGCGTCGGCGAGCACCGCGATGTCGGGCTGGCGTCCGGCGGCGAGCGACTCGACCGTGTGGTTGAAGACGCGGCCGCTGCGGTTGGAGCGGCACCAGATCAGCGTGCCCGGCGTGGCGCGGCCGGCGTAGAGCTTGTGGATCTCCTCGCCGGTGGCGCGCACGTCCTCGCCGGACACCGGCCCCTCAACCAGCGCCGCCATCATGTCCCAGGCGCGGCCGATGATGCGGCCCATGCGGCCCTCCATCTTGGGCTCGAAGGAATGCACGATGAAGTCGAACGGCATCGACGCGCCGTTGGCCCCGCTGTGGATGCGGTACAGCGCCGTGCCGCGCGCCTGCGCGTCGATGTCCCAGCGGACGAGCTCGATCCGCCAGCGCTCCCGGATCAGCTTGGCCATCAGCAGGCGCGTGGCGCTCAGCCGGCTCGACTGCAGCACCGCCAGGCGCGCCGGGCGCAGCAGGACTTCCGGCGCCCGGAAGCACGGCTCCGCTTCCTTCAGGGACTCCGCCGCTGTATTCATATAGAATACCTAGTATTGCTAAAGAATCAGTCTATCCAGATGAAATCCTCCGCGCAAGGCGTGCGCCCCCTCTCCTCGGTCCTCAAGGCCTTCGCCGTGCTCGACCTGCTCGGCGCGTCGGAGCGTCCGCTGCGGCTGATGGACGTGGTGCGCGCCATCGGCGAGAGCCGCGCCACGACCTACCAGAAACTGGTGACGCTGGTGGAGGCGGGCTGGGTGGAGCAGGCAGCCGACGGCGCCTACCGGCTGTCGCTGCACGCCGCGCGCCTGGGCGAGGCCGCTCTCAGGCAGGCGAGCCTCGGCGAGCGCGCTACCGCGGTGCTCGCGGCGCTGGTGGCCGAGGTCGGCGAAACCGCCTCGCTCGCGACGGTGAACGGCGTGCAGGCCCAGCTGGTCAAGCGCGTCGAGGCCGAGGTGGCGGTTCGCGTGCAGAACGCCGTGGGCACCCTCCTCTCGCTCGACCAGAGCGCGTCCGGGCGCGTGCTGACCGCTTTCGCGTCGCCCGAGTACCGCAAGCTTCTGTTGAAGAAGGGCGCCGTCCTCGCCTCCGACTCCCTGCTGCGCGAGGTGAAGAAGCAAGGCTACGCGGTCTCCTCGGGCCGCGACGTGCCGGGCGTGCAGTCGGTGGCCGTGCCGGTGCTCGATGCGCAAGGCGCGTGCAGCGCGGCGCTCTCGATCGTGGCGCCCGTGGCGCGCTTCGATGCTCCCCGCTACGTAAAGCCGCTGCTGCGCGCCGCCGAGAAGCTGCAATCGCAGGCGTAAAATCCGGCCGTGCTGATCGACTTCTTCCTCAAGCTCAAGTCGCACAAGCTGCCGGTCTCCATCAAGGAGTACCTGGTGCTGCTCGAGGCGCTGGACAAGAAGGTCATCGGGCAGTCGATCGACGAGTTCTATTACCTGTCGCGCATCGCGCTGGTGAAGGACGAGGCCAACTTCGACAAGTTCGACCGCGCCTTCGCCGAGTTCTGGCAGGGGGTCGAGACGATCCCCGGCATCGAGGCCGAGGTCCCGCTCGAGTGGCTGCTGAAGCAGGTCGAGCTCACCCTCACCGAGGAGGAGAAGAAGCAGATCGAGGCGCTCGGCGGCTGGGAAAAACTGATGGAGACCCTCAAGGCCCGGCTCGAGGAGCAGAAAGGCCGCCACCAGGGCGGCAACAAGTGGGTCGGCACCGGCGGCACCTCGCCCTTCGGCGCCTACGGCTACAACCCCGAGGGCATCCGCATCGGGCAGGACAAGTCGCGCAACCGCAGCGCGGTGAAGGTGTGGGACCAGAGGGAGTATCGGAACCTCGACGATTCCGTGGAACTCGGCACCCGCAATATAAAAGTGGCTTTAAGACGTTTGAGAAAATTTGCCCGCGAGGGTGCACCCGAGGAATTCGATCTCGAGAACACGATCAATTCAACGGCGAAAAAAGCCTATCTGGACATCCACATGCGCCCCGAGCGGCGCAACGCCATCAAGGTTCTGATGCTGATGGACATCGGCGGCACGATGGACGAGCACATCAAGCTCGCCGAGGAGCTGTTCAGCGCGGCGAAGACCGAGTTCAAGCACCTGGAGTTCTTCTACTTCCACAACTGCCTGTACGACTTCGTGTGGAAGGACAACCGCCGGCGCCATTCCGAGCGCACGCGCACCTGGGACCTGCTGCACAAGTACGGCCACGACTACAAGGTGATCTTCGTCGGCGACGCCACCATGAGCCCCTACGAGATCCTGCAGCCCGGCGGCTCGGTCGAGTACTTCAACGAGGAGCCCGGCGCGGCCTGGGTCAAGCGCGTGGTCGACGTCTACCCCAAATGCGTCTGGCTCAATCCCGAGCCCGAGGAGATCTGGAACTACCGCCAGTCCATCTCCATCATGAAAGAGCTGATGAACGGCCGCATGTATCCCACCACGCTCGGCGGCCTGGAGCGCGCGATGCGGGTGCTGGCGAAGTAGGAGCGAACCACCTGCTTAAGCCCAAGAAGGGTGGGAGCAGCTAGACCTATTTGGGATGACCGATGAAGAGAAGTAAATGGACGTGGCTTTTGTTCTTGGTGCCTGTTGCCTATTTCCTCCTCGGCCTGTGGGGAGATTGGTACTTGGCGAACAGACGATGAAAAGTCTTGGGTACGTGAAGTCCAACATCGTCAAAAAAAAGGGCGGGGTCTCCCCCGCCCTGCATTTCCGGAACTGAACTGATTGCTTTTTAGTTCTGCGTGATCGTGGCGCTGTTGCCCGCGCCGCCGCCCTGTGTGATGAATGCCCGGTTGGCATTGCCCGACTGGAGAACGGTCGCCGTGTTCGGCGAACCGATGATGCCGGTACCAACCTGCGCAATGATCGCATTGTTCGCCGAACCGCTCTGGTTGATGGTCGCGGTGTTCCACATGCCGCCCTGCGTGATCGAAGCGTCCTGGTCGGCGCCGCTCTGCACCACGGTCGCCGCGTTTCCGGTGGTGCCGGGCGCCTGCCCAATCGTGGCCCGATTCGACTCGCCGGTCTGCAGCACGTTCGAGTAACCGAAGGTTCCCTGCATCGTGACCGTAGCCAGGTTGGACTCGCCCATCTGGTTTACCGAGGCGGTGTTGTGCTCGCCCTGGATCGACACGGTCGCGGAGTGGTTGTTGCCGGCCTGGACAACGGTGGCCATAGCAAAATCGCTGAACGGGAACATCAGAATCGTGGCGTCGTGGTTAGCCCCGCTCTGGTTGATCACCGCTGTGGCGACGAAGCTGTCCTCCTGGTAGATGTCGGCGAAGTTCTGCGAGCCCGACTGGTTGATCGTGGCCGTCGTGCGGAAATCGGTGTTCAAGTTGAGTTGCTCGATATTCGCCGTCGAGGCCTGCGCGCTCTGGACGATCGTCGCGTCGGCGCCCGCGCCGGCGACGCTGGTCTGGGAGATGGTTGCATCGCTCGAATTGGCGCCCAGCTGCTGGATCACCGCCCGCGCGTTCTGGGAGTTCTCCTGCGTGATGGAGGCATACGCGTCGTCGGTGAAAGCCCCTGCCGGCTTCTGGGTGATCTCCGCGCTGTTGTTGTTGCCGTTCTGGACGATCTGCGCCTCGGTCGAGATCGAGTCGATTTGCTTGATCGACGCGGAATTGCCGACGCCGGTCGTATCGATCCCCGCAGTCACCACCCCGCCAGTCTGCTCGATGGTGGCGGAATTGTGGCTGCCGTTCTGCAAGACGTCGGCTTCGTTCGCCAATGCCGTGCCGTTGGAACCGTAGGCGAACGCGAGTGCGATCGCTGCTGCGGCAAGTGTCTTCTTCATGGTGCTCCTCCGTTGGTTGGGCTCTGCAAAAAGGGAATCGTCCGGGCGGGAATCATGACGGCGGATGCTGCAGTACCTGCTCCGCCACCAGTTTCCCGTCCGCGTAAACCTTCACTGAAATCTCGTAGCGGTCGCCTTCGCCGACCCCCAGCCTGAGGGTGGCGAGCGCCGCGCCTGCCGCGTCCGCCGCGACCTGCCCGCTCTGCCGGGTGACCGACCTGCCCGAAGCGCCCAGCTTGGTCGAGGTCATCTCGTAGCGCAGCGTGCCGCCCGGCCCGGCGATGCGCGGCGTGACCGAGAGCTGCCGGTCCTGCACCGAGGAATCGATCGACAGGCGGTAGCCGGGCTCGCCCGCCATCAGCACGGATCCGGAGCCGATGAGGAGCAGCGCGCCAAGGCTAGTGCTGGATGACGCGCGCATAGCCGTTGTTTCCGTTTTGCACGATGTTGACCCGCAGGCCGATCCCGGCCTGCTGGATCTCCGCCACGTTGTTCATGCCGTTCTGCGACACGTTGGCCACGTTCAGCAGGCCGACTTGGGAGATGTCGGCGCGGTTGTTGGAGCCGGTCTGGCTGAGGAAGATGGCCTGCAGCGCCCCGGTTTGCTCGAGGTTGGCGATGTTGCCGGTGCCGGATTGCTGCACCTGCACAAGATTCAGCCAGCCTGTCTGGCTGGCGGTCGCACGGTTGAGGTCGCCCTGCTGGGTGATCGAGGCGTTGTTGTAGCCGTGCGGGGGAAAGTGGCCGCCGAGCTCGGGAAAGCCGTGCCCGCGACCCAGCTCGAGGATCGGCCCCAGGTCGTCGGCCAGGCATTGCGGCGCAGCAAAAAACGCCAGCGACGCCAGCCCTGCGGCGGCGAATGCTCGTACGGCCGGCAGAATACGGCCAACACCCAACACGCTGGTTGCCTCCCCCTCTGGCTGGCAATGGCGTTAAAAATTGTCTGGATGGAATACTATCGCTTTGTCCGATCGGCGGTGGTGGTTTCCTCTACGACGAAAGCATGAAAGATGCAGAGTGAAATTCCATGCCCCCGGCTTGACTGAGTTCCGGCGTGCGCACTAGAGTCGCCGCAACTCGCGATCAGACGCGGGGCTAAAAGAAGTCGTACGGGGGGGCCGAGACCGCTCGGCGGGTAACGGGCGCCGGGAGGGGCGATGTCGGATCTGGGGAATGAGGCGCTGGCCACGGCGCAAAGAAGCGGCGTGGTCATCGTCGGCCGCCACAGCCTGCAGCTGCGGCTGCTCGCCGACCTCATCGGGCAGCGCCTGGGCTGCGTCTGCGAGCTGCGCACCGCGAGCGAGATCGACGCGCCGCCGCTGCCGCCGAGCGCCCGGCTGCTCCTCCTCGACCTCGAAGGCCTGCCGCCGGGCAACCTGTGCGCGCAGATCCAGGCGCTGATCAAGGGCACGCCGGTGCGCGACGTGGCGCTGCTCAACGCGGACGACGCCGCCGCGCTGCGCGATTTCGTCCACTGCCCCAGCGTGAAGGGCTACTTCTCGCGCGAAGTCTCGCAGCAGCAGCTGCTGAAGGGCGTCGAGGCGATCCTCGCCGGCGAGTACTGGCTGCCGCGCCGGCTGCTGGTCGAGCACCTCGAGCAGACGCGCGCCCGCCTGGGCGCCGCGTCGCCCGTCAGGGTGCCGCTCACGCGCAAGGAAACCGAGACCCTCAAGCTGCTGCTCGGCGGCAGCAGCAACAGCCACATCGCGCGGCGGCTCAACGTCAGCACGCATACGGTGAAGACCCACCTGTACAACCTGTTCCGCAAGATCCAGGTGACCAACCGCGTGCAGGCGGTGCGCTGGGCGATGAGCAACGTCGACCTGGCGGAGCGGCCGTGACGCGCTTCCTGCCCCGCCTCGCGGCGGCCCTCGCCTGCTGCACGGCGCTTTGCGCCGCGGCGGCCGAGGACATCGACGCCGGCATCCTCGACGAAGGCACGCTGCGCAGCCTCGAGCAGGGCGGCTTCGTCATCGACCGCACCGTGACGCACTTCGGCGGCGAGTTCCTGCGCCACTTCTCGGCCGAGTGGCGGCAGCTCATCGGCACCGAAAGCTTCGACGTCGCCGTCGTGGAGCGCCCGTCGGCGCGCTGGGGCAGCGTGGTCTACGTGGAGCGCAACCAGCGCGCGATAGCGCGCGTATTCCTGTACGCCGGGCGCAGCGCGGTGATCCGCCCGCTCGCCGAGGCGGCGGCGCGCCACGTCGCGGCCGAGGCGCTCGACAGCGAGATCGCGCGCCAGCTGCTGCGCGACCCCGACCTGGCCGGCGACGAGCTCAGGTAGCACCCGACAAATGGAGGAGCACTATGTATAGCAAGGCAATCGTGGTTTCACTGCTGGTCCTGGCGACGCAGCCGGCCGGCGCGACGGAGATCGTCTACACGCCGGTCAACCCGTCCTTCGGCGGCAGCCCGCTCAACGGCCCGGTGCTGATGAACAGCGCCAACGCGCAGAACAAGCACACCGACCCGGCGCTCGAGAGCGCGCTGTCGCGGCTCTCCAACCAGACGCCGCTCGACCAGTTCAACGCGCGGCTGCAGTCCCTGGTCCTGGACCGCATCGCGCAGTCCATCACCGGCAGCCTGTTCGACAGCCAGAACCACCTGCAGCCCGGCCAGGTGGAGACCAGCGCCTTCATCATCACCATCGTCGACATCGGCAACAACATGCTGCTGATAACCACCACCGACAAGAGCACCGGCGCCACCACCTCCTTCCAGGTTTCGGCCACACCATGACGCGCCGCCCGCTTTTTGCGCTCGCCGCCCTCGCCGGCCTGGCCGGCCTGCCGGCCTGCTCGGTGCTGGACATCAACCGCGACGCGCCGCTCGCCGTCGGCCGCAGCGCGGCCGACCTCACGCCGCCGACGCGCAACTTCAGCGACCTGGTGCGCCTGCCGCCGCCCAAGGGCAAGATCGTCGCCTCGGTCTACGCCTTCCGCGACCAGACCGGGCAGTACAAGCCCTCGCCGGACAGCTCGTTCTCCACCTCGGTGACGCAGGGCGCGGGCGCCCTGCTGGTCAAGGCGATGCTCGACTCCGGCTGGTTCGTCCCGGTGGAGCGCGAGGGCCTGCAGAACCTGCTCACCGAGCGGCGCATCGTGCGCGCCCTCGACACGGCGCCGCAGCCGAGCGCGCCCCCCAACAACAGCCTCGCCGGCCTGCTGCCGGCGAGCGTGCTGCTCGAGGGCGGCGTGATCGGCTACGAGAGCAACGTGCGCACCGGCGGCGCCGGCGCAAAGTACCTGGGCGTGGGCGCCTCGGAGCAGTACCGCACCGACCAGGTCACGGTGAACCTGCGCGCGGTCGACATCCGCACCGGGCGCATCCTGGTGAGCATCAACACCACCAAGAGCGTGCATTCCTACAAGCTGGGCGCCGACGTGTTCGCCTTCGTCTCGTTCAAGGAGCTGCTGGAGGTCGAGGTCGGCTACACGCGCAACGAGCCGGCGCAGCTGTGCGTGCTGAGCGCCATCGAGGCGGCGGTGATCCACCTCATCGTGCAGGGCGTGCGCGAGAACCACTGGACCCTCGCCAACCCCGACGACGCCCAGACGCCGCTGTTCAAGGCCTACACCGAAGCGCAGAAGGGCATGCTGTCGCGCGCCCAGGCGGAGCAGCTGATGGGCGCCGAGCCGGCGAAGGCGAAGTAGTAGATAAGTAACATTCGATAGCCCTACAATCGGGGCAGCTGCTTGGGGGCGGCTTTGTAAGGACGGCCAATGCGGCCGATGAAGCTTCGCTCGCACCTGCTGCTGCTCACCCTGGGCACGCTGCTCCCCGTCGTAGTCTTCGCCGCCATCGCCGGCTGGATGCTGCTGGCCGACCCGCCCGCGTCGGTGCTCGGCACGAACGAAACGGTCTGGCTGATGGGCGCCGGCGTCGCCGCGGCGATCACCCTCGCCTTTCTGCTCGCCGTCGCCCTCGCCCGCAAGATCGCCGCGCCGATCCTCTCGCTTGCCGCCGCGACGCGCGCGCTGGTGAGCGGCGGCAAGATCGAGATGCCCGGGCGCATCGGCATCCGCGAGATCGCCGAAGCGAGCGAGGCGCTCGGCAGGGCCGCCGCCGCGGTGCGCTCGCGCGAAGGGGCGGCGCGCGACGCCGAGCGCGCGAAGGACGAGTTCCTCTCCATCCTCAGCCACGAGCTGCGCAATCCCCTCGCCTCCCTGTCGGCCGCGGCCTATCTGATCCGCCGCACGGCGCCGCAGGATGCTCCCGCCGGTGCGCTGGACACCATCGACCGCCAGGTGCGGCAGATGACGCACCTGGTGGACGACCTGCTCGACCTGAGCCGCATCACCAAGGGCAAGGTCAGCCTGAACCGCCAGCCGCTCGACCTGGCGCAGGTCGCCGGCAAGGCGGTGGATGAGCTGCGCGCCGCCGGGCGCCTCGAGAAGCATCGCGTCCGCGTCGAGCTGACGCCGGCCTGGGCGCGCGCCGACGAGGCGCGCATCGAGCAGATCGCCATCAACCTGGTCGGCAATGCCCTGAAATACACGCCCGAGGACGGCGAGATCGTGATCGGCGTGCGGCGCGCGCGCGACTGGGCGGTGCTCACCGTGCGCGACAGCGGCATCGGCATGGCGCCGGAGCTCGCGGCGCAGGTCTTCGATCTGTTCGTGCAGGGCGAGCGCCACCGGCAGCTCGGCGGCAGCCTGGGCATCGGCCTGGCGCTGGTGAAGCACCTCGCCGAGCTGCACGGCGGCAGCGCCGCCGCGGCGAGCGCCGGTCCCGGCCTCGGCGCCGAATTCACCGTCGCGCTGCCGGTGATCGAGGCGCCGGCCGAGCAGCCCGCGCCGCGAGGCGATCGCCGCCGGCTCGGCCGCGGCCACCGCATCCTGCTGATCGAGGACGACGAGGACACGCGCCGCAACCTGCACGCCGCGCTCGCTCTCGACGGGCACGAGGTGTGCGAGGCTGCCGACGGCCCGGCGGCGATCCGCAGCGCGGCGCAGTTCAAGCCGGAAGTGGCGATCATCGACGTCGGCCTGCCCGGGCTGAACGGCTTCCAGGTCGCCGAGAGCCTGCGCGGCGGCGCGGCGCGCGCGCCGATGGTGCTGATTGCGCTGACCGGCTACACGCAGCCCGACGCGCTGCGGCGCGCGCGCGCAGCGGGCTTCGACGAATACCTCACCAAGCCGATCGCGCCGGACCGCCTGACGCGGCTGATCGACGTCGCGCTGGCGCGCCGCGGCCCGCCGCCGGCTACAGCGCCTTGACCTGCACCTTGCGCCACTTGATGACGCCGCCGGGCTCCTTGCCGTGGTTGCCGAACTGCAGCGCGAACGGCCCCTGCGCGAATTTACCGTCCTGGATGTCGACGGTCTTCACGCCGTTGAACACCACCACCAGGTTGCTGCCCTTCGCCGTGATGTCGAAGGTGTTCCACTTGCCGGCCGCCTTGTAGGTCCCCGGCACCTTGGCGAAATCGACGATGCCCGCGGTGCTGTACTCCTGCCCGGGGCGCCGGTCGTAGATGTTGACCTCGTAGGAGTTGTTGGCGCCGATCTTGTTGACGTCCTGCAGACGCATGAAGATGCCGCTGTTGGTGGTGTCCTCGGCGTAGAACTCGGCGCGGATCTGGAAATCCTTGTAGATGTGCTTAGTGACCAGGAAGCCCCCCTGGCCCTTGTCGGCGACGATGGCTCCGTTCTCCGCGCGCCAATTGGCGTCGCCGCCGCGGTTGAAGTTCTCCAGCCCCTTGTCGCCGTCGATCAGCGTGGTCCAGCCCATCCAGCCGTCGACGGTCGCACAACCCGCCAGCAATACCGCAGCAGCCATGACGATCCAGCGTTTCATCGCAGTCTCCCTGTTAGTCCACCTTGATATTCGCGGCCTTGATGATCGGCCACCATTTCTCGACTTCCGCCTTGTGGAAGGCGGCGAGGCCTTCCGACGACTGCTGCTCGCGCGAGGCGACGTCGAGGCCGAGGTCGGTGAAGCGCTCCCGCACCTTCGGCTCGGCGAGCGCCTTGACCATGGCTTCGTTCAGCTTCGCCTGGACTTCCTTCGGCATGCCGCGCGGGCCGAACAGGCCGAACCAGCCGGAAGCGTAGAGCCCCGGGATGCCGCTCTCCTCCGAGGTCGGGATGTTCGGGATCACCGACGAGCGCGCCGGCGACAGGTTGGCGAGGATCTTCACCGTTCCGGCGCGGGCCTGCGGCAGCGTTACCGCGGCCTGCACCACCATCAGGTCGACCTGGCCGCCGAGCATCGCCTGCATGGCCGGACCGGCGCCGCGAAACGGAATGAAGGTCACGGTCGTATTGGTCGATTGCTGCATCAGGACCCCGGTCACGCGCGCCGCGGCATTCTGGTCGACGAAGGTCACCATGCCGGGATTGGCCTTCATGTGCGCGAGCAGGCCCTTCAGGTCGTCGGCCGGGAAGCCCTTGCGCGCGATCATCAGCTGCGGGTTGACCGACAGCAGGCCGATCGGCGCGAAGTCCTTCTGCAGGTCGTAGTTCAGCGGGTAGATGATGGCGCCGACATGCGTGTCCCACTGGCCGATGTCGATGGTGTAGCCGTCGGGCGCGGCGCGCGCCACGCGGCCGACGCCGATGCTGCCGCCGGCGCCGCCGACGTTCTCGATCACCACCGGCTGGCCGAGCGGCCCGCGCATCGCGTCGCCGATGATGCGCGCCGCGGTGTCGGTCGAGCCGCCGGGCGGGAACGGGACGATCAGCGTGACCGGGCGCGTGGGAAAGCCCTGCGCGCCGGCGATACCGGCGAAGGCCGCCAATGCGGCGGCCGCGAGCAGCTTCTTCATTGCTTCACCTCCTCCGGTGAAGCGTGAAGTCTACGCGCTCAGCGCGCCGGCGTGCGCCACAGGAGGAGCCGCGCCGAGCCCTGCGTTGCGGCCCGGAGCATGGTGCGCCGCGGAACGAACGCGAACGCGCCGCGGCTCGCCGCGTGCGTATCGTCGCCCACCGTGAGCTGGACATTGCCTTCGAGGACGTAGAGGCACAACTCGCTCGCCTCTTCGCGGCGCTCGATGCTCGCGCCGGCCTCGACCCGCTGCTCGGTCACTTCGAAATCGCCGCGGCTTTCTTCCGCGCTCAGCAGCCGCCGGACACCGGCGCCCGGGGACGATGCATGCACCACCTTGGGCCCGGCCGCGTGGTCATTGCGCGCGAAGTGGCTCTCGTCGGCATGCAGCTCGACGCCGTGGCGGTGGAACATGTCGCGCAGGTCGGGGAAGGCGGTGATGCCCTGCTTGGCGAGCCGTCCCATCTCCTCGAACGCACGCTCGTGGCCGCCCGGCGAATTCCACGCGAGCAGGTGCGCGGGCGCGGCTGCGTTGTTGCGGAACGCGTGCGTGGTGTCGCGCGGGATGTAGGCGAAGGCGCCGGCGCGGATCTTCATGCGCTGCGCGCCGACCCGCACGTCGAGCTCGCCCTCGAGCAGGTACCACAGCTCGTCCTCGGTCGGCTGGTGGTGCGACGGCGCGCCGAAGCCCGGGCTGAGATACACGTCGGTGGCGTACATCGCGCCCGCCGTCTCCTCGCCGATGAGGAGCGTGAGGCTCTGGCGCCCCGGCGACGAAATGTCGGTGCCGGCCTCGCGCCCCTGCATCAGCTTCGGGCGCAGCGGCAGGCCGGTGAAGCGCCGCCGCAGCTCCTCGAAGTCGGCCGGCGAGCCGACCGGAAAGTCGACGCGCGCGACCATCAGTTCGCCGTGATGTTGTTGTCGCGCACCACCTTGCCCCAGATCTCCCACTGCTCGGCGATCATGCGCGAGAACTGCTCGGGCGAGACCGCGGGCGTGGTCATGGTGGTGGCTTCCAGCCGATCCTTCACCGCCGGCACCTGCATGACGGCCGTGACCTCCTGGTTGAGGCGCCGCACGACCGCCTCGGGCGTGCCGGCCGGCGCGAACAGGCCCAGCCAGAAGTCGATCGCCAGCTCCGGCACCTTCAGCTCCTCGGCGAGCGTGGGCACGTCGGGAATCGCGCGCGAGCGCGTCATCGCCATCTGCGACACATAGCGCAGCGTGCCGGCCTGCACGTGCGGCCGCGAGGTGAGGATGTCGGCGATGACCACGTCGACCTGGCCGCCGATCAGCGCCGCCAGCGCGGGCCCGGTGCCGCTATAGGGCACGTGCGTCATCTTGATGTCCGTCTTGGACGAGAGCAGCTCCATGGCGAGGTGGCCGACCGAGCCGATGCCCTGCGAGGCGAAATTGATCTTGCCGGGATTCTGCTTCGCATACTCGACCAGCTCGCGCCCGCTGCGCACCGGCAGCGAGGCGCGCACCGTCACCGGCGAGGAGCCGCTCTGCGTCAGCGCCACCGGCACGAAAGCTTTCGTCGAGTCGTAGGCGAGCGGCTTCTGCAGGTGCGGCGCGATGATGATGGTGCTCATCGAGCCATACATCAGGGTGTAGCCGTCCGCCGGCCGGCTGGCGAGGTAGCGCCCGGCGAGCGAGCCCCCGGCGCCGGGCTTGTTCTCCACTACTACCGGCTGGTTGAGGCGCTGGCGCAGCTGCTCGGCGATGAGCCGCGCGAACACGTCGGTCTGCCCGCTCGGGCCGGTCGGCACGACGATGGTCACGGTCCGGCTGGGAAACGGCTCCTGGGCGGCGGCGAATCCCGCCAGGCACAGCAGCCAGCCGGCGAACAGTGCGTTCCTCATTGCTTGCCCTCCTCCGATTAGCCGCGTATTTTCGACCTCCCATGACGACCTGTCTGTCCCTCCCGGCGGGGACAAGCGCCTTCCGGCTGGTCGACGCGCTGGGCGCCCCCGAGTTCGGCGCGCAGCTGATCGACTTTCTCGGCGCCGCCGCCGGCGCCGTCTACTGCGGTGCCTACCGCTTCGGGCGCGGCCGCTTCGAGGTCCTGTCCGCCGCGGGCAGCGACGGCACCGACGTCGCGCGCGGCAACGCCGCCCGCTACGAGCGCGAGCGCTTCTGGCAGCGCGACTGGGCGCTCGAGGCCGCCGACACCCGCACCCGGCAGGCGGCCGGCGCGCAGCTGATCCGCGTCGACCCGGCGCAGATCGCCGACGCCGAGTTCAGGGAGTATTTCTTCAGCCGGCCCGGCATCGAGGAAAAGCTGCTGTTCGCCGGCCGGCGCGGCGCCGACGCCTACGGCGTTGCCGTGTTCCGCACCGGCCGGCGCTTCTCGCGCGCCGCGATCGAGCGCCTTTCGGGCATGGCCGAGTTCCTGGTTTCCTGCTGCGCCAAGCATTCGGAGGCGACCCGCGCGCGGCGCGACGCGGCCGAGCTGCTCTCGTCCCCCGCGGGCATCGACGAGCTCCTCAGGCGGCGGCATTCCGGCCTGAGCCGGCGCGAAGCGCAGGTGTGCGCGCGCATCCTGTCCGGCCTCGCGGTCGAGGCGATCGCCGCTGACCTCGGCATCCGGCCCGAGAGCGTGGCTACCTACCGCAAGCGCGCCTTCCAGCGCATGCGCATCGGCTCGCGGCACGAGCTCTTGCGCGAGCTCCTCGCGTCGCTCTGACTATTCCGCCTTGATGCCGGCGCGGCGGATCAGCCCGCCCCACTTGCGGCTCTCGGCATCGACGAACTCGGCGACGCGCGCAGGATTCTCGCCGGCGCCGGGCTCGTAGCCAAGCTGGCGCAGCCGCTGCTGCACATCGGCGCTGGCCAGTACCGCGGAAATCCCGGCATTCAGGGTGGCGATCACTTCCGGCGGCGTACCTCGCGGAGCGAACCATACGTTCCACGCCACGAGATCGAATCGCTGCAGACCGGACTCGGCGAGCGTTGGCACGCCCGCCAGCGCCGCGGGCCGCTTGAGGGAGCTCGAGCCCAGCGCCTTCAGCTTTCCGGAACCGATATGCGGCGCGGCTGCGATCAGCGTGTCGATGCTGAGCTGGACCTGGCCGCCCATCAGATCCGACATGGCCTGCCCGCTCGCCTTGTAGGTGACCGGATAGAGCTCGGCGCCGGATAGCTGCCTGAAAAGCTCGTACACGACGCGCGCGGTCGAGCTCGGAATGGCGATGTTGAGAGTTGCCGGCTTGTCCTTGGCCATCTGCACGAGCTCCGACACCGTGGCGGCGGGAAAGGACGGCGCCGCTACGAGCACCATCGCCACCGAGCCGATGTAGGAGACCGCAACGAAGTCCTTCTCCGGATCGAAAGGCAGCGACGCATAGAGCGCCGCATTCGCCGCATGCGTGCCGTTCGACCCGACCAGAAGCGTGTAGCCGTCGGCCGGCGCCTTCGCCACGAGCTCGGCGCCGATATTGCCGCCGGCCCCCGGCCGGTTATCGATCACGAATGATGCCTTCAGCTGGTCACTCAGCTTCTGCGCGACGGCGCGCGCGGCGACATCAGCGCCCTGGCCGGGCGCAAAAGGCACGATCACGCGGACCGGCCTGCCGGGATACGCCTGGGCGAATGCCGCTCCGCAGAGCGCGGCGCCGGCGAGTATTGCAATCACGCGTGCAAGCATCACGAATCCATCCTCTTCCTAGTGGACGAGAAAACGGCTGATTCTGCCGGCGATGAACGCCGTTTCCGCGGCCCCTTGCACCGCGCGCCAGCCCAGGTGGCCCCGCGCGCTCGGGACTTCGGCATATTCCGCCCGTTCGACATGGCCTGCGATCTCGCGCGCCGCATGCAAGCCCAGAAGACGATCGCTGGAGGTGGGCATGACAAGCAAAGCAGCCCTGATGCGCGCCAGCGCCTGCGCCATGTTTCCTCCAAAGGGCACCGACACGTCATGGCCGCTGGAGGCCTCGTAGCGTCGGATCAGGCTCCAGGCATCCCAGGCTGCCGCGCGTTCGACCGTGCCGCTGAGTTCCGCTTCCAGCGCTTGCGGCGTAAGGCTCTCCAGATAGGCGTCGGCAACCGTCCAGGGATAGTAAATCCGGCCCGCCGCGCGAAGCCCGGCCAGCGGCTGCGCGCCGTAGCGCCCGCCGTTCCATGCGGGATCCAGCCGGATCGTCTCGATCATTGCCCGGACGACGGCGCGGAACACGTTGCCGGCGCGCGCGGCCGGCACCAGCAGGACCGCGCGCTCGGCGGCCTGGGGAAAGTGGATCGACCATTCAAGCGCCTGGAACGCGCCCATCGACGCGCCGACCACCGCCCTGAGACGCCGCACGCCGAGCGATTCGATCAGCGCATGCTCGGCCCGCACCATGTCGCGGATGCTATAGCGCGGAAACGCCTCGCCCAGCCCGTCTTGCGGGCTCGAGGACGTGCCCGCGCCGATAGCGTCGACCGCGATGACGAAATGCCGCGACGGATCGAGGGCGTTGCCGGTACCGATGTAGCCGTCGGCGCTGTGCCGCGTGTTCGCCGTCCCGGGCGCAAGCAGAACGGCGTTGTCCCGCGCGGCATTCAGCCGGCCGTGCGTGACGTATCCGACTTTCAGCCCGCGCATGCGCTCGCCGCTCTCGAAGACGAAGTCGGCGATGGTGAACACCGCCTCTTCTCCGGTGTGCTCATGATTTATCATGCTCGCCACTACTCTGGAGTCTAGCTTGAACGCACCGCTCGTCGAGCAGTTCCTCACCCTGCAGGAAATCGTCGCTGCAGCGCGGCGCAATCTCCAGGCCGGGCCGTGGAGCTACCTGGTCGGCGGCGCCGAGACCGAGACCACGGTGCGGCGCAACCGCCAGGCGCTCGACTCGCTCGCCTTCCGCCCCCGCGTGCTGCGCGATGTCCGCAAGGTCGATGTTTCAGGAAAAATTCTTGCATCAAAGACACGCCTGCCGATCTTTCTGGCCCCCATTGGCGGGCTGGAGTCGATCGTCGAAGGCGGGGCCGCGGCGGCCGCGCGGGCGGCGGCGCAGTTCGGCGTGCCGCAGATGCTCTCCTCCGTCTGCAAGCCGGGGCTGGAGGAAACCGCGGCGGCCGCCGACACGACGCGCTTCTTCCAGCTCTATGTTCGCGGCGACGACGCCTGGACCGACGACTTCGTGAAGCGGGCGCGCGACCGCGGCTACACCGCCTTCTGCCTCACCGTCGATGTCGCCATGTACAGCCGGCGCGAGCGCGACCTGATCGGCCGCTTCGTCAAGCCCTGGCGTGCCACTGCCGGCGACGGCATCGCGTTCCAGTCCGGCTTGAACTGGAACCAGGTGAAGCGCTTCAAAGACAAGCACTCGCTGCCGCTGATCATCAAGGGTATCGCCACCGCCGAGGACGCGCAGATCGCGCTCGAGCACGGCGTCGACGTGGTCTACGTCTCCAACCACGGCGGCCGCCAGCTCGACCACGGCTTGGGCACGATCACCGTCCTTCCGGAAGTACTCAAGGAAGTAAAAGGCAAAGTGCCCGTGTGGGTCGACGGCGGCTTCATGCGCGGCACGGACATCGTGAAAGCGCTCGCGCTCGGCGCAAGCGCCGTCGGCATCGGCCGCCTGTGCGGCCTGGGCCTGGCGGCGGCCGGCGTGCCGGGCCTGGTGCGCACGCTGGAGCTGCTCGAGGACGAGATGCGCATCTGCCTCGGGCTTCTGGGTGTGACGTCCTGTGCGGAGCTGACGCCGCAGCACCTCGCGAGCGCGCCGCCGGTCGCCGACCCCGGCATCTTCAGCGCCTTCCCCCACCTGAGGGACGAATGAAGATCTACGGCATCAAGAATTGCGACACGATGAAGAAGGCCTTCGCGTGGCTCGACGCGCACAAGGTCGCGTACGAGTTTCACGACTACAAGAAGGAAGGCGTCCCGCCCGGCAAGCTCAAGGCCTGGGCGGCGAAGGTCGGCTGGGAGAAGCTCGCCAACACCCGCGGCCCGACCTGGCGCAAGATCCCCGATGCGAAGAAGGCCGGCCTGAACGAGAGCACGGCCCTCGCCCTTCTCGAACAAAACCCCAGCGCCATCAAGCGGCCGGTGGTCGAGGCCGGCGGCAGGCTCCTCGTCGGCTTCGACCCGGCGAAGTTCCAGGGCGTGATTACCTGAGCGTTACACGACGGCAACCACGCCGCGCCTAGAAGCGGGGCCGGCGCGCCGATAGCATCGCGGTTTTCTTCTGCACGAGGAATCGCAATGCACAAGGACGCCCGCGGCCACGCCGTCACCCTTTCCAAGCCCACCGCGCTCGACGCCTACGAGCGCGCGCTGTACGCCTTCCAGACTTATCGCGGCAACCCCCTGGAGCCGCTCGACCAGGCGCTGGCCTTCGACGAGGGCTTTGCCGCCGCGTATGCCACCAAGGCGCTGCTCCTGTGCACGCTCTTCGAGCGCCGCTTCATGCGCGACGCCGTGGCCGTGCTCGACCAGGGGCGCGCTGCCCTGCAAGGCGCCACGCCGCGCGAGCGCGCGCTCGCCGCCGCGGCGCGCGACATCGCGGGCGGGGCATGGCATGCCGGAGTGCGCGGGCTCGAGCGCGTGCTGGTCGACTACCCGCGCGACATCGTCGCGCTGCAGGTCGCGCACCTGATGGACTTCTACCGCGGCGACTCGCTCAACCTGCGCAACCGCGTCTCGCGCGTGCTGCCGGCGTGGAGTGCGTCGATCCCCGGCTATGCCTACGTCCTGGGCATGCACGCCTTCGGCCTCGAGGAATGCAACCAGTACGCCGACGCCGAGCGCGCCGGCCGCCTGGCCGTCGAGACCTCCGGCGACGACTGCTGGGCGGTGCACGCGGTAGCGCACGTAATGGAGATGCAGGGCCGCATCGGTGAAGGCCTGGCCTGGTACGAGGCGACGCGCGGCGTCTGGGCGGGCGAGGACAACGGCTTCGCCTTCCACAACGACTGGCACATAGCGCTCTACCACATGGACCGCGCCGACTACGCCGCGGCGCTCGAGATCTTCGACGCACGCCTCGCGAGCGGCGGCGAGACCGTGCTGCCGCGCATCGACGCGACCGCCCTGCTCTGGCGCCTCAAGCTCGAGGGCGTGGACGTCGGCGATCGCTTTGCGCCGATCGCCGACGCCTGGGAGCGCCTGCTCGCCGACGAGAAAGGCTTCTACGCCTTCAACGACTTCCATGCCGCGCTGGCGTTCGCCGCCGACGGCCGCCGCGAGGCGCTTGCCCACCTGCAGCAGGGGTTGATCCAGGCGTCGCTTGCGCAGAATGCGAACGGCGACATGATGCGCATGGTCGGGCTGGAGGCCTGCGAGGCGGCGATCGCCTACTGCGAGCAGCGCTACGACGACGCCGTGACCAGGCTCGTCGCGGTGCGCGATGATGCAGCGCGCTTCGGCGGCAGCCACGCGCAGCGCGACCTGCTGACCCTGACCCTGATCGACGCCGCGGCCCGCGCCGGCCGCAACCGGCTGTCGCGCCACTACGCCAACGAGCGCCTGGTGCACAAGCCGGCGAGCGCCTGGGGGCGCCGCCTGGTGCGCAGTCAGTCCACCTCGGCGGTGAAGCTGCGCTCGGCCTGAGGGGCGATCTCGAGGTCGAAGTAGATACGGCCGATCTCGCGCGCATCGGTCGTCTCTACCTGGACCTTCCACTCGCCGAACTGGTAGTTGGACTTGAAGGCATAGCCGCGAAAGCCCTCCTCGCGGCCGCCGACGATCTTGATCGGGACCGTGTCCTGCAAGGTCCAGCCGCGCGCCCCGTCCTTGAAGTACCAGCGCATCAGCACCTGGTCGGAGAAGCGGCCCGGCGAGAAGATGCGGAAATAGATGAACACCCGGTCGCCGCCCTGGGCGCGGAAGTGCTGGTCGCCGTTGTGCCAGATGCGCCAGGCCGGCCGCTCGTGGGTCAGCTGGTAGCCCTGCGCGGTGCGCTCGACGCCGTGGTACACGCCCATGAACGGGATGGAAAGCGGGACGGGCGGGATCAGCCGGAACAGGTAGAAGGTGAGGAAGACGATCACCACGCAGCCCAGCGGCACCAGGACCGGCCTTTTCTTATCTTTCAAAAGAAACAACGAAAGCGCTGTGAGAGGCACGCACCCCGCCGCCAGGGACACCAGGAAGACGAGCAGCCCGGTCGAGCCGATCAGGACCGGGATCACATACGCGAAATAGGAGAGCCAGCACAGCGCGAGGAGCGCGAACTTGAAGGGCAGCCCGAGCTTCTTGAAGCGCTCGGCCTCGTTGGCGAACAGCAGCAGGACCAGCACCGCCATGAAGCCGAACGAGACGAGCAGCGACGAGCTCTTGAAGAAGAACAGCGTATAGGCGCTGAGCAGCGCGCCGAGCAGAAAATGGATCGCCGGGTTGCGATACTCGTAGTACCAGCGCGTCATGCGCGACGCCGCGGGAAGCTCGGGCGCAGGCTGCCCCTCGGTGAGCAGCATGTGCACCAGGACCAGCGTGACGGCGACGAGATAGACCGCCTGCTGGCCGATGGTCAGCCACGAGTCGATGCGGCCGAGGGTGACGATATCGAACAGGAAGCCGGCGACGAAGAACGACAGGGCGAGCCTGCGCTCGTTGTGCGTCGCGTACAGCTTGATGCGCTCGAGGGTGCCGGTCGACAGGCCCGGCGCTTCGTCGGTCATAGCTTTGCTTCCCTCTCCTTGAAGGCCTTGGCGGCGGAGAATAACCCGCCGTCGGCGCCGTCGATGAAATGCAGGTGCTTGCCCGAGTAGTTGAACACCAGGCAGGTCATCAACGCCCGGTCGGTGACATGCAGGCCGTAGGCGAGCTCCTTGCTCGCGTAACGCTCCTCCAGCCACGCGGTGAGGGCCTCGCGCTGCGCCGCGGTACCGGCGAGGATCTGCCGGTAGACGTCGTTGAATTTGCGCACGTCGCTGTTGCGCACCAGCGTCGGCTTGTATCGGCTCCAGTCCGTCTCCTCGGTCTTCAGGCCGAACCTCATCAGGAACCAGCCGAGCACGATGACGAGGCGGATCCACATCCGGTAGCGCCACCTGCCCCAGGGTCCCTGGTCCGCTGCGCGCACGCCGACCTCGTTGTCCAGCCGCGGCCCGCCGAGGGTCATCGACAGCCCCGCCAGCGCGACCGGATGGCACAGCTCTTCGCTGCCGTAGGTTTCGCCGATCTTCTCCATGAGCGCGCGGTAGACCGCATTCGCCTCCACGCCCGTCGCGCGCACCATCAGGCTCACCGTCTCGCCGTGCGGGCTGGGGATGTCCTGCCAGCGGCACTCGAGACCCTCATGGCTGCCCGCGGGCGGCGCGTTCACCGCGCAAAGCGACGCGGTCGCCGGATCCTTCATGTAGCGCTCGGCCCAGGCTATGCCGCCGCCGGCGAATACCGCCTGAACGTAGTTCTCGGCGACGCGGTAGCGCGCCACCAGGACGTCCAGCCCGGCCTCGCGCACCCGCGCCACCGGCAGCGTCGCGACGCGCAGCTCGAGCAGGAAGGAGCGTCTCGCCATGTCCCGCGTCTTCGCCAGGGCCGAGCGCACGTCCTCGATACGCTCCGGCGGCACGCAGAACGTGCTGCCGTCGCCCTCGAAGACGAACGGCACCTCGGTCTCCCCCGCGGCGTTCAGCACCGCGGTCACCGCGGCGGCCGCGACGGTGTTGACGTGCTTGTAGTTGCCCGAGCGCACCGCGGCGGTGGAATCGCGCACGTCGCAGGCGGCGAGATACCAATCGGCCGGCAGCGGCGCGAAGCGCTCCGGCCGGGTCACCGCGCTGAATTCGGTGAGCAGCGGCAGGTCCGCGTAGAAACGCGCGCTCACGCGGCCTGGTTTCCGGCGCGGATCTTCTCCCAGGCGGCGCCGCTGTCCCCCATCGGCACGATCCGCCGGGTGAGCGCGGCCACGGCGAGGACGTTGAGGCCGACCAGCGCGGCCGGCACGAATGCATGCTTGTAGGCGAGCCATGGCGTCAGCACCAGCGCCGTCAGGCCGATCCCCGCCAGCACCGAGGCCAGGCTGCGCGCCTCGGCGGTCTGGGTGAAGTAGAAGCGGAAGCGCCCGACGATGCGCGCTTCGTATTCGTTGAAGTGATAGGGCGGCTCGTCCACCGCCGCCGGGTGGCGTCCCAGGGCGTTCGCCTTGCCCAGCAGCCAGAGCTCGAACAGCACCGCGGCGCCGAGGTAGACCCACGCCACGCCGGCATTGAGGAAGGTCCAGCCGGCGAGGATCAGCGCGGCTACGGTGCCGTATCCGCCCACTCGAGCCACTCGCTTTCGATCTGCCCCAGCTCCTTCGCCACATAGGCCTGGTCCTGCAGCGCCGACTGCAGCGCGGCCGCATCCTGGTAGATGGCCGGATCGGCGAGCTTCGCCTCGATCGCCGCCTTGCGCTCGTTCAGCTTGGCCATTTCCTTCTCCAGACGCTGCAGACGCGCGGCCGGAGGTTTTTGCTTTTGTGGTTTTGAAGGCAATTTCTTTTCGGGAACGACCTTCTGTTCCTTCTTCAGCAGCGAGTCGCGGTAGTCGTCCAGGTCGCCGTCGAACGCGCGCAGCGTTCCGTCGCGCACGATGAGCAGCTGATCGGTTGTCGCTCGCAGCAGGTGCCGGTCGTGCGACACCAGCACCAGCGTGCCCTCGAACTGCGCCAGCGCGACCGCAAGCGCCTCGCGCGTCTCGAGGTCGAGGTGGTTGGTCGGCTCGTCGAGCAGCAGCAGGTTGGGCCGCTGCCAGACGATCAGGGCAAGAGCGAGCCTGGCCTTCTCCCCGCCCGAGAAGTGCTCGATCGAGCCGGTCGCCATGTCGCCGGCGAAGTTGAAGCTGCCGAGGTAGTTGCGGAACTCCTGTTCCCTGATGTTGCTTTCCGAAATCCTCTTCAGGTGCCAAAGCGGCGACTCGTCGTCGCGCAGCATCTCGACCTGGTGCTGGGCGAAGTAGCCGATCTGCAGGCCCTTGTTGAAGATGGCGCTGCCGGAGATCACCGGCAGCACCCCGGCGATGGTCTTGATCAGCGTCGACTTGCCTGCGCCGTTCATGCCGAGCAGGCCGTAGCGGCCTTCGTTTCTGAGGGAAAAATCCACCTGCGAAAGGACGGTCTTGCCGGCGTAACCGGTCGAGACGTCCTCCAGGACCAGCAGCGGGTCCGGCGCGCGCAGCGGCTCGCGGAACTCGAACGAGAACGGCGCGCTGACGTGCAGCGGCGCCAGGTCCTCCATCTTCGCCAGCATCTTCATCCGGCTCTGCGCCTGGCGCGCCCGGGTGGCCTGCGCCTTGAAGCGGTCGATGAACGACTGCAGATGCGCCCGCTCGCGGGTCTGCTTTTCAATCTGGCTTTGAGCAAGAACCAGATTCTGCGCGCGCTGGACCTCGAAGCTCGAGTAGTCGCCGCCGTAGCGGCGCAGCTTCTTCTGGTCGATGTGCACGATCGCGTTCACCACGCCGTCGAGGAAGTCGCGGTCGTGCGAAATCACGAGCAGCGTGCCCGCATAGCGCTTGAGCCAGTCCTCCAGCCAGATGATGGCGTCGATGTCGAGGTGGTTGGTCGGCTCGTCGAGCAGCAGGAGCTCGGAGGGGCACATCAGCGCCTGCGCCAGGTTCAGGCGCATGCGCCAGCCGCCGGAGAAGCTTGAAACGGGTTGGTAAAGTTGTTGTAAGGAAAAACCAAGGCCCAGCAGCAGCGACTCCGCCCGCGACTGCACCGTATAGACATCGGCGTCGCCCAGCGCCGCGTGCAGCTCGCCTATGAGGTTTCCGTCGTTTTTTTCTTCTGCCTCGGCAAGCCGCCGCTGAAGAGTCCGTAGGGCCGCATCGCCGTCAATCGCATACTCCACGGCGGGACGATCCAGCGCCGGCGTTTCCTGCGCCACATGTGCCACCCGCCAGGTGCGCGGGAAGTCGACCTCGCCCTTGTCGGCGTGCAATTCGCCGCGCAGCACCGAGAACAGGCTCGACTTGCCCGAGCCGTTGGCGCCGATCAGGCCGGCGTGCTCGCCCGGATTGAGCGCCACGTCGGCGCCCTCTAGGAGGACCTTGACGCCGCGGCGCAGGGTGACGTTGGAGAGGCGGATCACGGGGGCGCCGATTCTACCGACTTGTACCGAAGCTAGAATGCCCGCATGCGCATTTTCCTCTTCATGGTTCTGCTGATTATTTCGAACGCCGTCCAGGCGCAGCGAAGCATTACCTTGATCATCCCCTTCCCGCCCGGCGGCTCGACCGACATCGTCGGGCGCATCGCCGCCGAGGGGCTGGCGAAGGAGCTCGGCCAACCGGTCGTGGTCGACAACCGCGGCGGCGCCGGCGGGGCGATCGGCGCCAAAGCGATCGCCGAGGCGGCGCCCGACGGCTACACGCTGGGCATCGCCACGGTGTCCACCCACGTCGTGAATCCGGTGGTGCGCGGCGCCGCCCTGGGCTACGACGCGCTCAAGGACTTCACCTACATCAGCCAGATCGCGGCCGTGCCCAACGTCGTGTCGATCCATCCGTCGGTGCCGGCGAAGACCATGGCCGAGTTCGTTTCCTATCTGAAACGCCATCCCGGGAAGCTGAATTTCGGCACGCCGGGCAACGGCAGCCTGGGCCACCTGATCGGCGAGACCTTCAAGTTCGCCGCAAAGGTGGACATGGTGCACGTGCCCTACAAGGGAGCCGGCCCCGCGCTCAACGACGCGCTCGCCGGCCAGGTGCAGGTGCTGTTCGACAACCTGCCCTCCTCGCTGCCGCACATCCAGTCCGGCAGGCTGCGCGCGCTGGCCGTCGCTTCGCCGCAGCGCGTCGAGGGGCTGCCGGAGGTCCCGACCTTCGCCGAGGCCGGACTGCCACTGGTCAACGATCCATCGTGGTTCGGGCTGGTGGCGCCTTCAGGGCTGCCTGTGTCCATCGTCAGCCGCGTGGGCGACGCGCTTGCGCGCGCCGTCAGGCAGCCCGAAACCGCAAAGCGCCTGGCGGCGGTCGCCGCGATCCCGATCGCGAATACGCCGGATCAGTTCCGCGAGGTGGTGGCGGCCAGCATCGACGCGAGCCGGCGCATCGCCAAAGAGAACGGCCTGAAGTTCGACTGAGGCCGGAAGAAGCGCAGGCGCTCGCGCCGCGCACCCGGCGAGCGCCAGCTGAGCGCACGCCCGAACAGCCTCAGGCAGGCGGCGTAGCCGACGGTGCGCGCGCCGCTGCGCTCGGAAGCGCGGATCGAGGCGCGGTTGTACGTATAGATGAGCGTGACGCAGCGGCTGCACCCGCGCTGCGCGCTCGGCGCGTCGGCCGCGTGCAGCAGGCCGGCGGCGAGGCGCCGCCCGCGGTGCGAAGGCCGCACGAAATGCCGGTAGGTGTAGCTCGCCTGGCTGTCGACGTCGACCCACACGCCGCCGCTCTCCGGCGTCGCGCCGAACGCGAACCAGGCGTAGCCGGCCAGGATGTCGCCATCGAAGGCGCCGACGCAGATGTCGCCGCGCGCGAGCGAGCGCTGTGCGCTCGACCATGTCAGCTCGAGCCGCCGGTCGGCGCAATGGGCGCGCAACTCGGCCTCTTCCAGGGGCGCAAAGCGGATGCCGGCGGCAAGCGCCTCACGCGGCGCCGGATCGAGGCGCCGCACCAGCACCCGGTAAAGGTACAGGCCGCAATAGCGTTGCAGGGCCGTGCTCAGCCTGATGTGCAGTCGATTGGCAATTTTCGAAATCACCGCGGCAGTGTTGCCTAGTCTCGCCTAATATTCGCCCCGCGGCCGTAGTCCGGCCGGACCGACCGCATTGAGCCCCCTTCCCCTCCTCGGCTTCGCCATCGCGTTCGCGATAGCCGGTGTGTGCACCGCGCTGGCGCTCGAGGCTGGCAGCACGCCGCTTACCGTAGTGACGGTGCGCACGCTCGGCACGCTGGCGCTGTTCCTGGCCTGGTTTCGCATCGCCGGCGTGTCGCTGGCGGTGCCACGGCGCGAGCGCGCCATTGCGCTCGCCATCGGCCTGCCGCTGTGCGTCAACAACTACTTCCTCAACGCCGCCATCGAGCTGATTCCGCTGCCGCTGGTGGTGCTGATCTTCTACCTGTGGCCGGCGCTGACCGCGGCGGCGAGCTGGGCCCTGGGCAAGGAGCCCTTCCGCTGGCGCACCGCGGCCGGCCTGGCGCTCGCCTTCGCCGGGGTGGCGCTCGCGCTCGACGCCGAGTTCACTGCCGCGCAAACCCTCGGCGTGTGGTTTGCCGTCGGAGGAGCGGTGATGTGGACCGTGACATTCCTGCTCACCGGGCACTTCTTTCAGGGCCGCGACACGCGCCCGGCGACGTTCTACATGGTGCTCACGGCCGGCGCGGTCTTCACCGCCGTTTGCCTGGCGACGCGCGCAGTCGAGTTGCCGCAAGGTGCGCTCGGCTGGAGCGGCATGGCGGGAGCTGCCTTCTTCTATGCGTTGGCGATGATCGGCCTGTTCGTGGCGACGAGCCGCCTCGGGCCGACGCGCACCGGCTTCTTCATGAACTTCGAGCCGGTCGCGTCGCTGCTCCTGTCGGCGCTGATCCTCGGCCAGGCGCTGGGCCCGGTGCAGCTCGCCGGGGCCGCCCTGGTGATCGGCGCGCTGTTCCTGTTCCGCCCGCCGCCCGCGTAGGACTTACTTCGCGGCCGCCGCGAGGCGGCGATGCGCGACGCCGTTGCGCACGCGCATCACGCGCCAGAAGACGTTGATGCGCGCCACCTCGTCGATCTCGCCCACGCCGTTCACCATCTCGCGCAGCTCGAAATCCGGGCGGAAGCCGATCTGGTTGGAGAAGCGCGCCAGCCCCATTTCGAAGGCGCGGATGATGCGGTTGTCCGACTTCACGTGGTTGACGATGAAGATCTCGCCGTCGGGCTTGCACACGCGGTGGAACTCCTCCAGCACCGCGGCCGGGTTGCGCACCACCGGCATCACGTACATCGCCACCACCTTGTCGAAGCTCGCGTCCGGGAAGGATGTTTTCTCGGCGTCCATCTCGAGCAGCGCCTCGACGTTGGCCAGCTTGCGGTGCGCAACGCGAGTGCGCGCCTTGTCCAGCATTTCCTTCGACAGGTCGATGCCGGTGATCTTCACCGACTCCGGATACATCGGCAGCGACAGTCCGGTGCCCACGCCCACCTCGAGCACCCTGTCCCCTGGGCGCAGGTTCAGCGCCTCGAGCACCGCCTTGCGACCGGGCTGAAGCACCGGGCCGAACAGGGCGTCATAGAAACCGGCGTAACGACGGTAGGCGGTCTTGACCGTTTCGATGTGCATGGAGGCGTAATGTACTAGCAAACCGCGGTCCTGATGTTGTGGATAATATTGTTCCGGGGGTGGGACGCCATGCCAAGATTGTTGTGGGCCGTCGTGGTCGTATTGCTGGCCGGCGCCGCCGCGGCGCAGCCCCGGACAGGCGGAGAACCCTACCGGCTGGGCGATGAGGAAGCGGCCAGGCGCCTGCTGTTCTGCCACAGCGTCTACGAGGACATCGTGCGGATGCACGCAGATCGGGCCGTCAAGGCGGTCGCTGCGACGAACGCGGCAAAGAGCGCCACGCGCGCCGCGCAGCTGGTCTCACCCGAGACCCACGCGCTGCTGGGGCGCATCGCGAAAGACAGCTTCCAGGAGCAGATCGACGCCGCGTGGCGCGCCGGCGGGGTCACCGAGCACTACAAGGCGCTGGCCGAATTCGAGACCGACTGCACCAGGATCCGCGAGCGGTACTAGGAGAGCAGGCCCGGCCTGCTTACAGGATCTCTTTCCATTTGGCGCGCGTCTTTTCCTGCAGCGCCTTGCTCGCCTCGGCGACCGGCGGGAATTCGGCCAGGTGCTCCCAGGGCCGGCAGGCGTCGATGACCGCCTTGGAGCTGAGCGGCGCGTCGTACCTGTAGGCGACGAACATCGGATCGTTCTTCGAGCCGACGCCGCGCTGGATGATGTCGATGTCCGTCGCCGGGTCGGTGCGGGTGGCGACAGCCCACATCACCTCCTGCAGGTTCGACGGGTCGATGTCTTCGTCGACCACCACCGAGTACCTCGACATGTAGGCGCCAACGCCGCACTGGCTGAGGATGTGGCCGGCCTGGCGCGCGTGGCCAGGGTAGCGCTGCTTGATCGCCACTACGTTGAACATGCGGGCGCCGCCGATCTCGTGCGCCCACACCCCCTTTACGTCGGGCACGCCGGCGGCGGCGAGCGCATCGGAGAGCAGCGCCGAGCGCATGACCGCCTTCGAGTACGAATAGTCGTTCGGCGGCTTGGCCGGCGGGCTGCCGACGATGATCGGAGAATTTCTGAAGTAGATTCGCTCGACGGTGACCACCGGCGCGGTACCTGCCTTGCCCGGGTAGTAGCCGTGGAACTCGCCGAACGGCCCTTCCGTGCGCTCGTCGTTCGGCTCGACGAAGCCTTCCAGCACGATCTCGGCGGCGGCGGGAAAAGGCAGGCCCGTCGCCTCCCCTTTCAGGACCTGCACCTGGTCCTGAAGAATCGCCCCGATGTAGTTCCACTCGCACATGCCGAAGGGAATCTCGATCCCCGAGATCAGATAGCCGAGGGGATCGGCGCCGCAGACGATGACCACCGGAAAGCGCTTGCCCGCGGCCTTGTGCTTTTCATAGTGGATGCGGCCGTGCTTGCCCGGCACCATGTCGAGCGCGACATGGTTGCGGTCGATCACCTGCACGCGGTACGTGCCGACGTTCACCCAGTCGGAGTCGAAATCGCGCGTCACCACCGAGCAGCCGGTCCCGATGTAGCGCCCGCCGTCCAGCTCGTGCCACAGCGGCGCGGGAAATTTCAGCACGTCGACGGCGGCATCCTTCTGGATGTTCTCGAGAGCCGGACCTTCCTTGGCAACGACGGCATCAAAGTTTGCAGCCTGCTTCTGCCATTGCGCGGGCTTGCCGCGCAGGACTTCGACCAGCCCCTTGTGGGTCTTCTGCACCGGCAGGCGCAGGATCGAGGACAGGCGCGCCGGGCTGCTGGTGCTGCAGGTAAGGACGCGAAAGCCCTTGGGGTAGCCGGCGATCTCGTCGAACAGCAGCGCCGGCGGCACGTCCTTCTTCACGTTGAGCTCGCTGATCGCGCCGAGCTCGAGGTTGCTGTCGGCGCCGCGCACCTCCCGCAGCTCGCCCAGCCGGCGGATCTCCTCCAGCCAGGCGCGCAGGTCGAGTGGATTTGCCATAAAGTATTGAAACATGAAACCCCTGCCCTGGCTGCTCGCGCTCTGCTCGTTCGCTGTCCAGGCGCAGCAGGATTTCCCGAGCAAACATGTCCGCCTCGTCGTCGGCTTCCCCGCCGGCGGGCCGAGCGACATCCCGGCGCGCCTGATCGCAGACAAGATGCGCGTATCACTCGGCCAGCCGGTGGTAGTCGAGAACAAGACCGGCGCGGCGGGCATGATCGCGGCGAACGACGTGCTGGCGCAGCCCGCCGACGGGCACACGCTGCTGCTGTGCTCCTACATCGACCCGCTCAACACCCTGCTCTACAAGAGCGTCTCCTACAAAGTCGAGGACCTCGCGCCGGTCAGCCTCGTCTCCAAGGCCTACTACGCGTTCGCGGCGGCGGCCGACCTGCCGGCCGACCTGAAGGGCTTCATCGCCTACGCCAAGGCGCGGCCCGGCGAGCTGAACTACGGCCGCGTCGGCGCCGGGTCGGTCACCGAGATGCTGCCGAAGCAGCTTGAGAAGCTGGCGGGCATCTCGATGACCGGCATCACCTTCAAGGGCACCGGCCCGGCTCTGCAGGAGGTGGTCGCCGGGCGCGTGCATTTCATGGTCGGCCCGCTCGCCATCACGCTGCCCCTCTACCAGGGAAAAAAGCTGCGCATTCTCGGCGTGACCAGCCTCGAGCGGCTGGCGGTCGCGCCCGAGGTGCCGACGCTCTCCGAGCAGGGCCTGCCGATCGTCAACTACGGCTGGTGGGGCGTGTGCGCGCGAGGCGGCACGCCGCGGCCGGTGATCGAGCGGCTCAACCGCGACATCGTCGCCGCCGTCGGCTCGCCCGAGTACCGCACGGCGATGGAGCGCGCCGGCACGATCCCGACGTCCTCGACGCCCGACGAGATGGGCCGCGAGATCGGCGCCACCGTCAGCCAGTACGGCCAGATGATCCGCGAGCTTCGCATCGAGCAGGTGGACTGATAACGGTATCGCTTCTAACAAAGGGGGGAGCATGGCAACGGTCAATCCATATCGCGCGCCTGCGGCTGCGGTCGCCGATGCAGGGGAGGAATTCCAGCCGGTCAGGATCTTCGCGGTGTCGGGGCGCATCGGGCGCGCGCGCTACATCGCGTACTCGATGGGGCTTTCGTTCCTGATCATGTTTCTCGCCGGCCTGATCGCCGCGTTCGCCGGGGCGGCGGGCGCGATCCTGGCGCTGGCCGGCTACGCCGCGGTGCTGGTGCTGCTGTTCATGCTCACCATCCAGCGCGCGCACGATTTCGACACCACTGGCTGGCTCAGCCTGCTGGTCCTGATCCCGCTGGTCAACTTCATCTTCTGGTTCATTCCCGGCACCGATGGCGAGAACCGCTTCGGCGCCAGGACGCCGCCGAACTCGACCCTGGTGATCGTCGGCATGCTGCTGATCCCGATCGTGTTCGTCGGCGGCATCCTCGCCGCAGTCGCGATCCCGGCCTATCAGGACTACGTAAAGCGCGCGCAGGCGAAACAGTTGCAGAAGAAATAATGATTGGACCCTAGCGCCGTCATCCGCAGCAGCATCCCCGCGCGCCTGGACCACCTGCCATGGTCCGGATGGCACTGGCGCGTGGTGATCGCGCTGGGCGTGAGCTGGCTGCTCGACGGGCTGGAAGTCACGGTGGTCGGCTCGCTCGGGCCGACGTTGCAGCGCGGCGACACGCTCGGCCTGAGCGCCGGGCAGATCGGCTGGGCCGCTTCGGCCTACGTCGGCGGCGCGGTGCTCGGCGCGCTGTTCTTCGGGCGCCTCGCCGACCGCCTCGGCCGCAAGAAGATGTTTCTCGTCACGCTGGCGGTCTACCTCTTCGCCACCGTTCTCACCGCCTTCACCTGGGACATCGCCTCGTTCGCCTTCTGCCGCTTCCTTACCGGCTTCGGCATCGGCGGCGAGTACGCCGCCATCAACTCCGCCATCGACGAGCTGATCCCGGCGCGCGTGCGCGGCCACGTCGACCTCGCCATCAACGGCACGTTCTGGATCGGCGCGGCGCTCGGTGCGGCCCTGAGCGTGGTGCTCCTGAACGAACGCGTCATTCCGCCGGAATGGGGCTGGCGCCTCGCGTTCGGCCTGGGCGGCGTCCTCGCCTTCGCGATCCTGCTCGTGCGGCGGCATCTGCCCGAAAGTCCCCGCTGGCTGCTGGCGCATGGCCGCGTCGACGAAGCGGAGAAGATCGTCCAGGACATCGAAAGACAGGTGGGCGTGAAAAGCGGCGTGCACGCGGAAATCCAGATGCGGGCCGTGCGCACGGTGCCGTGGCGGGAGGTCCTGAGCGTCCTCATCCACCGCTACCCGCGCCGCACGATCCTCGGCCTGTCGCTCATGGCCTCGCAGGCGTTCTTCTACAACGCCATCTTCTTCACCTACGCGCTGGTCCTCACGCGCTTCGAGGGCGTGCCCGAGTCGTCGGTCGGCTATTACATCTTTCCGTTCGCGGTCGGCAACTTCCTCGGGCCGCTGCTGCTCGGCCGCTTTTTCGATTCGGTCGGCCGCCGGACCATGATCGCAATGACCTACTCGGTGGCCGGTGTGGGCCTGTTCTTCACCGGGTATCTTTTCAGCCTGGATCAGCTGGGCCCCGTGCAGCTCGCGCTGTGCTGGAGCGGCATTTTCTTCGTCGCCTCCGCGGCCGCGAGCTCCGCCTATCTCACCGTGAGCGAATCCTTTCCGCTGGAAATGCGCGCCATTTCGATCTCGCTGTTCTATGCAGCCGGCACCGCGCTCGGCGGCTTCGCCGGACCACCCCTGTTCGGCGCCATGATCGAGAGCGGCAGCCGCGACGCGCTGTTCGGCGCCTACGCCTTCGCCAGCTTCCTGATGTGCGCCGCTGCGCTGGTCGCGGCCTGGCTCGGCATCGACGCGGAGCGCAAGTCCCTGGAAGAGGTGGCGCCGCCCCTTGGCCAAGCGAACTAAGAAATCGAAACCTGCATGGGGCAAGCTCGCCGCCATGGCGGGCGTGCTGCTGGCGCTTGCCCTCGCCTGGCGCTACACGCCGCTCAACGAGTTCCTGTCGCGCGAGAACGTGCTCGCCTGGGCGCGCGCCGCGCGCGAAACGCCCTGGGCGCCGATCGCGGTGATCCTGGCCTACACGCCGGCGGCGCTGTTCATGTTCCCGCGCCCGTTCCTCACCCTGCTCACCATCATTGCCTTCGGCCGCTGGCTGGGCGCGGGCTACAGCGGCGCCGGCATCATGCTCGCCGCCATGGCCACCTACTACGCCGGGCGCATGATGCGGCGCGAGACCGTGGTGCGCCTGGCCGGCGGCAAGCTCGACGAGGCCGGCAAGGTGCTGCGCGAGCACGGCATCCTCGCCGTGTTCGCCTCCAACCAGCTGCCGGTGCCGCCGTTCGCGGTGCAGGGCCTGATCGCCGGCGCGATCCGCATCCCGGCCTGGCAGTACGCCGCCGGCTCGTTCCTCGGCATGGCGCCCGGCCTGCTCGCCGCCACCGTGTTCGCCGGCGAGCTGCGCGCCGCGCTGGAGGATCCGTCGACCATCAGCTGGTGGCTGATCGCCTTGGTGGTGGTGGTGTTCGCCGCGTTCATCTGGGGCGTGCGCAAGTGGTTCGCGAAGCGGATCGGCTAGTAGCCCGGTTCTGACCCCCTGACAAGGGGGTCGTGAGCCGAAGGCGAGCGGGGGGTTGGTTTAGGCGACGCGCGCCGACTCGCGCCGGCCGCCGCCGCCGACCGCGCCGCGGATCGCCGCCACCAGCTTCCCTGCATCGAGCGGCTTGTCGACGCGGTCGGCGAAGCCCGCCGCCATCAGGCGCTCGCGCTCGATCTGGGTGAACGCGGTGACCGCGATGGCGGGAACCGGCCGCTCCACGCCGCGGTTCGCCTCGAGCGCTCGTACACGGCGCAGCGCGGCGAAGCCGTCCTCGCCCGGCATGGCGATGTCGACCAGCAGGACGTCGGGCGTACCCGAGGGCAGGACGCGCTCGAGCGCGCCGTTCAGCTCGGCGCTCGAGCCGAAGGTCTGCACCGTGGCGCCATGCTGGCCAAGCGTCAGCGCCACCACTTCGTGGGCGCCGGCGTCGTCGTCGACCAGCCAGACCAGCAGGCCTTTCAACGCGCCCTGCGGCAGCCGCTGCTCGACAGCCTGCGATCCCGCCAGTGCGAGCGCCACCTGCTGCGGCGCGGCCGGCAGGTCGACGGTGAAGACCGCTCCCTTCCCGATGCCGGCGCTGCCGGCGTGCACCTGCCCGCCGTGCAGCAGCGCGATGTGCCTGACCAGCGCGAGGCCGATGCCCAGGCCGCCGGCGCGGCGCGTCGACGAGGTATCGGCCTGGGTGAAGCGGTCGAAGACGTGCGGCAGGAACTCGGGCGCGATGCCGATGCCGTTGTCGCGCACCTGCAGCTGCACGCGCTCGCCGTTTTTGAGCAGCACCACCTGCACCGCGCCCTTCTCGGGGGTGAACTTGACCGCGTTGGACAGCAGGTTCGAGGCGAGCTGCTGCAGGCGTCCGGCATCGCCGACCACCATGATCGCCGGATCGTCGGGCGTGAAGCGCAGCTCGACCGATTTCATCGTCGCGCCGGGGCGCGCCGCCTCGAGCGCGGCGTGCACGATGTCGACCAGGTTGGCGACGCGCCGCTCGATGTTGAGCTTGCCGCTGACGATGCGCGAGGTGTCGAGCAGGTCGTCGATCAGCCGCGTCTGGCTGTCGACGTTGCGCATGATGGCGTTGGCGCCCCT
>Ga0193752_1000235_pt1 | contig 62390 bp, 46 predicted proteins | sample H1c1metaG_FD_144924 | JGI IMG/M metagenome (GOLD analysis project Ga0193752, IMG submission 144924) | Soil microbial communities from a riparian zone of the East river system, Colorado, United States - H1c1 | ecosystem: Environmental > Terrestrial > Soil > Riparian zone | place: USA: East River...
AGAAATTTTCAGTGGATCGATTGCGGGATATTCCCTCACACCGAGAAAGCTGTAGCCCACCATACCGAAAATCATGATCAGTATGCTGAGAACAATAGACCCTACCGGTCGGCGCAACGCTATCTCGGAAATATTCATATTCTATTTGATCGAAGAAAATTTAGCGGCCGATCCCGGACGGAGAAACTGAATACCACTTGTTACTACTGTATCACCTGCTTTAAGTCCGGATACGATTTCAATTTCGGAGGAACCGCGCACACCGGTTTCCACCTGCGTGTATGCTACTTTACCGTTACGCACCACCATTACTTTTTTGAATCGCACGTCGGGAATAACTGCAGCCGACGGAATCACCAACGCGCTGTCGGTTGTTCCCAGTTGCAGGATCACGTGTGCAGAACTTCCCGGAACCAACCTGGCCGATTGCGCATTTACAGTTGCGCGCACCTGCAGGTTCAGCGTATTCTGGTTTACCTGTTGTTCTGTGGCAATAACAGTTGCCTCATGTTTCGTTGTATCGCCGCTCACTGTGAATGTGATCTTCATCGATTTCTGAATCGAAGAAGCATACGATTCGGGTACGCTGAAATCGAGTTTGAGTTGATTTTCCTGGCGCAGCACCGCGATAGGTGTTCCCACAGTAACATAAGCGCCTTCGCTTACTTTGCGCAAACCAAGCACACCGGTGAAAGGCGCGCGTATTTCTGTTTTGGAAATCTGTGCAGCAATCAGTGCAATCTCAGCGTCCAATGTTGCGACAGCCGTTTCCGCGAGATCATATTCCTGCTGGCTCACGCCGTTTACTTTGTAAAGTTCTTTCAGGCGTTGCGCGGTTTGTTTGGCACTGCTCAACTGCGCTTTGAGTTTCGCTGATTGTGCCTGAAGGTCTGCGTCAAACATCTTGACGAGTAAAGTTCCTTTCTGCACCACTGCGCCTTCCTGGATATTGAGCATGGTGATGCGCCCGGAAATTTCAGGCATCAATACCGTTTCTTCCTGCGATAATAAAGTTCCTGAAACTTCGAGCAGGTCGTCGAGATGTGTGGGTTTCACCACGTATCCTTCAACCACCGGTGGCGTTTTCTTCTGTTCCGCAGGAGCTTCGCCGCCGCAGGATACTAAAGAAGAAAAAAACAAAAGGACCGGGCCTGCAGAAATGAAAAAGTGTTTGCGACTGATCATGTGCAAAGATAACCACATCGATGTAGATACAGGCATTGGAATCTCTTGGTCTATAAGTAAATGTTAAATAATGCAATGAGACGATAGATTTGAGACGATAGACGGGAGATGACAGACACGAACCGGGTCCCTCTCTCGTCTATAGTCTCCCATCTCCCGCCTGAGAATCACCACCTGTACCGGTTTTTCTTTCCGCCTTCGAGTAACTGCATTGCCGGGGCGAGGTTTATTCCGATATACGCCTCCGCTCGCGCAAACGTGGGCGTGTACCAGGCAATTCCCCAATGAAGAATGCCGTAAAACGAGTTGAAGAAAAATCCGACTGCCGATGAACGCACCGCGAGAATATCGTTCAAAGAAGTGACGGGTGTAAACATGAGTTCAATGCTGATCGGACCTACAATGTCGGCGATCAGGCGGGGAAATGGCCGGCGTGGAATTAACCCAATGTTAAAACTGATTCCCGGTCCGGGCTGGTATCGGTCGTAATCGATTTCACCGAGATGGATCACCGGAATGGCCGGCGAAATGGAATTGATCTTGATTGTCTCGCGGTTTGATTTATCCGGAAGGTGTACCGTGAAAATACTCATGAGATACCGGATGAAGATGTGCGTTTTTTCTGTCGAACCTTTTTTCCGGATCGTGATGCGGTACAATTCCCATTCGCGTTTTTTGATCTTCGGGATCTTTGAAAGAAAGTTCGATGCGGTTGTTGAATCATGGATCAGTACCAGGAATCCTGACGAATCGAGAAGATCATTGCTCTCGAATGTGTAGATGAGCGAACCGTATGATTCCAGCAGGGCTTGCGCAGAATCGGTATATCCATTCAAAGAGATTTTATCTTTCTGCACCAATGTCAAATGTCCGGTAGAACCTGGATCACTACGATCAACGGTTTTCACGCTGGGCTTTGCATCATACGGTGCGGGAATAAAATCTGCGCGACGCACCCGGTCGAGGTGGAGGAACTTATTCAGCCCCACGTTTTCGTTGGGTTGCGACTGGAAATAAAAATCGGGTGGAGTGGAACCGCGTTGGGCGTGAAGAGCGACCACGGCTACCAGCGAAATGCTGATGAGTATACTGCGCATCATAGGAAAAAATTTATGATCAAACTTACTGATTTACGGTGCAAAGTGCGTGGAGTATTTAACCACGGCGACACGGCGTCACGGCGCGTTGCTCAGTGTTTCCCGCGCGGCATGGCGGCGGAGCCCATGTGCTGCGCTTATTGGAAAACATAAACAAATGTTGCTGAACCACGGATCAATTTGTGAACTCAAATAATGAAGATTGGAAAAAGTTTGATTTCAAAAGCAAGGAAAAGATTGCCTTGTTGATAATTAACTGTTACAGTCTGTCAAGAATTATAACGTTATAGCCCAAGGGGCTGTGTGACGGCCTGCAGTGAACGAAATTGGACACACTGTAACAGTGATTTTTGTCATTCGTTTTGATCCCGGAAGTTGATGAATAATCTTTGCATTATGAAAGTTGAACAACACGAGGAAATAGAAATAATTACCCGTTGGGGAAAGTATAAGCATAAGAAACCATCAAACAGGGGAATGTATATCGTGTTCGGTATTTTAATTACGGCTATTGCAATCGTATGCGTTTGCAAACTTGCTTGATCTCCTTAACACCTGAATCTGCTTGCAGATTCCTCCGCGCCGTGCCGCGCGGGTTATGGTTATCAAAAAAACAAGCGCCGTGCCGCCGTGTCGCCGTGGTGAAATTACCTGCGCACCATCGTAACGGAATTTAATGCTACACTATAAAACAAAAAACCTCCCCGTGTTCAACGGAGAGGTCTATTCTAAATTTAGAATTTTCAATTCATCATTCGCCGTTAGGCGATCACCCACGTCTTATCTCCGGACAAAATATTATCCAAAGACGTTTTGCCTTTCTTCGCTTTCGCTTCTTCAATCTGCGCGTGAAGATCATCTTCGTACGTCGAACGTTTCTCCTGGTAGAATACTCCGAACGGACGTGGCATGTGACCTGCATGTGCCGGATTGTCGAACATCCCGGCAAGAATCATTGCCTTCATGCGATCGCCCTCGTCGTGGATCCACAGACCTTCAGCAGATGCACCGCCTGCGAGATCAACGATCACCGGCTTAGTGCCTTCCAACTTGATTCCGTGTTCATTATTTGTTCCGTAGATCAGCGGCTTGCCGTGCTCAAGGAACAAACACTCTTCCTTCTTGGTTTCTTTCTCGGTATATGTGAAGAAAGCTCCGTCGTTGAATACAGGGCAGTTCTGGTAGATCTCTACGAACGCAGTGCCTTTGTGCTCGTGCGCGCGCTTGATCACAAACTGCTGGTGTTTCGGATCGCGGTCGAGTGAACGCGCTACGAATGTTGATTTCGCACCAATGGCAAGTTCTAAAGGATTGAACGGTTCATCAACAGATCCCATTGGGGTTGATTTCGTTTTGATCCCTTTTTCAGATGCCGGTGAATATTGTCCTTTCGTAAGACCGTAGATCTGGTTGTTGAACATCAGGTACTTGATCTCGAAATTACGACGCATCAAATGGATGAAGTGGTTGCCACCGATAGAAAGCGAATCTCCGTCACCGGAAATCAACCATACATCCAGGTCGCGGTTGGTTGCGCGCACACCGGATGCCACACACGCTGCACGTCCGTGAATGGAGTGTACACCGAATGTGTCCATGTAGTACGTGAATCGTGAAGAACAACCGATACCGGAAACGAATACGTAATTCTCTTTCGGAACGTTGAGATCAGGAAATATGCGTTGTACCTGAGCAAGAATTGCGTAGTCGCCACAACCGGGACACCATTTCACATCCTGGTCGGAAGCAAAATCTTTCGCGGTCTTTTTTGCTGGAACTGTTGTTGCTGTTTCTTCGCTCATAACTATTTGCTGTTAAGTATTTCTACGATTTTCACTTTCAGTTCATCAACTGTGAACGGCAATCCCTGCACTTTGCTGTATGTAATAGCAGGGATCATGTACTTCGCACGGATCAGTTGTGCAAGCTGTCCAAGATTCATTTCCGGGATCATCACCTTGTCAAACTTCGCGAGAACTTCTCCGAGATTTTTCTGGAATGGATTCACGTAACGAAGATGAACGTGTGCAACGTCATGTCCTTCTGCGATCAGTTCACGTACTGCAGTTTTAATTGCTCCTGCAGTCGATCCCCAACCAAGTACGCACAGTTTCGCATTTTCTTTTCCGCTGTCAACATGTGCCAATGGAATGCTGTCTGCGATCTTATCGATTTTCGCCTGGCGCAGGTGAACCATTTTCTCGTGATTCATTGAATCGTAAGAAACGTTTCCTGTTTCGTCCTGCTTCTCGAGTCCGCCAATGCGGTGTTCAAGACCTGCAGTTCCCGGCTTTGTGCGTGGACGAACTCCGCGCTCATCGCGTTTGTAGGGAAGGAATTTTCCTCCCGGATTATTATTCTCTGTAACGAACTCGGCGTTGATCGGCTTCAGTGAATCTGCACTCGGAAATTTCCACGGCTCTGATCCGTTTGCGATGTAACCATCGGTCAACAGCATTACAGGAGTCATGTGTTCCAAAGCAATCCGTGCAGCTTCGTAAGCGCAATCAAAACAATCTGCAGGAGTTGACGCAGCAATTACAGGAAGCGGTGCTTCACCGTGACGGCCGTGGATCGCCTGCAAAAGATCGGCTTGTTCTGTTTTTGTAGGAAGACCGGTTGAAGGCCCGCCACGCTGTACGTTTACAACAATGAGTGGAGTTTCAGTAATCACCGCAAGACCCATGGCTTCCATTTTCAAAGCAATACCGGGACCTGATGATGTAGTAACACCAAGCGCACCAGCATACGATGCTCCGATTGCAGAACAGATGGCTGCAATTTCATCTTCCGCCTGGAAAGTTTTCACACCATTTGCGCGGTACTTCGACAATTCGTGAAGAATATCAGAAGCAGGCGTGATAGGATAAGAACCAAGGAACAACTGCAATCCGGCTTTTTCTGCAGCGCAGAGCAAACCGATAGAAGTCGCATGGTTTCCTGTGATCTGGCGATAAACTCCCGGAGGCATTTTCGCTACATCAACTTTCCAACGTGTGGTGAATATTTCTGTCGTCTCTCCGTAGTTGTAACCCGCTTTGAGCGCCGTGATGTTGGCGTTCATGATTTCCGGTTTCTTGCCGAATTTGTCGGTGATAAATCCGATGGTATAATCCATCGACTTGTCGAACATCCAGAAAAGGAATCCGAGAACGAACATGTTCTTCGAACGCTCAATTTCTTTCATGCCAAGACCGGTTTCTTTCAAAGCTTCTTTCACGAGCTTCGTAACATCGATCTTGTAAACCGTGAAGCTATCCAGCGATCCGTCTTCCAACGGATTTACACCTTCCGGATATTTGGCAAGGTTCAGGTTCTTCTTATCGAAGCCTGCGGTATTCACGAGGATGATACCGCCTTTTTTTACTTTGTGAAGATCACTTTTGAGACCGGCAGAGTTCATTGCAATCAGTACATCGTACTCATCTCCCGGTGTGTAAATTTCTTTACTTCCGAAATTTACCTGGAAACCGGAAACTCCGGCTACGGTGCCAGCCGGGGCACGGATCTCTGCAGGGAATTCAGGGAATGTACTCAGGTCTTGTCCAAAGAATGCAGACGTATCTGTAAACTGTGAACCTGTAAGCTGCATACCATCTCCGGAGTCACCGGAAAAACGTACAACTACATTTTCGGCATGCCTAACCTCTACGGATTTGCCGGCCTTCTTCTCAATTGTGTCCATGATTTATTTGTAGTGATTTCAAACGTGTAAAGCTTCCTTCTTCGCGGTGAGTTCTTCTGGTGTTTCAACGTGGTCCGGATCAGGGACACAGCAGTCAACCGGGCATACCGACGCACATTGAGGCTCGTCGTGAAAGCCAACACACTCTGTACATTTATCTGTAACGATGTAGTAAAAATCAGGTGAAACAGGATCGTGAGATGCATCAGCATCGCCAGAAAGCCCCGACTTCGATGTGAACGATCCTTTTACCGACGTTTTATAAGCAAAACTCCATTCAGCGTTCGGCTCGTAGATTGCTCCATTCGGACATTCAGGTTCACATGCACCACAATTGATGCAGTCCTCGGTGATCTTAATTGCCATTTATTTCAGCGTTTTTTTTTGAGGATTGATAAATCTTACAAATATGCGAAATACGTGAAGTTTTTCAAAACTTTTTTACCATCATATTTACGAAATACAGATATTTACCCTTTGCTAATCAAAACCTATTAACACGCATGGATTCAGCAGCATTAATCATGCTTATTATCTGCGGTGTGGCGTTTGCCGGAGGCGGAATTTTTCTTTCTAAAGCACTTGCAAAATCGTCGAAGAACGTTGTAAAAGGTGAGGCATACGAGTGCGGAATTCCAACGTCAGGAACTTCGTGGATTCAGTTCAACGTAGGTTATTACCTCTTCGCCTTGATTTTTCTTGTGTTCGACGTTGAACTCGTGTTTTTGTACCCCTGGGCCACAGCGGCAAAAGGCGCCGGAATCGTGGGCTTCGTCGAGATTGTGGTATTCATGTTCATTCTCTTTATGGGATTATTATACGCATACAGGAAAGGAGCGCTGAAATGGATGTAGAGAAAATGGGAGACCCGTTCCCCGGAACGGTTGATCCAACGAACGACGGTGGCATTCTCGTCACCAAACTGGATGATGCCATCAATTGGGCCCGTGCAAATTCACTATGGCCGTTGGTTTTTGGCACCAGCTGCTGCGCCATCGAAATGATGTCGGCGGCTTCTGCGAAACACGACTGGTCGCGTTTTGGATTTGAAGTGGCACGCGCAACGCCACGACAGGCCGACCTGATTATCGTCGCGGGAACCATCGTGATGAAAATGGCGCCGGTATTGAAACGTCTTTACGATCAAATGGCTGATCCGAAATATGTGATCGCTATGGGCGCTTGCACGATTTCAGGAGGGCCGTTCTTTTACAATACATACTCAGTAGTAAAAGGTGTTGACCACGTAATACCGGTTGACGTTTACATTCCGGGATGTCCGCCGCGTCCTGAAGCATTGCTTCACGCGATGATCACGCTCCAGGAAAAGATCAAACAGGAGCCGTATTTCCGCAAACCGAAACTTGCAGAGTAATGACGCGGGAAGAACTTATCCAGGAAATTACAGCGCTTGAGCCTTCAATCACTTTTGAAGAGGGCGGACAATTCCTCAACGGAAATATCGAAAGCACGCTTTTGCTTCCGCTGATGACGCAACTGAAGAACGATCCGAAATTTTCATTCGATTATTTGTTCTGTCTCACCTGCGTCGATTATAAAACGCACTTCACCATGTTTTATCACATGCGTTCGTTGACACACCGCCACGAAATGGTGATCAAGGCGAAGATTGCCGACATCAATCACCCGGCGATCGACTCCGTTGTTTCGCTCTGGAGAACGGCAGATTTTCACGAGCGTGAAGTGTTTGATTTATTCGGCGTAAAATTTTACGGCCACCCCGACCTCAGAAGAATTTTCCTCGACGATAACTGGCCCGGCTTTCCCTTGCGGAAAAGTTACGAGGACGCAAACATGATCGAACTCTGATGAATAATCTTTTAGAACAGGATCATATCACGGAAGATGGCGAGTTCGTCATCAATATCGGACCGCAGCATCCGTCCACGCACGGCGTATTGCACCTCAAAGTGTGGCTCGACGGTGAAACGGTAAAGAAATGTGAACCGCATCTCGGTTACATTCACCGTTCCATTGAGAAAATGTGCGAGAGCTTGTCTTATCGTCAATTCATTTTCTCGACCAGCCGGATGGATTATCTCTCGGCGCACATCAACAACCAGGCGTGTGCCCTTGCCGTTGAACTCGGATTAGGAGTAGAGGTTCCGGAGCGGGCAAAAGTGTTGCGCACGATTCTCGCTGAGTTAACACGGCTTGCATCACACGCACTCTGGTGGGGCTGTATGGGACTCGATCTCGGTGCGGTGACACCTTTCTTTTACGCGTTCCGCGAGCGTGAAATGATCAACGACATCATGGAAGAATCCTGTGGTGCGCGTCTGACACAAAGCTTTATTATTCCCGGCGGATTGATGGCTGATGTACATCCGAATTTTGTACAGAAGACCAAAGACCTCGTGAAATTATTCCGCCACAATATTCTTGATTACAACAAGCTGCTTACGGGCAACGTAATTTTCCGTGAACGGACACAAGGTGTGGGCATGCTTTCGAAAGAAGATGCGATTTCCTGGGGCACGAGCGGACCCGTTGCACGTGCATCGGGTGTAAGCTGCGATGTGCGCAAGTATTTTCCGTACGATGCGTACGACCGCGTGCAATTCAAAGAAATTGTTTCGGATGGTTGCGATTCGTGGGCGCGTTACCTCGTGCGCATTGAGGAAATGCAGCAAAGCTTTGACATTATTGATCAGTTGATCGACAATATTCCCGAAGGAGATATTGTTGCCAAAACCAAAGCGGTGATCAAGCTTCCGAAAGGAGAATTTTATTCGAAAGTTGAAACTGCCCGTGGCGAACTGGGTGTAATGCTCGTGAGCGATGGCGGTTCAACACCTTACCGTTGCAAATTCCGCTCACCGAATTTCTCGAACCTTTCCGCATTGGGTCACATGGCCAAAGGCGCAAAGCTCGGAGACCTTGTTGCCATGATGGCGACACTTGACCTTGTAATACCAGACGTAGACCGCTGATAGTATGATTACGATTAGTGAAATAATACATAATATTCACGTGAGCCTGCAAGGCGCAATCACCAGCGATCTGCTGTTGACGGTGACCGAGATGACCATTGTGGGCATTGTTTTGCTGGGGTCGCTCGTGATGCTGAGTTTCGGACTCGGGTACATGGAGCGTAAAGTGGCAGCGTTTATGCAAATACGTCTGGGACCGAACAGGGTAGGGCCGAAAGGTTCGTTGCAGATTGTTGCCGATACCATTAAACTTCTTTTCAAGGAGGGTTTAACGCCAACCAGCTCCGATAAATTTCTGTTCAATACTGCGCCGTACATCATGGTCATTACAACCATGCTTGTACTTGCACCGATTGCATTTACGCAAGGCGTTCAGATCTGGGACGTGAGTATTGGCGTGTTGTATGTATCGTCTGTTTCTTCCATCTCCGTGATCGGAATCCTGATGGCCGGCTGGTCGAGCAACAACAAGTATTCACTGCTGGGTGCGATGCGTTGCGGAGCACAGATCGTGAGTTACGAATTGTCGATCGGGTTGTCGTTACTCACAATTGTAGTACTCTGCGAGAGCCTGAAGCTTTCCGACATTGTGATGAGCCAGGAAAACGGCTGGTGGATTTTCAAAGGACACATTCCGGTGATCATCGCATTCGTGATTTTTATCGTTGCGTCAACAGCGGAAATCAACCGTGCACCGTTTGACCTTGCTGAGGCAGAATCGGAACTTACTGCAGGATTCCACACCGAGTATTCAGGAATGAAATTCGCGATGTTCTTGCTCGCTGAATACATCAACCTGTTCATTGTTGCAGCAATGGGCGCAACGCTTTTCCTCGGAGGATGGATGCCGTTGCATTTCGGAACAGACAATGGGTTCAATCACGTGATGGATTACATTCCCGGTTTCGTGTGGTTCTTTGGAAAAACATTCTTCCTGATCTTCATCATCATGTGGTTCCGCTGGACTTTCCCGCGTTTGCGCATTGACCAGTTATTGAACCTCGAGTGGAAATACCTGTTGCCCATCAGCATGGTAAATCTTTTGCTTGCTACACTAATCGCCATAATGGGATGGCACTTCTGATATAATCAACATGGGACTCGGACATTATATCAAAACAATTTTCAGCTCGGTGAAATCCCTGCTGGGTGGCATGCGCATGACCGGTTATTACTTTACGCATCACAAGGAAATTGTGACGCAGGAGTACCCTGAAAATAAAGCATCGCTCAATTTACCGGAGCGTTTCCGTGGCGAAGTGATTATGCCGCATGATACGGAGAACGAACACCGCTGCACGGGATGCCAGGCGTGTGAACTTGCCTGTCCGAACGGATCGATCAAGATCATTACCAAACAGGAATTGCAGCCCGACGGAAAAAAGAAAAAAGCAATCGACACGTGGATCTATCACCTCGACATGTGTACGTTCTGCAATCTCTGTATTGAAGCCTGCCCGACGAATGCAATCATCATGGGACAGGAATTTGAGCACAGCGTGTTTGATAAAAAGAAACTGAAGAAGATCCTGAACGAACCGGGATCCAAAGTAAAAGCCGGAGTAGAATAAATGAGCGCATCAGTCATTATTTTTTATTTACTGGCAGCAGTTACACTGGGAGGAGCGATCCTCGCGGTAACTTCTCCAAAGATTTTCAGATCGGCAATTTACCTGCTGTTCTCACTGATCGGAATTGCCGGACTTTATTTCTGGCTGAATTACGAATTCATTGCGGCCGTACAGATCGTGGTGTACGTGGGCGGAATTGTGGTCCTCATTATCTTTTCTATTTTCCTCACAGCGGGAGCTGGCGGTGATATGAAAGACCCGGTTAAGATCCGTGCTTTGTTCGCCGGCCTCGCTACACTCGCAGGATATTGCCTCGTGTATTACGTGATCCAGCGCACAGAATTTCCTGCACCAACTGCTTCGATTGGAGTGGATGTAAAAACAATCGGGCAACAAATGCTGAGCACGACAGAGAACGGCTACCTGCTTCCTTTCGAAGTAGTGAGCATGTTGCTGCTCTCGGCAATGATCGGTTGCATTGTCATAGCTATTAAAACGCGTACCGCAAAATGAGCGAGATCGGACTTTCACATTTTCTCATCGTCAGCACCATGTTATTTTTCATTGGTGTTTACGGATTTCTCACGCGGAGAAACATGATCACGATGCTCATGTCGGTTGAGTTGATCCTTAATGCGTGCAACATCAACTTCATTGCGTTCAACAAATACCTGTACCCGCATCGCCTCGACGGAACCTTCTTTACTTTATTCGTGATTGCCATTGCTGCCGCAGAAGCAGCTGTCGCGATTGCTATTATCATCAACCTGTACCGCAACAGGAAATCGATTGATGCGGAAGATGCCGATAGCCTGAGGTTATAACAAACTGTTTATGTCAGATTCGCTTGCATTATTACTTGTACCCGGATTGCCGCTTGCGGGATTCCTGCTGATCGTGTTGTTTGGCCGGAAGTATTTTCCAAAAGCCAGCGGAATGTTCGGCACGATCCTGCTGCTTGTTTCGGGGACGATCAGTTTAATGACCGCGTACAAATACTTTTTCATTACCGGAAAAGTAGATGGTGTGTACCAGCACATGTATGCATTCAAATCGGTGTGGCTGCCTTTCTCTGAAGGTGTTTCCATTGACATGGGCGCCATGATGGATCCGATCTCGATGATTATGATTGTGGTGGTGACGTTTGTATCACTCATGGTTCACATCTACAGTCTCGGGTATATGAAGGGCGAGGAACGTTACGCCACGTATTATTCATACCTCGGTTTGTTTACGTTCTCCATGCTGGGACTTGTTCTGTCAACAAACATTTTCCAGATGTACATTTTCTGGGAACTCGTTGGCGTTTCATCGTTCCTGCTGATCGGGTATTATTTCGATAAACCATCAGCTGTTGCTGCTTCGAAAAAAGCATTCATCGTTACACGTTTTGCGGATGCCGGATTCCTCATCGGTATTCTCATCCTTTCGTATTACACCGGCACGCTCGATTTTGATACGATGATCCACCGTCTGACAGTGGAAGGAACGCATCTTACTGCTATTGCATCAGCAGGTTTCCTTGGAATTTCTGCACTCACCTGGGGACTTGTCCTCGTGTTTATCGGCGGCGCAGGAAAATCAGCGATGTTCCCGTTACACATCTGGCTCCCGGATGCGATGGAGGGCCCTACACCGGTTTCCGCTTTGATCCACGCAGCAACGATGGTTGTGGCGGGAGTATTTCTCGTTGCGCGAATGTTTCCGGTCTTTGCCTTGTCGTGTCCGGCCGCACTCGATGTCGTCGCGTACGTAGGAGTTTTCTCGTCCATGTTCGCTGCGGTCATAGCGTGTACGCAAACAGACATTAAACGTGTACTCGCATATTCCACCATGTCGCAGATCGGTTACATGATGTTTGCACTCGGTGTTTCCGGTTATGGTGGAGAAAACGGACTTGGATTTTCGGCATCATTCTTTCACCTGTTTACGCACGCCATGTTCAAGGCCTTGCTGTTCCTCGGTGCAGGTGCGGTAATTCACTACGTGCACAGCAACGACATGAAAGACATGGGCGGTTTGCGCAAACACATGCCGGTAACGCATATCGTTTTCTTGATTGCATGTCTCGCGATCTCCGGTATTCCACCGTTCGCCGGATTCTTCAGCAAAGAAGAAATCCTCACAGCTGCGCATCACAGCAATCCGTTGATCTACTGGTGTGCGATCGGAACAGCAGCGTTGACCGCATTTTATATGTTCCGTTTGTATTTCAGTATTTTCTGGAGCAAAGAATACAAACCGGCACATCACGGTTCAGATCATCACGATGATGGTCATCACGGAGAAGCGCCATGGGCGATGAAAATTCCGTTGATCATTCTCGCGATCCTTTCTATGGGCGCCGGATTTATTCCGTTCGGAGAATTCGTAACCAGCGACGGTCAAGCCATCCATTCCGAATTTCACCTGACCGCAGCTATTCTTCCGGTTTCACTCGCTATCGGCGCTATCCTGCTTGCAGCTGTATTCTACCGGAAGGTGAGTGCGGTTCCGCAGAAAATTGCGAGCGGATTGAAAACGGTTTACCAGGGCGCGTACAACAAATTTTACATCGACGAGATCTATCTTTTCGTCACGAAGAAAATTATTTTCGGAACATTTGGTGCCATTGCCGCGTGGTTCGACAAGAATATTGTTGACGGGGCAATCAATCTCTCGGCAACCGCTTCAGAAAATTTATCGGAAACATTGCGTGGAATGCAAAGCGGCAAGGTGCAGGGCTACGCAGTTTACTTTTTCAGTGGACTGCTTGGATTTGTACTCCTGTTTGTATTTCTCTGGACCTAATTAAATAAGTCAATGCGTTTATGAGTTTATCGCTACTTATCATTATTCCGTTTCTTACTGCCCTGTTCATCATCTTCTGCAGATCGAATGAGCAGGTGAAGTGGACTTCGCTGATCGGGTCCGTGGGCCAGTTGGGCGTAGCTGGATTTATCTTTGCGAAGTACCTCATCATGCGTAAGGCAGGAATGAATGCGCAGTTCCTGTTCGAAGAGAAACACGTTTGGTTCAAATCGATGTTCATCAATTATCACATCGGGATTGACGGAATTTCAATTGCCATGATCCTGCTCACCGCACTGGTGGTTGTTGCCGGTGTATTGGTTTCGTGGAAAGTGGAATTCCAAACGAAGGAATTTTTCCTGCTGTTGATTCTCCTGAGTGCGGGCGCATACGGATTTTTCATCTCGCTCGATTTGTTTACGATGTTCTTCTTCCTCGAACTCGCGGTAATTCCAAAGTTCCTGCTCATCGGGATCTGGGGAAGCGGAAGAAAGGAGTACAGCGCAATGAAACTCGCATTGATGCTTATGGGCGGATCGGCGTTCGTATTGCTCGGATTGTTGATCGTGTTCTACGCTTCAGATATCGGTGGTGGAGTTCATTCATACAATCTTCTTGAACTCGCGGCGCACCCGATCAATTTCCAGGCGCAGTGTCTTGCATTTCCATTCCTGTTTGCCGGCTTTGGTGTATTCACCGCGATGTTTCCATTTCACACCTGGGCGCCGGATGGTCACTCTTCGGCACCCACCGCTGCATCGATGTTCCTCGCCGGAATTTCCATGAAGCTGGGTGGTTACGGTTGTTTGCGTGTTGCGGTTTACCTGTTGCCGGATGCAGCGCACCACTATTCATGGATCATCGTTCTGCTTGCGGCAATCGCCATCTTCTACGGATCGTTTGCAACCATGATGCAGAAAGACCTGAAGTACATCAACGCGTACTCTTCCGTGAGTCACTGCGGATTTGTATTGCTCGGAATCGGTATGCTCACGAAGACTGCGATCACCGGCGCGGTGATGCAAATGGTTTCACACGGATTGATGACGGCCCTTTTCTTCGCTGCGATTGGAATGATCTACGAACGAACGCATACGCGTGATGTGGCGAAGATGAGCGGATTGCTGAAAGTAATTCCGTTTCTCTCCACCATTTTTATCCTGGCCGGTTTGTGTTCATTGGGCCTTCCCGGACTGAGCGGGTTTGCTGCAGAAATGACCGTGTTCCAGGGAGCATGGCAACGCCCGGAAACATTTTATCGCCTGGCAACAATCCTGGGTTGTCTCTCGATTGTAGTGACGGCCGTATATATTCTTCGTGCATCGGGTAAAGTAATTATGGGGCCTATCGAAGATGAACACCACCGCCACATCAAGGATGCAACGTGGAATGAAAAATTGGCGGCGGTCATTCTTATGCTTGCCATTCTTGCAATCGGAACCGCACCGTTCTGGTTGACAGATTTGCTGAATCCCGGATCGGAAATTATCATGAACCAGTTAACGGCACGGTAAAAAGCCGCTGAAAATATATGGATTGGAATTTTTTCACATTAATGAAATCGGAACTGTCGCTGACGGTACTCATTTTCATTTTCCTGTTTGCCAAAATCGGGAACCTCGCGGAGAATAACCGCAAGTTCCTGATGTTCGCAAACATCATGCTCGTACTCAACTTCGCGTTCGGATTTTTCTGGAACGGGACGGGCGTTCTTTTTAGCGGGATGTTTGTAACGCACAGCATTATTGGCCTCGAGAAAAATATTCTGAACCTCGCATTGATGCTGGTGTCTTTCCTCTCCTACGACTGGCTGAGCAAGAACAAGAATGCATCCGAATTTTACATGCTCCTGCTGTCTTCACAATTGGGCATGTTCTTCATGTTGTCGTCCGGAAATTTCCTGATGTTTTTCCTGGCCATGGAACTTTCCACGATTCCACTTGCAGCGCTTTCGAATTTCGATCTCGATCGTCCGAAATCATCGGAAGCGGCGTTCAAGCTCATCATGTCATCAGCATTTGCATCGTGCATCATGCTGTTCGGGCTATCGCTCCTGTACGGCACCACGGGCACACTTGATTTTTCTGAAATGCGCGGACTGATCACCATGTCTCACCTGCAGGTAATGGCATTCGTGTTTGTATTCGTTGGACTGGCATTCAAGTTGTCTCTTGTGCCATTTCACCTCTGGACTGCTGACGTGTACGAAGGTTCGCCTGTATCGATTACGGCTACGCTTGCGGTGATCTCGAAAGGTGCATTCATTTTCGTGTTCATGTCCACGCTGTTCATCGCGTTCGGACCGATGATCGCGGTGTGGGAAAAAATGATCATGCTTTCGATCATGGTTACGATCACGATCGGAAATTTCATGGCGGTGCGCCAGTCGAACCTGAAACGACTTCTTGCTTTTTCGTCCATCAGCCAGGTGGGTTACCTGCTCATGGGTATCGTTTGCGGATTTACACCGGAAGGTGCATCGTCCGTAATTTACTTCATGCTGATTTACGTGCTTTCTTCCCTGGCGATGTTCGCCGTGGTTGCCGTTGTGTTCAATCAAACCGGCAAAGAGGAAGTAAACGATTACCGCGGTTTCTACCAGAACAATAAATTGCTGAGCTGGGTAGTGGCCATTGCGTTGTTCTCACTCGCAGGTATTCCGCCAACAGCAGGGTTCTTCGGAAAATATTTCCTTCTCGCTGCGGGCGCCGGAAAAGGTGATTACATTCTTCTCGGAGTTGTGATCCTGAACATGGTTGTCTCGTTGTATTATTACCTCCGTGTGATCCGCGCGATTTTCATTGATAAAGGTGATGGTCCATCCGAGAAAGTAACGGTTAGCCCGATGGTGGCTACGTCCATCATTATTTGTGTTGCAGGTGTGCTTTGCATTGGCTTTGCCGGCGATATTTTTGAATATGTCCATTCACATTTTTATATGGAACACTAACGAACATGGCACTGAACGCGACACATGCATTTGAAGACCTGGACGGCGTGAAATGCGCAATCGTAGAGAAACTCGTTTCACCTGAACGTGCTGCATTCCTGAAAGAACTTCTTGAACTGAATGGTTATACGGTTGTTGTTGCCGGAACACCGCCACCCAAAGCAAAACCGGCTCCTCCGCCTAAGGAGGGCGAAGCTCCTGCACCGGTTGAACCACCACCTGCACCAACCACTTTTACCGTTGGCGTAACCGATGTTACATTCAGTGTAATGAATGCGGTGTTCAATCGCGAATTAAAAGCATCGAACAAAGTAATTGTTACTGCTGCGTATTGGAGACAGGAAGAGGATGCGCCGAAAAAAGAGGAGTGGTACTGGTATCATTAACCCTCAAAGGGTTATGCCCTCGCAGGGTGGCACCCTCAAAGGGTTATACCCTCGCAGGGTGGCACCCTCAAAGGGTTATACCCTCGCAGGGTTGTTACTTAAAGAATATTAGCGATGCGTCACTATTTATTTTTACTGCTGCTCCTGTTTACTTGCCGATATTCCTTCGCGCAAACTACCGTTGCAGATTCCCTTGTTCACAACAGTCTTGTCCGCACGTATTCATTTTATGTACCCGCATCCTACATTCCGGGCCAGCCCGTTCCGCTCGTCATTGATCTTCACGGATTCGGCAGTGACGGACCAACACATGCGCAACGCAGCAACTTCCAGGCGATCGCCGACACCGCAAATTTTATTGTGGCTCATCCCAACGGTACGCGGGAAACGATCACGCAACAACGTTTCTGGAATTATGGAGCGCCTTTGGTGTCATCTGTGGATGATGTTGGTTTTCTTGAAGCGTTGATCGATACAATTTCGGCGGATTACTCCATCAACCAGAACCGCATCTATTGTTCCGGCATGTCGAATGGAACGTTCATGTCGTATTACGTCGCGTGTCAGTCGAATCGGTTTGCAGCAGTAGGCGGAGTGACCGGATCGATGTCGGTTCCGATGTATAATTCATGCAATCCGGTACGGCCAACACCAACCATTCATGTTCACGGTACCAGTGATAATGTTAATCCATACACCGGAACATCGAGCATGCAGGGCATTGAAAGTGTTGCTGTATTCTGGGCCGTTCAGAATAGCTGCGATACAACGCCGGTCATCACGCAGCTGGCTGACACGGATCCGAATGACGGCGCTACGGCGGAACGTTACGTATACAACAACGGCGTCAATGGTCATACGGTGGAGTTGTTCAAAGTCACCGGTGGCGGACACACGTGGCCCGGTCATTACGTTTTCACATTCAACGGAAACACCTGTATGGATTTCGATGCAACCGCCGAGTTGTGGCGTTTCTTCAGTCAGTATGAAATTACTGTTGGTGTAATTGAAAACAGAAATGATATTGAACTGAGCATTCTTCCAAATCCTTCCGATGGAGTGTTTCAGTTGCAGGCGGGTGACAGATCAATTACGACTGTTGCAGTTTTTGACATGCAGGGACGCGTTGTTGAAACATTCGTTGGTGACAACATTCAGTACATGGATCTGCGCCACCTGCAGAGCGGAAATTACGTCGCGAGAATTTCCGGAAACGATTTCTTTGTGGTAAAAAAACTGGTGATCACATCGGCAAATTAAGCCGTGTGTAACCTTTTTCTATACAGGCGTTATAGTTTTAAACCCGTTACCATGAGAATTTCTACCCTGCTCGTCATGTTGATTCCTTTGGCCGTATCTGCACAACACCTGGATCCGAGGCCGTGGTTCCTCGCTCCTGCTCCTAATGTGAGAACAGTAACGATCACCGGACTGTATGAAACGAAAAAGGACAAACCTGATACCGCATTTCAGCAGGTCGATCATTACAATGAGGATGAACGGATGGGCTCACGAACATACAGATCGGTGCTGGACGGTGCATTGTACAATACGCGCGTTACCTATGGTTATTGGGATTATGGTCGCATGGTTGTGCGCTATTACGTAAATGGTGTGCTTACCGATACTGCAGATGTCAGGTATCATGATGCAACGATGTGGCACCTGGGCAGCGGAACTGTTTATGAATTTCATAATGATTCTGTCCAGGAAACAATAATGCTGAAGGGAAAAACTGAAGTTCGTCCAAAGCGGTTTATTGCATTTAAGAAAGATTCATTTTGGGATTACCGCAACGCAGGAACTTTTGAGCGGAAGACAATCTCCGGTGGGCAGGCAACGGACACAACCCGCTACTGGAGTCAAAGCGATGAGTGCCTGGTGATGGTTGTCAACCACTACAGCGAGTCGCGGCACAATATGCTATCCGAGTATTACAACTATGGTGTGAAAATTTTTGAATTCAAAAGATTGCGCTATAATGAAAACCTGGACATCACGTATTATCTTGAAAAGAGCAAGCAGGGTAAACCATCGTATACCATTTCGCGAAAGTTTGATGAACGCGGATTGCTGACAGAAGAGAGGTTCAATGGGGCGCAAGACAAGAGGGGCGTGCTGGTATTGAAATACAGCTATGAGTTCGATCTGGAGTAACCCTCAAAGGGTATACCCTCGCAGGGTGCCACCCTCAAAGGGCTATACCCTCGCAGGGTTGTTCGCGTTTTTAATTTTTCTTTCTACACAGTTGCCCGCACAGAACAACGATCCGCGCATTAAACAGGAAGTACAACCGGGAGTGAAGTCGGTGCAACTCACCGTTACGAGAATATTTACCCTGACCGTGAAAACATACGACACGGTAGGTCCTCCCGGAATCAACATTCCTGTTACTCACAGAGAGAAGCGTACGATTTACGACACGACCGTACGGGAAGCACGACAGTATGACCAGCAAGGGAATCTCGCATCAAGTCAACGTGTTTCCTGGGATTCAACCGCCACCACTTATCATTACACATCCGACAGTGCATGGTCTGCAACAGCCGCGGTGTATCGTAATGGGTACGATAGTGCGTTCAGAAGAATTCCGTGGCAATATATTTTCCAGGCAGACACTGTTGCTGTAAAAGGCAATACTGCCCTGGCAAAACACAGAACGGACTGGTATACTGGAATTCTTGTCTACGTAGGTGATTCGTGCCTGGCCACCCATATTTACAACGAAGGAAGAGCCGGATCCCCGAGAGGCTATCATCGGAGTCGCAGCGATTCATTCTGGGATTACGAAAGTGCCGGTCCATTTGCCCGCAAGGTGATTACACATTCGTTCCGCACGGATACTGTGAAGTACCTGAATGCGAAAAGACAATGCCTGATCAAAGTGATTAATCATTTTGATTCAACCGGTCGCGTTGACAGTTCGGAGTACTATAATTACCAGGTGAAAAAGTTTGCTGTGCAGGAGATGTATATGACTCCGAAGGAAAACAAAACGTATTACCTGCAGATGAACCGGAGTGGAAAACCATCATGCACAGTGTTCCGCACATACAATGAAAAAGGACTGTTGACTGAGGAGCGCCTGGTGACGAATGACAGGCACAACTATATGGTAGTGAAGCGGTATGAATACCAATATTACTAAGCGGGAGGTAGTGTCTCACTTTGCTTTTTGACACGGTCCCGATAGCAATCGGGAGCGCATTTTTACGGCATTTTCTTATTCTAAGCCCGGGCGCTCACGGCGAGATAACGGTAACGCGCCGTGAGCGCCCGGGCTTAGAATGGGTTTCGTGCTTCTTTTAGCGCCGTGTCGCCGTGTAAAAATTATCAAATGCTCAAACTAAGACACTACCAAGCGGGATTCACAGTGAGATATGTCCTCTTCATCCTGGTATTTTCACCGCTGTTTCTCTTCGCACAGAACAACGACCCGCGCATACCGCAGATCGCTCCGGCCCCGGGTGTGAAGTCGGTTAACATACAAACGGTACGGTATTTCAAAACCAAAATAAATGTAGAGGAACGAACTCCGCTGCAGGTATTCTTTGATATTCACCCGAAGCGCGACACGATCTGGGCTCATCATACGCTCGTTGAAGCGCAGTACTATTCGCGTGACGGACGCATAGATTCTTCGTACCGCAATCATCATTTCCCGATGCATTCGTATTATACACACTTTACGGACACGTCGTGGACGTACGTTACCTGGTATGAAAATACACGCTTCGATTCAACCATTGTTGTTGGCGATTCGGCCAGAACGATCCGGTTGGGTCCTTATTCATCCAATCACCGTTTATGGTATGCGGGCGATTCCATGCATTACATCTCATACAATAAGAAAGGCAAGTCGTTTTATCATTCCGACTTATGCAGTAGTCCGGCCGATAGTTTCTGGGATTATCAATCCGGCGGGCCATTCGCTAAAAAAGTTGTTTCACATGCGGGCAATCGCGATACAGTCTTTTATAGGGATGCGAAAGGCAAGTGGATGGTGAAAGTCATCAACCACTACGATAGTGGCGGTCATCCCGTAATGTCGGAGTACTATAACCGGTCGGTAAAGAAATTCGACCTGGTCAGCATATTTGCAAATCATCATGTGGGTGATGCCACGCTTTATCTCGATCAGTATGGAGACAGGCTGAGTATGACCACCCGCAGGACATACGATTCAAATGGACTGCTGTTGCAGGAAGCGTGGTTTTGGCGCAACCAGGCTACTCCGAATATGGTGCAGTTTTATTCGTACGATTTTTGGTAGCGGGAATTTCGTGATTTTACAAAAAATATTTTCCGCTATTGCGCAGTTCAGATATTGATCGTAATATTGCGATAGATATCTGAATCATGGGACTTTCCAAAACAGACGATTTTACGCTTAGAGAAAACAGGATTGCGCGTTATGCAAAGGCGCTTGCTCATCCTGCCCGCGTGGCGATCCTGAACATCCTTCTCAAAAAGCAAGCATGCATTTGTGGCGACATTGTCGACGTGCTGCCACTTTCACAGAGTACCGTTTCTCAACATCTCAAGGAATTAAAAGAAGCTGGTTTGATTCAGGGAGATACGGAGGGCGTTAAGGTGTGTTATTGCATCAACGAAGAAGGGTGGACTGAGGCGAAAGAATCGTTTAAAGTTCTCTTTGATTCGTACGTAGCTGGCAGCAGTTGTTGCCGGTAAATGGAAGTATAACAATCGTAAAATAACGATACAATGAAAAACGTAAATTTCACCCGGGAATGGGTCAGCAAAAATGACATCTGCACATGTGGCGATCCGAACTGCGGTTCGGGATGCTGCGGAGGTTTATGCAGTTGTGATTAAAATTTCAACACACGCGATGCCTGGATATTCCGGGTGTCGCGTGTTTGAATTCCTATCATGAAAAAGAAAGTTCTCGTCCTCTGTACCGGAAACAGTTGCCGCAGTCAAATGGCAGAAGGATACCTGCGTTATTTCGCCAACGACAAAGCGGAAATTTTCAGCGCCGGTGTTGAAACGCACGGGCTTAATCCGAAAGCGGTGTACTTCATGCAGGAAGACGGAATCGATATTTCGCAACACACGTCCAACCTCGTGGATGAATACGACGGAATCAATTTCGATTTCATCATCACCGTTTGCGACAGTGCGAAAGAACGATGCCCGGTTTTTCCTTCGCGTGCTAAGAAATTTCACCGCGATTTTCCTGATCCTTCCAAAATAAAAGGCACCGACGCAGAAATTGCAGCAGCTTTTCGCCACACGCGCGAACTGATCAAAGAATATTGCCGGCAATTCGTGAACGATAATTTATGAGACAGATCGTTTCCGAATTCATTGCAACGTTTGCTTTGCTGCTTGCAATTCTCGAATGTATTCTGATTTGCGAAGATGTACAACTTCCGGGTCTGACGCTCGCGGCCTCGTCGATTGTTGCCGGCGGCGCGGTTACATTGCTCATCATGCAATTCGGAACGATCTCGGGTGCGCACATGAATCCGGCGGTGAGCATTTCGCTGTGGCTGGATAAACAACTGAGCACTGGTTTACTGTTCGGATACGTGCTTGCGCAACTTTCGGGTTCGTTCGCGGCGGCCCTGGTCATTGACTTGCTGCACAGCGAAGGATATCACATGGGCACGACCGATCCGGGAATGGCCACGGTTTGGGTATGGATTCTCGAATTTGGATTGACATTCGCGTTGATGGGGATCATCTACCTTTTCAGTGATCCACGTTATCCGATGCGGAACAAGTGGGCGGCGTTGGTGATCGGTCTTACGGTAACGCTGGAAATATTTTTCGCCGGTCCGTATTCCGGTGCATCAATGAATCCCGCCCGGTCGTTTGGCCCTGCGTTGATTTCCGGAAAGACGGAATTCCTGTGGATTTACTTCACGGCTCCGGTGGCGGGTGCGATTGTGGCGTGGGGGGTGAAGAGGTTGTTTGCTGGGGGCAGGCGGGTGCGGATGAAACCTCAAGGGTATCAACGCTCAAAAGGCTAATAACCTTTTCAGGGTTAGGACCCTTGCAGATAAAACCCCGAGAGGTGTCAACGCTCAAAAGGCTAATAACCTTTTCAGGGTTAGGACCCTTGCAGATAAAACCCCGAGAGGTGTCAACGCTCAAAGGGCTAATAACCTTTTCAGGGTTAGGACCCTTGCAGATAAAACCCCAAGAGGTGTCAACGCTCAAAAGGCTAATAACCTTTTCAGGGTTGGGACCCTTGCAGATAAAACCCCAAGAGGTGTCAACGCTCAAAAGGCTAATAACCTTTTCAGGGTTAGGACCCTTGCAGATAAAACCCCGAGAGGTGCCAACGCTCAAAAGGCTAATAACCTTTTCAGGGTTAGGACCTCCTGCACCCTTAGCCGTTTTCAAACGACTACAAACGTTTACAAGTACTTACATCCGACTACAAGCGTTTAATACCCGACTACTCGCCAGCTCACCGCCAATCTTCGCAGAATGATTAAAAGAACCTCATTTATCGAAGGCGCAACTTACCACGTCTACAATCGCGGGAATGGTCATGACCATATCTTTCGCAATCCTGGTAACTATGATTATTTTTTGAAAAAATATTATGAATACATGGGGCCGCTATGGGACACCCGCGCGTGGTGTTTGATGCCCAATCATTTCCATTTCCTGATAACGATCAAAGCCCGATTCGCTTCAGAAGAAATTCTGTCGCAAAAATGTTCCAGGGCCTTTGCCAATTTTACAAATGGTTATGCGCAGGCATTTAATAAGCAGTATCATCGAAAGGGAAGCTTGTTTATGCGAAGTTTTCGTAGAAAAATTGTTCGTGACGAGAAGTATTTTAAAGACCTGGTGTGTTATATCCACAACAATCCAGTCAAGGACGGAATGGTTCCCAGTGCAGAGAACTGGCCTTTTAGTTCTTATTGCGATTATATCAATCGCGGAGAATCAGTAGCTGGTCGTGATCCGGTCATTTCACTTTTTGGTGATAAGGAAGAGTTTAAAAAGCAGCACATTTTGTATCGAAGTCCGGGGAGCATTGAAATTCCCTGGTCATTGGCTTCGTGAGCACCGGAAATGCGTACAAACAATTAAAGGTCCCAACCCTGAAAGGCTATTATCCTTTGTGGGGTTGGGGCTCTTTGTATGTGGTGCTGTATGTCAAGGGTGCCAACCCTCAAAAGGCTAATAGCCTTTGCAGCGTTAGGACCCTCTGGTTGAAATTGTATGTCAAGGGTGTCCACCCTCCAAAGGTTAATAGCCTTTGCAGCGTTAGGACCCTGTGGTTGGAATTGTATGTCAAGGGTGCCAACCCTCAAAAGGCTAATAACCTTTGCAGCGTTAGGACCCTCTGGTTGAAATTGTATGTCAAGGGTGCCAACCCTCAAAAGGTTAATAGCCTTTGCAGCGTTAGGACCCTGCGGTTGAAATTATATGTCAAGGGTGTCCACCCTCAAAAGGCTAATAGCCTTTGCGGCGTTAGGACCCTCTGGTTGAAATTGCATGTCAAGGGTGTCCACCCTCAAAAGGCTAATAGCCTTTGCAGCGCTAGGACCCTCTGGTTGAAATTGCATGTCAAGGGTGTCCACCCTCAAAAGGCTAATAGCCTTTGCAGCGTTAAGGCCTCCTCTTTCTCTTAATCAAACACCACCCGTGCAAAACATTTTTTCCGCCGATCACCGCAAACCCAAATTCGCTGTAATTTTTCCCCGAAATTGTTTCCATGTCCGCTAAATCAAAACTCACGCCCGGTCTTACATTGAATTTCTTCGGGGAAGGATACAACCTTTTGCGTTTTGATGAAACCCGTTTGCCGTACGCAACGCTGGAGACCCGCGCCGCAGAACTGAACATGGAACTCGACCGTGCCGTTCTTGATCTTGAATTTTATGAACCATTCAAGACACAAGGCATTAATTCATGGAAAGATGTTACGCGGCACGTTACCCGCGGGAGCCTCGTCACGCGCATGTCGTGGATGGAAATCCGTTCGGAAGGAAAAAAGCGAAAGACAACAAACCTTGAAGAACTTTTTCTCACGGAAACATTATTTCCGCTCTGCGATTTTACCATTGCCGAGCAGCCGATTGTCAAAAGCACCAATGGCTCGTTTTATATTCTCGAAAAAGAAGTGGGCAAGATTGATACTTTTTTCCTCGAAGGAACGATAGCTGATCTTGAAAACCTGCAATTCGGGCTCGAGCAATTCACATTTCCATCCAAGACATTGTTGCTGCTTTCCAATGTGAGCTGCCGCGGGGAAGGATTAATGCGGAAAGAAACGGATACTGTAGTTTCAACGATGCGCACGATTCTCACCTGAAGGAGCTTAAAAGTCAGCCGCAGATTTCGCAGATGCAAAACTTGCAAAAAATTGGTAGTGTCTCACTTTGCTTTTTGACACGGTGACACGGTGCATTTTTACGGCATTTTCTTATTCTAAGCCCGGGCGCTCACGGCGAGATAACGGTAACGCGCCGTGAGCGCCCGGGCTTAGAACGGGTTTCGTGCTTCTTTTAGCGCCGTGTCGCCGTGTAAAAATTATCAAATGCTCAAACTGAGACACTACCAAAAATTGGAACTGATTTAATGCCCAAAATTGATTGATATATTGTCCCAATTTTTTTGAGAATTGCAGCAGGGAATTGAATCTGCGTGATCTGCAGCAAAAAAGTACAACGACGCCACACGCACACGTCCTTTCGCATTTTACCAATATCATTAACTTTGCCGGTGCGTTTTCTGTTTTCCCTTTTAGTCATCTTCATCATTCACACAAACTGCTTTGGGCAGACGAATGTGCGTACCCAAAATACAACGCGTGTAAGTCCGGAGACAAGTCCGGTCATTGATGGCCGTTTGGATGACGCGGCCTGGAAAAACGCAAAACCCGCAGACCAGTTTATTCAGCAATCGCCACGACCCGGAGAAGCTTCGTTGCTGAAGACCGATGTGCGCGTGGTGTATACCAACGAGGCCATCTATATCGCAGCGCGCATGTTTGATCCTGCGCCCGATTCGATTCTTCACCAGCTGAGTCCGCGCGACGAATACCAGAACAACACAGATGCTTTCGGCATCTTGCTTGATCCGTACCACGACCGGCGCAACGGTTTTTTCTTTGCCGTTACAGCTGCAGGTGTGCAAACAGATTCGCGTTATGTACTCGACAAATCAGAAATTTCGCTCAACTCAGTCTGGTACAGCAAAGTCCTCATTGACTCGCTGGGTTGGACGGTGGAAATGAAAATTCCATTCCAGGCTTTGCGTTTTCCGGATGATTCTGTGCAGGTGTGGGGAGTAAACTACACGCGCATCATTCGCCGGTATCGTGAGCAATCGTGGTGGAACGCGGTTGACCCCAACGTGAATGGACTTGTTAACCAATCGGGTGACCTGGAAGGTTTGCAGAATATCGATTCACCAGTTCGTCTCGCATTGTTTCCGTATGTATCCGGTTATTACGAAAACTACAACGGAGAAAATGCCTGGTCGGCAAACGGTGGAATGGATTTGAAGTACGGCATCACCGAAGGTTTTACGCTCGACGTCACACTCATTCCCGATTTTGGTCAAACGCAAAGCGACAACCTCGTACTCAACCTTTCTCCCTTCGAAGTACGTTACGATGAGCGACGTTACTTTTTCACGGAAGGAACGGAGCTCTTCAACAAGCACGATCTGTTTTACTCACGACGTGTTGGCGTGCGGCCTGCAGGATATTATGGAGCATCACTGAATTTGAATGAGAATGAAGTACTGGTGAAAAATCCGGCATCAACGCGTTTGTACAACGGAATCAAACTCTCCGGAAGAACGCGTTCGAACCTGGCCATTGGAATGTTTAATGCAGTAGCTGCACCGATGTATGCAACGATCAAGGATACGTCGTCGGGACAAATGCGGAGATTTCAAACAGGTGAACTGGCCAACTACAATTGCTTCGTGCTGGAACAGTTGTTCGGCAACTCCTACGTTGGGCTGGTGAATACGCTGGTACTGCGTTCGGGTTCTGAACGTGATGCGAACGTGAGCAGTTTCCAGGGAAGACTGGCTGACAAAAAAAATCGCTATGCCGTTGAAGGCTATTTTGATTACAGCCTGACAAACAGTGTTGCGTTTGGCAATACAACCAACGGTCATCGCTACCACATTGAAGGCGGAAAAGTGAGTGGAAAATTTATCGCGAAGCTGCGCCATCATTTGGTCAGTCAGCGTTTCGATTGTAACGATATGGGTTATCTCGACCGAAACAACTACTACTATTTCGGAACGACTATCGGTTACAACGAATTTACCCCGAAGGGCCGCTTGCTGTGGATGACTCACGAAACAAACGCAGATGTTTCCTACATGTACGATTCGAACTACCGCACATTCTTTACCATTACCGGCCGGCACATTTTTACGTTCCGGAATTTTATGACCATCGGGGCAAACTGGTTAACGAACCCAATCGTGTCGTATGACTTTTTTGAAACACGCACTCCAAAGCGGTACCTGCTTTATCCACGAAACTATGAGCTCGGCGGATTTCTTTCATCGGACTACCGGAAAAAACTGGCCTGGGACCTTTCTTCGTCGTACCGGATTTTCCTGGAAAGAAACAGAAGCATTTTTAAGTACGCCATTTCCCCGCGCTGGCGTGTGAGCGACAAACTTTTTATTGTGTATCGCTGGGAGCAGGAACTGAAGAACGACAACGTGGGATACGTCACGAGCGAAGTAGATGGCGACATTGTGTTTGGCCTGCGTAACCTGAACACGGTAACGAGTACGTTAACCGGAACCTACATCTTCACCAACCGCATGGGCGTTTCCCTGCGCGTGCGTCACTACTGGTCGGAGGTGGCGTACAAGCAGTATTTCCTGCTGAATGCAAACGGAACATTGGCACCGTACGCATACGGCGGGAATGCTGATCTGAGTTTTACCGCGTTCAATGTTGATCTTGTCTACACCTGGCAGTTTCTTCCCGGAAGCGAGCTGAGTGTGGTGTGGAAGAATGCGATCCTTTCCACAACGAATGTTTTATTTGGAAACTACCAGGAAGACCTCAATCATATTTTTGATTCTCCACAGAGCAATAGTTTGTCGCTGAAACTCATCTGGTACGTGGATGCCGGCCGGTACTTGTCGCGTTAGGACGACGGTTGTATGGCCCTTATCTCATTCTATTAATCAACACAATTGCGGAGAACGCTTCACTTTGCTTTTTACACGGCGACACGGCGCATTTTTACTGTATTTCCTATTCTAAGCCCGGGCGCTCACGGCGAAAGCACAGTACTCAATCGCTTAGCGATTAAATACCGTTATCACGCCGTGAGCGCCCGGGTTTAGAACGGGTTTTGTGCTTCTTTTAGCGCCGTGTCGCCGTGTAAAATATCAAATACTCAAATTGAGACATTACCCAATCGTGCAGCGATTCAATTGCCGCAAGGAAAAAACATTAATTTAGACCAGTGACCAAAAAGCAATTTTATCCTGCATTTCTCCGGGAGTTCGCCGACAAGGAATTTGACCTTGCCGCGCTCACCGATGCATTTCACCGTGCGCGGATTGCCGGGCAGGTGAGGGGTGAAAATGATGCGCATGATTTTTTTCGTGAATTTAAAATCGACGCAACGCACTGGGAGTACCACCGGCGGATTATCAATCACGAAGAGCTTTTCCGCCTGCTGAGCGAAGGATATCTTCATCCGGCCATCCATCCGGTTGCTGCGATTTATCACGATCAGCCTTTTTACGAATTTGTTTTTCCATTCATCCACGATGCGGTGATGAAACGCATGGCCGAAATGATCAGCAAAGACGATCTCGTTTCGGTTAAGCTGCTCGTACAATGGATCGAACCGTTTGGCAATTTATTTTATGTTCCGTTTTACCGGATGGTTCAGCATTTTGCAGGAATCATTCTCAGGGAAATGGAAATTGTGCAGCTGAACAGGCAGCCGCTTTCATTCGACCTTTACAGCCGTGTTAGTCCGGCGATGATGCATTTGCTGAACCGTCTCCCGCAGGAATATTCCGGTTTCCGTGAGCATTTCGCTCAATGGCTTCTGCAATTTGCAGCCTGGCTCCGCAACGAACAGAAAGTGTACACGCAACCTGAAGGAATTGTAACGCGCCTGAAACTTTTGTCGGTGAGTCCGCACACGGGCATGCAAATAGAAACGCAGGCGAAGCAGTGGGAGACTGAAAAAGAGCTGGCCGGAAAAAGTAAGTTCTCGCTCAATCACCTGATCTGGATTGTCCCACTGATCGCAATCGTTGGATTTATCGCCTGGAGAAATACGGATATGGGTAAATCCGTTGAAGCACGACAGGAAGAACACGCGATTGCATTGGAAGCGGAGCGCCAGGAAATTGAAGAGCGAAAAGAAAAAGTCCGTTTGCGCATGGAAAATATGGCCCTGAGCGCACTGATCTTTGAAGAACTGGCGCGTGTGCATGCTGCTGATCCTGCAGGTCGTACACCTGTTCGTCCGGCTGACGGAGATTTCCGGATGACCAAAGGCGATCAACCGTATAAAGAATGGCTGACGATTGGCTGGGAGCCTTACCCGGCTACAGAAAAATCGGTTGTGATCAACAACGAAAGCAGTTGTGCAATAATCGTTTTTCTCAAGCAGGAGGAAGCGCCATTCAGTGAACGCGGATTTTACATTCCTGCCGGATCCTATTTTACCGTGAACGATAATATCCAGAGAACGTATGTGATGCGCGTGTATGCAGGCATTGACTGGAATGATTCGTTGGTAGCAACCGGTTATGATCAGACATTGCTCAAGGCGGGGGTGCCTGAAGAAGCGAGAGACGCTTTTCCGGTAATCAACGAACTGCGTGGAAGATTTGTGTATCCGTGCGCAAACAATGCACAGATTATGCAGCCGATACATACAGGCGTGGGAAGAAAATATGAAACGCCGGATGAGATTCCGATTGTAACGGTGAAAGGCGACGTGGACGGAATAACGGTAGAGTAAACGCTAAAGATCTGTAAGGACCTGGGAGGAAAGCGGCTTTCGGACAAAAAGAATATTGTCGTCAATTTTTTCAACGTTCAGTTTGTCCTCCTGGTGAATGGAGGAAGTTAAAACCACGATCCGTGCTTTCACCTGTTTTTGGTCATTGATCGTCTTGAAATTCTGTATGAATTCAAAACCGTTCATCACCGGCATGTTCAGATCAACGAACACAATATCCGGGTAATTATCTTCTGTGAGCGTGTTGATCAGCTCCAGCGCGATTTCTCCATTCAGTCTGACGTGTATTGTTTCTGCGAACCGGCTGGTCACAAGCATCGTTTGATTGACAAAGTTGTCTATGTCATTGTCATCGATCAGGATCACGGTTTTGTATTTGTAAAAGGATTGTATTGAAGTCATGGGTTGTTTGATTATTCTTTAGCTGGGTTACAGGGGTAGCTCAATAATAAATTCCGCACCCTCATTCGGCCGGCTAACCACGCGAATACTTCCGCCCAATGTTTCTACCTGCGTTTTCACCATGAACAATCCAAGGCCTTTTCCTTCCCTGTGCATGTGAAAGCGTTTATAGAGTCCGAATATTTTATTGCCATGACGGTCAAGGTCAATACCAATGCCGTTATCTGTAAACGAAAACGTGATTTTGTTTTTGTCCGTTTCACTTCGGATGCGAATGACCGGAGGTTTTCCTTCCAGCTTGTATTTTATGCTATTGGAGATCAGGTTGAAGAAGATACTGTGCAAATAGCTTTTAATCGTGGTCATTTTACCGATGGCCTCAAAGTCTGTGATGATCTGCACTTTTTCGGTTTCGATAAGCACCCGGATGCTTGACTGAATAACATCTACTAATTCCTGGAAATTAACGATCTCCTTGTATTCGTTTACATCGGATTTCAACTGTAAGATGTTGTTCAGGTCTTTCAGCATTTCATCCAATTGTTCTGTCGCCGCGAACAAATGTTCCTGCGCCATGACATGATGTTCTTTCGAAAGATCGTTTTTCAGAACGTGAGAAAGTCCAAGAATATTAGCGACCGGTGCGCGCAGGTTGTGCGATACAATGGACGTGAATTGCTCCAGGTTCTGGCTGTGCTGAATAATGCTGGAGATCATTTTATCGCGTTCTTCTTCAATCAGTTTTCTGTCTGTTATGTCTTGCACCACACCCAGCAGGCGGGTCGGTTTATTGTTTTTATCAAATTCAAACTTCCGCTCCGTATATCCATACCGTACAGTTCCATCTTTACGGATGAACCGGAAATTATACGATGTGGCTTTGAGAGATATGAACGCTTCGTCTACTTTGGTTTTTATCTCATCCGCATCTTCGGGATGCATGAATGACAGGAAGAATTCCATTGACGCTGGTGCGTCCCCTTTTTCAATTCCCAAAATAGTATACAACCCATCGGACCAGGTGTGCGTACCATGTGCAAAATCAAGTTCCCAGTTCCCAATTTGCGACATGGCCTGAGCTTCTTTCAATCGCGATTCGCTTTTCAGGAGTTGCCGTTCCGCTAATTTGGTGTGTGTAACATCGCGCGAATGACAAGCCGTTCCAATGATTTCCTCACCGTGGCGAATGGGGTAGTAAGAAATTTCTGACCAGAATTCAAAAGGAATATCGAAATAAGCAGTTTCTGTAAAAGTTTCGCCGGCGAAAGCGCGTTCATATATCTTTCTGAAATTTTCCAGCATTTCGGGTGTATGCGATACAGAGAGAACACTTTCTCCTTTTGCAATGACGCGGCCGAAATTGATTATGGAGATATTTTCAAAGGGTTTGTTGGATGTGATGAGATTGTAGTTTCTGTCGACACTCCACATGAGGTCTGTGGTATTATTGATCAGCGCATCGAGATTGTCCTTTTCGAACTCCTGCTGCGCAGCGAGCTTCATTTCTTCGGTAACGTCTCTGAAATTATCCACTATGCCGTTGATCGAACTGTCGTGAAGCATATTGGTAGCAGTAGCTTCGAGCCACCGCCACGAGCCGTCTTTATGAAGCAGCCGGCCGGTATATCCTTTAACAGGAATACCCGGACTGGTCATTACTTTCTCCCATACCGCTCCCAAACCACCCAGGTCATCAGGATGGACCAGCGCGAACATATCCAGTTTCAGGGCCTCTTCTTCGGTATAGCCGAGCATTCTTTCTATGGATGGAGAAACATACAATATACTGCCCGTTGAAGAAAATATGGCAACCCCATCCGTTCCCTGTTCAACCAATGCCCGGAAACGTTTTTCGTTCCTGATCACCAGGTGTTCAGTGGCCCTGTGCTTTCGTTCTTTCTCAAAAATTTCCAATGCAAAACAAATATCGTCCGTGGCCTCTTCAAGCAGCGCCGTTTCATCATCATCGAAATGATTTTTAACGGCTGAATAAAATCCGAATACCCCAACGAGTTTGCCCGATTTTTTAATCGGTAAAGCCATACCCGATTTTATTCCATTTGCGGAAATTTCTTTTTTCCACGGAGCCATAGCCGGATCATTTTCGAGATCGTTGATCACACCCAAACGTCCGGTGCTAAGTGCTATGCCTGTAGGAGTGCCCAGTAAAATAGGATCATTCCAGCCCATCCCGGAAAATTTCTGTGCGGCTTGTGTGGCGTCATTCGTCCCGCTCAGGCTCACGATATTCAGTTTGCCGGTTTCTTCATCAATAAGATCGATCCATGCCATTTTGTATTGTCCGATTTCCACGGCAATTCTGCAGACGTTGTTCAGCAGTTCCTGCTGATCGGTGATGTGAACAATACTTTGGTTGATCGCGCTGATGAATGCATACAGCCGGTTGGCTTTCAACAATTTTTCCTGGGCCTTGTTCTGATCAGTCCGGTCAATGGAAAGAATGGAAACTCCTTCCGGTATGGGTTCGATGCTGAGTTCGAAATCTGTTTGCGAACCATCAGGGAACGTGAATGTAGTTGAAAGATGTTCGGGCACCCGTTCGTCCAGGCATCGTTGCAGGGATTTATACAGATCGGAGTGCTCGATCCCCGGGTATTTCTCCATTAACGTAAAACCGATTAACTCTTCTCTTGTATATCCACTGGATTTTACAAGAACATCATTTACGTAGAGGTACCGGAAGTTAAAATCGTGTATCTGGATACCCTCCAGTAAATTGTCGAGCGTGTGGCGGAATTTTTGCTCATGTTTCAGGATCTGCTGCGTGGCTTCCTCGTACTTTCTTGCTTTTTCAAAAAGGTCGAGGGCAAAGGAAATATCGTCGGTTACTTCACGAAGTAACCTGACTTCACTGGTGCTTGAAAAATTGAGTTGGGTTGAATACAGGTTAAATGTTCCAATAACGTTACCGGATTTTTTGATCGGTAATATCATGCATGAATTGATGCCGCGTTTTTTGGCGAAAGATTTCAACCCCGGGACATAGAGATCATTTTGAATGTCGTTGCATGCGAAATACTCACCGGTACGGATAACGGAAAACTCTGCGCAACCGGGCGTGCACGGAATATTCGCAAATGCTTCGAGGTCCTCCTGTGGAATACCTGACTGTTCAACCAGGGAGATGCTCTCTTTTTCAGCATCGAACAAACCGATCCACGCCATTTCAAACTTACCAAATTGGATGGCCAGCTGGCATGAATTTCGAAAAAGCGTTTCTTCGTTTTCTACCCGAACGATATTCTGGTTGACCTGGCTGATGAATGCATACAGGTGCGTAGCTTTCTGTAGTTTTTCATTCAGGATGACTTTTTCTCTCCGTCTTTCCTCATCCTTCAACGCACGGGTAACTTTTTGAGACAAGGTGAACATCCTGTCTTTGAGCACATAGTCGTTGGCTCCGTTTTTAATTAAGTCAACTGCTTTTTCTTCTCCAATAGTGCCTGTGACAAAAATGAACACCGCATCCGGGGCCAGTTGTTCCTTGAGCTTAAAAGCGGATATACCATCGAATGACGGAAACGTGTAATCACACAGGATAATATCGGGGACGAAGGTTTTCAGCGCCCCGATAAACGCGCTCTCCGTTTCGGCTATCTCCGATACATAATTGATCGCACCCTTTTTTAGTTCATGCTTGATCAGGTCAATATCGCTCAGGTTATGTTCGGCGATCAGTATTTTGACAGGAATGCTCATTGTTTAACACGGTTGTTGGTTTACAATCATCCAAAATAATCCGAGATTGGAAATTGCTTTTTGAAATTCCTCAAACTCCACGGGCTTTACAACGTAACCGTTTGCGCCCAGCTCGTAACATTTTTTAATGTCCGGGTCTTCTTTGGATGAAGTAAGAATGACGATTGGAATTGTCCGGGTGCGTTGATCCGATCTTATTTTCTCAAGCACTTCGATACCGCTGACTTTGGGCATTTTTAAATCGAGCAGAATTACTTTGGGCTGATCTTCAATATTCCGTCCGGCATGCTCCGCTTCTCCAAAAATGAAGTCCAGCGCCGCAGCACCGTCTTTGACGTGCAAAAGCTTGTTGGCCAGATTATTTTTTTTCAGTACTGCGATGGTCATTTCGGCATCGCTCGTACTATCTTCTACCAATAAAATTTCTATACCCTGGGTCATGATTTTATGAGTTATTTAATGCGAAAAAAAATGTAGCACCGCCATTTACGGAACCTTCAGCCCACACGCGGCCGTTGTGTTTGGAAATAATCCGCTGTACAATGGCCAGGCCAACACCGGTACCTTCAAACTCATCATCCGAATGCAGCCGTTGGAAAACACCAAACAGTTTGTTGGCATACCGCATATCGAAACCGGCGCCATTGTCTTTTATGGAATAGATAATTTCATTTTCCTTTAGTTCAGAGTCAATTTCAATTATTGTTTTTTCCTTCAGCCTTGAATATTTTACTGCATTGGAGATGAGATTCAGCCAAACCTGTTGGAGGACCGTGCTATCACCCCGCGCAGATAATAGGGGCTTGATACGAAATTCAATATCGCGCGGCGCATGTTCTTTTTTGAATTCCTTGCTAAGATTGGTCACCATGTCGTTCATCCGAACGTTGATCATGACCAGTTCTTTTCTTCCGAGGCGCGAAAAGGTGAGAAGGTCATCAATCAACTGTCCCATTTTTTTGGCATTGCCGATAATGTTGTTGGCCATCCGATCGGCTTCAGGATTCGATTGGTCTTTTTGCAGATCAAGCAACATGCGCGAATAACCATGAATAGCGCGTAGCGGTGCACGCAGGTCATGCGATACGGAATAGGAGAATGATTCCAGTTCCCGGTTCGCGGATTCCAGCTGTGCTGTGCGATCGATCTTTTCCTCGTTTTGAAAGGCCAGTTCTTTATTGGCGATAATCAATTCAGCGGCCCGCTTTTCTTTTTCCTCGTTTTGAAACGCAAGTTCGATATTGGCAATTTTCAATTCTGCTGCCCGTTTTTCCTTTTCCTTATTTTGAAACGCAAGTTCTTTGTTGGCCACACTTAGTTCAGCCGCGCGTTTTTCTTTTTCTTCATTTTGAAAAGCCAATTCTTCGTTGGCAATGCCTAGTTCAGCGGCCCGTTTTTCTTTTTCTTCATTTTGAAAAACAAGTTCTATGTTGGCAATTTTCAATTCTCCTGCCCGTTTTTCCTTTTCCTTATTCTGAAAGGCCAGTTCTTTGTTGGCCACGCTTAGTTCTGCTGCCCGTTTTTCTTTTTCTGCGTTTTGGAAAAGAAGTTCCTTGTTGGCGATGCTTAATTCCGCAGCGCGTTTCTCTTTCTCTTCGTTTTGAAAGACCAGTTCTATATTGGCAATAATTAATTCCGCTGCCCGTTTTTCTTTCTCCTTATTCTGGAAACTCAGTTCTTTATTTGCAATCACGAGCTCCGCTGCACGCTTCTCTTTCCTTTCATTCTGGAAAGCCAGCTCTTTATTGGCAACGATCAACTCCTCTGCACGCGCTTCTTTTTCCTGGTTTTGAAACGCAAGCTCCCTGTTGGCAATGTCCAATTCCGCTGCCCGTTTTTCTTTCTCTTTGTTTTGGAAAGCCAGTTCACCGTTGGCAAGGACCAGTTCATCGGCCCGTTTTTCTTTTTCAATGTGCTGAAGGGCCAACTCCTCGTAGGCCACAACTAACTCTGCAGCTCGTTTTTCTTTTTCTTCGTTTTGAAAAGCCAATTCTTTGTTGTCTGCAATAAGGTCTGCAGTAAGTTTCTCTTTCTCTGGATTCAGCAGACCCTTTTTTTGATTGGTACCACTGGAATCATGTGTATTTGCGGTTGAAGACATATCAGGGGTGACAGGTTATTTTTTTATACACAGGCACACAAAAAACCATCGCTGGTCAGTCGTAATCTGTGCTAAGAATTGGAAATAGCAATATTTCCTGCTCTATTTTTAGAAAGGAAGGTGTCTACCAAAAGCAGTAGATAGACAATCAACAAGGCTGAGACGAAGCAATATAGTATGGCCCAATAAATTCGTTCAGGCGTCGGGAACAGGCGCTAACCTCAAGGTGAAGGTAGTCTACTTTGATGCAGTGCGCCCTACATAATCACAATAAACCTTACAGCGTGCTATGGCGAAGGTCTTAAATGGTTGAATACGCGTGTTTGACGTGTTAATTGGGAGGAACCCCGTTCGTTAAAACCGGCCAATACCGAACGAAGTTTTGAGAGACAGACGAACTGGTTATTTGTGGGAGAAGGCGGTCATCACAGTACAACCGGGAGCGAAACGAATCAGTCTTCCAATTCGTTTTTCTCCTCCGCTTTTTCGTCGGTGATCAAACGGTTCATCGTATGGAAACGCAGACTTTCTTTGATCTCTTTTTCTGTTTTGGTCGTGGTGATTTCGATCAGGTAACTTTCTCCGGGAAGAATATCAAAACCATTGTCAGAGAACGTTGTGCCGGGATCATCGCAAGTGATCATCACTGCACGGAGGTAAACCGGGGAAGTAAGCGTGATCGCCATAGGGCCTTCCTTGATGTAGCGCACAAATGTACATTTAGGTTCAGCCTCCGGAAGATTCAACTGCATGGGCTGCGCGAGTACCTGTGTGGCAGTTGCCAGCACACTTGTGCGACTAAATCCAATCGAAATCAGCTTTGCAGTGAGCACTCCGTTTTCTGCGGAAAGGGAATCGAACAACTGTTTCTTTGCTATTCTAAAATAACAGTGAGAACTGTGAGCAGGCAGAGCGTATGGATGCGAATAGGAATATTTGGTTGCACCTTGAAACGAGACCCAGTTGACATTTAAAATCGGCGATTTCTCCGTCAGTGAGTTATTCACAACCCATACCAGTACAGAATCGGGTGTGACCTCAAAACTGATCATCAAATCGCTGTAAAGACGTTTCAGGTTGTACCACGCGAGTTTTTTTCTTCCCGAGTAATCCTGCACCGACCACGAAGTCGCCGGCCAGCAATCGTTGTACTGCCAGAACAAGGAACCCATGCATCGCGGCATATTTCTACGCTGTGCTTCAATGGCGGTGGTCATTGCATCGCGTTGCATAACCTGCGAGAGATACACGTAATCTTCAAACGAGTTCGGAGTGATCCCGTAATCGCGCTTCATGTAGGTTTCAATCGTTTGGTAACCGGTCGGATGTTTCTGGTGCAACTGAATGGTACTGTCGGCAAACCACTTCGATGTTTCGGCGCCCATTTCCTTGAACGTATGAAACGAAGGCGCGCCCTGGAATCCGAATTCAGAAACAAATCTTCCGGTGTGCGTTTCGTACGAAGAGAACGGCTCCATGCCCCACCACACGCCCCAGTAGTGAACGTCACCGCGCGTGTAGGCTTCTTTTCTTCCCCAGCCGTTGTGTGGCGATGACATGAGGTATGGAAAAAACGGATCGGTGCGATTAAGCGTTGCCATGAACTTCAGCTGGTACTCCAGGTATTCGTTGTAGATGGCGGTGGAATCCTGGACGGAATATTCCATTTGCTTTTGCCAACCCCAGTTGAACCAACCTTCACGGTTTTCGTTATCGCCGCACCAGAGCGCAATGCATGGATGCGATGCAAGCCGCCGGTAGTTGTCGTTGATCTCATGAGTGAGCATGTTGTTCCGGTCAAGTGTCTTGTACGGATACATGCTGCACGCAAACATCAGGTCCTGCCAGACCATCAGTCCGAGAGAATCACATTGTTCGTAAAAATAATCCGATTCGTATGCACCACCGCCCCAGACACGGACCATGTTCATGTTCAGTTCATGCATGTCTTTCAATTGCCGCACTATTTTTTCGCGGGGAACACGCGGAAGAAAATTGTCGGATGGGATCCAGTTCGCGCCTTTCGCAAAAACCGGAACATCGTTGAGAATGAAGGTGAACGAACCGTCGTTGCCAATGCGATCAGAACTCAATTCAATTTTCCGGACGCCCGTTTTCGTTTTTACCCTGGAATAGTTGTCTTTTCCACGACGTCCCTGCGGCCGCGCGGTAAGCACAAACTCATACATCTCCGGAGTGCCCAATCCGTTGCACCACCAGAGCCGCGGCTTGGGTATTTTGAATTCCAGCTGAAGATGTTCGTTTGTTTTTCCGGCGTGTTTGTATTTGCTGCTGAACAGGGAAACCAGGTTTTCTCTTACACCGAAATTATAAATACCGGGACGGTCGGACTGGAACATGAAATCTACTTTCATGTAAGCCGTGTCTTTCGAAAGATAATCGAGCGTATACACCACATCGGTTACGCGAAAGTCGCTCCAGGCCACCAGGCGAACAGGTTTCCAGATTCCGCACGTCACAAACCGCGGTCCCCAGTCCCAGCCAAACTGGTATTGCGCTTTGCGGATGAATACGCGATCGCCACCCGGATATTTTTTCACTGGAGAAAGCGCCCTGTTCTGCTCAATGAGTTCCGAAGCAGGATGAAAAACAATTCTCAGGCGGTTATTGGCCTTCACGAATTTCTTTATGTCAGCCGTGTACGAAAGAAACATGTCTTCCGCAGTGAAAAGCAATGAATCGTTCAGGTAAACATCGGCGTATGTGTCGAGTCCGTCGAACTCCAGTTCAATGTGTTTTTCCTTGCGCAGTTTCTTCGAACATTCGAACGTGGTGGAATACTCCCAGGTTTTGGTTTCCACCCACTGGAGTTTCGATTCGTTCGTGCCGAAATACGGATCCGGAATTTTACCGTTTCGAAACAGGTCGGTATGCACCGTACCGGGAACCTCTGCAGGAAAGAATGCCGTTGTGCCCAGTTCACGAAACTGCCAGGCGGTGTTCAACCCGACTGTGTATTCCGTAGAAGGAGGAGGAGCAGGAACGTACGTTGCGAAGGCAGGCGCGTATGCTGACGCAAAGAGAATGAGCAGGAAGAGGACGCGCACCGGCATATCCAAATCTACGCTTTCAGTTTGGAATTCATCTCACGGATGAAATCAGGATCGGGGAGAACGTGAATGCCGAAACCAGAGTCGGGCGCCATGAATTTTTTTCGTGCGGAAGCATGGAATTCATCGCAGGTAGTTTGCGAAGCGATCGCAGTAATATTCGCAGGGTTCAATCCGCCTGCAACGAGTATGGTAATTTCCTTTCCGAAATTTTCATGCATTTTGCGCAGGATCGGAATGCCCATCGCTGCCGATTTTTCCTGGGCAGAGGTGAGCACGCGTTTTACGCCAACGGCAATCAGTTTTTTGATTTCGATTTGCGGGTGAATGCACACATCGAAAGCCCGGTGAAAAGTAACGGGCCGTCCTTCGGCGATATACATCACTTCCTGCATGAATTTGTCGTCGATCATTCCGTTCGACATCAAAGCGCCGGTTACAATTCCATCTGCTCCGGCTGCAATGCTCAGGGCCATATCGCGGAACATGATTTCCTTTTCCATCTCGGAAAAACAAAAGTTCCCGCCCCGCGGACGGATCATGACCTGAACCGGAATACCGATCGCTTGTTTGACAAACTGGATGGTAGCTGCTGTGGGAGTGAGGCCTCCCTCTACATAACCGCTGCAAAGCTCGATCCGGTCGGCGCCACATTCAGCCGCAATGAGCGCACCTTCTGGACTGAATACTGCAATTTCGAGTACTTTACTCACGGGGTATTCGGATAGTTTGTCTAAAATACAGGATGCGTTCTTGCAAAAACTATGGAATCTATGCTACTTTTGCGCACCCTATTGTTAATCATTTTAGCGAAACGCGTATGTTGATTGTAAAGAAGTCCAGGATTAAGAATGCAGGTAAAGGGTTATTTACCACCAGTCCGATACGCAAAGGTGACGTGATCGTCGAGTACAAAGGCGAATGGATGACCTGGGCGAAAGCGATGCGTCGTTACGACAACGACATTACAGCTGCGCGTTACCTGTTCCACATCAGTGATAAAAACACTATCGATGCACAGCTTACGATGGACGCTTTGGCCCGTTATGCAAACGATGCAGAAGGTCCAGGAAAGACGGGATTGAAGAATAACTCAGAATACGCGATCATCAAAAGGAAACCGTACATCGTAGCTTCGAAGAATATTGGCGCCGGTGCAGAGATCCTTGTTGACTATTCCGGAGATTACTGGGAAGTGATGCTCGCTGAAGAGAAGGACAAGGAGCCGAAGAATAAGAAGACGAAGAGCAAGTCGAAAGCGAAGAAGAAGAAATAATGTGCTGACTCACGTTACCGTTTGTCGTCCCTCGGCTCCGCTCGGTCTGACAAGTAGTTTCACTACAGAATTTCGGTAAACGTGTTGTTTCACGGTTTCGTTCGTCGGCCTCGGCGAGCTTGTCCAGAGCGAAGCCGATGGGCTCGGTCTGACAAGTGGTTTCATCAATAGATTTCGGTAAACGTATTGTTTCACGGTTTCGTTCGTCGACCTCGGCGAGCTTGTCCAGAGCGAAGCTGATGGGCTCGGTCTGACAAGTGGTTTCATCAATAGATTTCGGTAAACGTGTTGTTTCACGGTCTCGCTAAACGACTCGTGGGGCGAAGCTACTTGTCAGACCGAGCGGAGCCGAGGTGTGACATGAAGCGATGTGGTGCGCCCATTAGCACATTAGCATATTAATAATTAGCACATTAATAGACGATCACCTCCGACACAAACAACCACGCCGGATTACCCGCACCCGGTTGCCCTTCAGGAATAGTTCCTGAGCCATTAATTACGATCTTAATGAAACGAGCTGCAACCGGCTTATCGGATTGCCACTCAGGTTCAGTATTGCCTGCGACCGGGTAATGCGGATAACCCTGTTCCGTAAAGTGAACTCCATCGACTGAAGTATAGAAATGATAATCGCTCGGTGCATAGATCCACCGTGCTGGTTCATGACCGCACAGAATAGTGATGCTTGAAAATGTGTCCAGCCGTCCAAGATCGAACACCGCATCCAGCGTATCTCCCCACCAGCCTAAGTATCTTGATTCACCGGAAACGCCGTCGTTCAACGCCAATGCCCCACCGGTATTGTATGAAGGGGAAGGATCTTTCCGCAGAGTAACTTTCTTTCCCTGCAATTTGTGATGCATGAAGTGTTCCCGGTAAACGGAACTGAGCTGGTGATCTCCATCGTACACCACTGCGTTGATGTGGTGACTTTCATTGACCAGGATGGCCCCGGTATAGAGTTGTGCATTGTAAGTCAGCTTCTCGTCGTCGAGCGTGTATTTGATTTCACCGAGCGCCGAAAAAGTGGAAAGGTGTACGAAGATTCCATCACCGTCCGGAGCTGGTTCGTACCGCGCCTGGATGTCAAACATTCTGCGCGAGTAATTCAATTTCATCTTGTCATACAGGTTCATGTGCACCGTCACGCGCGGAATGAACTCCCTGAAATCTTTGATCTCCTTGCGGCTCCAGGCTACTTCAGCCAGCGCCGCAATGCGAGGAAATACCATGTACTGAACCTGTGAAAAAGTGCTGATGTATTCCGTCCATACATTGGCCTGAACACCGATGATGTATTTACGTTCTTCTACGGCCAGTGACGACGGAACCGGATCGTAGCTGTACACTTTTTCAATGGGAAGAAATCCGCCAATGGCCAAAGGCTCGTCTTCAGCGCGTGATTGGTAATGATCGAAGTAACAATACCCACCGGGTGACATCACGGCATTGTGATGTGCTTTTGCTGCAGCAATTCCTCCATCTTCACCACGCCACGACATCACCGCTGCACCATCCGCAAGTCCGCCTTCGAGGATTTCATCCCAACCGATCACTTTCTTGTTTTTGGTGGCGAGAAAATTCACGATGCGCTGAATGAACCACGACTGAAGTCCATGCTCATCGACCAGCGAATTTTTGCGGATCAGTTCCTGGCAGAACACAGATTTTTTCCATTCTTCTTTCGGACATTCATCGCCCCCGATGTGAATGTATTCACCGGGAAACAAAGCTGCGACTTCCGAAAGCACATCTTCCAGGAAAACGAATGTGGAATCTTCCGGAGAAAGCACTTCAGTAAATACGCCCCATTTGCGTTGGACATGACAGATCGTATCGGTATTTCCGAGATACGGATATGCGGCAATCATCGCGCTGGCGTGCCCGGGCATTTCAATTTCCGGAACAACGGTAATGTGCAATGAATCGGCGAAGCGCACAATTTCTTTGACTTCTTCCTGCGTATACGATCCGCCGTACTCTTCGTGGTCGTAGTATTCCGGAATGTCGTGTGCATGCCCCGAGAGCGTGGCACTGCGTATCGAACCCACTTGAGTAAGCAGTGGATATTTTTTGATCTCAATTCTCCAGCCCTGGTCATCCGTGAGATGCCAGTGAAATGTGTTCAGCTTGTACATCGCCATCCAGCGGAGATATGTTTTTACATCTTCCTTCGGAAAAAAGTGACGCGATACATCGAGATGCATTCCTCTCCAGGAAAAACGCGGGTAATCGATGATGGAGCAGGAGGGAACGATGAGCGAATTCGGTTCGCGTCCCTGCTGCATCAGTTGAAGAATGGTCTGGAGACCGTAAAAAATTCCGGCGCGGCTTCCGTAGAGATTTATTCCGTCGCGGTTGACAAACAACTCGTATCCTTCGGCAGGTAATCCGGATGAATCGAGACTGATGAAAATGCAGGGCTCGATCCCCGACAATTTTCCGTACCGCAAGTCAAGATTGAAAAGCTGTTTCGTTTGCTGCCGGAAAAATTCACATTCTTTCTTCAGCGATTTATTGTCGGGGACGATCGTGACTTTACTGCTGATCGCAAAATCGCCAGAGAAGGCGAGGAGTGTCTGCGGTTTCGGAATGACCGGGTAGCGTTGCTGCGAATATTGCGCGTGAAGAAATACGCAGCTGAATGAAAAAATAAAAACAAGAATTGTTTTCATCACACTTCATCGAGTGGTTCAACAATAACTCCATCCATGCCCGGACGGATTTCGAGTTTCTCTTCGCCAAAGTCGAGCATGATGGAATGATTGCTGTAGACATTATCGCCCTGGTGTTCTACACCCAGTAAGCGCAACGTTTTTCCAACCGATGGCTCCCACAGCACATTGTCGTTCATGTTGTCGCTGCGCAGATCAATTTTTCCGCCGAACTCATGCAACAACTGGAGCCGGTATTTTTCTCCATCGAAATCGTCGGCAAGTGTCAATGCGTCTTCCATGGATTCCGGAACCGTGATCACGAGATTGTAATCGCCGAAATCGAGTTCCAGTTTTTCGAGGAATTCAAAACGTTCTCCGGGCTGGGTATTGTTGATCCAGTTGTGATACACCACATTCTTCAGCACGTGGCCTTCAGCAGCTTTCAGTTTTTTGAGGTGATCGTGGGAGAAGAATTCGGACATGCCGTAAAGGTAGCGATTCCAGCGTGGAGAAGCAGAAACGGGAGTGGGCCAGTTTGGTTACGAGGAGCTCATGAAAACCGCTGAAGCGGTTGGATGATCAATCGCTGTTCATTGCCGGGGGCTTAAGCCCCCGGCAATGAACCCGGCAGATTCGCCAAACGGTTTCAACCGTTTTCCATTCCAGTGACATTGGGTAAATGATTTCAAACTGACCCACTACCGGAGAAACAGTGGCAGTAGAAGATGAACGTGTTTCAATGAAAAGCAGATACAACTTCTTTTTATCTGCCTATCCGCAATCCCTGACGCAGCACGTTTCTATCTCTGAAACCGACTGCCGCTGCCGCTGCTACTGCCACTATTTTACTTAACCCCCATTCTCGCTGCAATATCCTTCGGAATAGCGCCCTTGTGCACAAGAACTCCTGTAGTCTTAAACTGGAAATACGCATACGATACGTAAATGTATCCACCGGTTTCGTTGTTCTCCGAGCCCCATGAATTTTTCACGATCAGGTATTTTTTTCCGTTCTGGTCTTTGCACTGTCCGGTGATGTGCATACCGTGATCGTCCTGCGTGGCGAGGTTATCGAATGCTTCCTGGCGCATCAGCGCTGAGATCGCACGGTCTTTACACGGATACGTCCAGAGCGAATCTTTTTCGCCGGTCCGCATGTCTTCCATATTTTTTTCAGGAACAATCGCCATTCCGTTCTTGTGTGAAAAATATTTCTCGGAAACATCCGTTCCCCATTCCACGGTGTAACCGTTTGCGGTTGCATTGTCGGCGATGGCCGTCATATCGTCGAGCGTAACGTTGTACGAAACTTCCCACGCCCAGTTGTCGGGAACCTCAAGCGCAAAACGCGTGTAGAACGGGTGATGCGTAAACGACGTGATTGAAATGTAGTCTTCCGGTTTGAATCCAAGAAAAGCAGAAAAACTTTTCGGATCGTACTGCTTGCCGTTGTAATCAAACTTCGCCGGCGGAACACCGAGATATCCATCGAGTGCACCAATGTATGCATTGAGCCAGTTCGGCGATAATTTTCCTTCCGGAAGTGCAAGCTGCGCATCGAGAATAGCTTTGAGTACGGCATCCATTTCACCGTGCCGCACTTTATTCTCTCCTTCGGGCAAACCGGGATATGCGGCTTGTGGAACGAGTCCGTATTGTGCCGCAAGATTGATCACGTCAATCGGTTCTCCACCGGGACTGAACTGGTTTTTCCCCATCAGTCGCATGTAGCGTTTTGCTTTTTCGATGTATCCGGCACGCACGATCCACATTTCAGAAAGATCAACCTGGCCTTTTCCCATGCGCATGAATTCCGATTCGAGGAACGATTGCGTGGAGAATACCCAGCAGGTACTGGAGTGGTATTGATCCTGTACAGGACCGGTTTTCGCTTCTTTTACATCAGTGAAAACAATTTTGCTGTCTTTGCGGTTCGTGCGGTCCTGTGCAACCAGCGACGCGGCTGAAACAAAAGCAACGGCAACGAGTAGGATGGTCTTTTTCATTGGTAAATTCTTTTTTGAATCAACCGAAGATAACGAAAAAGATTGCGTGTGAATGCGGTATTGTGATGAACGGTCGACGGGTGAAGAATTTAGTCGAAGCCTGAATTAAAGAACTCACTTATCGAAATATTGAGGGCTTTACTCAATTTTAAGAGTGTAGCTGCGGTCACATTTTCCGTCCCCAACTCTAACCTGCCTATTGCAGAACGCTCCATATCACATTCGTCGGCTAAAGCCTGTTGCGTCATTCCCGCCACTTTTCTAAAGTGCGCAATTCGCTTGCCGATAAGCTGTAAAAACTTTTTCTCCTGCATGGAATTGACATCCGGTCAAGGACCAATGTGCAGGCTTTCATATAAAATGTTGGTAACCCATAAGTTACATATCGTATTTTTATGTAGTTTGGTATTGGATGCTCAACAAATGCCTTCAACCAAAATGAACTAACCGTATACGGTTAGCACTAATACGGACAGTTCATGTACTTTTTACCCGGTTGTATGCGTAGTATGACCACATACAAACAATAAGGAGTGTTATAGAGTGATTACCGGAATTGATGTTTTAAAGGACTAGCTTACCTCACATTTCCACCGGTATTTCTTTTTTGCAGAATGATTATCAGTCCCCCGATGATCTTTCTGGATGTGCAGATTCATTGACCGGTGCAACTTCCTGCGTCAATCGTGGTTCTGTTCAGTGATCTGCGTGTTACAGCGCGGTGGGAAGATCACTTCTGTTTATTCTTTTTAAAAAACGACGCTTTAGGGCGACGCGGAAATCTTTGCTTCAATCGAAACAGTTTAAAATAACTCCCAGATGAAAAAAATCAGAAATTCCTTATGCGTGCTCGCCCTATTGAGCGCGGCGAAGGTGTCTGCGCAGAATGTGTATGACACGTACAATCCACAGATGGATTCAATAACCACGACCTATGCGGGTTCTCATACCAATGCAGGTTACGAGGGGGAATATCAACTATTCAATACACTTTTGTCGCCGTGGCGTAATTTCATTGCCACGACCACCTTATCCGTATCATATAAAATCGAGCCTGTTTCATTTCCGTTCACCGCCGACTGCTCCAACGGTGACTGCGGAAATGGTTCAAGCACGACAAGAAACATGGTATTGATCTCCGGATATGAGGCCGAGGACTATACATTTCGCCGGTCATTCATCGGCAGCGATACGATACCAGAAATGTCCGATCCAACAACGTTGAAAAGCATTTTCTTCACCATTACAACTCTCTCTAGTGGGGCACGCGACTTTTTACCGCACACGGTATTGAAGCATACCTATTACTTGCACTACGGGCCAACGATGAGCCATCAGATCATCGATTCTTTCTCATTCGTTCTGGATCATACCCGAGGATATATGTCGGAATATCCTTTTCGGTCGAACAACGCGGCGTCACAAACATATCAACATGACGTTACGATCCATCCATGGATCATCTATCCGCAGAGTGATTCTTTCCTGACTATTCCGCCGCAAACGACAAATTTCCTGGGTACCATTGATTACTTCCCGTATCCCAACTTCGGCCATGGACCGATAGAGAATAATTATTGGAACCAAATACCCGATCCGTCAGTTCCCGGAGATAGATATAGCGCGCCGGGGACCTATTCTCATCCTTCTCCCTACTCTCTGATGGCCATAATGTTGGGCAATAATCATGAGGGCCCTTTTGCTGGCACTGAAGAAGATGCCGACTCCCTTTATCGCGGGCTTCCTCATACCTACTATATAAATGAATCTCTGGATCTAAGAAAAATCAATCCATCCGAACGTATTATCTACAATCCATCGAAAGCATACATCACATCGGCTACTCCCGTTGTGTTTCCAAGCGGCTATACATTCATGACCGTCGGCGGGTTATACCCGACCGCAACACAAGTTGCAGCGCTTGATCCCAATAACATGCATGGTGATCTTAAAAAGGTTCCGATCACCGGATCAGCGTTGAACCTTACCGATAATCCAAACACCGCTGCTGCAGATAACCTTTCCTTCTATTACGTCACATCCGGTTGTACGCTCCGCATCGAAAGTTGCGTGACGATCTATGACGCCACGATCATCGTACAATCCGGTGGTCGAATAGAACTGGATACAAATGCCGTGTATGGGAACTATGTTTTGCAGATTGCTCCGGGCGGAACGCTCGCGCAGATCGGCAGTTCACCGACAGTAGCATGCAAATACATGTGCTACGAAGAATCCAATTACAACGAACGCCACGTGACCATCACCACGCACAAGACGTGGGACACGACGAATCTCGAAGCCACATTCCCCGGTACCGCAACCTGGTCGCCGGCAACATCACAGGTGGTGAAATTAGTTGAAGGCATCACCATTGATTCAGGCGCGTCGCTCACCATTGAACAAGGCGTCGACGTATTGTTCGGGCCGCTCGGAAAACTCATCGTGAAGAAAGGCGGCAAGCTCATCGTCGAAGGCCAAGTACTCGCGCAGACAACGTTCGGCCCGGCATGCCAGATGGAATGGCTCGGCATAGAAGTGTGGGGAGATTCGAGCCTCACGCAATCCGCCGCAGACACCACGCACCAGGGATCGGTAAAAATGGAGTATTGCATCGTTGAACATGCGAAGACCGGAATACTTTCGGGCGATCCGAACGATCCGACCAAATCAGGCGGAGTGGTTCGTGCATATAACAGCGTTTTTTATGACAACGTGCGCGATGTCGTATTTCTGCCGTATCGCAATCATATCCAAATGAGCAGCGTGACGCTCGGCAATGTCAGCGTATTTGAAAGCTGCGACTTCCGCACAACGGAATTCTTCTACGATCCGGCGCTCTGGGCCGACTATGGCACACTGCCGAGTGCGGGAGCGTACCATGTCGGTCTCTTCGATGTGAAGAACGTCTCGTTCCTGAGCTGTCGATTCGTCAATAATAATCCGCAGAATTACGCGCCACACCTGCGCGGTGTCGGAATCTTTGGCGTCGAATCGGGCATCTACCTGCGCGAGCAATCGTCCTGCATCTTTTCCGGGCTTTCGGACGGCGTCTGGATGCAAGCATCGGGGTTTTCGGCCAATGCGATAAACATTACGGGTGCCGTGTTCGAGGGTAACATCCATGGCATCGTCCTCGAAGGCACGCGCTACAGTGCTGTTTTCAAAAACATCATCGACGTGCCGGAGTCGCCGCAGTACGAATATCTGCCTGAGCATTTAGAAAAAGGATACGACAAACCGGTGGGCATATTCATGCTCGGGTCGGTCGATTACCGCGTCGAAGAAAATGAATTCAATGTCGGCGACGGTGAATCGCAGATTACTCCGGTACCTAATTGCGACGACTGCTCATATGACATCGTGGTGTATAACACGGCCATGCTCGATTCCAATCCGCCGATCTACGGCACGGGCACTGTATACAAGAATCAGATCCATCATGCAAGCATGGGACTACAGGTGCAGGGATATAACGGGGGCGGCAATTCTCCTGATGGACTCGAAGTGATGTGTAATGAATTCGACGAATTGGTGAATTTCGACTTCATCCTCAACGGCCGGATAGGCGACCCGGTCTTGCCTAACGTAAATACGGAGATCAGGGATCAGGGAATATGCGATCCGATTTTCCCTCTACTGAAGGCCACAAATTTTTATCTCAATTCCTGCGATTCCACATCTGAACAAAATCAAGCATATTTTGGTTCGGGCGGAAATGATTACCTCTACTCGGACGAAGACGGCACCAGGCCGATTTGTCGCAATGTTACTTTTTTCGAATGCAATGCGGGCGATCCTGATAACCCATGTTCCTCCCGTTTATCCTCCCGTCCGTACTTCACCGGCATCATCTTCAACTACGCAACTGCGACTACCAATCACGAAGCCGCGAAGCATGAGCTCGATTCGCTCATCGACGGAGGCGACACCGATGCGCTCATCAATTATATCGAAGGCAATGACGGCGCTGACCTCTACGATTGCCTGATGAATTGCTCGCCGTGGCTGTCCGATGACGTCCTGCTCTTTCTGCTTGAAATTGAGAACCGGGAAAAATTGACCGAAGAGCAATTAGTCAATGTGCTTCTCGAAAACGCGCGGTTATCTCCTGCGGTCTGGGCAGCAGTGCTCGGCGCCGATCCGGCATTTGACATTGGAGCCATGACTGCGCTTGCAGCCGCTCAGGCAACATTAGGCTCACGCGAACGGAAAGAGCGCGAATGGGTAACATGGCTCTTCTCCGCTGACCTTGCCGCGAATGAAATCACGGAGTATGCAATGCGCACCGATTCGTTGCAAGAGGGCATCGATGCGCTCGACGGCACGACCCGCATTTCAGAAATGCAGAAGCTGTTCACATTGCACCTGGCAGCACGCCAATTCGCCGATGCGGGAACAGTGCTCTATGACATCACCCAGGGCAAAGAAACCGGATGGTCGCTGCTTGCCGCGATCACACTAGAGCAACAGCAGGAAAATCGCTCCTGGCTTTTAGCCACTCCGGGTGAAGTTGCCGTTGCTGACAGCATCTGGAATACCAATGGAGATCGCGCAATCGGTGCACGAACCATCAGCGCGTATTACAGCAAGGAGAAATTCTCGCGCGAGCCATTCGGCCTGGAAGTCGATACCCGTCTCGGACAGTTTCCCACTGAAGAAGAAAATACGGAGAACTCCGTATCGGTGCTGATGAATGTGTTTCCGAATCCCGCGGCGAATTCCGCTTCTGTGATCATTAACGGTCTGCCGACAACTGACGGCACGACATTGGAAATCACCAACACGCTCGGACAAGTGATCGAGACTATTACCGTCAAGGGAACTGCGCCAATCGAGCTTGACCTAAGCAAGTATGCGCCGGGAATGTTGTACCTTAGATTAGTGAGCGACGGCACGTGCATCAGCACGGAAAAGTTGTTGATTGTGAAATGAGAATAACAGGATTGATATTATTTCTAAGTCTGCTGCGTGGGGTGTTACCCGCGCAGCAGACTTATTTTTCCAAGAATTACGATATGTATGGCACGACGAGCCATACAGGATCTATTATTCAAACTCCGGACAGTGGGTTCGCATTCTTGTCCAGCAATTTTGTGCAGCCATACTTAGGCTATACATTCATACGCACAGATAAATTTGGAGACACTCTTTTTACCAAGCGGTTTGTTTATACTAATAATTCGTTCGGTGTGGGCGATGGCCCCAGCGCTTTCATTCTCGCTAATGATGGTAATTACATTGCGTGCGGAACAGGAACGGATGGAACCAATGGGGATGACGCGTACATCATCAAGTTTACCCCTAGCGGAGATACGCTATGGACGAAACGGTTTGGCGGTACTGGAGATGATTTCATGAATTCCATGTATCAGGATGCAAACGATAATTTCTGGGTCTGCGGCTCCACCTCGAGCCAGGGCAACGGCATCGGAGATTTCTGGTTGGTGAAACTGGACGCCAATTGCACTATGCTCTGGGATAGCGTCTACGGCACTGTGCAGAACGAGGGGGCGGCATGCGGCGAATTAACATTAGACGGCGGGTTCATACTATCTGGCCGGTCGGGAAACAATCCATATGTAGTAAAGGTAGATTCGGTCGGATTTCCCCAATGGCAATTCATCTATCCGGCATACAACGGGTATGGATACATCACGCAAATGGCCGATTCGGGATACATCATGGGATGCGCGAAAGTGCTCTCTGCGACCGAAACGCAGGCGTCTTTGATAAAGTTGAATAGCTCCGGCACTGAGTCCTGGGTACGGTACACGGGCTTCGTGAATTATCATGATGTAATAACGACCAAACCGATTCTTACGGACAGTACGATTGTTGCTGCTGGCGATTCAAGGCCGAATGGTGGATACTACGAAGGATACTTAGTTAAGACCGACCTTAACGGATACATGCTCTGGCAAAGACGGTATGTGAAGAATGTAAATAACCCTCATTACTTCTATGATTGTATTCCAACGTACGATCATGGCTACGTGATGGGTGGCACTTGTTTAATGTCTACACAAGATGCATGGCTTATCAAAGTCGACAGCATGGGATGTGAAGTTGCTGGATGTGATGCAGTTGGTTTGATCGAACCGGAAAATCAAAATGCAATTTCAGTTTATCCGAATCCATCTCATGGAAACGTAACCGTTACCTCCGCTCGCGGAAACGAAGATGGTGTTTGTGTGGAAGTAATGAATTCAATGGGACAAATCGTGGACCGGATTTCATTTAACGGCTTGACTGCTGTTCAGTTGATCACCGAAAATTACGGTGCTGGTCTTTTTTATCTCCGCCTTATGAGTAATGGAACGTGCATCAGCACGGAAAAGTTGCTGATTGTGAAATGAGGATAACCGTTTTCATATTGTTTTTAAGTCTGCTGCATGGGATGCTTCCCGCGCAGCAGACTTATTTTTCAAATAATTATGAATTGTACGGCTCCGCAAGCTACACAGGAGCGGTGATACAGACCGCTGATAGCGGTTTTGTCTTCTTATCAAGCAACTTTACCCTGCCCTATTTAGGCTACACTTTCATTAAAACGGATAAGTATGGAGATACGGTATTCACCAAGCGATATACCTACCCCTATCACTCTTTTTCTATCGGAGATGGCACCAAATCGCTCATAGTTGCGAATGATGGCAACTACCTCGCGTGCGGAACCGCGGTGGATAGCGCGAATAATAGCGATGCATACATTGTCAAATTTTCTCCGCTTGGCGATACGTTGTGGACGAAACGATTCGGAGGAACTGGTGATGATTATATGAACTCGATGCACCAGGATGAAAGCAATAATTTCTGGGTGTGCGGTTCTACGTCAAGCCAGGGAAACGGGCAGGGAGATTTTTGGCTGGTGAAATTGGACAACAACTGCGTCATGCAATGGGATAGCACTTACGGCACCGCACAAACTGAAGGGGCAGTTTGTGGTGAGTTCACGTTTGATGGTGGATTTTTAATATCCGGCGCATGTGCCAACAGCCCCTACGTTGTAAAAGTAGATTCTGTCGGCGCGCCACAATGGCAATTCGTTTATTCAACATACAACGGATACGGGTATGTAGGCCAGCTACCCGATTCGGGATACATTCTTGCGTGCGCGAAAGTATTTTCAGTAAATGAAGCGCAAGGTAGCTTGGTTAAATTGAACGGCTCGGGTACGCAAGTGTGGGTGCAATATGTCGGCTTTGTCAACAACAACGATGTGTTGACGGCGAAGCCGATAATCACAAACAATGCGATCATTTGTGGAGGAATGTCGGAATTGACATCCGGATATTACGGGGGCTACTTGGCTAAAACCGACCTTAATGGATATATGATCTGGCAAAGACAATACTCCATTAATAGCAATGCACCTCAAGCCATTTATGACGCTGCGGCATGCAATGACGGAGGATTTGTCCTGGCAGGATCGTGTCACGTTGCAACCCAGGATGCATGGCTTATCAAAGTCGACAGCATGGGATGTGAAGTGGCCGGATGTGATGCGGTTGGCTTGATTGAACCAGAAAACGAAAATGCAATTTCTGTTTATCCGAATCCAGCCAGTGATGCGGTGACCATTACTTCTTCGTTAGAGAGAAATGAAGAAACGTACATCGAAGTACTGAACTCCTTTGGACAGATCGTTGACCGGATTTCATTTAACGGGTCTCCAACTATTCAGCTGATCACCGAAAACTACGCTGTTGGTCTTTTTTATCTTCGCCTCATGAGCGACGGAACGTGCATCAGCACGGAAAAGTTGCTGATTGTAAAGTAATTTTCCTGTAAAGCTATTGAATACCGGTAGGTAATTTACTCCTCATATCCTGTCGCAAATACGGATCCACATCTTTCCACGGAACAGTAATCACCAACTCATGCAAACTCTCCCTGAAATCTTTCGGAAATAATTGCAACCCTTCCGGTGTAACGAGGAATCGGTTGTTGAGCATGGAAGGAAACGCAGCCGGGTTGTGACAATCTCCTTCCACGTACAGGTGCGTATTCACGTAAGTAATCACCTGGTTGATGATGAAGTTGCGCCAGTCGCTGGCTGGATCAAAAAGGGAATCCAATGTCATGCTGCGTGGACCGTCCGGATATAGGAACACATTGGTAAACCACATCATCTGACCGTACATTCCTGTACTGTTGAATGACAAAACGGAATCATCGATTGCACGGATCGTATACGCAAAGCCTTCTGACTCGTTGTTCGGAAGCGGGTAGTACCTTTTTGTTCCATCTTCATTACTGCAGTATGCGCAGGAAAATTCATGCGAGTCCCCTAACCAGTAGGAGTATTCACTAGTGAGCCGTTTGCGTTCGAAAATGGAATCGTAGAGACAGGCTTTGTGCCACGGGTCAAAACGGGTCGTATCGTTTGAGCCAATGACAAGATAGGGTTGTCCGGGTGTCGCATGGAAAAAACTACGACCCCTCCTGGCGGGATGAGAAACCCGATCGCCCGTGGTATAACCTAACGAATCGGATGTGCGGAATGTGCGTTTCCATATCCATTCTTTGAGGGCCGTGTCATTCACTGTTTTTTCGAGCAGTACATCAAAAATGACGGAGCCTGTGTCGTTGTAAAAAATGAAGTAGTGAAAGTAATTCTGGTCCTGGTCATAACTACTCATTCGCTCGATTTCATAACGACCACCTGTCACTTGAACCGGAGTGTAGTAGCGCCAGATTGTATCCACCGGAAACTGGCCTTCACTGTTGATTACGCCGAGTTTGCCGCTGCACGTTCGCACCATGAATACGGTTCCGCTGTCACTCAATCCCTGCACACTGTTGAATCCTTGAGCGGTAAGATATTTTTGCCGGGCCACATTATAAAGTCTCACGCCTCGTTTAAGGTCATGCTCATGCACGAAATCGCCCCACATCGGCAGAGCCCTCGAAGGTGAATTCTTTTTTCCATACACTACTTTGCCGGTGCGGTTTTCGATGAGCTTCCAGTGTGCTTTGCTGTTTGACTCTTTCCTGTCGCTGATCCATGCATACTTTTCGTTGAACGCTCCGATCTGCGTTTCCTGGAATGGTACAACAACATTTCCCGTTGTGTCGATGATTGCATACGAATCGTGTTTGTCGCGCACCACGAAATGGATGGAAGATGAATCATTGGCCTGGAGTATTCTCGCGGACAAGAATTCATTGGGCTCGCACAGAAATTTTCCGTCTTCACGAAATACAACCTCGGAACCGGCCTGGTAATAGGTGTGAACACCATCTGTAGCTGCCTGGTAAACAAAATCCAGGTCAGGACCTGATTGCCTGTCTTTATAAATCACGAATGCCGATTTATACGAGCGAAGATTTGTGAGGCGCTGATCGACCCGGTAGTAGTCAACCCCGGGCCTGATTTCTTTTTGCGGTTTGAGCGTTGACACAACAACGGCGGACGCCACGAGGATCGAATCCGGACAAGCGGGAAGCAATGTTGTACCACCGGAAAACACATACGTTGTGTCGGAATAGAATAGCGTGTCGTGCGTGTGTTTCGGATGATAAAATATGGTCACCCCGGTGTGCGTATCGAACACGTTGAACATCCTGTTTTCAGGAACAGCGGTTATGGTCCGGTTACGATCCAGGTGGTAATCAGAATAACCATGATATACCTGCGGGTGCGCGGTCTTGATCAACTGGACTCCGAGATCATTCCCTGTGATATCCATGGATACGGCGGAATCACGGTTGTGAAATATCCATCCCGTGACCGAAGATGTAACGTCATTAAAAACACAGGGCACGATCTCCTGCCCGGATGTTGTTTGCGCCCCGAACAATCCGTTCTTTTTCAAAACGAGTAAACCAACAAATGCAGAATCGGATTCGGCGTAGTAGGCACCCGCCGGGTACATCTGTTCCAGTTGCGGTTCCAGGATCCATCCCTTTCCGGTTTCATACAGCCCGCTTTTTCCATTCTGTTCAATCACCCACACGTTCGAATTCCTCGAGGGGAATCCGTTATACGGCCTGATGTGGTCGTACACGAACGGTAATACTGTAACACCGGATGCGCTGATCATGCCCATTTTTCCATTGAGCAAGGCGGGGCCGATTGTGTCATGCATAAATGAATGAGAAGGAGCCAGGAAAACGTATTCGAAAAGGTCATACTGCTCGTAATCATATTCATCGGTAAAGATCATGGGCCATACAAACCGGGCAGCAGTATTGCAGTAACCTGTTTTATTCTTTTTGTGCATCCACAACAGATCGGCTGCATCGCACTTCGCAATACCATCGTACTTACAGGGCGCAATGACATTAGCAGAATCATCAATCAGTCCATGGCGACTCTTCAGAACCCCTCTTGGTTTCACAACCCGGTATACGTTGGGTGCAAGCGGAGTGGGACGTATGCGTGTTTTCCACGGCACTTTTCGGAATGATCCATCGGTGTGGTACAGGTGCCACGTCCGTTTTCCTTTCAACGCAAAAAATGTGGTGTCTTGCGTGAGGAAAATCGTGTTGTAGGCGATGGGAACAATTACCCGGTTTTGAGAACTGACGATACCTCGTTTGTTTTCCAGTTTCACGCTGTAATACGCATGTTTCATTTGTGGGCTCCATCCCCCGGGATAGCCGATCTCATCATAAATCATCGGAATGAGCACCGTTCCGTTTGAATCCACAACGCCGTACTGGCTGCGCGCTGAAACAATAAACTGGCCGTGACTACTAAACCGTATGATTGTATATTTCGGTTCAATCACCCAGTTGCCCAGCGTATCTTTCACTCCCGTGAAACATTCGTTGTAATCGGTTGCGATGACCCGGTTGAAATGTTGCGCCTGTATGGTCCCTGTAAAAGCCAACATCATTACTGCGATAAAAAATACTGTCCGGATATGGTTCATGGCGTTAACGGAAGTTTGGTTCGGATATCTTTTCGCAAATAGGAATCCAATTCATTCCACGGAACAGTAATCACCAGTTGATCTGAATCTTCTGTGAAACCGGGCGGATAAAGTTTAAGGCCTTCCGCTGAAATCAAAAAGGACTGCTTCAGCATGATTGGAAACGCAGCCGGGTTGTGACAATCTCCTTCGACGCCCGTATGCGAATTCACATACGTGATCACGGTATTGACAATGAAATTTCTCCAGTCGGAAGCAGGCACAAACAACGAATCAATCATGAGTTCATGCGGCCCATCGGGAAAGAGCATCACGTTCGAGCAATTGAAACGTGTGGGTTCGATAAGCCGCATGTACCGGTAGCGATTTACCGAGTAGAATGAGATCAGCGAATCGTCGAGAGTAGAAAGACGGTATATCGCTCCATCGTCTTCATAGGCCTTTATCCAGTAAAACGGAAATGTAAAAAAGAAATCTCCTTTACTGCGGCAGTAATCGCATGGATAAGTGGATTCGCCACTCTGTTTCTCCAATCTTCGCGGAGAATACATGGAATCCAGAATGCATTGCCGCTGCCAGGGAAGAAATTTCACGGAGTCTTTCTGAGTGATTTCAAGATCGCATTTAATAACATCCGGAATACCGTACCGGAAGGGCTCAAAATAGCGGTCCTGTTTCAGCGAGTCGGAAAGAGCCCGGGTTACTGACGATTTCCAGAGTATGGGATACGCTTCGGTATCGGTTAAGATTTTTCCGGTAAGCGCATCGAAACAAACGGATCCCGTGTCGTTGTAGAAAACGTAGTAGTGGTAAAATTTGGTGTTGTAACCGATGAAGTCATTCACTTCGTTTTCAGTAACTGTGGACGTGATGTATTCTACGGGCACATAACTTTCCCAAACAGTATCGATAACCTGTTTGCCACGTTCATCCACAGCTCCCATTTGTCCTTTGCATGTTTTCACCGCGAAGAAACCGGCCTCTTTATTCAGCGGCGCAATGCTGTTGAATCCTGGAGTAATGGTCTTTTTCTCGGCAAGACTGTACAGGCGAACACCTTTTTTGTCTTCAGTAAAAGTTACATGCTTCCAGATGGGTGCGTCTGCTTCGGAAAACGATTTTTTGGACATCACCGACGTGTTGGTACGCAGGTCGATGAGCTTCCATTTGATCGGGTAGATACCACGTTCGGTAACCCAGGCGTAATTTCTGTTGAACGCACCGGTCATGCCACGGTGAAACGGGACGACAACATTTCCGGCGGTATCCAGAATGGCTGTTTCGTAAGCCATGTTGGTCGCAATGAAGAACAATTCCCCTGTAGCTTCATTGAATCTCTCGTGCGTGTATCCGTTTCGGGAAGCAGCAGAAATAATTTTTCCATCGCTGCGGATGACGGTGGAATAAAACGTGAGCGAATAGGAATAACGTGAATCAACCACGGTGTGGTCTTGAACGTCCATTGTTTTTTCACCCGTGAGCGGATCGACGTAGAGGAAAAAAGTAAGTTTCATAAAGGAACTGCTGTCCGGCTCCCGCAACGGAAAAAATGAAAACCGCGATACAGAATCGGAGTAACGTTGTTCAAGGACCATCGGTTGAACACAGAATGCAGAGGCAATGAGTACGCGGTCGTTGACGTGAAATCCCCAATCGTGTTTGCCGGTCATTACATAGAGGGAGTCACGCGTTTCCAGTGTATCGCCGCAATGCAACGGGTTATAAAAAACAACAGCATTGTTTTTTCCATATTCGACGGCAAATTGCTGGTTCGCTGGAATCTCCAGTATCCTGTGTGCGTGATAGGAATTGGAAAAAATATAAGCGCTTCGCAACGAATCCTGTTTCATCTTCCCGATCAGCATAGCGTCAATGTCGCGGGGTATGATGGAAAGGCAGAACAGGGAATCCCCCAGGCGAAAAACAGATTGGTTGTTGTACGGGTAGCAATCTTCAAACTTATACGGAAGTACCTGCTGGCCGGAAGTTGTTTGTGCCCCCCACTTTCCGTTTTTCAGTGCGCACACCAACCCAACTGTGCTGCTGTCGGAAGGAGAAAGGAATCGCGCCACGGTGAGTATGCTGTCGTATTCCATGTCCATCACCCATCCTGTTCCCGGTCTGTACATACCGTGCTTCCCGTTTTTCGTGATGAGCCAGATATTTTTTTGATCTGCATCGAGGTCGTAATCGTATGGTTCAATGTAATCGTAAATGAACGGAAGAATGGTATCGCCCGTGATGGTGATCATTCCGTATTTACCTTTGAATTTCGCACTTCCGTTGCCTACCATTCCCACACTTTGTGCGCCGCGACCGGCGGAATAGCTGACGAAAATTTCATCATCCCTTTCAAAGACAATAGGCCAGATCATTTTTCCGGCGTAAGAACAGTAACCGTATTTCTTTTTCCGCATGAGCCGGAGAGACTGCGTCTCCTGGTAAACGCTGATATCGGTATACTTCACGGGCAATATGATCTTGCAGCTATCGTCAATTACGCCCTCTTTGCTGTCGTATTGTTTTCTTTTTGAAACACCGTATCTGTGCCTGTCGAGATACCAGGGTCTTCGCTTTGTTTTGAACGGTAGTAGTTTGCTGCTGCCATCGATCTGGTAGAAGTACCATTCTTTTTTTCCGAGACGTGCGGCGATCGTACTATCGGGAAAAATAAAAATTTCATCGTAGATCACGGGAACGATCGTGCGGTTTGCAGAATCAACGACACCCAGTTTGTCGCCAACGTTCACTATAAACAGGAGCGAATGGTTGAACCAACTGGAGAGCCCGTCTCTCAACCAGTCGTACTGCAACGGAATCAGGATTTTTCCTGTGGTGTCAATCAATCCGTATTTGCCCCCGTAGCCCGCAATGTAATGCGCGCGCGAGTGGTAATAGATCTGCTCGTATTTCGGTTCAACCACCCATTTACCGCTCGTGTCTTTGATACCCTGGAGACAGGAATTAAAGTCGGTCGTAATTTCAAAATGGTTGCAGTCCCAGCATACCTGGGCGGATAGTCGCTGCATCGTAAAAATGCATACGATGAAAACAAAACAGGAGAGGTGTTTTTTCAAGGGCATCACAGGGCAGTTGATATAACGTAGCAATTCAGCGTTTATGCGGGGGCAATGAAACTCTTTATTCCTTGCCCGTTTAAGATACAGGTTTAATCGTGACTACATACAGGACGTTCACAAAGCGATGTCGTTGTTATTCATCGGGTGAAATAATTTTGTTTTTAACGTCCGCGCGCAGGTGTGGTTCGAGAACAGCCCATGGAATAATAATCACGGGACGTTCCTTCAGGCTTGTACCGTCTGTATTCGTAGTCCAGGAAGGATAGAGATACAGACCATCATCCCTGATCAGGAACGATTTGTTCAGCAGTTTTGGAAAGAGATCGGGCCTGCTGCAATCGACATTAATTCCTTTGTGCGCATCCAGGTAAGCAAGCACTGAATCGGTAATGATGATACGCCATGCTTCGCCGGAAAACAGGGAGTCGAGTGTTACCATGCACGCGCCATCGGCAAACAACAGCACATTCACATGTGTGTACTGGTAACCACCCCAGGGAGTTTCTATTCCGTCCCTCGTGGGTACAATGCTCAGCGACAGCGCCGAATCTTTAAGTGTTTTGATCAGCACGGGTTTCAGTGCAAGATGATTGGAACCATACGCCGTCAGCGAAGCATCAGGATTGCACTGGCAGTGATTCTCCTCGTACTTGTGTTTGTCGTCAAACGTACCGGTACGCTGTGCATCGAAGAAGATAAGCGGAAAGATAAACTCTGCCTGCCATGCAACCAGTGAATCGCGATCGTTGTTGCGCAGGAGCAGCGCGTCGTCATCGTACGGCTTATACAGCGCGGTTTGGGCGAGGATCATGTTCACCAGTGCGGGCCAGGCTGTAGAATCGACTTTGCGCAAACCGGTCAACGAAGAAAATACGGCAACTTCATTCGACGCGGAGATGAGTACATACACATCTTCTTCACCGGGAAGAATGGAGTCGAAGCCCCCGGTATACAAACGGTGCGCTGTCTTGATTTTGAGAATGCTTTTGTATGCTGTGTCGGCCACGAGCACGTTGTTGCTGTCGCAAATTCCCGTTTTGCCGCTGCACGTGGTTACCGCGAAATAATTGAAGTACACGTTCATCGGAAAAACAATTCTGTAAACGGGGGCAACATATATCTTCAGACTTTTCGGATTGATGTATCCGTTTCCGTACACGGTGGAAACCTGGGTAGGGCCGCGTGGCGTAAAGGTTCGTGTAATTCCCACACCCGAATCAATAAGTGTTTTGTGTTCGCTGAGGTCGACCAGTTGCCAGCGGTAATCGCAGTGGGAGGAGCCTCCGTCCTGCGTGATCCATGCTATGTCGCCGGAAAACTGGTTAAATGCTTTACTACCGGTGCTCCAGGCGGGATTCCCTGCGGAATCAAGTACCACGAGTTGCCCGGTCGTGTCGAACGCGGTATAACCGTTTGTGATCGGGTTAAAGTACCGGTACGTTCCGGGCGCCACGATAACACGACCATCAGCCGCTAACAGTCCTTCGGTATGTCCACTGATGATGTATAAGCTATTCTGTGCCCTCTGGGGAGTATGGAAAAAAATATTTCCGGCAGAATCTTTTTCCACCACCAGTGCCGGTTCTGTTTGATAATCCTCCGAATACTCCTGACGAGAATGCTGCAGATATGTGGTGAAACCTTTTTTATTCCCGGGAACTGTGTCGAGTCGTGAATAGGTCAGGTGCGATACCGGAGGATAACTGAGAATATACGGATACGGATTCACGGCGCCTTTCATTTTCTCATCGACGTCGTCTTCCGGGTACAACGTCCACCAATAGTCCTCCCAGGCAGAATTGTAATCATACTCCGGACCGTAGTACCATTTGGGAACGTCTTCGGAGTAGTAAACGTTTGGGTCACGGGTGGTGTCTTTGGGCTGCGCATAAAATTGCTCTTCTGTGAGTCCGACCTGAGCGTAAGATTGTGTGTATTGAATCAGTCCGGCGTCTCCGGGAGACCAGAAGAGGATCGCGCCGCCATACAGGCCGTAGACGGTGTCGTAAATCACCGGAACAATTTCTTCACCTGCCGAAGTGATGCATCCCCATTTTCCGTTTTTGCTGCAGCAGTAATAACCGTCCAGGGGCAACCCTGAATAAGAACCATACAAAGGAATGATGGCCTGGTACACCGGTTCGAGTAACCAGTCATTTCCTCCACGGAGAATTCCAAATGAGCTATCGACATTGATGATGTAGGCTGTATCGCATTGCGGATACGTGCCATAGATAATGGCGCGCGGTTTTACATCATACGCAAACGGGAGGAGTGCGTCTCCGTCAACATCCATGAGGCCCCATTTGTTTTTATACCGTGCAAAACAAGGCCCGGCTGATAAATTCTGGTGATACCCTCCGTTGATGTCTTGTACATCCGTGAATGTACAGTCCCACAATTGCTCGCCATGCAGGGTATAGTAACCGGTGTAGATACCGTTGCGCACCTGGAACATCGGGTACCGGATCGAAAGCCACTCTACTTTTTCGTAGCGCGGTGGAATAATTATTTTTCCGCTGGTGTGCACCACACCTTCCATCATCTTTTGCGCGGCGTAGCCCGGCATATTTTCGGTTTCAATGGTCGCCACCTGCTTGAATAAATAACAGTGTGGTGCGATCCACAACGGTTGTATGGTACTTGCCGGAGCTGTCGCAATAGTGCCGTTGAGATGCACAAACGTCCAGGTATTCCATTTGTCATAGGCGAGCACAGCACTGTCCCGGAAATGATCGACAAACCGGTAATTGCAGGAAAGAATGACGGTTCCGTTTGTATCGATCACAGAAGTGGAGAAGGCTCCGTTCGTAACAATAAACAGGTTGCGGCGAGCGGCGGGTACGCCATACAGCGGTTGAATCGTATTCCATTCTGCTTTGATCACTTCACGTCCATCCTTGTTGATCAGTCCGTGCAGGTTGTTCTTTTGCACGATGGCAAAATTCCCGATGAACGGATCGATGTGCATGTACACCGGCTCCGCAATCCAGCGACCGCTTTTATCCTGCAGACCAACGGTGCAGTTGGTGTAATCTTTGACGATCAGCGGTGTTTGTGCAGGTCCGCGTACGGCGAATAGCAGGCAAAAGAAAAACAGGGAAAGCCTCAGCGCAGTAATTGGCATAACGGATCGTGGATTTGGAAGTGCTGAATGAATAACGCATTACATCCCGAAAAGACACTTTCGCGTACAAATTAATATTGCACAACGCCATTTTTCATCCACTATATTTGTTATGCGCGAAAAACATAGCCCTGATGTTTCGTAAATCCCTTCTTGTTATTTTCTCCGCGTTGAGTATTTCGGGTATTTCTCCCGCTGCACAGCCAGTTCTCCGGTAATCCGGCAACCAACCGGTTATTCATCAATGCAGGAACTGCCACGGGGAATTGTGGGTAGTGTCTCAGTTTGAAATCAGTTAAGATTTGTGGCATGGAAACGGTTAAAACCGTTGAGCTGGTTTACCGGTTTCATTGCCGGGGGCTTAAGCCCAATGTCATTAAGTTCCCTCTCACAGTGCCCTTTTGTAGTTAAGCTCTGTTTGATGTCTGCCGGTTAGTCGCCTTCGGGAATGTTTGTTTCTGGGATATGATCGATT
>Ga0193752_1000236_pt1 | contig 62342 bp, 74 predicted proteins | sample H1c1metaG_FD_144924 | JGI IMG/M metagenome (GOLD analysis project Ga0193752, IMG submission 144924) | Soil microbial communities from a riparian zone of the East river system, Colorado, United States - H1c1 | ecosystem: Environmental > Terrestrial > Soil > Riparian zone | place: USA: East River...
CTTGGCGACGGCAAGGCACGCATGGTCACGACGGACGGCCACCGGCTTGCCTTTATCGAAAAAACACTCGACATCGCCGACGATTCGAAGATGGACGCGCTGATACCGAAAAAAGCCCTGCTCGAACTCGTCAAGATCTCGCGTGACGAGGCCGGCGACGTTTCGTTTGGCGAGGACCAGAACCACATCTATTTCGAGACCGGCGGACGCCTGCTGATAACGCGTAAGCTGACCGGCAATTTCCCGAATTACGAAATGGTGATGCCCAAGGACAACGACAAAAAGGTCGTGTTCGACCTGGCCGAGATGAAGGCCGCCGTCCGCCGTATATCGCTGATGGCCGACGAACGCAACCGCTCGATCCGCGTCACTGTCCGCGAAGGCGAGGTAGAGATCACCGCGCAATCCAGCGAAGAAGGCGAAGGCGCCGAGATCGTCCCGGCCGACTACACCGGCGAAGAGGTACTGCTCGGTTTCAACCACCAATACCTGCAGGAATTTCTAAACAACGTCGGCGCCCTCGAAACAGGCACTATGTCGGAACCGGAAGCGGTAGCGACCGGGGAGGTTTCCGAGGATTCAGCCGCCAACGGCTCCACAACCGGCACAGCCAGGGCCCGCGAAACCAAATCGCCGACCCGCATCTCATTCGAATTCAAAGACGCCAACGCCGCCACCCAGATCCGCATCGACGGCGACACCACCTACGACTACAAATACATCGTCATGCCGCTGCGGATATGATTTTGAATATATGAGTTTGTACAGTCTCGGGAAGAGTTAAAAAAAAAGTCATTTTAACGAACAAATGGCTTTTCTACGTGCGTCGAAGAGCGAGATCGTCGGCGAGATGGACGGAAGTTTGAGGGTAAGGATCTCTGCACCGCCGGTGGATGGAGCGGCGAACGATGAGGTTGTAAAGCTGCTGGCTAAGGCGTTCGGCGTTGCGAAGGGAAATGTCGCAATATTATCGGGCCAAACGTCTAAGAACAAACGGATCAAGATAATCGGCGTTACGGCTAGGCAGTTACGGGAACTGGCCGGCGGCTGACCGGTTTTTTCTGTCGGGCAAACCGTTTTCGCAGCAGCGATATGGCCGATGCGGCGATCACACCGGCAAGCACAGCTTGCAGTCCGAGCAGCACGACAAACACAGTCCCGCTCAAAGAATCACGAAAGTCGATGGTCTGTTTCAGACACAGCCCGACGGCGATCATGACCATCGAAAGCACCGCAATGCATGAAAATGTTCGATTCATAAAACCTCCTAGACCTATTGAGCGGCCTGGCGATTAATTTGCGGTAAACACGGACTGAACTTTCTATGAATGCTTACGATTTTGCCGGTAAAAAGCCGCGTGGTATATTTTGAGATTCGGCAACCACAGGTCAGTACCGGGAGCGGTGGCGACCGGTGATACCCAATTTTATTCAAGGAAGTTTTTCGTAAAAAATGTCAGGACATTCCAAGTGGCACACGATCAAGCACAAGAAAGGTGCTCTCGACGCTAAACGCGGCAAGATCTTCACCAAGATGATCAAGGAGATCACGGTGGCTGCGCGTACAGGCAACAGCGGCGACGTAGATGCGAACGCGCGTCTGCGTAAGGCCGTGACCGACGCCAAGGCGCAGAACATGCCGAACGACACCATCGACCGCGCCATAAAACGCGGCATGGGCGAGCTCGAGGGCGTGAATTACGACGAGATCACTTACGAAGGCTACGGCATCGGCGGCGTGGCCGTGCTGGTCGAAACGATGACCGACAATCGCAACCGCACGGTCGCCGAGATACGCCACATCTTTTCGAAGAACGGCGGCAACATGGGCGAGGCCGGTTCGGTCGCGTGGATGTTCGACAAGAAGGGATATGTCGTCGTCGATAAAGCCACGAAAGGCGAAGACGAACTCTTCGAGATCGCCATTGAGGCTGGTGCCGACGATATGCAGGACGAAGGCGAGGTTTACGAGATATTTACGTCGCCCGACGCTTTCGAAGCCGTGACCGAAGCCCTAAAAAAGGCCGGCATCGAACCCCAAGCCGCCGAGGTCTCAATGATCCCGCAAAATTACATCAAACTGGAAGGCGACGACGCCAAACAAATGATGAAACTCTACGAAGCCCTCGACGACAACGACGACGTCCAAAAGGTCTATGCAAATTTTGATATAGACGAAAGCGAGATGGAGTGAACCACGCCTTTTAACTAGCTTGCCTGTTCGAATTCGAATGAGCGTATTAGACTAGACAAAGAAGCTAGATATTTGTTTGTTACTGTGTACGAAAAGCTATAGCCGTTGAACAGAACAATCGAGGCGGACCTATAAGCAATTGTTCCTGGTTTTTGTCCAGAAAGCAGCCGTTCAAACTTCGTCATAACTCCAAGCTTTTTTGCGATTATCGAGATATTGCGAGAGAGGGTCTGATTTACCAAAACAAATTTCTTTTTTCCGCCTAAAAGAGATTCCTCTAACCAATTTAGATGGTCAATATCCATCATTTCAAAAAACAAGTTCTTGTTTTGCCCTGTATTGCCAATAGTCGGCACATTCAGAAGTTCCACAAAAGAGGTTTTATCAGCAAACGATGAATCAAGGCCAAGCTTGCTGAAATTGCGATGATACGTGACACCACCAATATTCTTGTTGAACGGGTATCGACTGTGTAGAAAAGGATGATGGATTAGATGTTTCTTCCAAAATGCGACTCCATCGGCGTGATATTGAAGAATTAATTCAAAGAAGGGATGATCCGAAATCTCAGAAGAATAATTTGCGTCATTACCGACCACTATAAGTTTCGCATTTTTAGGAGTTGCTCCTTGATAGGGTTTAGACAGAAAGAGTTCGCGAAGTTCGCTCGATGGATGGATTCCGTATGCTGAAACTGGACTAAGAATCAAACTCATTTTCTACGGTTTCGGAATTTCCAAATCTTGGCAGATCTTCTTTGCCAAAAAATCGTTTATCTCTCGATGTCGGGGAACTGCGGTTGCTTTTTGTTTCGCCCTATTTACGTAAACGGTATGGTTGCCGCCCTCGCGGAGTTTTTCGCAACCATTCTGTTCAAGGTGGCGGATCAGATCGCGGAGTTTCATGCGGCATTCAACAAAAACGGTTCGCGAATAACATCGCTTCCATTGATCGATTCTTCAGCAAGCTGCCGATTTGCCTCCAAGACCAGTTCGACCGCTTCTTTGAGATTCTCCCGCGCTTCTGCAAGTGTTTCGCCTTGCGTATTTGCGCCCGGAAGTTCCTCGACATAACCGATATAGCCTTCCGGAACTTTCTGAAATACGGCTGTCAACGAAATGTTCATAGCTTTGTCCCCCTGCTAAAGTTTATCACGAGAAACTTAAACATTTTCGTCCTCAGTTTCTAAATACTCGCTCGCGTTAAGCAAGCCGCCATGAACGGCTCCGGCCGCGATCAGTGCCGCGACAAAAACCCAGATCGCGATCCATTGTGTTGGTATCGAGATGCGAAAAAATACCTCGTTTATCACTTCTAAGAATAGCGAGAAAAACAGCGTCGCCATTGCAAGGCAGACAATGCCAACTGCTAGATTACCAATTGATTTTTTTAGCTTACGAACGCGAAGAAAGGCGGCGGCATTAGCGATCTCGACAAACGTGAGGAACGCAAACATAAAGATCAAAGCGAACCAAAACAGTATGACCAGCCCGCCGGCGACAGGCCACGCACCGCGTTCGAATGCAGGCTCGACAGCATTAGGAGCGACGAGAATAAGCAGGCCGCTCAGGAGTAGAACGAGGCCGAGGCACGCGACCGTGATGACCCAAAAGCCGCCTTTGTTCGCCAGAAACCAGCCGAATTCAAAAGCATCTTTCGAACGAACTATAAGAATATATGCGATCGCCGCCGCCAAGATAACGCCGCCGCAAACCATTGCCGTTATGGAACCCGGAAACGGCAACGCGTCGAACGGGATCGAGAAAAACAGCAGAAACCCTACAAAAACAAGGCAGCTTGCGGAATAGATCTTAAAAAGAGTTTTCATCGTGCGTCTGGTAGCAACGCACAAGTCTAGCGCGAATTTTTATTTCTTCAATCTTTCTTTTGCATCGCCGTGGTAATAGCTCAGAATGCGGGCCATCTTCCATTCGCCGTCGCGCAGCAACCATAGCTGCAGGAAAAGAGCGTGGCCATCCAGAAATTCCGGCTTGCCCTTTTGATTGACATAAAAAACATGCTCGCCCGAAATGATCGCGCTGTAGAACACACCTTTATCCGCCAGAGGAAAAACCTTCACAGTTCCTTTTACCTCTTCGCGGCGAAGGCGCGAATCGGCGTTGCCGCACAGGCCGTTCTTCAATGCGCTCATAAAGTTTTCATTTCCCACGACCAAACCGCCTTTATCGTGATAAAACTCGACGTCTTTTGTAAACATCACCGGGAAAGCGGCAAGATCGCATTTGTTATATGCCGCCCAAAATGCCGCATCTTTTGTGATTATGGTTTCAGTGAGTTTCTCAGCCGGCGTCTGCGGCGACAATGCCGGTCATGAACAGAACTGCGGAAAGCGAAAGAATAATGTTTTTCATATAGATCTTTTGGGCGCACCAGAACACGCCTGATAACCAAGACGAAAGCAGCCCGTTAGAAGTTCAAATTATCTAGAGATAGCTGAGCAGCCAATGCCGGTCACGCTTTTCTGTCACCCAGCGTCCCGCAGAGCCTTGGCAACTCGCTCTTTAGTTTCGGCTGATGGAACATTCTGCGTTTCCCACCATAACAAAGTCCCGGGCTCGATCTCTACTCCTGCGTCGATCAACATTTCTATGATTTCTGCGTGCGTGACTTTGTGTTCATTGACGGCCGACCAGAGGGCTTGTCCCCAGACAGTACCGCCGTACCTGTTCTCGACGTTCATCGGAATCTTTCGTTCGACCAGCATTTTTACAACGTCCAACCGGCCGCCGCTTACGGCATAGTGAAAACCCGCCAGCCCGGTCTTCATTCCAGCGTATGGATCGACACTTTTTTCCAGTAAATAGCTTGCTGTCGCGGTTCGCCCAAGCATACACGCACACGTAAAAGCCTCGGCCAGTGCCTCAGGTGCCTCGTCAAATTGGCCTTCTTCAAACCACTTTGCGATCTGCTTGTCGAAGGAATCCGGCCCGCCAAGCAATTCTTCCAATCGTGTAAAATCGCCCCTATCAAGAGCGGTTAATGTTTTATCCCACAGTTCATCCATTTCCACCACCACCTCCTAGTTGGTAGCCACTGAAAACACAGATTGTAGTTGTCCGGATCGGTCAGGTAAAGCTGTTTTATCCTGTACACGGAATCGACATCGGGGCATCCGAAATAAACGCATGTATCGCGGCGAACCGCTACTCTTGCGGGATCGGGGCGCGTTAGCCGTGCAGTATTGCGGACATCGTTTCACCGAATGAGTTGCGTTATTATTTATCCGTCAAACTCTCCGGCAAGTAGTCGCCAACGAATTTTCTTTCCATTCCGTTTCCCCATCCGCAGCCGTGATCACTAGTGATCATCGTACGCGAGTTTTCACCTACGAATTGTCCTTCGAATGAAAGTAGGTGAAGAACCGACCCGGGCCTTAAATGTTCGCTCGCCCAAGAGATCGGCGAACTTCCGCGCGCATCTCGCGCTTGTTTATCTGCTCCGTTATCGAGTAGATATTCGATCATCGCCTCGTCGCCGTATGCGGCTGCGCGGTGGAGCGGCGTTTCGCCCTTGGTGCGAACGTCGCGCATAAATCCGCCTGTTTCCTTGCCGGGAATTGTCTTGGCATTTACATCCGCTCCGTTTTCGACAAGTACCTTCAGCACGTAAAGAAAGTACGGTCGCCCCGCCTTGCAAAGAGCGCTGTGCAGCGGTGTTTCGCCGGTGTCGGTAAGCGGATAATTTACATCGGCACCTTGCTTTATTAGAAAATCCGCCACCTTCCAATGACCGAAAAAAGACGCATGACCGAGCTCCTGATTCAAATCAAGGCTGGTCAGATCGCCGCCGGCCGCAAGCACCGCTTTCAGCGCCGTCGTATCGTTGTAATAGACGAACCATTGAAGCGGCTTGTGCGGCCCTTCGTGAAGTGCTGCTTGCCAGTCCGGCAACCTTAACAGATCGAAGACGAGGTCGGTTCGTCCGCGACTAATGTGATCGATTATCTGCTCTTTATTCATCAGAGTTCCTGCGCTTAGTTTGTCCCGAATCTCTGCGCCGCTCTCGCCTTTGCCTTGACGGCTTCTTCTTCGCGGTCACGGGGCACTGCGTTCGTCACAAGTGTATTCAGCATTTCCTGCGCGGCCGAGGCGACGCGTTCGACTGCCAGATCGAACGCTTCCTTGTTCGCCGTTGATGGTTTATTAAACCCAGAAAGCTTTCTAACAAACTGCAATGCCGAAGCATTTACCTCGTGGTCGAAAGCCGGTGGATCGAAATTATAGAGTGTCTTGATATTTCTACACATACTATTTGTTGGATGCTAAAGCCTCGAGTGCGTGACGCAGTTTTTTGGGCATCGCCGCGGCCCTGCGTGTTTGCCGGTCGACGAAAACATGAACGAACCAACCGGCTGCGGCTGCTTCCGTATCGTCTGTCTTAAATATGGCGAGTTCGTAACGGACACTCGAATTACCGAGTTTGCCGACACGCAGGCCAACGTCTATTGTTTCGGGAAAGCTTAAAGAATTTAGAAACTGACAATGCGTTTCCGCCGCGAGGCCGATAGTATCGCCGTCCGAGATATCGAGCACGCCCTCATTTATCAAATACTGATTTATGGCCGTATCGAAAAATGAATAGTACTGGACATTATTTACGTGCCCGTAAACATCATTGTCCATCCATCGGGTTTGAAGGGTGCAAAAATGTTTGTATTCGCCACGCGTGACATGCGGTCTTTCAGCCATAAAGATCTAGTCAAATGTAACGATCTGCCTTACTGCCTCGGCATTCGAAAGGCGGTCAAAACCGGCATTGATATCGTCGAGCTTTAATGTATGCGTGTGCAGTATATCTACCGGCAGCAATCCGGCCTGGTACATTGCGATATACCGGGGCACATCGCGTCGAGGTACGGCTGAACCCATGTACGAGCCGCGAATCGTACGCTCTTCCGCAACGAGCGAAACAGCCGGTATCGAGAACATTTTATCAGGGGCAGGCAGGCCGACCGTTATGGTTTGTCCGCCTCGACCAGTCGCGTCGTACGCCGTCTTTAATACGGCAGCGCTGCCGACGCTTTCGATCGTCGTTTCGGCTCCGCCTTTGGTGATGCCTTTGATAGCTTCGACTACGTCAGTATCGTTCGCATTGACGGTGTGGGTCGCGCCAAGTTCTCTAGCAAGCTCCAGCTTATCCGCCAGAACATCGACCGCAATGATCGGAAACGCACCTGCCGCACGCGCACCCAACACCGAACTCAACCCGACACCGCCAAGCCCGAAAACAGCGACCGACGTGCCGCCCTGAACCTTTGCAGTATTAAAAACCGCGCCGACGCCAGTCATCACCGCACAGCCAAACAACGCCGCTTTTTCCAGCGGAACTTCCTTATCTATCTTCACAAGCGAACCTGCGTCTGCGACCGTAAATTGCGAGAAGGCCGAAACGCCAAGGTGATGGTGGCACGAATGGCCGTCGGCATTTGTGAATCGCCGCAACCCGCTCAAAAGACTGCCTTCGGTATTCGCCTTTGCTCCGGTCGTACAGAGAGCCGCCCTGCCGCTTTCGCAAAACGCGCAGCGTCCGCATATAGGCACAAAACTAAAAACTATATGATCGCCCGATTCGAAACCAGCGACTCCGGCGCCGACCTCACGCACCACGCCGCTCGCCTCATGCCCGAGTACCATCGGCATAACACGCGGTCGCGAACCATCCACGACCGAAAGGTCCGAATGACAAAGCCCCGCAGCTTTTATCTCGATCAAAACTTCGCCGGCACCGGGCGCGTCCAGCGTGATCTCGCCCACGACCAACGGCAAGCTTTCCGCATACGGCGATGCGGCACCGGTCTTATACAAAACGGCAGCCTTAGTTAACATTCTTGGGATTATATAACGAAACCTATTCCAACGCCGATGCCCACTCTTTCACCGTGCGTACAATTTCAACAAAGACATCTTCTTTGCTCTCTCTGGTGCGTTTGAGGATCTTGAAGCTGTGATCGGCGGTGTCGAGCAAATGAAGCGTCGCACTGTTGCCTAGCTTTTCGACCACCGGCTCAAGCAGATCGAGTTCGGCAAGGGCATCGCGAGTGCCGCTCAAAAAGAGCATCGGAACTTTGATCGCCGAAAGATGATCGGCTCGCTTAGTCGCCGGTTCACCGGCAGGATGCAGTGGAAACGAAAAGAAAACCAGACCTTTAACATTCTCGATCGCAGATTCCGACTGCGCCGTCGATGTCATCCGCCCGCTGAACGAATGCCCGCCAGCGAGTATCGGCAGATCAGGCGCCGCTACTTGTGCAGCTTTTACAGCCGACCTAATTGTCTCAACGCACGTAGCCTGCGAATTACGCCCGCCGCCTTTTTCGGAATAAGGAAAGTTATACCGAAACGTCGCAATATTCTGCTCCGCTAAATTCTCCGCAAGAGTCAGCAGCAACGGCGTCCGCATATTCGAACTCGCGCCGTGGCCAAGCACCAGCAAATGCGTCGCCGCTTCGGGACGCATCAGCAACGCCGAAACCTCGCCCTTGTCCGGAGTAGCTATGAATTTCAGCTCTAGGGTATTGTTATTGTTCATTCGTTACCAACTATTTGTATGCGATCGCGGCGCTTGCGGGCCCGGCGAGGTGGATTACTTCGGTCCGTTTAAATCCGGCCTCGCGGCACCAGCCGTCAAAGTCTGCACCGCTGTAGTCAAATGCTTCGCCGAATTCGATCAGCATATTAAGCGACATCATCAGCCCGAATGCATTTTCACGCCGGGCGTCGTCGATAAGCGTTTCGATCACGATGAACGCACCGCCCGCTGGCAAAGCGTCGTAGGCCTTGCCGATCAGCATCATCTTGTTCTCAAGATTCCAATCGTGCAGGATCATTCCCATCGTGATAACGTCCGCCTTAGGAAGTTCGTCTTTGAAGAAGTCCACATTCGCCGTTGAGACGCGATCGCTAAGACCCGCTTCGGCGATCTTTTTCGCCGCGATGGCTGATGCCGGCGGCAGATCGGCGGAGGTGACATTTAAGTGCGGATGGCGCCCGGCGACGATCATCGAAAGCGTTGCGGCGGCTCCGCCGACGTCGCAAAGAGTTTTGTACTTAGAAAAATCGAACTTCTCCGCGAGGGCTATAAAATTACCGACGGAGATCCCGGCCATCGCGTCCATGAATTGCTCAAGACGCTCTGGCTCACGATAGAGTTCTTCAAATACACCTGCACCACCGTGTTTCGTTTCGTTTTGCGGCTTGCCGGTTTTAAGAGCCTCGGTCAGGTCGGCCCAAAACGGATAAAGCCGGGCGTTTGCCATTTCGAGAATTCCGCCCATGAACGCGGGGCTATTTCGATCTAAGAAAAGTGCGGTTTCGCCTGTGTTTCGATATCGCGATTCGGGGCCGTCACCATCGCGTTCGAGAAACTTCAATGCGACAAGCGTGTCAAAAAAATCGGGATTTGATCGCGAGTGCAGGCCAAGCGTATCTTGCAGCTCCGTACCGGTCATCGATGCACCTCCGAGCTTCGTAAACAGTCCCAATTCGACTGCCGACAATAAAACCTTTGACGGCCAAAATGCCAAGCCGACTTCCATTATTCGTGCTGGTGTTAGTTCACTCATAGTTTCAATTTTCGTGCTTTGTGGTGTCTCGGCATTACTGCCTCAGATACCACTCTTTTCGGATCAATCCATCGGTGATCTCATAGATCACTGTTCCATAAAACTCCACGGTCTTACCATCGGTCGTACCGCTGATCTTTTCTTTGTCGATAACAAACTTGCCGTCAACGATCCGGTTGACCACCTCGACCTTCAGCTTCACATTCGGATCGAGAACGCGGGCAAATTTCTTGCGGATCTCGTCGTGCCCTTTCAATATGACCTCGCCGCTTGGCAATGCGTAAGCTACCGAATCGGGAGCGTATGCCTTCAAGATACCTTCCATATTCCGTGCGTTATACGCATCAACCAGAGACTGAGCAACTTGCTCCGGCGTTTTCACGGCTTGCTGTGCCGCTGCTGATGCGATGCAAACGAATAAGAATAACGATAGTAATAAGCCGATGTTTCTAAGCTTCATTATCTGATCTCCTGATCTTATTAACTAAAGTGTTTCGTCGATCCATTCTCGAAGTGTTCGAATCATCTCGGCAAAAACACCCTTGCTGGATGCACGTGTTCTTTTTTCGGATCTTGAAACTGTGGTCGGCGGTATCGAGCAGATGGAGCGTCGCATTCTTGCCCAATTTCTTAACGTCGGGTTCGAGCAACGCATCTGCAACGCCGAACCTCGCCCCTCTCCGGCGTCGCCATAAACTTTAGTTCTATGGCGTTCATTTGCTGGCCTCAAACAATGCAATTACTGCATCGAGAATTTTAATCAACTTCGGTTGTCCGATCTCGCCGATAATCCTTGCGATAATGATTTCATTAGCAGTAAAAAAGCTTTCCAGGCCGCATGTAGCTTGTCCTGTCAAGCGTTCCCGCTTTGAGATCGCTATCGATGAGTTCGATTGCTGTTGGATCGGTATATGGCTGGCTCGTAATCTGACAGAGGACAATATCGCCCTTTCCCGCTTGAGCCAGGATGATGGCAGGCCGCAGTTTGGAACCGGAAATCGAACAAGAACTACTGTTCCGTTTGTAGGTGCTGCCAAGCGTCATCCTCCTCTGGGCGAAGCCAATCTTCGCCTAACGCATCTTCGCTGAGCAGAGCGGTATCTGGAACGTCCACCGTCGAAGCCTCATCTAAAACAGTGACCAGTGCCCGTCGGCCATGGGGCAGGCGGACGCCGCCCGGAAGTTTCACCTGTCCCTTACTGTTTATTACACCTTCTATCGTCTGTATCATATGTGCCTCGTTTTAAAAGATCCGGATGCATCTATTCACGATATACTGCCTGAGAAACAACGGCAATTAGCTGACTAATTGTAACCTTTTCTTCATCAGTTACTCATCCGATGCAAACGCCCGCACGCTTTCCAATGCATCCAACAATTCAGCCCAACCATCGGTCAGTGGGGAAGACAAAGGATAACCCTTCAAAATATTTCTGAGAGCTTTAAAGTCGCGCCGATCACACCACCCTTCTACCAACACATGCAGTGTCATCAGAACTTCTTCATTGGAATATTCCCTACAATTTGTTCTCATCCTCTGCCACACCTCAAAATATCCTTGCTTTCGTACGAGTTTCCATCCCAAAACACGTCGGCTATTTTGTTTCTGCGTGCAGACTCAGGCCCAAAGCTCCGACAACTTTTAGTATCGTGTCAAAACCCGGGGCTGCGTTCGCCGGAAAGGGCTTTGTAGAGGCTTTCGCGGGAAAGACCGGCGTCGCGGGCCACTTGCGACATACCTTTTGCCCGGGCTATGTCGCCCAAAGCTTTTGCTACAAAGCAGCGTCACCGTTTGCCTCTTCCAAGCAGGCCTCAAGATATGCCGCCATCTCCTCAGGGGTTTTTAAATGTTCTGCGACATCATATCGCGTAGTAATGGTTTTGCTCATAAAGGTAATCCTCTAAGTTCGCGTGCAAGCTGGATTTGTCGAGACTAGCCTTTAAAATTCTTCTTCAACCCCTGCCACACCTCCAAGTATTCGTGCTGCAATTGTGAGGTCTCCATCGCAAATTTTGTCGGGCGGATTATGTAGCGGGATTCGAACATGAATGCCATGGTGCCGCTTAATTTTTGTGGTTCCAACGAAGCATTCGACGCTTTTTCAAATGCGTCGAGGTCGGGGCCGTGGGCTGACATTTGGTTGTGGAGCGAACCGCCACCTGGGACGAAGCCTTCTTCTTTGGCGTCGTAAGCGCCGTAGATCAGGCCCATGTATTCGCTCATCGTGTTGCGGTGATACCACGGCGGACGGAATGTGTTTTCGGCGACGAGCCAGCGGTCGGGGAAGATGACAAAATCGCAATTCGCCGTTCCGTGAAGGTCGCTCGGGCTGGTCAGCACCGTGAAGATGCTGGGATCGGGATGGTCGAACGAGATCGAGCCGATCGTATTGAATCTCCGCAAGTCGTATTTGTAAGGCGCGTAGTTACCATGCCAGGCAATGACATCAAGCGGTGAATGATCTATCTCGCAAGACCACAAATTCCCTCCGAATTTTGCGACCAATTCAAACTCACCCTCGACATCTTCATACCAAGCGACCGGCGTCTCAAAATCCCGCGCATTCGCCAGCCCATTCGCACCGATCGGCCCGAGGTCAGGCAGCCGAAATTGCTGGCCGTAGTTTTCGCAAATATAACCCCGGGCGACTGTGCCGGTTGCGGTCGTATCAGTAGCCCGCACGTTAGTAAGGGCTCCTGGTGGCCGAGATGATCCTTTACTAACGTGCGGGTTACTGATTTCTCCGATCTCTACGCTAAATTTCAACCCTCGTGGCAAACAAGCCACCTCACCCGGCCCAACCCCGATCACTCCGAGTTCGGTGTAAATAACCAACGAACCCATCTCCGGCACGATCAGCATCTCGCCGTCCGCGTTATAAAAATACCGGTCGGTCATAGACGCGTTGCAGGCATAGATATGCACCGCCATCCCGGTTTGTGAGAAAGAATCGCCGTTACCCGCGATCGTCGTTATCCCGTCGATAAAATCCGTCGGTTCCGATGGGATCGGGATCGGATCCCAACGCAACTGATTCGGCGTAGTCACAACCTCATCAAACGGCGAAGACCTAAACAGCTTGGTCGATGTGTCAGTAGCCCGCACGTCAGTAAGGGCTCTCGCATACGGCTGAAATGGCTTATGCAATACAGAAGGCCGAATACGATAAGTCCACGTCCGTTTATTAAACACACGCGGGGCCGTAAAAGCCGTCCCCGAAAACTGCTCAGCATAAAGCCCAAGCGGAGCCTTCTGCGGCGAATTCTGCCCGACCGGCAACGCACCCTCGACCGCCTCAGTGGCGAATTCGTTTCCGAAACCTGTCTGGTATTTCAGTTTCATAGGATGCTACCTAATATCCGTTCTCAACCAACGCAATATCCATTTACTCACTTATTCTCTCAGCTATTGTTCGAACCTGCGACCCAACCAGTGATCAATATGAACAGTACCACTACAACAAACGCGGCCACGAAGACGGATCTGGCAGATTTTCCAAATCGTTCGGCGACTAAAGCAATAAAAATCGCGATAGTTAGGGAAATCATGGTTGAAACAGCAGATTTAATGAGAAAAACAGAAAAGCTGAAGGGCCGAACTCTATCCTCATTCGCAACTAGAGAAAGCCCAAAAAAACAAGAAAGCCAAAAATCGCTGCTTTTAACAAGTGCTTTCCAATATGTGGTTCGGATGTAACTTCGTTCCGCCCATCTTCATTTTGTTCAGGTTCATGCTCCATATTTCTTTCAAGATTGTTTATAGGATTAAATAGCAAATAGGGTTCAGGCTGCAAATAATCCGACCATGCTCGCAATTCCCTTGCTGAAACCATTGAAGCCTCGGCGTTTTGCGGGACTTACTTAGCGGACCGTTGACGGTCGTCGACGGCATTGTATGGACAATGTGTGTATCACACATTTTTACCACGAACGGTTAACTGCGTAGCCGTCAAAAACCTCGTCGATGCTCACCAATGTCATTTCTTCCGCAATCGATTGTGCTATTAACAAACGGTCGAATGGGTCTCGGTGATGAAACGAAAGAGTTGTCACTATGGACGTATGCGCAATCTTGACAGGAAGCAGCTCAAATCCGTTGATTTGCAGTTGATGCGGAAAAAGATCGTTAAACGGCGCGGTCAAAGTCATTTTGCCGATGCTGACTTTGATCGCGGTTTCCCAGATGCTTACGATGCTGACAAATTTTTCGTTTGTCGCGTCTTCTATCAAAGTTCGGGCAGACAAACTTAGATCAGAACTGCCCGCAATAAACCACAATAGAGTATGCGTATCGAGAAGCAGTTTCATTATCGATATTCGTCAAAATCGTCGAGCGGTTCGTTAAAATTCTCTGCCATTACGAACATGCCTTTTGCGCTGCCGAACTGAGGAAGAGGCTTCCCGTTCCGCACGGCGACGAGTTTCGCAATCGGTAAATCGTCCTGAGTAAAGATAACTTCCTCGCCATTAACGACCGAATCGATCAAATCGTGAAGTTCGAGGGACTGAGTTTTTTCGACGCTTACTTCGTACATAACTGCTCCAAACACGACGATTGTAACACTTGATTGTGCAACCTTCTACAAATTTCCACGCCGCCGCTGCTCTTCTTCGATAGACACAAACAGTGCTTTAAAATTGCCTTTGCCGAAACCTTTGCAGCCTTTGCGTTGGAGAATTTCGTAGAAGACGGTGGGGCGGTCTTCGACGGGTTTGGTGAAGATCTGCAGCAGGTAGCCTTCTTCGTCGCGATCCACCAAAATGCCAAGCTCTTTTAATGACGCTATGTCTTCGTCGATCTCGCCGACGCGGGATGGCAGTTCGGTATAGTAACTATCCGGCACGGTCAGGAACTCGACACCGTTTGCGGCAAGCTTGGCGACGGTGCTGCGGATGTCCTTGCAGAGCAGGGCGATATGCTGGGCACCGGCGGAGCGGTAAAAATCGATGTATTCCTGTATCTGCGATTTACCTTTTTTGCTCTCGGCGGGTTCGTTGATCGGAAATTTGATGTTGTGCCCGCCATCGCTCATAACGATAGACATCAGCGCGGAATACTCCGTCGAAATGTCCTGGTCGTCGAACGTGATGTATCGGAAAAAGCCCATGACATCACGGTAAAAGTCACACCAGTACGACATTTTGCCCAGCTCGACATTCCCGACGATATGATCGACCAGCATAATGCCGGTCGGGTCGCCCGCTACTTCCTGGGCGACGAATCCGGGAAGGAAGACGCCGTTATAATTGTGGCCGTTGTCGGCATTGTACGAGATGAACGAATGTATCGTATCGCCGTATGTAGCGATAGATGCGTGGCGAACAGAGCCGTTTTCGTCCGAGTGATCGTGCGGCTCTTCTACCGGTTTTGCGCCGCGTCTTACTGCCTCGTGAAATGCATGATCCGCATCTTCGACCTGAAAAGCGATATCGTGAACGCCGTCGCCGTGTTGCTTGATGTGCTCTGATCCCGGATGTTCCGGTGACATCGGCGTACTCAGGATAAAGTTGATATTCGATTGCCGCAACAGGTAACTCGTCACCTCACGGCTACCCGTCTCAAGCCCCATATATCCCGCCCGGGAAAACCCAAAAGCCTTGCGGTAAAAAAACTCCGCCTGCTTTGCATTCCCAACGTAAAACTCAACGTGATGTATCTTTTTTAGTCCTAATGGATTCTTTATTTCTGTCATCTTTCAAAACCTTATTATTACCTTGTAGGTGTCCAAATCACCTTTCCCGTTTTATCAATATATCCGTATCGCGAATAAACAATATCATTTCCTTGTTGCGGGTCGTCTTGTCGAACTTGAGCCAGGCCGCCATTGAAATCGTCAACAACCGAATAGTTAGTTCGAATAACAACTTTCCCTTCATGGTCTATGAAACCGAAGCTTTCTTTGTCCCCAGGAAGTAGAACCACCGCCAATCCTTCCGAAAAATCGCCGAGGGCATCAATGTCGGTGCTAAAAGTGACCTCTCCGGTCTTATTGATAAACCTCCATTTTCCTCCAAGTTCAACTCTAGCGACCCCTTCCGAAAAAGGAGCACAACCGAAAGCATTGATTCGGAAGACGACCTTACCGGTTACGTCTATATAGGCGTAGTTCAAATCCTTGTTGCCGGTTGTGATAACTTGGTCTCCAAAGGAAGGTTTACGGACTCGGCCACCGATTTTTACACATGCCAATCCTTCAGAGAAATCGAATGCGTTTGAATATTTTGGTTTGATAACATATTTTCCTTCTTTGTCGATGAACCCATGTTTGCCTTCGACAAAAACAGCAGCAAGACCATTCGAAAAACTTGAAGCCCAATCGAATTTTGCTTCGATTTTCACTTTTCCTGATTTATCGATAAAACCAAACTTGTTTTCTTTTGTTCGAACCACCGCAAGTCCTTCCGAAAAATCCCTGGCGAATGTATAGACAGGTTCTGTAAGCCATTTGCCGGTTTTGTCTATGAATCCGATATTGTAGACAAACGAATGAGTAGACTGTGTTGAGTAGAGTGTAAGAGGGCCCAATTTATAGGGCATTCTATTTGGGTCAATTCCCGCCCACGCAAAGCCCTCAGAAAATTTACTTGCAATGTTAAACTTTGGTGCGATTGCGACGGCGCCGTTTTCGTCAATATAGCCTTCATCAAATTGGCCTTTCCCAACGTATGCAGCCGCCAAACCTTCCGAAAATTCGTATACTCCACCGAGTTTTGGTTCGATTACAATTTTTCCGGTTTGATCTATGAAGCCTGTTTTGCCGTCAACTTTTATTTCAAATAAATTGTTCGGTCTTTCTTCCTGAGCCACAAACGGTACCGCCAACAAAACTGTCAGACAAATCGTAAGCAAAATTGTTCGTGAAAGGTAAATCATTAATTTATTAGCCTCGTTCACGAGGCTTCCCGCGTTTCGCGGCGCATAGCCACGTGCTTTAGCTCGTGGGTCGATTCTGCCAATCATTAATAGGGCGTTTCAACGTCCTTCTTTCCTGGCTTAAGCCGCTGAAATTGTAAGCCCGTTGAAACGGGCTGTCGTCAATATTTCGTACCAGACCACGCCGTAAACCACGTGGCTATGTGCCCTTCGGGAACTTGCCAACTAGAGCTTTATCGCCAACTCTAATTCACCACCCAGCCCTGCCTCGACTATCTTTCGCAGTGTCGAGAGCCGCACATCCTTAATATCGTTCTCAACGTGTGAGATATCATAATGCATCCTCTGTTTTTATGATCGATCAATATTTCTTCAAAAACGTATAACAAAAATGCGCGTAATCTATAAATTTATGTTATTGTACCGACGCGCTAAGCTCTACTCATCATACAACGGCTGACCTGGAGGTAATATGCTTCATAGGGCTACCAAAGCAAGTTCTTCGATCGATAATTTCCTGCTATTGGCCCTCCCACGTGAAGAGTTTAAATTTATTCAGCCTCACCTTGAACCGGTCTCATTTCCGCCCGGCCACGTATATGCCGGTTATTCCGACTCTCTCACACACTGTTACTTTCCAAATAATGGAATGATATCGCTTCTCACCGTTACGGGTGACGGCCATGCATGCGAGGTCGGGTACATTGGCCGCGAGGGAATGGTCGGTATTTCCATTATCCTCGGCCGGAACGAATTGCCGTATCAGGCGCTCGTCCAGGCCAAGACCGACGGACTCCGGGCGCCTACGGAAGTAGTTGCAAAGTTATTCAAACGCAACGGCATTTTTCATGACGTTTCACTTCGTTTTATGTCATTGCTCTTCGCTCAGTTTGCCCAAACTTCGGCCTGCAACCGCTTCCATTCGATCGAATCCAGATTGTGTCGTTGGTTTGCCGTAATGTGCGAACGTTCTGGCGACCGGCATCTGGTGCTAACTCAAGAATTTCTTGCCTATATGCTCGGCGTCCAGCGGACCAGCATCGCCACGTCCGCACATTCGATGCAAAAGAAAAAACTGATCCGATATAGCAGAGGAAAGATAGAGGTGATCGATCTCGAAAAACTCAAAGCCTCAGCCTGTGAATGCCTGCCCGTTATCAATGGCCAATACGCGAGATTTCTTCGTGAGGAAAAAAATTTGCATATGTCGGCTACTCGACAGACACCGGGCAAGATAAAGGGCAAAATATGAACTAAGTTCGGTTCGCGGCATTAAACTGCTGAGCCGAGACAGAATGGCCAAAGTCTCCCACCTAGGTCAACAGATCGGAACTCCCACCCGATAAACATCCGCTCCGGCACTTAATGTCTAACGACAGTAATGCCGGGGCGGATTTTCTTATACATTTCAAAGAACTGGTAAGGCCTTCAAACACCAAAACTTGTAATATATTTTCGTGTAACCTCTTTCAATTCCGCATACGACGGGATCACGTAAAGGACAGGCTGCATTTCTGAGTAATCATAGTCCGTGTTTATTACCTGTTCCAGGTCAAACGGACGACGCTCGACTTTGTCTGAAAAGGCGTTTTCAAGTTCGCCAAAACTTGAAAGCAGCCCGGCGCCGTATGCTTTGACCTCGCCCTCGTGTTCGACCATTCCAAATTCCACGGTAAACCAATACAAGCGGCCCAATTCCTCTAACTGGCTGTCTGTCGCAACGCGTGCGCCGTGGCCGATGAACTGCGAATAGTCGGCAAAATTGGCATTGGTAAACATCGGGATATGCCCGATCGCTTCGTGGACGATGTCTGGCTCAGGCGTATATTCGGGCCGCGAATGGTGGCGAATATACTGCGTCGAAAGCATTGTCCTGTAAGAGAGCCACGAAAGAAATCCGCGTGTCTCGACCAACCCTTCGATCGGCGCAAGCCGAAAACCCGTAAGTTCCTTAAGACGCCGGTTCATCTCGGACAACTGCGGAATGCGTGTTGTCGTAATGCCGAGGTCTTTTTTTGCCTGCAAATAAAACGGGCTTGCGTGTTTCTCGTGCAGTTCTTCCAGTTCGCCGGCCACAAACCGCCAAACGCCCTGTTCTTCTTCGTTGTAATCGACATCGGTGATAACACCCGTCTCGCGAAAGTTTTTTGCGAGGTTCGCTATGTAATCGCGCCGCGTTCGATATTCTTCGTCGCTCGCGCCTGGATGATCGAGTTCGAGTTGATTGATGTCCTCAAACTGCATATCGCGAAACGGCGGCAAGTCTTCGTCAGCGACCTTATAGTTATCGACGCTAAAAGCAGGTTCGGACGGCGTTGCGGTTTCGGTCAGCATGGCGGCTCCTTTCATATGTTCGATGACTGTCGGTTTCTAGTCGTTATCTGGAATAATCTATTTTAATGGATTCGATAAATTCTTTGAATAATGAATGTACGTAAAGCGTGGTAATGAACTTTATATTATGAGTTTGTTTACGGATGTGGCTTTATTTTATAAGCTAAAGGCACACGCAAGCAGGGATGCTTGCGGTTCAGTCATATGCTCGACGAAATTGACCGCAAAATATTGAAGGAATTGCAGGAAGATGCCCGCACGAGCTATGCGGAACTTGGGCGGCGTGTCGGGCTTACTACGCCGGCTGTTATCGAGCGCGTCCGCAAGCTAGAGGACGCACATATCATTACCGGTTATAGGGCCGAGATCGACACAGCGAAGGTCGGATTTCCGATAACGGCGTTTGTCAGAATGAGTATCACTGGCGTGGACTACAGCCATATTATTGAGGTAGCGCAAGAGTCTAATGAGGTGCTCGAATGTCACCGCGGCACCGGCGGCGATTCGTTCATAATGAAGGTTGCCGTTTCATCCGTTGAGCATCTACAGGAAATGATCGACAGGCTCGTTCCATACGGCATTACAACCACGACTATCGTACTGTCGTCGCCGGTAAAAAGACGAATAATTCAGGTTTGAGACGGGGCGGTTCGTAACCAGTCTAAAGTGTAGGACGTCTTTAATATTGGGGGACACCCTGACGCTATGGCTATTTGATACTTCATGTTGGAGCAACCTTTTTTCACTTAACGCAACCAAAATACTGTCTGATCCGTAAAAGAGATATTGTTTACGCAGCAGATTTTCAAAAGATGGGAGGCTATTTATGATTGGTAAAGGTTTTGCATTTATTTTACTTACGGCCGCTGCCTGTGTAGTGGGTACTGCCCAGTCGCCTGAACCCATAGTTAAGGGTGAGCCACAGACGTTTTCGTTTTCGTTTAACGGCGACGGTGGTTATCTCGGCATTCAAACCGAGGAAGTGACGAAAGAAAATTTCTCGAAATTTGGCCTGCGCGAAGTTCGCGGTGTGGCGGTCGGAAAAGTATTGGAAGGCTCACCGGCACAAACAGCGGGTTTCCAAAACGGTGACGTTATCGTAAAGATCGACGGCGAAGATATCTCGAGTTCTCGAAAATTGACGCGTCTCGTCAGCGAGATCGCGCCCGACCATCAGGCGCGTGTTACGGTTCTTCGCGGCGGCAGCGAACGCGATATCACTGTAACGCTAGGCAAGCGGCCAGAGCCGAAATTTGGCCCGGGAGCTTTTGCATTTCCGCCGATGGACAAATTTGAAATGCCGGATGCGCCTAACGCACCGGACATGCCTGATCTGGAAACAATACCCCGCGTTCAGATGGCTCCTCGGGCGCCTGGTGTTCCGGGTGGGCCTATGGTTTGGGCATTCGGCAACCGTCGTCAGATCGGTGTCGGCCTCACGCCATTGACCAAGCAGCTTAGCTCTCATTTTGGCGTTGATGGCGGAGCGCTTATCAACGATGTCCGCGAAGATTCACCCGCGGCCAAAGCCGGTTTGAAGGCAGGCGACATCATCGTCGAGGCCGATGGAAAAGCTGTAAAAGGCGAGGGCGACGTTATCCGTGCTATAAGTGAAAAGAAGGAAGGCGAGGTGACGCTTACGATCGTCCGCGATAAAAATCGTCAGACCATTCGCGTAACGCCGGAAGAAATGAAAGGCGGATTCAATACTTTTTTCGAATTTCCTGATGCACCGGAAGCTCCGGCTGCTCCTGCGACACCGGGCGTTTTCAGAATGACGCGACCGATGAAACCGGGTGAGCCTGCAATGGCACCGATGCCGATGAACAGTTTCTTTGTTCCAGGACGGATCGTTTAGAAAAGTTCGGAGTTCCAGCTTTAGCTGGCCTCATTAGAACGAGGCTGCGTTTGTCTAACGTAAGCCAGCTAAAGCTGGAACTCCATACTTACTGACCTTGGGCCTGTCGACGCATTGCGTCCTTTGCAATTTCATTTGCCTCGCTGCTGTAATCGCGCGCCTTTTCCATTAACTCTCTGTATTTATCACTTCGCTGGTCGAATTCCACTTTGACCTTGGCTCGAAGTTGTTCGTTCTTTGGATCGTAGTTGTCGCGAAGAGCACGGGCAGCCTGACGGTATTGCTCGAAAGCCTCGACCTGTTTCGACAACGCAAGTTCCTTTAGCCGCAGATATTCCTTGTAGTCGTCGTTGACGTTCATGTCCTGCGCCCGCTGGACCTTATCTATTCCGGCTTTGGCAAAATCCATCCCATCATTAATGATGTAGACAACTTCGTCCGAGATCTTTTTTACCTGTTCGGCGTTATTTTCTTCGAGAGCCTTTTTCAGCTGTGCCCGCTTTCCCGGTTTTTCATCATCGCCCTCGTTTTCGCTATAGAGTTTTTTGATCTTAGTTAGATCTTCATTGGCCTCCGCAACAAGCTTTGCGGCATCTGCCGTTTCATCGGACGGGCCGAAAACTCCACCGCCGTTGCCCGAGCTTTTGCATGATTGGGCGAAGACGCAGAATGACAACGCCACGATAGCCGCGATCACTCTGAAATGTTTTGAGATCAGTTTATTCACTCGTTAGACTTTATTTAACCACGAATTCTTACACGGCGATGCGAAAATTTTCGTTGCTCTTTCGCCGCCAGATAAATCCATCGAGGATGTAATGCGTCAATTGCGGCACGGCAAGCAACGGGACGAGGTAGGTCTTGAGTCCGGTCCAGTCCCAGTTACCGCCAAAGAGCCAATTCTTCTCATGCCAAACGCCGCAGTTCCAAAACAATTCTTCGACATAGGCGAGCGCCCAAAGCGTCGCCAGGAAAATTATCCAGTGCTGTGACAACGTGCGGTAGACCGGCCCGGTCGATTCGCGTCGGGCCTTTGCGTAAAAATAGATCAGCGCAAAATACGGTACGCCGTGGATGATGACGTTAGTTACGGTAAAAGCGTAATCGGAATTAAAAAATACGATGCCCACATACCAGCACACCGCCGTTGTGGCGACGACGATATCCTTGCCGATATTTAAAAAGCCTTTTGCAAAATAGAGATAGATCGACTTGGTAAAATACGCTGCAAGGGTGAGAACGTAGATCGGAAAAAGAATGGTTTCGACAAACTCGGGAAGTTCGAAAAAATCGTTGGCGACGAACCACTGAAAATTGCGCGGCAGCGATGTCATCCAAAACGCGAGCGGATAAACGGTCGCTAGATAAACCGCCGCCGCGTCGATCCACCAGGTCCAGCTTTCCGTCTCGCCCAGCTTTCGTCGATACAAGGCGACCCAACCGTATTGCTGTCTAACGAAATGAAAGACCGCGACGATCGCCAACACCTTCCAAAAAACCAATTCGCCCTCGGAATACAATGCGACGCCGACCGCATAACCGAACACAGGCACAAGCAAATAGAGCCAAAACCTTCGCTTGAATTCCTCCGCATCGAAATAAACCCGAAATGACGTAGACCACACATGCGCAACATCGATCAGCAGCACAGCCGATATCCACGTCCAGTCCGGCGATTCTTCATTCAGAACTCCAAGGCGCCAACCCAAGGCAAGCAAAAGCAGAGACACGACCGCACTTCCAAGAAAGACCATGAGATCGATCTTTTGAGAGAATAGCCAGAAATTCGTTGTTGAATGTGGTTCCAAGACAATTTATTCTTTTATCGGTGAAAAGATTTAACTCTTTTTATTTCCGTACGCATTATCTCTAATCCTTCCGAGTTAAAATCGTTGAAAGCTATTGCAAAATCATCATCTTGATTGGAATCAGTTGCTGCAAAAGCCAGATGTTTTCCGATCTTTGTCTTTTCGTTCGAACCCAATCCTTCAATAATTTTGACATAATCTTGCTGGTGTTTAATCCCCCCAAGCCACAAAACTAATACAAGCACTATGATAGTCAGCTTCGTCGCCTTGGTATTTCAAAAAAAACTTCCTCACATCATCAGCGTCACCAGTAGTTTCATATGATTTCAAAACGTAATCCAATCCGCCCCCTGTAAAATACGAGGCCCCAAAATATAGACCTCCGACGGCGAGTGTTAAGACAAAAAATAACGCAATGAACTGACTAATCCTTTTCGTTTGTATAGTGTTCATATATCGCCCTCAATAAATCTCTATCCCTATTTCTTCCCCAATATCTCTTCAGCCGCGCGTAGACCATGATAAAAAGCTTCTTCAAATAGTGCGATGCCGCTTAGGTCGGTGTGCGCGAAATGAATATTTTTGTACGGCCGTATAGCATTTTCGCGAACGCCGCTCCACATAAAATTCGGCCGAGGCGAGATCATAGCGTGGCCCCAACGCATTATATCTATCCTGTCGGTCAGATCGTAAATCTCCGGATGTGCGCGGGCGATGTCGGTCAGGCAGACATCGGCCAGATCGCGCCATTCGTAGTTAAATAATTTTGTCCGCCCGTTCTCTTCGTGACACATCGGGTAGTAATAGGTAAAAACCGACGGCCCGTAATCGATTCCTTTTTGATGCGTCGCGTTCACGTAACCAAGGCTTGGGCTTTCGTACAAGACATTGTCCCAGGCTAGCGGAAAGTCGCGGGTAAAACGCGACTTTGGCCTATCTTTTAAGAACAGGTTGGCAACGAACCATGCGTTATGCTGAAATTCGTTTGCCGCAAAGGGAGCATCTTCCGAAAAGCCGCGAATAACGTAAGGAGCGGTAAATATTGGCGAAGCGTAGATCACTTTCTCACAGTGAAAACCACGCAATTCTCCGTCTACAAGGCAAATAACATCGACGCCTTTTTCGCCAGGAATTACGGAGACGACGACGTGCGATCTCTTGATCTTGTCTTTCACACGATCTGCAAGGTGATGAACGAAACGGCCATTTCCCTCAGGAAAAGTGATAAATGCCTGCGATTCTTTGCCACTCGTTCTTACGCGGGAACAAAAATAAAACAGCCCGGCCCACGCGGATGTCTGATCGAGTTTCAAGCCGTAATCATCACGGCAGGCATAGTCGCAAAACCAGATAAGGCGCTCGGACGTAAACCCATGCTGCTGCAGCCATGCGGCAAATGTGATCTTGTCGAGCGCGGTGACCTCAGCATCGTCAGAACAAAAGGCCGACGGTACGACAAAGGCTCGTCTGCCCTTCGCATCGCGAAAATTTACCCAAGCGTCGATCTGCTTTTGAAACTCGGCAAACTGCCGTTTGTCCTCTTCGCTTTCGCCGACGTGAAGGTACAAACCGTCGTACCAGCGTCCCTTATAAAAAACGCGCTCCTCGGGTTCGCGACAGAGAAATTCTTCCTTCACTCGCCACTCATCACTGGTCACTCGTCCCTCTAAAAGCGACATCTCGTCAAGCAGAGATATAAGCTCAGTATTTTCCTGAAACGGAACCGGCAGGTAATGCGCTCCCCAGGGATAATTTACCGGTTGGCCGACGCCGGATCGCGATGTTCCGCCTTCCTCTTTTTCAAGCTCGAGTACGACAAAATCGTTCACACCCTGCTTAGTCAATTTCCAGGCCGCCGCCAATCCTGCAACACCGCCGCCAACTATGCCCACTTTCACGTTCTGCCAATTATCCGCAGGCACCTCGAATACGCGGTTCTCGCGCAAAATATGCCCGAGAGCCGCGCTTTGCCCGACGATCTCACCCTCGGGAAAACGCCTTGGCGCACCCGTTTCGCGGCACGCCGCAAATGCGAACGGCGCGCCCAGGAAAGTTGCAAGAAGTTCTCGACGAGATAACTGCACAAAGAAGATTAAACAGGGATGAAGGCGATAAAAGGGATTAATCTTTCAATAAATCCTGCAACGCCTCCGTCATATTGAGTTTTTTATCAAATCGATTCTCGAAACGTCTGTATTGCAGTTTTGTGTTACCAAAATTTATCGCCATGCCGACCTGCATTCCCGTGGATTTCAGATAATTCAAAAGCTGGGCGAAGTGTACGTTTGAAAGATTTTCAACGGCCTTTAGTTCAATAATCACAACATCTTCTACAATCAAGTCCGCGACAAAATTACCAACGATAACACCTCGAAACTTTACTTTTAGGGGAACTTGAGCAACCGCTTCGATACCTTTTTGCCGCAAAGCAACCAACAGAGCTTTTTCGTAAACCGATTCTACATATCCAACACCAAGCTCATTGCTAACTTCAAAACATTTACTGGTTAGATCGCCGTGTAGCATCGTCTTATCCTTTTTATCTCTTTTATCACTGTAAATTAATTACTCAAATCGTCTCCACTCCGATTCGTAATATCTGACCAGCGCTTGGTTATCCAATCTGTTCACCTCGATCTCGCCATCGGGCATCGTCATGTCGGTCGAAAACTCGAACATCGATGCGAAAGAATCGTCGTTTAGAAACTTTAGCTCGATGCCTGCGGGCGGTTTTGTCGGCTGGTCAAATGGCTGCAGCTTGGCCAATGCGTAGCCCCAGACGCCGAAGCTGGGTACGGTCGTCTGATATGGTTTCACGGTGAAGCCGACCGACTCGAGCGTTTTTATGATTGACCAGTATGAGCGGCGGGCGATCAGCGGCGATGTGCATTGGATGACGACGGACGAGTCTGGCTTTAGCTTTTTTTTAAGCAGGTTATAGAATCGCGTCGAATAAAGTTTGCCGAGAGCGAAATTATTTGGATCGGGGAAATCGATAATGGCGATATCGAATGGCTCGACGTTGTTATTGTCCAGCCACACAAAGGCATCCCCATTTGTCACCGACACGCGCGGGTCGTCGTAAGAGTGATGGTTCAATTCGCCTAGCGTCGGAAATGCTTTCGACAAGCCGGTCATCATCGGGTCGAGATCTACAAGTTGTACGGATTCGACGGACTTGTATTTCAATATCTCGCGCAGAGCCAGGCCGTCGCCGCCGCCGAGCACGAGTATTCGTTTCGGTTCGCCGTTAAAGGCGGCAAATGCCGGATGGACGAGAGCTTCGTGATAACGATATTCGTCAAAGGAATTGAACTGGAGATTGCCGTTCAGAAAGAGCGCGTGGCCGGTTTTGCCTTTTGTGACGACGATGCGTTGATACGGCGAACTTTTTGCATAGACGATGTTGTCCATGAACAGGCCGTCTTCCGCAAGCGTCGTCAGGCTGTCGGCCTTTATCATCGCGATGCCCAACAAAACCAAAACGACAAAACCTTTTACACGCAGGATCGTCAATGTTCTGTTTTTGATCAACGGCTCGAGCAGCCACGTTGCCCACAGGCCGACACCGGCGTTGAGCATACCGAATAACAGCGACGTCCGGTTAAGGCCGAGTTTGGGTACAAGAAAGATCGGGAAGAGCAGCGATGCGACAAGCGCTCCGACATAATCGAGGGCCAAGACGCGTGAGACGAGTTCCTTAAAATCGAGTTCGTCCTTTAAGATCCGCATCAGCAACGGTATCTCAAGTCCGACGAGCGTGCCGATAATGAAGACGGTCGAATAAAGAACAATGCCGAAATAGGAAACGTAAGCAAATGTGAGAAACAGCAGCGGCGCCGAAAAACCGCCGATCACCGCGACGGCAAGCTCTATGTCGATAAATTTTTCAGCGACGTTTTTTTCGACGAAACGTGAAAGATAAGAACCGACGCCCATCGCAAAAAGATAGATGCCGATTATCAGCGAAAATTGCGTGATCGAATCGCCCAGAACGTAGCTGGAAAGGGTTCCGGCGATCAGCTCATAGATCAGGCCGCAGGTGGCGATGATAATGACATTGAGGAAAAGTAAAGGTGTGCGTTTCATTACAAAGGATGATGGATGAGGGATGAAGAATGAAGTAAAGACCGATCTTCATCCTTCACCCTTTCGCCCTCATCCCTTGTATTAGTTACCTTGAATGGCGGCCGAGATTATCAACGCCACGCCGATGATCAACGCGCCGATAATTATTGCAAGCGCCGTGTTTTGATCTTCTTCGATCTCTTTCTTAACCGAGAAAGGTGCGACAAGCACGACGATAAAAAATGCGATGCCAAAAACAACAAGACCGATCGCAACAAAGATGACAGTCGTAGCCAAAACCGGCAGCAACTCTTCGAGCTTAACTACCATTCCCAGCATCGGTGTAATGAAAGTCAAAAGGTTAAGCATCATTTTCCTCCACGAAATCCTGTATAAATGAATGGTATGCCGAGGCGCGAACGGCTGCCGGAATTGGCAAGCTCCCAACCGAACATTGCAGCACCCGAATACGCCATCAACACGCCCACCGCAAAGACGGCATATATTATCTTGAGCATAATTTCACCTCGCTATTCGTCGTCATCGGAACCGGACGTTGCGGCCGAACCGAACATACTGTCCTTCCAACGCGACGATTCAAAACTCCATCTTCGTATCAGGCCAAAGAACGGAACAAGCGCCAACGCGACCAGAGCACAGCAGAAATTCACGCCCCGGTTTACGCTTTGTTCGACCTTTACATTTACCGGCATCGGCTGCTGCCAATTTTGCCACGTGCCCTCGACACGTAATGTATATTTTCCCGCGGGCAGCGAAGAAAGAGTTGCGTCCGTCTCCTTCGAACCTTCTGTCCACGCACCGTCGCTATCAGATCCGTTGTAATACTCGATCGGCACGTTGACAGATTCGAGCTCCTGGCTTTGGTCGTTTATCAGATCTACGTCCAGGTCGGCCCATGCGTTGCTGACATCCGCATTCGCCGTGATCCGGATATTGCGACTGCCTTTTATATCGAACGGCTTGCTGAATATCGCTTGCGGCGCCGTCGCATTTGTCATTGCCGGCAGCATTATTTGTTCTGTGAGCGATGTCGAAGTGATGCCTGCGATCGGGATCATCAGAACAGCAACGACCAGCAGCAGCAAAAGCGGAAGTGCTCCCCAAGTGTAATAGAACGAACCGGTAAACGGTTGATTTGGTGCGACGCCCCACGGCTTTGGCAGATCGGTTACGCCGAACGTCTTTTCGATTTCGGCGTTCGTCATGTAGGTGCCAACCGACCAGTTCACCTCGTTCGCCGTCATCTCTTGCGAGAGCATCGTAGGCGCCGATATGTAATCAACCGCTCGGACGGTTTCGCCTTGCTCGACACGCCAATAGAATTCCCCTTTCACATACTCTACTGTCGCAGGTGCGTCCTGAAATATCTTGTATGTTTTGCCGTTGTAGCTTACGGTCGATCCCGAGGCGATATATTCGCCCTGCGCGACCTCGGCCGGGTTTACGGGTTCGACAAAATTCCAGTGATTGTCCGAATGAACGAGCCAGCGAAAGCCGACCATCGGGTTATACAACAAATATTCGTGCCAGAAATATTTGATCCCGTCGAAGGTAACGCTGCGTGCAGTTGCGCCGATGATCTTAAACTTTACATCGCCCATGAACGTGCCCTCGGCACCGATGGGCAATACAAAATCCGGAGCGGGCGAAGGGCTGAGCGCATGAAGATAAGACAGGTTTCCCTGATTGACGTCCAGCAGCGAACTACAGTTTGGACAGGTGACGCGTTCGGACTTGTCCGGCGCGACGAGAGCAAGCGGGCCGCCGCAATTAGGACATCCCATCGCTGCGGTGGAGACACGCTTTGCCTCGCGTTTTGCAGACTTAGCATCGCCAAGCCCGATCTCTTCGAGCGTTACCTGCTGCCCAACGAAGACCCACGGCGGCGACATGCTGTAATCGATGGTCGCGAATGCATTACCTTTACCGGCGAGATCAGCGAAACTCGACTCTTCGTTTGGCGTAAGTTGGTAAGGTATCTCGCCGTCGGCCGCGACCGATGTTGCGGTGCCTTTCTCCTGAACCATTAGCGGCGTCTGGCTCGGTATCTCGTTGACGAATTGTCCGGGCTGCAGGCTTTCGTAAGAAGGAAGCGAAACGCCCTCTGGCAGCGGCTGGAAAAATGTCAGGTAAAAGCGGCCTTGGGCCTCGGCCAGCCAACCGACCCAGCCGTTCGAAAATGTGGCGTACCATTCGTCCCAATATCCGCCGAGTTGATGACGAAGCTGTGCCCGGCCAGTCAGTTCAAAACGATTTCCCTTGAATTCACCCTTTAGACCGAGCTTTAGCGGCGATTCCGATTCGGCGATCTCAGCGACTTTGCCCAGATCGGTAAGGCCGCGATCGGTCCGTGCCAGCGCGGACCGGCAATACGGACAGACGAGAACGATCGTCGATCCGGCCTTGAATTCGACCGGGCCGGCACACGATGGGCAATTTGCCTGGAGGACTGCTATACGTCACCTCCGGCGGCGAAGGATTGCGGATCTTCGACTTTAGCGTCGCCACGCTCTACCTTTGTAATGGAAACCTCAGTCGCATCTAATGCTTTCTTCAGATTTGCTTCCCAGTTCCACTCAGGCCGTGTGCGGCAGCAATAGAGATTAAATGTCGCAGTCCCGTGTTCGGGATAGGTGTGGCAGGCAAGGTGTGATTCGGTCAGCGCAACCAAGCCGGTCACGCCGCCTTCGTTTGGGAATTTGTGCCAGATCGAGTCGATAGCCTTCAACCCAAGATCTTCGATGACCGTCGCAAAAACGGCGCGAAGCGCGGCTTCATCGCGAAGCATTCCTGCATCGCAACCAGTCGCTTCAATTAGCCATTCCGTTCCGACGATCATTTTATAACAAGCCTAATATTCTGTACGACTGGATCAACGACAATGTTTGAACTTATGTAAATTCTCGTGCGTTTATAATTGAGTTAAAATACGGATATGCCGAACAAAACTATAACCAAAATCGGTGCATTTGTCATTTTCGCTGGTTTGGCCTTCTTCGGTATGACCGGATGTGATTTTTTATCGCGAAACGGCGCGGCCCAATCGTCATCGAAACAGGGCAAAGCTCCTTACGATCCGCCGAAGATCATCGGCAAGATCGAATCGGAAGAGATCGACGAAAGCAGCGGCCTTGCGGCGTCAAAGTGCCAGCCGGATGTTTTCTGGACACACAATGATTCCGGCGGCGGTGCTTTTATCTTTGCGGTGAATTTGAAAGGTGAAAATCTCGGCACTTGGAAAGTCGCAGGAGCGACCAATCGGGACTGGGAAGACATCGCCGAAACTAAGGATGCGGCCGGAAAATGTTTTGTTTATATCGGTGAGATCGGCAACAATTCTCTGGGACGTGAAGAAGGAATTGTTTATCGCATCGCCGAGCCGATCGTTACCGATCAGACGCGTTCAACAACGATGTCCGAACCGCAGACCACCGCAAATGCCGACACGTTACGTTTCTCTTATTCCGACACTACACACAATGCCGAAACATTGCTGGTCCATCCCGTTTCCGGCGATATCTATATCGTTACAAAATCAAAAAGCGGCCCTGCGGGTGTTTATAAGCTAAAACCCGATTTTGGCGGAGATAAACAGACGGCGCAAAAGATCGCGGACATAAGCGTACCAGCGGTTCCGGATGGCGTGATAACGGGCGGTGACATTTCGCCCGATGGAAAACGCGTTGTTCTGTGCGATTATTTTTCGGGCTATGAACTTAGCCTGTCCGCCGACGCGAAAGATTTCGACAATATCTGGAAGGAAAAACCGCTCCGGTTCGAGGCCGGCGACCGTGACACCGGCGAATCAATAACATATACGGCGGACGGACAATCCGTTATCGCCGGCAGCGAAAAGAAATACTCACCTCTTTTCCAAATTAAAAGAAGCCGGCAAATGATCACCGGCTCCCGCCTTCAATTATGGAAACGACCTACTTTTCGATCGTAAACTTACCTTTGTTCTCGACGATCTGGCCGCTGACCTTGTCTTTGGTTGTGATCCTGAGTTCGTAATCACCCATCGGAATTCGATCGGTCGGCAGCAAGCGGGCAAGCGTCAGGCGTTGGCCCGAATCGCTCAGGCCGGACCAGTCTTCCGGTTGCCGGAGAATTTCCTTGCCGTCCTTCATCAGGATATATTCGACATCTACCGCCGGCCGCAGGGTCGTCTGGTCGATACCCGCGTTGTAAACCTGCATATAGACGCCGACTTCCTGGCCTTGCTTGTAGCGGCCCGAAAGATTCGGGATCACCTTCGCATTTCCGATAACGAACGAGCTTCCGATATCTCGATCGGTCGTCGTGCGAAGCTTCGCTGCGAGGATAAGTGTCGAGGTAGAAAGCTTTTTCTCGTCATAACGCGGCACCGTAAAGCCCTGACTGACAACACCCTTGTTGCCGGTGCCAACGTCGCGAACTACGACATCGACCTTATAAGTTCCAGGCGTTAGAGCGACTGCCTTTTGATAGACCGATTTTTTGTCGCGAAGATCGACCAACTCCTCTGTCGTTGCGTTGGTCGTGACCGAATCTTCAAATATGCCGGAACGCTTGCCCGACACAGCCGTGATCCTGCCGTAAATATTCATTCTGGCGGTTTGAAGCCCACCTTCATTAGCGAACTGTAATTCTCGGTTATCGGCCTGCACAGTAAATGTTGCGACCACGCGGTCCTCAGACTGGCGAAAGAAATCGACACGCAGATCGAACGGAAGCGGATTATTATCAAGTACGCCTGAGTCGCCGCCGGCAATACCGGCCAAATCGCTGAACTTAACTTGCGGCGGACGTTGAAGCGCGGTCATTATTTCCAGACGGCGGAACGGCGTGTCCTGCTCACGCATATAGTTGGTTCCGTTACCGCCCATTCCGCTAATGCGGTCTCCCTTATCAGAGAGGCCCAGGCTTTCCGCCGTGGTCAAACCGGCGCCGGGAACCATCATCAGAGCGTCTTTTTCGTTTGCGTTGCGGGCGATACGATACTCGCCGGTCCCGGTCGGGTCGACAAATTCGATCTCTAGTCCGTCGCCGACATTGTCCAAATGGCGATAGAACCAGATCTCGAACGGATAGGTCGTTGTCGAACCGCCGCCTTCATAACTCGGGCGGTCATAAGCTCCGCCGCTCGGGTGCGATTCCACAGAGTCGGGTTTGCCCCATGCTATATACGTTCGGCCGCGGTCGGTTTTCCATCCCGGTATGCCGGAAGTATAGTGTTCATTCGCATAGGCGATCCGTTCATAATATTCTTCGCGGTATTCGTTTTCTTCAGTGTCGGGGTTCGGGTCGCGTCGACGCCAGAAATTCTCGATAAAATTTTCGCGCTCTTCATCGGTTTGAAGAGCCATGAAAGCACGCTTCTCTTCTTTCGTGATGATGTAATCGACGTCGGTATTCAGCCAGCGTTTGTATGCTTCCTTTAACTCCGGCTTTACTTTACGCGCCTGTGTGCTGATATCGTCGCTCGGCTTTTTGTCTTTATTATCTTTGTCTTTTTGCGCGAAGATCGGCGTCACTGACATCGATGCTGCAAACAAAATGAGCGCCAAATTTCGGCTAAACTTTTCCCTCGACATACTGCGGCTACTCCTTTCGATCAGGCCGTCTAATAGGCTCTGACAGGGTCTTATCAGGCCCCACATTTTAAATTCAATTCACTTAATGGATTTTAGACGGAAGTCCTTGTTAATACAAGATGCAAAAAGCCCTAAAGATGGTTGCTTTAGGCAGGATCAGGATTGAAAAAAGGCGCTTGTATCAGGCACTAGCCTCAGCATCGGTCTGTCGTTTTTTTCCGAAGAACCAAGCGATCCCTATCGAAACCGCATAAAGGACCATCATCGGCGCCGCGAAGAGCATGAGATTTGGTATATCGCCCGTCGGCGAAACAACAGCCGCGACGATCAGAATTACTATGAGGGCTATCTTCCAACTCTTTAATAAAAGTTTTGCCGAAACAAGCCCTATCCTCGCCAAAACATATGTAATGGCCGGCATCTGAAAGATGAGGCCCATAGCCAGCATTACTATGGTAATAAGGTCAAAGTAGTCGGTCGCGCGGAGAAGCGGACGAAATTCTTCGGCCACGCCCAGCAGGTAACGAACTGCGGGCGGGAACAAGATATAGTAGGCGAATGCGGCTCCGCCGACAAAAGAGATCGTCGAAAGCAACACGAACGGCAGCACATAACCCTTTTCGTGAGTATAAAGAGCAGGCGAAATAAATCCCCATACCTGGAGCAAAAGCAGTGGGATCGATATAGCTATCGCCGAATATAACGAGACTGTGACGTAAAGAGTGAAGGCCTCCTGTGCGGTTGTTACGACGAGCCTTTCATCACCGACGGCCAAATCAGTTGGTGAACCTGTCAGGTCGACCGGCAGTCTTATGCCTCTAGGAATTAGGCCATTACCTGTAATTATCGGCTCGTCCGAGAAAAGAACAAGTTTGCCTTCGGCATCGTTTCCGACAAGTGATTCGACAGACGTACCCGGTTGAACGACACTGGTTCCTAATTTGGTACCGCGATCAAAGACATATCGTCCCCGGTCTCCGGGCTTCAGATCGGCCAAAGGTACTACTCGCTCATCTCCTGTCATTCCGATAAGAGGTACCTCGCGACGCTGCGATTCGGTCAATGCCCTAATAATTGGCACCGACAGGAATTTGTAGATGTTCTCGGAAAAGTAGAAACAAACGCCAAACGCGATAACTATGATTATTACTGACCGTACAAGGCGCTTTCGCAGTTCGTCCAGATGTTCGAGAAACGACATCTGTCCGCCGCGGTTTTCATCGAGCCTTGTCTCCAGTTCTTTCACAGCCAATTTCTTTTGTCCGATAACAGGTCTACTTCTTCGCTCGGTTCTTCCTTATTGTTGAGGTTATCGACGGGTTCAGGTAATTCCGGTGCGGTAACGCTTGTCGCCGCCGCGTCAAAACTTTCCTTGTCAATTTTCTTGATCGACGGAGTTTCCACCTCGGCAGGTTCGCCATTTAAGATCGAATTTTCTCTTGCTACCGGCTTTTCCGCCTCATCTTCTAGCAGATCAAGCCGTAGGGCTTTCGACTCCTCTTCAAAATCCACTTCCCGTTCCCATGTCGATTTAAATTCATTTGCTGTACCGCGAAATTCGGCCATTATTTTCCCGATCTTTTTCGCGATCTCCGGCAGTCTTCTGGGGCCAAGAAACATCAGGGCCACGATGCCGATCAATATCAGCTCCGACGTCCCAATTGATTCAAGGATAAATAAAAACATCTGCAAGTTCTATCGTGTCAACATTTAGCCTTCTTTCGAATTTAATAGGCGTTGAAACAGCCGGTCGAGATCATCTGTATTATAATATTCGATCTCGATCTTTCCGGAGCCCGAAGTTCCTTTTGGTGAGATCTTTACATTCGTACCCAGATTCCGCATCAACTTTGTCTCCGCATGGCGTATATTTGGATCCTTTGCTGACTTAGCCGCTTTCTTATCAACGGTTGAATCTCCGGTTCCGCCGCCTTTCTTGATCATCCGCTCAACGGCGCGAACCGACAGTCCCATCTCAATTATGGCCTTCGCTACCCGTCTTTGTCGCGCCGGATCGTCAGTTAACAGCAAAGCCCGGCCGTGTCCGGCCGTGATCTTACCTTCTTCGACAAGCTGTAGTATATCGGAGGGCAACTTTAAGATCCGCATCGAAGTCGAGATCAGAGATCGCTCTTTTCCGATCCGCTCCGACAGTTCATCCTGTGTAAGTCCAATGGTATCAATAAGTTTGCGGTATGCACGAGCCTCTTCGATCGGATTCAATTCCTGTCGCTGGATATTCTCGATCAAAGCTATTTCGAGAAGCTTATCATCCGTGATCTCACGTACCGTCACGGGAATTCGCCTCAATCCCGCACGTTGAGCCGCCCGCCAACGTCTTTCACCCGCCACGATCTGGTAAACCAACCCTTTCTTTCGAACTACGATCGGCTGAACAATGCCGTTCGCCTTTATCGATTGGGCCAATTCATCGAGAGCGCCGTCGAGAAATTGCGTACGCGGTTGCTCGGGATTAGGTTCGACAAGGTCGATATCGACCTCGTTGATCGCGATTTCGATTGTTGCAGCCGTGTCCTCGCCGAGCAAAGCGCTCAGGCCGCGGCCAAGCGGTTGTCTAGCCATGGCTCAAGATCTCCTTTGCAAGTTCAATATAGCTTTCTGCTCCGCGTGAGCGAATGTCGTATAGAATTATCGGCTTTCCAAAACTGGGTGCCTCGGCAAGGCGAATATTACGTGGAATTACGGTCTTTAGGACCTGCGGCCCGTAAAAATCACGAAGGTCTTTCGCAACGGCGGACGAGAGGTTGGTCCGCTCATCATACATAGTCAGCAGCAATCCCTCGATCGTAAGATCCGGATTCAACTCGCGTTTCAACCGTGCCAGTGTCTCGAAAAGCTCGGTTACGCCCTCCAACGCAAAGTACTCGCATTGAATAGGAACGAGCAATGAATCGGCGGCAGTTAACCCATTTACCGTCAAAATACCGAGACTTGGTGGACAATCGATGATTATGTAGTGAAAATAATCACGAGCCTCCTTGAGCAGATCCTTCAGAACCGTAGCCCTATTGGATGACTCGGCAAGCTCTATTTCCACCCCCGCAAGATTCTTATTCGAAGGCAGAACCCACATTGTCGGCAATTCGGTAGGAAGTACGAGTTCTTTTACCGTATTGCGGCCGGCCATCGCGTCATAAAGTGATTTACGGGTGTTGGATCGTTCGATTCCCGACCCCGACGTAGCATTGCCCTGCGGATCGGCATCCACTAACAAGACCTTTTTCTCTTCGATCGCGAGTCCGGCGGCTAGATTTATTGCGGTTGTTGTCTTTCCGACGCCACCCTTTTGGTTGGCGATTGCGATGATCTTACCCATTTCTTGTTTCAATTTCGAGTGAATAAATAAGGTAGCACAAGCAGGAAAATATATGTAAGCACGAAATGTGGTACGTGCCACATTTCGCTAATTTTGAAGAGAATCTTGTGGTTTGTATGCGGTTAGGTGAACAAGAACCGTGGATACAGCTGCCGCCGTTAGGCCGTTAATTTTCCGAACCTGGGCGAAATTTTGTGGACGGGCACGCTCAAGCCGCTCGACCATTTCGTGAGAAAGACCGCTTATAACATCGAATTGGAAGCCTTCAGGCACTTTTAGTGCGTCGTGGTGATTGACCCGTTCAGTAGCCGCCTTCTGCTTTATGATGTAACCGGAATACAAAGAATCAGCCAAAGCCGTGTCCAGATCGTTTGTTTTCAGGTCATCACGAATCTCAACGGGCAACAGTCTCTGAACCAGATCTTTTGAAACTCCTTGTCGCATTGCAAGCTGAGAAAGTGAGAACGAGTCGCCCATATCAGCCTCAAGTAACTGCGAAACACTCGCGTATTCTACAGATGAACGCCTGAACCGCGTTTGGTCAAGGGCATTCCTCAGACGAGCAAGGCGATCGCGTTTCTGATTGAACCGTTCCCAATCCGTGTCGCCGAGCAATCCAGCTTCACGACCTCGTGCCGATAGCCTCTGATCGGCGTTGTCGTGGCGAAGAGTTAGACGAGCCTCTGCCCGCGACGTAAACAACCGATAAGGCTCATCGACACCGTGCTGTATAAGGTCATCCACCAGAACACCGATATAGGCTTCGTCGCGACCAAGAATAAAAGGCTTTCTCCCCTGAACGGCAAAAGCAGCATTGATCCCGGCCATTAAACCCTGGCAGGCGGCTTCCTCATATCCGGTCGTTCCGTTGATCTGTCCGGCCAGAAACAATCCCTCAGTTCGACTGGATTCCATTGTTGGGCGTAATTCACGCGGGTCAACAAAATCGTATTCGATCGCATATCCCGGTCGAATTATCTGGACGGACTCAAAGCCTGGGATCATCTGAAGCAACTCAAGCTGAAGAGCTGACGGCAGCGAGGTCGAAAAGCCGTTCAGATATACCTCGTTCGTATTGTGGCCCTCCGGTTCGAGGAAAAGCTGATGGCGGTCCTTGTCGGCAAACTTTACGACCTTGTCTTCTATCGAAGGGCAATAACGCGGACCGATACCTTTTATCTTGCCTGAATAGAGTGGCGATTGATGCAAATTGTCTCGAATCGCCTGATGCAGTCGGTTACTCGTGTAACCTATAAAACACTGTATCTGCGGCTGCTCGATCTTTTCGGTCGCAAATGAAAAAGCAACCGGTTTTTCGTCAGGTGGTTGTGCTTCGAAAGCGTCCCAGTCGATCGTTCGCCCATCCAGTCTCGGAGGCGTTCCCGTCTTCAGTCGCCCGACGGGAAACCCTTGATTCTTAAGGTTTTCTGCCAATTCAATCGAAGCTGGTTCGCCGGCACGGCCAGCCGAAAAGGTCTGTTTTCCAGTGTGGATCGTGCCGTTGAGAAAGGTTCCGGTGGCAACGATGACGGCTTTAGCCCCAAACCGCCTTGTATCCTGCATTTCGACGCCAATAACCTTATTATTTTCAATAATTAGCTCAACAACTAAGCCTTGGCGAAGGTGAAGATTCGGGGTCGCTTCCAAGACTCTACGCATCTCGATGCGGTAAAGGCTTCGATCGGCTTGCGCCCGCGGCGATTGCACCGCCGGTCCACGGGACCGATTCAACAAACGAAATTGAATCCCGGTACGGTCGATGACACGGCCCATTATTCCGCCAAGGGCGTCGATCTCCCTTACTACATGGCCCTTCGCGATTCCGCCTACAGCCGGATTGCAGGACATCTGTCCGATCAGATCGAGATTGATCGTAACCAACGCGGTCTCAGCACCAAGACGCGCCGAGGCTGAGGCCGCCTCGCATCCTGCATGGCCCGCACCAATTACGATCACATCAAAACTTTCGTCGAACATTGCTTTACCAAGACAAAAAACAGCGGAATTATCCGCTGTGCTTTCAAACTCTATATTCTAGTGGAACCGGCCGGTGTTTACCAACGAAATATTTTGCGGCTTAGGCAAAATCCGCCTCAAGATGGGCGTCCGCGACGGCTTCCTTTAGTTTTATTGACGCTTTTTGAGCCGAATCTTCACTCAAGAATGACTCTGTCATTTCGAGGATCTCTTGCTGCTGATCCTCGGAAAGCATTGGGATCTTCTGAAAAATACTCTGCGCGGTATCGGTTTGCATAACACTGACCTCCAATGTTAAATATCCTATCACACACTAACCGAACGCAGCCCAAGTATTTTTTCTAACTCCAGCGGCCCTTTAATCCCGTCACAGGATCGGCGATGGACTGAAATCGTCCGAGCTTTATCCGGTCGGTGGCCCGATAGGAAACGAGCGGCATCAATCCGTAGTCCATTAATTTATCAACACCGACATCCGTCATTTGAATTTCGGCGCACGGTTTGAATATCGTCTCGCCGTCCGCTTCATAAACGTGTACGGGCAAACCATCAATATCCTGTATCAGCCGAGTACCCATTTCCCAGCCGTAAGCCGAAAAGCTTTTCGCTAGCAGCATCGTCACCGCAAAACATCCGTTTGCCCATGTATAAAGGTCGTGTTCCGGGCCGTCGGCAAATTCCTCAAAAAAGAATGTTTCGAGCGGATCGGTGTCCGCGCCATACGGCAAACGAACAAGAAATCGCGGAATTGCCATCGCCAAATACTGCGACGAACTTTGGCTGCGCAATGCTGCCCACAGTTTGCCGGCTTCTGTAGTATTCTCGAACTTCCAATCCCTGTATTCGGGATGCTGTTCTAATGAGTGGATCCCTAAAACATCAGGCCGCATATGCGATACAAACGACGCTCCGGATACTTCGGCAAGCTTTGACACGCGCATCAGCGCCGCAATATCGTCGACCACAGGTGAAAATGCATAATTTCCGCAAACGACAGCCCAAGGGTCGGCTCCCGGCGTTTCGATCGTATCTTTTACCAGGTGTTTATAGATTGCTGTGTCGGTAAGGTTATCGGTCGATCTCAGTTCCTTTGAAAGTTCGTCCTTTGAAACATCCAAAATAAAGATCTTTAGATCCGATGCTGTATCGCTCCGGCGAACCAGAAAGAACAATCCACGCCACGCTGCCTCAAGGGCCTGGTACGTGCGGTGGTGCAAGATCTTTCGCATCAGACCGCTGGTTGCAGCGTCGATAGCGGCGATCAACTTCGATTGTTCGTTCTCATCCACCGAAACAAGATGCGGGCGGACAAGATCGCTGATAAGGCTGTTCAGTTCTCCTGAAACTCCGGGTTTTGGCGCAGCCGCTCCGCCAGAAGGTTTTGAAAGAATTGCGTCGAGAAGATTATCGGCCGGTTCGTCAACAGCGGTTTCGGCGACAACGGCAGGCTCGTCATCCGGTGTTCCGAACATCTGCCTTACTTCGCGGGCCGCCGCATTAAAGGTATCCTCGCCTTTCAGTTTGCGGCGCAGGTCGCGAAGCTGTTCGAACAGTGGAACACGCCGAAATATCTCGTCGGGGTGAAAATCATCGAGGGAATTAAATGTAAGCGAAAGCGTCGAGCCGTCGTCAAAAGTCAGGTCGCAGGCAGTCTTTAGCCGCGCAATGATCTGGTCAAAATTGTCACGGTCAATTTCGACCGGACGGCGATCGGAAAGCGGCTTCTTATCACCGCTGCCGCTCCAGTCACCAAGAGCAAGGATCTGAAACGGCGGTTCGTCGATCACGCCTGTTCTTTCGCGTTCAAATGTAAATGCTGCTTCGAGTCCGGAATCCGTAAGGTCAATTGGCATAGTCTCTCCAAGGTAATGGGCTTGCAGAAACTATCATATTTCGCCGACGGATTGTCAACAGAATGAGCTACCAAACTTCGAGGATGTTATCTTCGGCATGCGTCGCCGGTTGAACGGATTGCGGAAGGGATTCTCGTAGAAATTCCATATGTTGCGGGCCAATATTTGTAAAGGTAAGGCCGAAACCAAAACCTTCCAGTATGTAAGCGACATTTCCGGTAAAACGCAGCGTGTCGCCGCCGCTGTTCTTTAGATCAAAGGTAACGGCCTCGTCCTTTCGGAAATTATTTATCGATTCTATATAGCATCCGCCCATGCTCAGATCACTGATGCGTGTCGAGCGGCCGCCGGCCGACGATTCCAGAATTATCTCGGCGATCAATTGAGTTCGTTCATCACGTCTGTCCATAATAATTCCTACTACCTACCTTAAAATAGATAGAACTAAAAGCCTTTAGTCTTCGAAAAAATATTAAATAGGTCTTTACTTGCCAATGCAGAACGTCGAAAAAATACGGGTCAGCATATCTTCGGTGGTCGTCTCGCCGGTGATCTGGCCGAGGTAACGAAGAGCATTGTGAAGGCCGATCAGAACGATCTCTTCACTGGTCTTTTGTTCGAGCAATTCTATCGAATGAGCGATCTCGTCCTTTGACCGAATAAGCAGATCGTGATGGCGGGCGTCCGTTACCAAAAATCCGCTCGATGAAATATCCTGCGGAGCAAATGGTTCGACGATAGCTTGCTTCAACGATTCGAGGCCCTCACCGGTTTTTGCGGAAACAGAAACATTTTGTGAATCTGAGGTCTGAGATCTGAAATTTGAAATAGCCTGATCTTTTGCCTTATCGATTTTATTTATGACAATCAGATGATCTATCTCATCGACGCTCGCAAAAATATCACGATCCTCGCCGGTCAATTCCTCAGAAGCATCAAGCAGCACAAGGACGAGGTCCGCGTCGGCCATCGTGCGTTTTGAGCGTTCGACACCTATCACCTCGACGGTGTCTGTCGTCTGGCGCAAACCGGCGGTGTCTATCAGCGAAATTGGAATATCGCCTATAGTAAAGCGTTCATGTATCTGATCGCGCGTCGTTCCGGCGATGTCGGTCACGATGGCGCGATCACTTCCTAAAAGAGCATTGAACAGGCGCGATTTACCAACATTCGGCCGGCCGACCAGAGCAACACGCAATCCGTCACGAATTAACTTGCCAGCCTGAAATGTCTCGGCGATCTTTCCAACTTCTTCCGCAAGCTTAGCCAATTTATCCTTAATGGTCTTGGTCTGCGTTTCCGGCAGATCGTCCTCTACAAACTCAAGAGCGGATTCAAGGACGACGATAATATCGAGAAGTTCGTCCTTTATTGGTTGGAGTTGATGCGAGAATTCGCCTCGCATCTGACGGACAGCCTGACGACCGGACGCTGTCGTCTGTGCGTCTATCAGATCGCGAATCGCCTCAGCCTCGGCTAGATTCATCCGTCCGTTCGCAAGTGCCCGTAACGAAAACTCGCCCGGCTCCGCCATTCGAGCGCCGTTATGCAGGCAGATATCGATCACCTGTCGCAGCAAGACCGGCGAACCGTGGCAACTGATCTCGACAACATCTTCGCCCGTGAATGAATTAGGCGAGCGGAAAAATGTAAGGATCGCTTCGTCTATTACTTCGCCGGAAGCTGGATCGGAAAGCTTGGCAAGATGTGCGTGCCGTGGAATTAATTCGGTCGATTCGACAGCCAGCTTACGGGCAATTGCAACAGCCATACCGCCGCTCAAGCGGATCACTCCTATACCGCTGCGGCCTGTAGGAGTTGCAAGTGCGACGATCGTTTCTGCCATACGAAATATTTCACCAGAGAACACACAAAGAGCACAGAGAAAACCAAAGATCTACTCTGTGCTCTCAGTGTTCTCTGTAGTGAAAACTACTTTAACGAAACCTGCAGTCTGCGGTCGCGTCCGGCTCCGACCGATTCGGTGACAAGATCTTCTTCCAACTGCAGCGTCATGTGAATGATCCGCCGCTCGGTCGAATTCAAAACGCCAAACGTAAACGGTCGCTCGTTCTTCCTGACCTGATCGCCGGCAAACCTTGCCATCGCCTGCAGTTCCGACTTTCTAGTTTGGCGATAGCCTTCGGTATCGACGACAAAGCGATGTTCGCGGTCTAGTTCGCGGCCAAATGCCTGAAACAACAAAACCTCAAACGCATCGAGCATCTCGCCATTCTCGGCACGGGCCATATGCGCATCGTCACCGCTCAGATCGAGCAGACAGCCTTCGTCCGTCCAAGATGCCGTGACATTCAGATCGAGCCGCATATCGGCGGCAAGGCCGGACAAGAATTTTTCGGCATTTTGGCAAGTTTCGTTCATATTCTCTGTTCGGAGTTCCAGCTTTAGCTGGCTTCCGTTGCCACGAGGGTCCTTATAAACTGCGAACTTACGACGTTGAAAGCTTCGGTTTCACCTTCTTAGCGTTCTTCGGCACAGTATCGACGATCTCAGCCCCCGGCGGCAGATTCGGTTTGTTGATACGATTTATCAGCATTTGCTGGCCAAAGCTGACGACGTTGCCGAACAACCAATATATCAGCAAACCGGCCGGTGCAGCCCACATAACCCAGAGCATCATCGCCGGCATCAGGTAAGTCATCATCTTTTGCTGCATCTGCTGCTCGGACGAAACCGCCGGTGCGGTCGGCGTAAACTTCATCGAGAGTATCATCGAGAAAGCGAAACCGAACTCCAGTACATGCCACGGATCGGCTGCGGATAGATCGGGCAGCCACATAAACGTCGCTTGCCGTGCATCCAGAGCGATCGTGATCGCAGTGTAGAAAGCGATAAGCAGCGGAAATTGCAGCAGCATCGGCAGACACCCGCCGATCGGTAGTGCGTCTTTGGTCAGCTTCAACTGATCCATTTGCAAAGCACGCATCCGCGGATCATCCGCCGGAACGCCCTTTTTCTGCATGTCCTTGATCTTGTCCTGAATATCCTTCATCTTCGGCGCATTTCCGGCAGCCTTTTTAAAAGATTTCGACTGCGACCACCTCAGCGGAAACAGCAGCGAATAAAACAGGAATGTAAAAACGATGATCGCAAGACCGTAGTTAAGCGTTATCGTATTAAAGAAATGCAGGGCATAAAGGATCGGGATCGAGAGCGGTTTGGTCAGCCAACGCAACCACCAATAATTACTAAAATTGATCAGGTCGACCACTGAAACGGGACGTCCCACATCATTTGATAATGACGTGTTCAGTTCATTGAGAAGGAAATAATCCTTCGTTCCCGTGAAGATCTTTGTAACCGAACCATCCGCCGAAATAGGCAAATATGCCGTGACGAGATGGCGCGTCTCAGTTGTTTTCGGACTGCGAAGCACCCATTTGAAAATACTGTCGTAGAAAGGCTGCGTTTGCACGTCATACTTGAACGCTTTGTATTCGACGCCTTGTACCTGCGTCGCCGGAATGGCCGCCATCGCAAAATACGCATCGCCGACACCGGCCCAATCCACCGTTCCGCTGTCGCTCAAACTCGCCTGGTTGTTCGCGTCGAACGTGAACGAATAATTCCCTTGGTGCCGTTTCAGATCGCCGTCGATCGCTACGACCGTCTCTGATTCGATGTGATAAAAACTGTGATGATTGATCGCGTGATCGCCAATGCTGGCCCCGATCGCGAGCTTGGTATTTGGTACAGCCTGGCCGTTTTGTCTTAGATCAACCGCAAGGTCGGCAACGTAACTGTCCGCTCGGAAAACGAAAGACTTTTTGATCGTGACACCGTTGTCACCGGTTAGCGTAAACTCGATCGGTTTCTCCTGACCTTCGCTGAGGATGATCGTGTCTTCGGGAACCGAGATCTGATAATTCCGCTCGTTGGCCAGATTCGTAATATTCTGATCGGCTGTCAGTAGCCGGAACGGCAACTCACGCGGGCTTTGCTCAAGCGCTTTTTGCGAGATCAGTTGAAGCGGTTTTTGCTCATCTTTATTAGAGCCATCGGCATAGATCGCATATTCGCCTTTCGGTGACTTGTTTTTCAACAAGATCCAACTCGTCGCGACGGCGCCTTTCGAATCAATGGTTACATCGTACAGCGGCGCCTTGATCGTGATTGACCGGTTTGGTGTCGCGTCCTGCGTCGCTGCCGTCTGCGTACTCTGCGGTACAGGCTGTTGAGGAACCGGCGTTTGTTCGGGCTGCGCGGCAGTGGTGTTCGCCGCCGCCGTTGTCGTGTTTGTTTCAGTCGCGGGCTTGGTCGGTGCAAAAAAATACGACCATCCGAAGAGCACGACCATCGAAATCACTGCCGCTATTAAAAAACGAGATTGCCCTTGATTATTCTGTTGTTCCATTACAAATGTCCAAAGTCCCTTGTCCAAAGTCCTTGTCATTCGACTTTGGACTAAAGACTTTGGACTAACTAACCGGGTCGTGCCCGCCCTTACAAAAAGGCTGGCAACGCAATATACGCTTTACGCCCATCCAGGTTCCCTTGACCGCTCCGTATTTTTCGACGGCCTGCCGCGCGTATTCCGAGCACGATGGCTCAAACCGGCAGGCAGGCGGCAGAAAAGGCGAGACGAACGCCTTATAAACACCAAGCAGATCAAGAACTAGAAACTTCATCTATAAATGCATTTTGTCACAAACCAACCGCGGAAGCCTGCGCGTGAGCAAGGGCGATCCAATCGAGTTGGATGTTACGCCCTCCCTTATGGTCGGGCTTCTGCAATTCTTGCCGCAATCTCTTTGAATTCCGCTAACGGCTTTTCCAGCTTCACCCGCAAAATGTTTCGCCGTGCGTTCAAAACCCAATCGTATTTCGTATCGATCGCATTTAATTCCGCCTTGCTTAGCCTGAATGTTTCTCTCAACAAACGCTTTGCGCGATTGCGGTCATGCGCCTTGCCGATCGCCTTTTTCGTCGCCGTTATGCCGACTCGCTGCACATTGTGCGCGTTAGGCAAAATAAAAACCGTCATAAAACGGCCCTCGATCCGCGTGCCTTGCTCGTAAACACGCAGAAACTCGGCACGCTTAGCGAGCCGAGCTTCTTTCGGTAATCCAAAACTTAATAATGTTTGACCGTCAGACGTTTGCGGCCCTTCGCCCGGCGGCGCTTGATAACCGCGCGGCCGTTCTTGGTCGCCATCCTCGCTCTGAATCCGTGCTTTTTCGCGCGTCGGCGGTTGTTTGGTTGAAATGTTCTTTGCGGCATAGTTGCTCTCCATTAAATTCACCCGAAAGTGAAAACCTTGAGTTTAATGGAAAATCGGTCGGTCTGTCAAAGCAATTTCGCGGTTTTTAAGATGGCTTGCTCTTGTAATCGGCCTCTTATTCTAAGACAATCGAATCGCAATCATAATTTTAAGCGAGGAGTAAACGATGATCAAAACGATCGATCCGCAAGAATGGCACAAATTTCTGGCTGATTTCTCTGTACGAAATCGCGGCCGCCGTACCCGTTTCGAGGCATTCAGCCGTCGGGGTGTTGCCGAGGAAGATGAGGAAGCGGTATTTGAAAAAATTGAGATAGAAAAAGATGTCGTAACCGTGACTCGCATCGACCGCTCCGCTTCAAGCGATGCCGCGACCACAGGCGAAGTCACCGGCGTCCACGGCATCTCCGTCCAATACGATACCGACAATAGCGAGAACACCCTCGAATTCATGGATAACAACGGCGACATGACCGTCCTGCATTTCGAATCAAAGGTCGATGGCGACTCGTAGTCGATTGATTAGAATTGGCTAAACCGGTTATCAACGAACTTAAAGCCCGGGCTTCTACCATGCCTATTTTCCGCAACGGTCTTTAGCGCATGCTATCTAAATTTAGGTAGTAAAGGCGACAGAAGAAGCGTATAGTACCTCTATTCTTAATTTCATAATTCGTGCCTGCGGATCCTAACCATTTTTAGCCCCTGAGAATCGGTCAAGTATCGGCTCAGGCCGTCTTTCATGTAAATTCTTTCCGAGTAAACAAATATTGGTTCAGGTCCCGGAGGTCAGATGAAGGTAAAGACATGCGCTTTGATCGCAATGTTTTTTCTGTTTAGCGGGGAAACGGTCGCCGAGCTTTCTCTCAGCGCCGGAACGATCAAAGGAACGGTGACAGCATCGGCGAGCGGTAAATCAGCGGTTGTAGCAAATGCGGACCTAAAGCTGATAAATAACGCTGTTCCCGATCAGCCATACATAACCCTCTCAAACGAGGCCGGTGAATTCATTTTCAAAGATCTTCCGGCCGGAACCTATGTATTGATCATCAGCGCCCCCGGCCTGTCGAACGTCACCCGTGAGATCAAGCTCGATTCCAGTGCGATACTGACACTCGACATCGATATGACAGTTACAATTGGCGAGTCCGTGACGATTCGCGTAGAGGAAGGCCTTCTCAGCACGTCAGAAACCTCTACGGTCAACGTCATTCGCTCCGAAACCCTTACTACGGAACCGTTTCGCAATGACAACTTTCAAAACTCGATCGCTCTAACACCCGGCGTTGTGCGTGACGCAAGCGGTAACGACCATCTTAAAGGCACGAGGGCTGGTCAAAGCAGCTATAAGGTAAACGGTGCTGATGTGACCGATCCCGTTTCCGGGAAGGTCGCCTTTGAAATTCCACTTGAGGCAGTCGCGACCGTTCAGGTCGAGGAAAACCCATACTCCTCCGAGTTCGGCCAATTCACCGGCGGAGTGACCAGCCTGCAAACCAAATCCGGCGGCGATAAGTTCAAGATCTCCGCCGCCCGGTTTTTCCCGACGTTTCGAAATGTGATTTCGACAAAGATCGACTCGTTCCGTCCGCGTCTGACATTTAGCGGGCCACTCATTAAAAACCGTCTTTTTTTCCTTCAGTCATTCGAATATCGTTTGCGGAACGATCTGACAACAAGTTTACCGAAACCGACGAACAACACGACGACCGAGGCATTCAACGCTTTTTCGCAGCTTGATTGGACGATAAATAAAAGCAACACATTAAAGTTTAATTTCGCTGCCTTCCCAAGCAAGATCCGCAATCTCGGGTTAGACACATTCAATCCGCCCGAGACAAGCCCGAACTACAAACAACGCGGATTACTCTTCTCAGTTTCCGAGCAATCCGTTTTCAAGGATGCTTCGTTCCTTTCATCCGAAGTAAGCTACAAGACTTTCGATGTCGATGTTTTTGCGAAATCGGCTCAGCCGTTTACGATCACTCCCGAAGTAAATCTGGGCGGATATTTTGCCGAAACGCACCGGCAGACATCGCGCCTGCAAATACGAGAAGTTTATTACACCCGGCCGCTGAAATTTATTGGCTCACATTCGATCAAAACGGGATTTGAACTTTTCGACTCACAGGTTACCGGTGTACTGAATTACAGCCCGATATCGATTCGCCGGCTCGACGAATCTCTTGCACAGCGAATCGATTTTGAACGCGGATTGCCGCTGGGTTATTCGTACAGGGAAATTGCCGCGTTCGCACAGGATCGCTGGACCGTAAGTCCAAAGATCACCCTGGATTACGGATTCAGGTACGACGGGGACGGACTAACTTCTCGCAATAATTTTTCGCCTCGTATTGCGATTTTATATTCTCCGTCGCAAACAGGACGTACGGTTATACGCGCCGGCATCGGCATTTTTTATGACAGAACGTCCGGTGTCGGGGGGAGAACCGAAGAAGAAGGCAGCGACGGGATCGATATTGTATCGTCTAATTTCCTGCAGATACCTTTCAAACGCGTGACAGATTTTGCGGCCGACGGGACAACGATAATTGATGGCCCGCGTGTCTTTGCCCCGCAAATTGATGGCCGGCTGAAAACGCCGCAAAGCCTGCGGTGGAGCATACAGGTCGATCAGGGAATTACCCGGGCATTGACGATGCGGTTCGGCTATTTACGGCGAACTGTCAAGAATGACCTGCTATTTGAACCATTTTCGGACGCTGCCAATACAGGCAGTATATTGCTAAGCAGTAACGGACGCTCGAGATATGACGAATTTCAATTTGTCATGACTTATAACAAGCCACGCTTTGGCCAATGGAATACCGCATATGTTTTCTCCCGCTCACACGGCGATCTGAACACTGCGGACGCGATATATAGCGACACGCCGAACACCGTGCTGCGGCCTAACGAATTCGCTCCGTTACCGTTCGACTCACCTCATCGCTTTCTTGCCTACGGGCAGCTTGATTTTCCGCATGACATTCGCGTTGCACCGCTCTTCGAAATGCGTTCCGGCTTCCCGTATTCAAAATACGACGCTGCGTTAAATTATGTCGGCGGACGTAATCAGGCAGGACGGTTTCCATTTTACTTGGCGCTCGACCTACAGGTAACTAAGGGGTTCATGCTGCCGTTTTTTGATAAAAAGAAGGCACGCATCGGCGTGGCCCTTTTCAACCTGACAAATCATTTCAACCCTCGCGATGTGCAGAGCAATTTGGCCAGTCCAAATTTCGGACAGTTTTATAACAGCCTCGGCCTTTCTGTTAAAGCTAAATTCGACATCGAGTTTTGAATGGAGATTCCTGTTCTAAACTCGGCTAGTCTTTCGTCCGTCGACATTTAATTGTCCAGTAACGATCAGCTTTACGGCCTCGACATACGCTCCGTGTTCCTGCTCAAGTATGCGGGCCGACAGCGTCTCCGCCGTATCGTCGTCCTTAACCTCGACCACCTTTTGCAGGATTATCACTCCGTTGTCGAGATGTTCATCGACAAAATGTACCGTACAGCCTGAGATCTTTACGCCGTGAGCTATCGCCTGTTGGTGAACATTCAGCCCCGGAAAAGCGGGAAGAAGGCTTGGGTGAATGTTCACGATGCGGTTCGGGAAGGCCCGCACAAACTCCGGCGACAGCAGCCGCACATAACCAGCAAGACAAACCAATTCGACGCCGCGTGTTTTTAGTTCTGCGATGATCTCAGCATCGTGATCTGCACGCCTGCGGCCATTTCGTTCTACCACCACCGTTTCCACCCCACGTTCGTGGGCCTTTTCCAAACCGCCAGCGACAGCCTTGTCGCTGATCACGACCGCGACCTCTGACGTGGGTATCTCGCCACACTTCACAGCATCGACCAGCGCGACCATATTCGACCCACGACCTGAGATGAGAATTCCAATTTTCATTGACTATTTACCAATTCCGCGTACAATAACATTGTACAACTCAGGGAGGCATTATGTCATTAGAAGTCAGCTACAGCGAAGCACGAAGCAATCTCGCGTCTTTGATGGATCAGGTAATCGATGACTGTGAAGTCGTGGTTATCAAACGCCGCGGCCGCTCATCTGTGGCGATGATCGATGCAGATGAATTATCCAGCTTGCTGGAGACGGAATATTTGTTTCGATCTCCGAAAAATGCCTCTCGCCTAAACAAGGCGATCGAACAAACCATGGCGGGTAAAGGAGAGAAGATTTCGATAGAGGAGCTTCGTAAGGAATTTGGCGCAGAAAGATCCAAAGGTAGATAGAAAACGCGAGGCGGTTTTCCAGGCACAGTTCCTCGATGATCTTCGTTATTGGGCGCAGCAGGATCGAAAACTGCTGATCAAGTTGCTAGATATAGTCGAAGCGACTGTTCGCGATCCATTTGAAGGTATCGGAAAGCCGGAACCGCTAAGACATAAGCAACCGGGCACGTGGTCGCGCCGCTTAAATAAAGAACATCGAGTCGTCTACCTGGTTCTCGATGACCGCATTTCGTTTTTGCAGGCGAGGTATCATTATTAGGGCTTCCAACTTTGTCCTCTCCTGACGATGAACCGATTTGATCTCAACGAAAATTTTAGCGCCGATTGTCTGGTTGCTGAGAACACTCGAATCGGCGAACTGTATCATGTCAGCCGGAACTCATTTGGAGGCTCGACGCTCACCCCAATTGCCTATTTCTTCGTGTGGCGGCCGGAGTTTACTGAGGGTTTTAACAAATACTGGAGAGTAGACTGTTTCGTGCGTAAAAATAAACTGTCACCTGATCCGCTAGAACTAGGTGGATTATTGGTCGAATCGCTCGTGCAAAAAGGGCTATGCTCCGAACCCATCTGGATGTCGGCTCATCTTAGTAATGAGATTAACGGTAAAGCCTATGGAGAGGTGTTTTCAGATGACTGACCTATTATTTAGCCGGTTTGACTGGGATTTCCGTTACTTAGAATAGTCAGTCAACCTGAGTGTCTCGTTTTGATGTCTACCGTCTTATTGCCTGAAGTGATCAAGCCTATCTCGTAGCAAGCCGTTAGCCGTTCGAGTACAGAGGCCTTTTCGGTCTCGGCGCAGACTACAATCATCCCGATACCCATATTAAACGTGCGGAACATCTCTTTTTCGTCGACATTTCCTAGCCGCTGCATTAGGCCGAAGATTGGGAGTTCGGGCCAGGTACCGCAGTTTATTTCGACTGAAACGCCTTCGGGTAGAATTCTCGGGATGTTTTCGAGGAAGCCGCCGCCAGTGATATGGACGAGGCCTTTGATGAGCGGAGCACGGACGCCCTCGTCCGTGCTTGTGGTCTCATCGAGCAGCGGGCCGATCTGTGGGAGAAAGCTGGCGTGGGTTTCGAGCAACGCTTCGCCGAGGGTTGAGCCTAGTTCGTCAATATAGGAATCAGACGTATAGCCGCCGACCTCGAAAAAGAGTTTACGTGCGAGCGAATAGCCGTTTGTCTGCAAACCGGTTGACGGAATGCCAAGGACTACATCGCCCGGTGTGATCGATTTGCCGTCGATGACCTTTGGCTTATCGACGACGCCGACGATGAAACCGGCGAGGTCATATTCGCCATTGGCATACATCGAGGGCATCTCGGCAGTTTCGCCGCCGAGCAGCACACAGCCATTCTCTTTGCACGCCCGCGCCATTCCTTCGACGACCGATGCCGTCACATCCGGCTCGAGCTTGCCGGTCGCGAAATAATCGAGAAAAAACAACGGCCGAGCACCTTGCACAAGAATGTCGTTGACGCAGTGATTAACGAGATCCGCACCTACTGTATTATGAATGCCGGTTTCGAAGGCAAGTTTCAGCTTTGTCCCAACGCCGTCCGCAGATGCCACCAATATCGGCTCCGCCATGTCCGGAAACGCTCCGGAAAACATCCCGCCAAAGCTGCCTATCTCCGTCAGCGTTCGTTCGTTGAACGTCGCCCGTGCATATTCACGTATCTTGGCAACTGCCTTGTTTGCGTTGTCGATCGATACACCCGCATCGGCGTATGAAATTGATTGGGTCATAATCTGTGTCAAAATAATCTTCGGAATATGTGATAGCTGAAAGCTATAACTTAATTCCGGATAGAACGTGTTCGTTATGTTTGTGCTATTCCAAACTCTCGTTGGAGGAGTTCGGCAAACTTATCGTCCGAATCAATCGGCTCTTCCGTCTTCTCGCCGGCCGCCGTCACAATAAAACTCTTTTCTGTCAGCGTCTTTCGTCCATCCGTTGTCATCAGCGAGCACAACTTTCCCTTGGTAAAATGCGATGCGGGCGAATATTGTTGAAAATCGCACATCTCGGTAAATTCAGAAAGATTGCGTGCGATGTCCCTGAAAATGTACTCGCTTTTCCAACCGTCACCGTCGCGTTTTGCGACTTCGAGATATTCGTCGTCAAAACGCCGGATCACAAATGTTCCCGTTTTATCTTGCTGTTCTTCATCCAACAAAAATCGCAGCGGCTCGGCTGTGAAATCGCCAAAACCGACATCGGCCAAATACTCGTTTTCGCCAATCGTGACAATGATCGCGGCATGATCGTATTCCGGGCCGTGTGCTGTTCCGTTGAAGACACGAGCCGAAACGATGCGAGTTGTAAATCCAACCGATCTTAATAATTCATTGAAAAGTCCGTTCAGTTCGTAACAAAAACCACCACGTTTTTCGCCGACGATCTTGCCGTAAAACTTCGCCGTATCGATAATGATCGGCCGTTTCCAATGAATATCGAGATTTTCGAAAGGAACTGCCAGCAAATGAGACCGCTGAAGCATCCGAAGGCTTTCGGCGTCCACGTTCAAGGCGGCACCGCTAAGGCCGATCCGTTCAAGATAGACACTCGCGTTCATTTTTTTCCGACCTTCCAAACCAATCCCTTCACGCTTGCACATGTCGGCCCGCCGTCGCGGCCAATGCCGTCCATCGTTGTTTCTATCCTCGAACCCGGCGACGAAAGAACCTTTTCTATCTGCTCAATTGTAATGCTCATCAGCGAAAGTTTTGCCCGCCTGTCCCAGCAAGTATCGACTTGTCCGGCCTGCTGGCCGGAGTTGACGTAAATGAACCTCGCATCCTTTGGTCCTTGTGCGTATTTACCCAGAAAGTTCAGTCCTTCTCCCAAAACATCGACCGTGATCTCGAATTCGAACGAGATAAAGTGTTCAAATACCTCAGTTGGCGGCAGAAATTCGTCGCGTCCACGCTGCATCTGCATCACTACGCAGCTGAGAGGCTTGGATACCGTAACTCTAAATGGAACCGCGTTCTTCATCAGTTAGTTCGAAATAATGATTATAGATGCCCATGCTTCGAAACGAAACAGCAGTACAATTGATTGACTTGCGGTGTCCACACGATTAGCATTTTTCTGTCCGGCAAAACTAAATTTTAGTCGTACCTTAACTTATATGAGTTTCACATTGCACGACATGAGTTCGGAAAACTTCGAATTCAGCGCGAACGTATGGAATTGGAAAGCGGCACTTGAGGTGATCAAGGGCCTGGACATCATCAGCGAGGGCAAGGTCCGCCAGATGGCCTATAACGCGATGGGTGTAAAGGTCGAAATTGACGACGCACATTTTATCGGCGAAAAGATACGCGATGTCATATTGCCAAAGCTCGAGCCCAACAAACGCATCTTTCTCGATGGCAGCATCACCGATCAACCCGACGACGGCACGATCTATCGCGACGAGGACGAACAATGGAAGAATTACAGCGTCAGCCACGATTGGCTAAAGGAATTTTCCGATTTCTGCCTTAAGTCTAAAGGCTTTCAAATCTTCTGATTTCTCCTATTTTCTTCTTTCGTGTATTTCGTGGACAAAAAATCTGAACAGATTTATCCACTAAATACACGAACCAGATCAAGAAGTCGGAATTAATAATGGATTTTCTCAACGACATCGTAAATACTCTTGCACCTTGGTTCAAAAACATTTGGGTGCAGATCGGGCTGTTGATCGGTTTTGCCACGATCCATGGTTACGCCGGTGCGTGGTTGGCCGTGCGGATGTTGTTTCGCCCGCGTAAGCCTTTCAAGGTTTTGGGAATTACGCTCTTCCCTCAAGGAATGATCCCGCGTCACCGCGACCGTCTGGCAAATGCAATAGGCAAAGCTGTCGGCGAAGAACTAGTCTCACAGGAGACGATAATGGACGAACTCGTCGGCAAGGATTTTCTGCGGACAAAAATACGCGGCGTCATCGATTCATATTCGCAGGACATTTTGTCGCAGAGTTATCCATCGCTGATCGAAACGCTTCCAGCCAATCTTCGCGGCCCGGTGCTTGATGTAATAACATCGCTGCAATTTACCGTCGCCGAACATATCGAGGGTGTTCTTCAAAACGAAGAAACTCAGTCGGCTATCAGCGGCTTTGTCGAACGCCGTGTCGACGAAGTTCTCTCGCGCCGCGTCGCGTCGGTCATTGATGACGAGACGTTCGAGCGGATAGTCGGCTTTGTCGAGGAAAGGATAAAGGCCGCTTTGGAATCGCCGACGCTTGAAAAGAACATCCACGATTTCGTCGGCCGGCGTGTCGATGATCTTGTGAATATGGAAACGCCTCTCGGCTCGATGTTCACACCGGATGCCATAGCTCTATTAAAGGAAAAGGCCGCCGAACAGATCGCTCCCGTTGCTCATCACCTGACCGAGATCGCCGCCGCCGAACGCACACGCAACCAGATCGGCACGTTGATCAAACGCGAAGTACACGATTATTACGAAGGCCTACCATTCTTTAAAAAGATCTTTGTCTCGCGCGACAATCTGCTGCAGGAGGTAGATGATCTAGTCAACGAAAGCCTGCCGAAACGCATTGAGGAAACATTGAAAGGGGATTTCTTTGCCGAGGAAGCAAGTTCGTTCATCAATACGACGATCGATAATGCGTTGGAGCGTCCACTGCCTGAACTGATCGGAAAGGTAAACCCCGAACAGCTTGAACGTCTGAAAATTCAGATCACATCATCACTAATAAAGCTGCTCCGAAGCGATGAGATGCAGCGTTCGATAGCTGCGTATCTGACGGACACTCTGCAAAAACTGCGGCCGCACAGCATCGATTCGATCTTGAGAACCGTGCATCCGGAATCGGAGGCGAAACTGAAAACAATGCTGTCAAAAGGATTGCTTTCTATCATCGCCAGCGAGAATACTTCGCGTCTTGTCAACGATATGCTCTCTCGTCAGATCGAACAACTTCTCGCCGCTCCGATCGGTAAACTGTCCGATAAAATAGAAGAAGAAAAACTGGTCGGCGCCAGCGAATCGTTTGCCGATACCATCATCGCCGCTATCCGCGAAAAGCTGCCCGAGGCTATCAAGGAATTTGATGTCGGCAGTGTCGTGCGGCAAAAGATAATGACCTATCCTGTAGAAAAGCTGGAAGCTCTGGTTATGTCCGTCGCCAAGGAACATCTCCGTACGATCGAACTCTTCGGTGCCGGCTTCGGCTTCGCCATTGGCGTTCTCCAATCGATCCAGTTCTATTTCTACGCAAAATAAATACTTTCGAATAGTGAACACCGCAACTAAAAAACTGAAAGGTTATGTTTACGCCTTTGCGGGAGTTGCGGTTGCTACGATCGTACTGCTTCCATTCAGAGAGCTTATAAACGGGGCTACTGTTTCCTTGTTCTATATGCTGGTCGTTTTGGGCGTGGCCACTGTTTTCGGCAGTCGTACGGCTTTCTTCGCTTCGTTTATCGCCACGCTCTGCCTCAATTTCTTCTACCTTCCGCCTTATTACACATTCACTATCTCTGACCCGGAGAATTGGATCGCATTGATCGTCTTTCTCACAGTCTCTCTTACGGTCGGGCATTTGTCGGCCACGGCGCGGCGTAGGGCTAAGGAGGCGGAGCTATTAAATCTCGAGCTGCAGGAAGCCTTCGAAAAGGCGAGCGAGACCGAGGCGATCAAACGCAGCGAAAAATTGAAATCCGCATTGCTCGATGCTGTTACCCACGATCTGCGTACACCGCTCACATCGATCAAGGCCGCAACGACCATGCTGATCGACGACTATGGAAAAGATTCTCTTCACGCCACGCTCGAAGCCGAAGGCCGCGTTGATCTGCTTCAGGTCATTAACGAAGAGACCGATCGTCTGAACAGTTTTGTGGAATCCATGGTCGAACTTGCCCGGCTCGAAGCGGGTGATGTAGATTGGCAAAGGTCATCGTCGAGTCTTGGCGAGATAGTCTCTATTGCGTTGCAGCGTTCCGCCGGAGCAATCGCAGGGAGAAACGTCGATGTTCGAATACCCGAAGATCTTCCAATGCTGCGCGTCGATGCGCGTGCGATCGCCGAGGTGATCTATAATCTCGTCGATAACGCCGCTAAGTATTCGCCGAAAGGCACACCGGTCATAATCACCGCCGAATCGAGTGGCGATAAAGTTATGGTCGCAATTGAAGATCAGGGTAAGGGCATCCCGGAAAGCGAGTGGGAAAACGTGTTTAGAAAATTTTATCGCGGCGACACATCGACAAAAGGATTTGGCATCGGGCTCGCCATCGTGCGGGCAATAGTAGAAGCACATCGCGGCACGATCCACGTTGAACCCGGCGAGATCGGCAGCCGGTTTGTTTTCGAGCTGCCGGTCGACACTGATGAGTGAAAAGCAAAAAATACTGGTGGTCGATGACGAGTCGCAGATCATTCGCGTTATGCGGCATATTCTTACTGCTCACGGCTATACGGTTCGAACTGCCGAAGATGGCGAATCAGCATTGGCGTTATTCGATGAATGGCAGCCCGATCTTATAATCACCGACCTTCAAATGCCCAATATCGACGGCCTCGAACTTTCTCGTAGGATTCGGTCGTTGTCAGAAGTCCCGATCATTATTCTCTCAGTGCGTGATGAAGAAAAGACCATTGTCGAAGCGCTTGACGCAGGTGCCGATGATTACATAACCAAGCCGTTCGGTACGGACGAACTTGTCGCCAGGGTTCGTTCCGTTCTCCGGCGTTCGCCAGCAAAGATCGAGACGGTAATTGAATTGGGTGATTTTCTGATCGATGTTTCCTCACATGTCGCGGCCGTTCGCGGGAATGATGTCAGGCTTACTCCAAAGGAGTTCGAACTTCTCACTTTTCTGGCCCGCAATCCCGGCAAGGTCTTGACCCATTCGCTGCTCTTGAAGAATGTATGGGGCAGCTACTATTCCGAACAGCCTGAGGCGCTTCGTGTCCTCGTCGGCTCTCTGCGAAAAAAGATCGAACTCGATCCGTCCAAACCGAAGTACCTCCTCACCGAACCCTGGATCGGATACCGCTTTTCCCCTACGTCCGATCCTTTATAACTTCTTTATACACTTCTTACACACCTCTTACACCCCAATCCGTAATATTAGATTGTTGACGATTGGTCACGCATGAAGTTCTGTCATGAACCATGCGGGCCGTAGTTATATGTGGATCACGGAAGACGCATGAACCCCCAACAGGTTCTGTGTTTTTAATAATGAAATGAACTCTACAGCAATAAATACAAATAAATTTACGGCTCAACAGGCCGACGGCGCTGATTCCATTCGTTTGTTTGTCACGTTTGCGGCATTCGGAGGCGGTTTGGTCCTGCTGATCATCGGCCTTGCGTTAACGCTTGTGGCTTATACGGAAAATATAAATCTGAATGGTCTCGATACCGCTACGTTGGTTATTTCGATCCTTCTTCTATTTCTCGGTTCGCACTTTATGGACCGGCTCGATAGTTCGCGGCAAAAGAACGGCAAGGAAACAATGTGGGGCAAACTCGTTATCTTAGTCGCCTTGTTCGCTATTCCGGCATCCGCCCAGCAAACGATATTCAACGTGCCGACCTCAGATGTGCTCGACAGTGGAAAGGTCTATGTTGAGTTCGATGCGGCGTTCAAGCTAGATAATCGCGATCAGTTCAGGCGGTTCTCTAGTTTCGTTCCGCGTGTTGTCGTCGGTGTCGGCAGTGATGTCGAGGTCGGTTTGAATGTTACCGGGAACATCCAGCCGGGAGGTGATTCGACGACGATCGTCCCGACCGTGAAGTGGAAATTTTATCAGAACGAAAAGAAGGACACGGCTTTGTTTGCCGGAACAAATGTTTTCATTCCGGTTCGCAACCGTTCGTACAACATCGGCACGTACAGCTATGCGGCTGTAAGCAAGACGATCAATAAAACGCGATTAACAGCGGGCGGATTTGTGGCCAGCAAGAACGTATTCGCGCCAAATGCAGTACGAGCGGGCGGACAGTTCGGGTTTGAGCAAACCGTTAACAGCAAATTTAGTGTCGCGGCCGACTGGATAACCGGCCGCCACGCGAGCGGCTATTTTACGCCGGGCGTGATCTACAAACCGCATCCAAGGGCCACGACCTATTTCAGTTACTCGATAGGAAACGACAAGACCGCGGCGGGCAATCACTTTTTCCTGTTTGAGCTCGGGTACAACTTTAATTGAGAGGTCTAACAATGATTGATCTTCTATTCATCGCCGCCATTGTCGCGTTCTTTTTGATCGCGATCGGCTACATCGCATTTTGCGACTCGCTCCATAAGGAGAACGAAAAATGAACTTCGAAACAATAGCTGCGGTTGTGTGTTCGGTTTTTTTGATGGGTTATTTGGTTTACGCACTTCTCAAACCTGAGAAATTTTAATGTTTAGAGTGCGCGCTTCTATCGCGTGTTCGGGAAAAACACTCTGAACGGATACTGATATGACACTGAACGGAATTCTACAAATATCGATCTTCTTTCTTGTGATCCTGGCCTTAACAAAGCCGGTAGGCATTTACTTGAAAAAGGTTTACAGCGGCGAGTGGACGTTTATGGATTACGTCCTGCGACCGGTCGAGCGCGTGATCTATAAGATCATTCGCGTCGATCAAAATCAAGAAATGAACTGGAAGCAATACGGCATCGCGATGCTCGTATTTAGTCTCGCATCCAGCCTGTTTCTATACGTGATCCAGCGGCTGCAAGGCTCATTGCCGTTAAACCCGCAGGAGTTCGTCGGGCCTTCGCCGGAGCTTTCGTTCAACACCGCCGTGTCCTTCGTGACAAACACGAACTGGCAGTCTTACGGGGGCGAAACTACGATGAGTTACCTGACCCAGATGACCGGGTTGACGATCCAAAACTTTGCATCGGCTGCTGTCGGAATGGCTTTAGCGATCGTTTTTATTCGCGGTATCTCTCGCTTTGAGACCGATAAACTTGGTAATTTCTGGGTCGATCTTACACGCGGAACGCTTTATGTTTTGTTGCCGCTCTCGTTTATTTTAGCGATCTTCTTCGTTTCGCAGGGCGTCGTTCAAAATTTCAAGGCCTACGATACCGCTCAATTGAACGACTCGTTTGTTGTTCAGGTCGATAAAAAAGATGCCGACGGCAATATCGTCACCGACGACGCGGGTGAGAATGTTAAGGAAGACAAGACGATCGACACACAATCGATAGCTCAGGGACCGGTCGCCTCGCAGCTTGCGATCAAGATGCTGGGGACGAACGGTGGTGGTTTTTTCAACGCTAATTCCGCACACCCATATGAAAATCCGACCCCGTTTTCTAACTTTATACAGATGCTGGCCATCTTTCTGATCCCGGCCGGATTTACGTACACGCTAGGGCGAATGGTGAAATCGCAGGGTCACGGCTGGGCAGTATTCGGGGCAATGTCGATATTGTTTCTTGCCGGCACTTTTTCCGCCTATTGGGCCGAATCAAAGGGCAATCCCATCTATCCCGCAACAGTGAATCAAGCTGTCGTAGGCGGTAATTTCGAAGGCAAAGAGACAAGATTCGGCGTGGTAAATTCCGCTCTCTTTGCGGTGGTCACGACCGGTGCCTCCTGCGGTGCGGTAAACGCAATGCACGATTCGTTTACGCCGCTCGGCGGACTGGTTCCGATGGTCAATATAATGCTCGGCGAGGTCATCTTTGGCGGCGTCGGAGCGGGAATGTACGGCATTCTTATAATGGTCGTGCTTTCCGTATTCATTGCCGGATTGATGGTCGGCCGAACACCGGAATACCTCGGCAAAAAGATAGAGTCGTATGACGTGCAGATGGCAATGTTATATGCGCTGATCTTTCCGCTGATCATACTTGCGTTGACGGCGATCTCGTCGGTCTCGTCGGAGTTCGGGCTTACGTCTTTGAATAATCAAGGTGCTCACGGGCTGTCGGAGATCTTGTATGCATTCACATCGGGCACGGGCAACAACGGCTCTGCGTTCGGCGGCCTTAACGCAAACACATATTGGTACAACTCGACCTTGGGAGCGGCAATGCTTATCGGAAGATTTTTGATGATAGTTCCGATGCTTGCTATTGCAGGCAATCTCGCCCGGAAGAAGATGGTACCCGCTACTCTCGGCACATTTCCGGTAAACACCGCGCTTTTCACAGTGCTGCTTGTCAGCGTGGTTTTGATCGTCGGAGCGTTGACGTTTTTCCCGGTGCTGAGTTTGTCACCGATCCTGGAACATTTCCAGATGTACGCGGGAGAATTGTTTTAGCCGCAAGTGAAACGGCTAAAAATTTATTTAATAACTCGATGCCTCAGTGGCAATTAAGATTATGAAAACGGCAATTTCAATTTGGGACAGCAAGATCATTTCGCAGGCATTGGTCGACTCTGTAAAGAAGCTCGATCCGCGAAAGATGCTCAAAAATCCCGTAATGTTCGTGGTCGAGATCGGCGCGGTATTTTTGACGCTAAAGATCGTTGCGAGTGCAATTAACGGAACTACCAGTTCCAGCTTAGGTTTCGAGGTACAAATAACGCTTTGGCTGTGGTTCACGGTGTTGTTCGCGAATTTTGCCGAAGCAATGGCCGAGGGACGCGGCAAGGCGCAGGCCGATACGCTGCGAAAGGCAAAGACCGAAACGACCGCAAACCTTGTCGAAAACAATGGCTCGACAAAGGTCGTCAATGCCACGGAACTTCGCAAAGGCGATGTTGTCCGTGTTGTGGCCGGTGAGTTCATTCCGGGCGACGGCGAGGTGATCGAAGGTGTTGCGTCGGTCGATGAATCTGCGATCACAGGTGAATCGGCTCCGGTCATTCGCGAATCAGGCGGCGACCGCTCTGCCGTCACCGGTGGAACGAAAGTTCTTTCGGACTGGATCAAGGTACGCATCACATCGAACCCCGGCGAGACCTTTATAGACCGTATGATCGCTCTCGTCGAAGGAGCGTCGAGACAGAAAACGCCGAACGAAATAGCGTTGAATATTCTGCTCGCCGGCCTTACGATCATCTTTCTACTCGCGGTCGTAACGCTGCAACCGTTCGCGACCTATTCGAATGCAACACAGACCGTGTTCGTTCTTGTCTCGCTGCTCGTCTGTCTTATACCGACGACGATCGGCGGCCTTCTATCCGCCATCGGCATTGCGGGAATGGACCGCCTCGTTCAGCACAATGTTCTTGCGATGTCGGGCCGCGCGGTTGAGGCTGCGGGCGATGTCAACACGCTTCTTCTCGATAAGACTGGAACAATCACGCTCGGCAATCGTCAGGCTTCGGAGTTTATTCCGCTCAAGGGTGTTAGCGAAACCGATCTCGCAAACGCCGCACAGCTTTCTTCCCTCGCAGACGAAACGCCTGAAGGCCGTTCGATAGTCGTCCTGGCAAAAGAGAAGTACGGGCTTCGCGGACGTGAGATACATGACCTTGCCGGCAGCGCAACATTCATTGCGTTCACGGCCCAGACGCGAATGTCCGGCGTCGATCTCGATGGACGCGAGATACGCAAAGGTGCCGTCGATGCGATCGAGAAATACGTCGCCGGAAACGGATATGTCACTTCGCCCGAGTTGCGTGAAATAGTGGAACGCATCGCAAAAGCAGGGGGTACGCCGCTCGTTGTTGCGGACGACAAAAAACCGCTTGGCGTTATATATCTCAAGGACATCGTCAAAGGCGGAATGCGTGAGAGGTTCAATCAACTGCGTCAGATGGGCATCAAAACAATAATGATCACCGGCGACAATCCGCTCACCGCCGCGTCGATCGCTACCGAGGCCGGCGTCGATGATTTCCTCGCCGAGGCGACGCCGGAAGACAAGATGGCGCTGATCAAACGCGAACAGGCCGAAGGCAAGCTTGTGGCGATGACCGGCGACGGCACGAACGACGCTCCGGCGTTGGCACAGGCTGATGTCGGCGTGGCGATGAACACGGGTACGCAGGCTGCAAAGGAAGCCGGCAACATGGTCGATCTCGATAGCGATCCGACCAAACTGATCGAGGTGGTCGAGATCGGCAAACAGCTCTTAATGACCCGCGGAGCCTTGACCACTTTCTCTATCGCCAATGACGTAGCGAAATATTTCGCTATCATTCCGGCGATGTTCGTTGCAACATTTCCGGTGCTGAACACGCTGAACATAATGAATCTCGCGACGCCGCAATCGGCGATCTTGTCGGCAGTTATCTTCAACGCGCTGGTCATCGTCGCATTGATACCTCTGGCGCTTCGCGGCGTGAAATATCGTGCGATGTCCGCATCGTCTTTGTTACAGCGAAATCTTTTGATCTACGGCCTCGGCGGCCTGATCGCACCGTTCGTCGGGATAAAAATTATCGACGTGATAATCACGTCGATAGGGTTGGCGTAAGTTCGGAGTCCCGCCTGTAAGAGTCCTCCGTGAAACCGCCTAAAGGCGGGACTCAAAACATATGAAAGACTTAATTACATCCGTTCTAATGATATTGGTACTCACTCTGGGTTTGGGGATCGTATATCCGCTAGCGGTCTGGGGAGTTTCGCAGGCTATCTTTCCGCATCAGGCAAACGGCTCGCTTATCGAGCGGGATGGCAAGGTCGTGGGTTCCGAATTGATCGGCCAAAACTTCACGTCGCCTGGATACTTTCACGGCCGTCCGTCAGCGGCGGGCAATGGTTACGATGCAGCCGCGTCGTCAGGCTCGAACCTCGGCCCGACCAGCCAGAAATTGATCGATCGTGTAACGGCCGACGCCGAAACTCTATCGGCCGAGAATCCAAATGTTCCGATCCCGGCCGATCTCGTAACAACAAGTGCTTCCGGCCTGGACCCGCACATATCACCTGCCGCCGCCGATTTCCAGATCGCTCGCGTTGCAAGCGAGCGTAGAATGAATACAGCCGATTTGCGTCAACTAGTCGCTAAGCACACCGAGTCGAGAACTTTTGGATTGCTCGGCGAACCGAGGGTCAATGTGCTGATGCTCAATCTGGAACTGGATTCCAGATAACTCTTCGAGAAAGAGATGTTTGTAGATACTGAAACAACTGAAATTCCAAATCGTTCCGACGTTCGCCCGTCGCCGGAGTCGATCTTGAAGATGGTCGAGGAGAGCGAACGGGCAAAGCTGCGTATTTACATCGGTGCGGCCGCTGGTGTCGGCAAGACTTATCAAATGCTTGAGGATGCGCATCAGCTTTGCAAACAGGGCATGGATGTTGTCGTCGCCGTCGTCGAAGCACATGGCCGCGAAGAGACGATCGAACTCATCGACGGGCTTGAGGTGATGCCGCCCAAAGAGATCGAATATGCCGGCGCATTCTTTGACGAGATGGACCTGGATGCAGTGATCGAACGAAATCCTACTGTCGCCATCGTCGA
>Ga0193752_1000237_pt1 | contig 62149 bp, 90 predicted proteins | sample H1c1metaG_FD_144924 | JGI IMG/M metagenome (GOLD analysis project Ga0193752, IMG submission 144924) | Soil microbial communities from a riparian zone of the East river system, Colorado, United States - H1c1 | ecosystem: Environmental > Terrestrial > Soil > Riparian zone | place: USA: East River...
TGAGGCACGACGGCACCACGCAGACCGTTGACTTGAAGCCCAAGGCGGCCAAGCCCAAGCGGGGCGAGCTGCCGCCCGAGTTCGCGGCCATGGCTGACCAGGTGAAAGCGCTGCGAGCCGGTGGCATGGCGTGGTGGCAGATTGGCTACAAGCTAGGTCTACCCGGCAGTGCCGACACTGTTGCCAAAGGCAAGGGTGGTGCGGCCTACGCACGCAAGGTGTGGAAGTCCGCGTTCGGTGAGGTGCCCCGGACACAGGTGCGCAACGGCAGCCGTAGCAAGAAGGCTGAGAAGAACACCGACGTGCGCGAGATGCGCGAGACGGCCAAGGCCGAGCGGGTCGTGCAGGTTCGGGCAGGGCAGTCGGTCATTGCCATTGACAAGACGGACGAGGAAGTGCTCGCCATGATCGACGGGCGCATGCTTACCTGGAGTATCAACCTTGCCGACATGGACCACCGTGGAGATGAGTTCTACGACACCTCTGCCGCCGTGTTCCAGGGCACCGTACGGGTGACCGGTTTGGGCGTCGACAGGGCCGTGCGGTTCCTGACTTTCGACCCCAACGCGCCCATTGAAATCCGTGGTACGCCTGGCGTAGAGCGCATCGTGCGGGTCAGTGCCATCCACACCATCGGGCGGTTCTACGGCAACACCCTGCCGCCCAGTCGGAAAGGCAAGAAGTGATGGCTGACAAGGTCAAGCGCACCCAGGGCGAGTCGCTGGTGGCTGCCGCCAAGCGGGCACCCAACCAGTTGCCGGAGGCACCGGAGCCGTACGAGAGGGTGCACTGGCTGGTGTGCACGAACTGCTACCGGGCACCGGGCAGTACTCAGCCCATGCGGCCTGCTGGTGGGGCAGACCCCGAGAGCTACAGCAGGGCCACCGTGACCAACGAAGCCGGGGTGCTGTACATCGCGCTGCACACGCCCGACTGCTACCGGCCCGACTGGGCCAAGGGTGGTGCCAAGTGAAGGCGTACGCCAGCATCAACAGCGACGGCGACAAGGTGGTCTTGACCACTGCTGCTATGGATGACTCCTTCGAGGAAATGGTTGCCCGGTGCAAGGAAGTGCCGGGGGCACGCTGGCACAAGGGCACCAAGACATGGCGGTACCCGCTGGCTGTTGAGACGTGCCACGGGCTACGCCGGTCGTGGGGCGACGAGCTGACCGTGAGCCCTGAGTTGGGTCGCTGGTACGTGGCCGAGAACGTAGGCCGCGAGCAGCAGGTCTCTAGGGCCGCTGCGGGCGACGAGCAGCTCGTGCGGCTACCCAGGGTGGCACCGGCCCTGGCAGCGACTCTGAGGCCCGACCAGCGCGTTGGGGTGGCATGGGTGGCCGCTGGCTACCGTGGCGGTGGCCTGCTGTGCGACCAGCCGGGTCTAGGCAAGACGCTTGAGACCATTGGCGGCATCCTGGAGTCGGCGGATGAGCCAGGCCAAATCATCATCGTGTGCCCGAAGCTTTCGGTGCGCCGGGTGTGGCAGCGTGAGTGGAAGAAGTGGGCACCGCATGTGCCGGTGTACGCAGCACGCGGCACCCGAAAGATGCGACAGGCAACCATCGACAAGTTCGCCAAGGACCCGACGGAGACCAAGGTCCTCATCGTCGTGTCGGAGATGCTGCGCATCATTGAGGAGCTGGACCCCACCGACTTCGAGAAGAAGAAGATGGTGTTCGCGGGCTACCAGTACCCCGAGCTGTTCGCGGGTGCCTGGCACTGGATTGTGGTAGACGAGAGCCACCGGATGTTCGGCAGCCTGACCGTTGTCAAGGGCAACCTTGCCGGTAAGGGCCTCAAGCATCTCGGGCAGCTCGGAGCAAAGTCCTCCACCCCGCCGCGCAAGCTGGCCGTCACCGGTACACCGTTCGGCCGGGGCGGTCGGATCCAGGGCATGTTCGGTACGCTGCACTGGATGTGGCCTGACGAGTTCACCAGCTTTTGGCGTTGGGCCGAAGGGCTGTTCGAAATTGAGATTGACAAGGTGTACATCAAGGGTGGCCACGGGCGCACCCGAGAAACGCGCAAGGTTGGCAAGCTGCGGCAAGGCACTGAAGGTGATTTCTACGGCAACCTGGGGCCGCGCATCCTGCGCCGCACGAAGGCCGAGGTCCTACCCAACCTGCCGCCCAAGCAGTTCATCGAGGTCAAGTGCGAGCTGAGCGGCACGCAGCTACGACAGTACAAGATGCTCTCGGACGAGGCGGAGGTTGCCACGGACAACGGCATCATCACGGCCAACGGCGTGCTCGCGGAGATCACTCGTGCCAAGCAGGTTGCGAACGGTTGCCTAGGGCTACTAGGCGAAGACGGCAAGGTCTACTTCACCGGCGACAGCGCGAAGCTAGACATGCTGGAAGAGCTGCTGGAGCAGCGGGGCATCGGTGGAGAGGCAGGCGGGGACTTGAAGGTCATCATCGCCAGTCAGTTCAACGAGTTCCTCAAGATTGTTGAGCATCGGTTGCGCACGGCAAACATCGGCTACCACATCATCACCGGACAGACCAGCGACAAGAAGCGTGACGACGCGATGGAGGCATTCCAGAACGAAGGCGGGCACCGCGTCTTTCTTCTGAACGCCAAGGCTGGTGGCGTCAGCGTTACGCTGGACGCAGCCGATGAAGTTCATTGCCTGGATGAACTGTGGAATCCTGAAGACCAGGAGCAGTTGGAAGACCGCGCACACCGCGCGAGTCGCATGCACCAAGTACGCATCTACCACTATCGAGCTGAGGGCACAATCGATGATGTCATTGCTGAAGACGTTGAAGGCAAACGCCAAGCGCAGCATGCAGTTCTTGATGGGCGGCGAGGGATGGAATACGCTCGGTCGCTCATTCGATACCGCACCCCTGCGGCCGACTAGCATCCTGCACGACCCAACGGACACGCTGGCCAAGTACGTGCATCGTGAGCCAGCAGTGCGCCCTGAGCCCGAGTGGAAGGTTGGACCGGCTGGGCCGGTGCTGGACAAGGCGGCCGATGACTTCTTCGGAGCTCTCAAACGCGCAGACGACCTGCTGGAAGATCCGCACGGATTTGACACGCTGCACCACCCGTTCATCGTCACCGCCGACAAGCTCAACGCTGAACCCATCTTGTGGAACGAAGCCAACGAACAGTTGCGAGAGGCCCTCAAGTCCATCAACGAGACGATGGACCCCGGACTGCACAACGTGCGTGCGGAGCACCACGTCAGCAACAGCGAAATGACAGAGTTCAAGCGAGCTGGTGGCATCGGCACTAGGGGTCACGAGCAACTAGAGCTCTACAACGAGGCCATCCGTAACTACGGCACCCGCCCGCATCTCCCCGGCCACCGCAGGGAGCTGGAGGTGTTCAAGACCCAAGACCTGGACGAGGTTGAGTGGGATGTGCCTAGCATGATCGATGCCCATCGCAACCATTGCACTGCCCTCGATGAGCAGCGTTCGGATGTGCTGGTCGAGACCACGAGTCCGCCGCTGTACTGCGAGGTTTCTCAGTACATGTACGACCCCCGCCATGAGGTCGGGCCGCGTGAGCGAGCTGGCTACCGGGCTAGCCGCAGGCAGCCTACGACCACGACACGGCGCAAGCGGAGGGGCAAAGGCAAATGAGGTTCTTACGTTGGTTGTTCAGGACAAGGGTTCGACCTTCCGAACGCAATCGCATTAGGAATCTTCAGGCTGTGCGCATCGATAAGCGCGAGGACCAGCCGGGGTTCTACCTGTACGGGGACATCGAGTTCAATCAGCGCAGGGCCAAGGAGTTGCGCGACAAGGCCCAAGGTAAAGATGGAGGACATAGCAATGACTGATCTAGTGATTCAGTTGCTCGTGACAATCGTTTCCCTCCTTTGCCTGTACGCGTTGGGCTACATGCGGGGCAAGCGTGAGGGGTACCGGCAGCGCATAGAGGAGCTACGTGAGAACGTACAGCAGGTGGCCAACCAAGCCCAGGCCGACCTGAACGTTCTCAACGCGCAGAGCCCACCCCGGCAAAGGCAGGTGCGAATCAAAGGCACCTCTCGTCGAGGAACCGAGTAACACAGGACGACAGCACGGCCTCGTTTCGCCTTGTTTCAAAAGGCTAAACCTGACAAGCTACTCACCTCAGCAGCACACATACCAAGGAGCAAAGGGCACATGGCGAAGAACAAGGACAAGGCCGTCGAGGCCGAGGTCGAGACCCCGGAGACCGAAGAGACCGAAGAGGTTTCGCCGGAGGACAAGGTCGGCGTTCTGCACGAGAAGCACGCGGAGTACATCAAGGCGCAGACCGGCATCGAGGTCGACCCGCTCGCCGTCTTCCTGGTCTACAGCACCCGCGTCGCGTTCCGCAAGACCAGCGACGAGTACGCCGAGGTCAAGAAGGCCAAGCAGCAGGCCGAGCTCGACAAGGCAGCGGCGAAGGAGGCGGCGAAGAAGGAGCGCGAAGAGGCCGCTGCCGCCAAGGCCGAGGAGAAGGCCGCGAAGGACGCCGAGAAGGCCGAAGCCAAGGCGAAGCGCGAGGCCGAGGCAGCTGAGAAGAAGGCTGCCAAGGACGCCGAGGCGGCCGAGAAGAAGGCTGCCAAGGAAAAGGCTGACGCCGAGAAGAAGGAGTCCGGCGGCGCGAGCGAGGGCGAGACCACGAAGGCCAGCACCAAGGGCCGTCGCGGCAAGGGCAAGCAGACCAGCGCCGAGGCTGCTGCCGCCGTCGAGGCCGGAAAGGGCGAGGGCAAGAAGTCCCCGTTCTGATCCCCAGTCGTCGGGGTGCGCGCCAAGCTCCTTTGACTCCTCCTAGTTGCGGGCGGCAACGACAGAGGCCGGTCAGGACATACGGTACGCACCCCGGCTCAAATGGTGGCACGAGGGGTCCCGGTAGTTTCGCATATGGGGTTCTGCGTCAGCAGGCGTACCATTGAGCGAGCCGGGAGATCAAACTCTCGTGCCACCTTTTGAGCAGACAACCAAGGAGGGCATCTATGGCGACAAAGGCAGATTGCATCTGCAGACCAGATGACGACGGCAGCATTCTCTACAACCCCCGCTGTCGGTTCCACAAAGGGCCAGACAAGGGCTACGGCTACGACTCGTGGGGTCAGCCCAACGGCAAGTACAGTGAGAAGGCAGGCACTGTTCTCGCCGTCATTGTCGTGGGCATCTGCCTGGCTGGCATTGTCACCGGCATTGTTCTGGCGTTCGTCAAATGGTGAAGGTGAAGGAGCAGCACGCTCCGTTGCTTCGGACAAGCGAACGCGGCGACTTCAAGCGATGCCCTTGGCTCTGGGACCAGGTGTGGAATCAGCACTGGCGGAGCAAGCGCGAGCCGACCTGGGCGTGGTTCGGCACCGCTATTCACAAGGGGCTCGAGGCAAGGTATCCTCGCGGAGACAAGCGGGGTTCCGTCGAGGCCATGCTGGCAGCGTTTGAGGAGTCCATTGACAAGGAAGTCCGGCGGGTCTACACCGAAGGTGGAGAGCTGGACGAAGTAGAAGTTGTCGACGGCAAGGAACTCGGCATCGCTATGCTGCGCGGCTATGTCAAGGAGTTCGGCGAAGACCAGCACTGGACCGTACTTGACACCGAAGGTACCTTCCAGATTGACGTACCGCATCCGCACAAGCAGAAGACGATGGTGGTCTACTGCGGCACTTGGGACGTTGTCGTTTACGACAAGGTAGAGAAGGTCTACAAGGTTGTAGACCACAAGACCCGCAAGGCGTTCCCGGGCAACTGGGAGTTCTACTCCATCAACGACCAAGCCGGTTCGTACCTCTGGGTTGCGCCGGAAGTACTCGTTGCCAAAGGCATCTTCAAGGGTGACGAGGTGATTGAGGGGCTGGTTTTCAACACCCTGCGCAAGCACCTGCCGGACACGCGGCCTGTAGACTCCGACGGGCTAGCTCGGAACAAGCCCATCAAGCAGCACTACCACGACGCGCTAGATGCTGCGAAAGTGCCCTACAGCAGTAGGGACGCCATAGCCGTTCTCAGCGCTCTGGCCAACCAGCACGGGCTGACTGTGCTGGGTGACGTCAGCAAGGTGCAACCGGCTGCGCTGTACCACCGTGAAGAGGTGTACCGCAGCCCCGAGGAGCGGGTCACCCAAGCACAACGGGTGCAGCAGGAAGCTGTCTGGATGTCCCTTATTCGTAAGGGGAAACTCCAGGCCATTAAGCACACTGGAGAGGATTGCGTGCGTTGTCCGCTGTTCGACATGTGCCAGTTGCACGAACAAGACCCCGAGGCTGCCTGGGAGTTGCGGGCAAGCACGATGGTCAAACGAGACCCCTATCGGGACCACCGAGAGGCAATGGAAGAGAATGGGTTCGAGGTGAAGCTGAATGGCTAGGCCGAAGGCAATTACCAAGCTGAGCGAGACGCCCCACGAGGGCAAGAAGAACTGGCTCATCTACTGCGGTAGCGGCATCGGAAAGACCGTGCTCGCGGGTACCGCACCAAAGGCGTTGTTCCTGACAGTGGAGGCGGCAGGAACAGAAAGCGCCAAGGCGTTCGGCTCGGAAGCCGACGAGTGGATTTGTGACTCGTGGGAAGAGGTCGGCAAGGCGTACGCCTGGATCAAGAAGGAAGGCCACAAACTGTACGACTGGGTGCTTCTCGACTCCGTAACGGAGATGGAGGAGCTGTGCTGGACAGACCAGTTGGAGGGCATCGGCAAGGAATTCGAAGCCCGCATTCAGGACTATGGCATCGTTGACCGCAAGGTCAAGAAGATGGTGGACAACTTCAACCGACTGCCCATCAACGTGCTGTACACGGCGCAGGAAATGGCCTTCACTACCGAGGACGGTGACGGCGACGAGATTCAGAAGGTCCTCCCCAAGATTGGCCGCACCAAAGGCGGAGCTCCCCTTTCCAACCTCATTTGCGGGAAGGTGACCCTCGTCGGTTACCTCGGCATTACGGAGGAGAAAGAGGAGGGCGAGTTCCGTAGGCTGGTGGTGGCCGGTGGTGATGGCTGGGTAGCCAAGGACAGGCACGATGCCTTCGGCAAGTACATCGACAAGCCGGACATCGGCGAGATGGCTGAGATCGTGAACAAGCGGCAGGCCAGTCCCACCACGAGCAATGCCAAGGCACCGACCGCGAAGAAGAAGAAGAAGGAGAAGGTGACAGTCTGATGGGCAAGGTCAAGCGGAATTACAAGGACGTCGACCGCGATGCCGAGCGGAAGGAGTACAACGGCGACCAGCCCAAGCCGGGTGTGTACGACTTCTACCTGAAGAAGGTCGACGACCACGAAGGCGGAGACAGCACCGGCAACAAGCTGGTGTGGATTTTCGAGTGCACTGAGGACCCCTACACGGGTTGGGCTGGTTGGGTCTACACGAACGACGAGTCGGCCGCGTGGAAGGAAGTACAGATCCTCGAAGCCCTTGGCCTGTTGGCCGAAGGTGAGACCGAGTACGACGGCAGTCACGAGGCCATGGTGAAGGACGGCGGACCCGTTCGCTGCCGCGTCGCCAACGAGAAGTACGACGGCGATAACCGCGCCAAGATCCGGACCATCATGGCTCCGAGGGACGGCCAGGAGAAGCCGAAGGCCGGTGGCTCGAAGGCCAAGAAGGGCAAGAAGAGCGGCTCGAAGAAGGAGAAGTCCCCGTTCTGAGGGCTAACCTCGAGGCCCGTTTTGTAGCCTCGAGCAACTAGCTCGAACTGGAGGGGTCACCGGCGTACTGCTGGTGGCCCCTTCTGCCGTTGGGGTACCCGGTGCCCACAACCCCACCGCATCCGTACTCTTTGCCGCTTAGAAAGGCCGTACACCCCATGCCTCGGTACCCAGCCCACAAACGTTCTCAGTTGGCTGTAAGTCGGCTTGGCATATCTGCGGGCGGCCCAGAGGCGAGGGCGGGAATTGCCGGTTTATGTGACCATCTGTCAATCGTCTCCCTCCCGGCCCAAAAGAGCTATACCCATTGCGGATTTACAGGGTGGCCCTTACGCGTACGCAAGGGGCATGCATGCATTTCCCAGCAGCCCAGCGACCGGCGTCGTCGCGGACGGAGAAATGACAGGTGGTCATCTGGCATGTCAAAACTCGATAAACATATCGAGGAAGACCCTTATTTCAAAACGAAAGCTCTGACAATGCAGACCGGTGGTCAACGTGTAAGCTGCCGGTACACCGCAGTACCCGCACTACGTACTACTACTTAATTCTTGAGAGAGAGATAGAGAGTAGTAGTAAGTAGGTTAGTTAGGAGCTATGGCATGACTAATACCCTCGAGGAACTGAGGGCTCTGGAAGTAGAGAGACTGGAGCGTCGAGCCATTCGGCGTGCCCGGGAAAGGGCCAATCGCATTGGCACCAACCTGAAGCCTCACATCAAGGAGGAGTTGTTCCGTATCGCCGACGAGGCCAAGCTGCCTCCACGCACGATGGTGCGCATCCTCATCATCGAAGCCATGGAGGCGCGCGGCAGCAACATGCTTTCGTTGCTCAAGGCATGGAAGGAGAACAACCCCAACGAGGCCGAAGTCGAAGATGACTGATGCCCAAGCCAAGCACGGGGGATCCTGACAGGAGAGCCATCAACTCTCACCTTTGGAAGCAGCACGAAGAACGAACAGGCAAAGGGGACAAGTTCGACCGCTTGGCATACCACGAAGAATTACATGCCTCAGGCAACGACGGCTACGCTGGTGTTCCGCTTCACAGGCACGAGCCGGGCAATGAGGAGCGCATGGGTGAGGTAGTTCTACATGAGGGCGAGGGCACATGACGGCAGCAGCGGAGAGCTCGGGGTGGCGCAAAACCTTCGAGATGTTCCTGACTGGAGAGATGGGGGACAACCAGGAGCAGCGAGGGTACTGCCCAGTCCATGAGGATCCGCAGCTGAGCAAGACTCCATCAGCTTCGTACAACTTTGCCAAGGGCACCTTTTATTGCTTCGGAGGCTGCGGAGGTATGTCGTTCAGTAGGTTGCTGAACGCATGTCGTGAGGAGTGGCCAGAAGAGTTTCCGCGCAAGGACTCCGCCCCGGCCCCGGCCACCCGCAGTGTCCGTTCCATCTCCGACGCACCTTCGAAGCGTGGTGAAGGAGGGGTACCGCTGCCGAGCGACGAAGACGTGCGTGCATGGGTGGAGACCCTCCAGAAGATGCCCACAATGCTGGGTGTCATGAACAACAAACGAGGGTTGTCAACGGCAACCATCGAGAAGTTTGAAATTGGCTGGCACAAGGACCGCTTCACCATCCCGGTGCGGGACGCTGACGGTGTGCTTCAGAACGTGCGCCGGTACAAGCACAACGCCACCAAGGCTGCCGACAAGATGTTGAACTTGCAGGGTCATGGCGAGGCCCGCTTGTTCCTACCGTGGATGCTGAGCGAACCTGAAGTCGTCATTACCGAAGGTGAGCTCGACGCCATTATTGGTCAACACCACGGCCTCCCCACGATGAGTCACACTGCTGGTGCCAGCGTGTGGAAGCCTGCCTGGAATCCCTTGTTTCAAGACAAGGTCGTGTTCCTTTGCTACGACGTTGACGATGCCGGTACCAACGGTGCGTTGAAGGTGGCGGCAGGCGTCAGTCGTTATGCTAAGGCTGTCTACATCATCAAGCTTCCCCTTACGGTTAAGGGGTCTGACCTGACCAACTACTTCGTTGACCAGGGCTATATCGCAGAGGACTTCTACGCCTTGATGGACGAGGCGAGGATGTCTCCATATGGCAGCAAGGCAAAGAAAGACAAGCTGGATATCCAGCCCAAGAGGGTGACGTTGGAACATAGCTTGTCGGCAGAGCACAAGGGTGACCCGCTCGAGATTGTTACCACCGTGGCAGGGAAGATGCAGCCCCCTTACCTGCTGCCCCAGAAGGTGCGATACCTCTGCGACCAAAGCTTGAGCCAGGCGCAGTGTAGCAAGTGCCCGATGTCTAGCCTCGGGGGAGACATGGCGGAGCGCATTGCCAAAGACGATCCGTTCCTTTTGGAACTAATCGACAGCAGCAAGAGCGCTTCGGATGCCAGCTTGAAAGAACGCGTCAACATTACCAGTCGTTGCAAAGTGGTAGAGATAGAGATTGAAAAGGAATGGAACGTTGAAGAGCTCATTGTCCTTCCGTCAGTGGACAATCGTGATGAGCAAACGCAGACGCCAATTACGCGCCGGGTCTACAACGTTGGTGAGTTCGCTACTCCGGTCAACACCACCAGCAGGCTCGTTGGGTTCAATACCAGCGACCCGAGAAACAAACGAGCCGTCTTCCAGAGCTGGGAATGCGAGCAAACAAAAACCAACATCGACGTCTTTGAACTGACACCGGAACTGCGTAAGGCTCTCAAGGTTTTCCAGCCTGCCAAGGGTCAGCCGGTACTGAAGAAGATGGGTGACATTGCTCGCGACTTAGAGGCCAACATCACCAAGATTTACGGGCGTGTGCCACTGCACGTCGCGTACGACACGGTGTGGCATAGCGTCATGGATTTCAAGTTCAAAGGCGTTGTGTTGGGCAAGGGATGGCTTGAGCTGCTGGTGCTGGGCGACACCCGTACCGGCAAGAGCGAGGCGGCCCTACGGCTCTCAGACCATTACAACGCAGGGGTGTTGAAGAGCTGCGAGGGGGCAACGTTCGCTGGTCTAGTGGGCGGTGCAGAGTCCGTTGGTGGCAAGTCCTGGATGGTGAAGTGGGGCACCATTCCCCTCAACGACCGCAGGTTGGTCGTGCTTGATGAGGTGTCGGGTATTGCTGACAAGAACATCATGGAGCAGATGAGCTCAGTTCGCTCTAGTGGTCGTGCGCAAATCACCAAAATTGTCAGCCAGGAAACCAGCGCACGAACACGTCTCATATGGATTGGCAACCCAGTGGACGGCACCACCCTCCGACACATGAACGGGGCTATCGAGGGCATCCAGAAGCTGGTGAAGAACCCAGAGGACATTGCCCGCTTTGATATGGCAATGGCAGTGGCTAGCGATGAGGTTGACAGCGGCATCATCAACGCTACCAATCCACCTCACGTGGAGCACGTGTACACGAGCGAGCTGTGTAGTGCCCTTGTTTCGTGGGCTTGGAGTCGCAAGGTAGACCAGGTCACATGGAAGGACGGCACCGAGGACTACATCCTGCGGGCGGCCGAGGAACTGGGGGAGCGGTACGTTGCTGAGCCGCCCCTCATTCAGGTTGAAAATGCACGTGTGAAGTTGGCACGCATTGCTGTGGCCATTGCCGCTCGTGTGTTCAGCTGCGACAAGACCGGCAACCTAGTTGTCGTGGGCAACGAGCACGTTGACGCAGCCGTGCAGTTGCTGGACTCGTTGTACGGAACTGAGAGCTTTGGTTACCAGCAGCACAGCGTTCGCACCATCAGGAACAGAGAGCGTGCCGAGGACAGCAAGCGGCAAGCGCGCATGTACTTGATGGGCGAGGAGAACGTGCTGTACACCCTGCTGCAATCTCGTGGAGACATGTTCAAGCCAAGGGACTTCGAGGAATCTGGCAGCATGCACAAGGAGCAGGCGCAAGAGGCTGTTCGTCAACTGGGCCAGTGGAAAATGATCCGAAGAAGGAACAAGGGTTACTTGAGCATGGAGCCCGCCCTCATTGACATCCTGAGTGAACTGGAAGACAAATTCGAAGAATAGCGGCACCGGCAACCACTAGGCTTAACACACAAGGAGGGCACAATGAAAAAGCTCGTAAAGGTACTGCGAGATTTAGTTGAGGAACTGGGCAACATTCACGGTATCTTAAACGACATCCGAATTAGCGTTTCCTCGATGGCTGAAGACATTCAGGAGATGAAAAATTCCACCAACGCCATGGTTGATGTTTACCTGAAGGAGAACTTGTGAGAGTCCTTGTTCTGGGTTGCGGTCCGGCGGGTCTGATGGCCTGTCACGCAGCCGCACTGACCGGGCACGATGTCGTTGTCGTTAGCAAACGTCGCAAGTCTGAGATGTACGGGGCGCAGTACTTGCACGCTGCTATCCCCGAGGTCGACTGCGGCAAGCCACGGCTCATTGAGTACAAGCTTGACGGTACCGTTGACGGCTACCGTGCCAAGGTGTACGGGCCGGAAAGCCGTCGTGCCGTCAGCCCCGAGAGCTTGGAGGCCAACCACCAAGGCTGGAACATCCGCCGGGCTTACGACGACCTCTGGGACATGTACGGACAGTACGTTGTCGACATGGAGTTCAAGGCACCGGCGGACCTTCACCAGTTCCTGCACAACGGTGGCTACGGGCAAGAGTTGGTCATCTCCAGCCTCCCAGCTCCGTTGCTCTGCGCAACGGATCACTCGTTCATGGGCGAGGATATCTGGGCCATTGGCGACGCGCCGGAACGGGGTGTGTTCAACCCCATTGCCGTGCCCGCTGAAACCGTTGTGTGCAACGGAGACCCCAACGTCAGTTGGTACCGCACGGCCAACGTGTTCGGCCGTTCTACGACCGAATGGCCTGGGAGGCGCAAGCCCCCAATAGAAGGGGTGGCCCGTGTGACCAAGCCGCTGAGCACCGATTGCGATTGTTGGCCCCTCATCCGTCGAGTCGGGCGGTACGGCCAATGGCAGAAGGGTGTGTTGAGCCACACGGCTTACCAGGAGACGGCTGAGTATCTCGGCGGTCAAGGCATTCAGGAGGCGTTGTTCTGATGGGGGCTTCGGCTGGCTACATTGGCGAGATCATCCGCCGTCGTCTCATTCAACAGACCAAGGACTGCGAGAGCCCTGTCGGCATCGCTCTTAGCGGTGGGGTTGATTCTTGCAGCATCCTCGCGGCGATGTGCTTCAACGGGGTCCGACCGGTTGTGTTCTCGTACACCCCAGACAGCCACGAATCAACGGACTTCAAAATGGCCCGAGAGTGTGCCGGAGACCTTGGCCTGGAGTTCGTGCCGGTCTATTTTCCCATGAGCACCGCACAGCTTGAAGCCGGTGCCCGGGAGGTCGTCTCTTACGGCTACAAGACCAAGTTGGAAGTCGAATGCCTTGTGCCGATGATGCACGTGCTAAGGGTGGCAGCTCGGGTCGGCGTGCACTGCCTCTACACTGGGGATCAAGCCGACGGGTTCTTCATCAACAATAACTGGATGGCACGCAACTTCGACCGTGCACAAGGCATTCCCGGCCCTTTGCGTAGAGCCGTCAGCAAGGATGATGACCCGTGGCGTATTGACAAACTACGGGACATCTACTGGAATGAGGACCGTAGCTGCTCCGGTGCCCTTCAGTTCTTGGGCGGCACGGTCGGCGTGTCCGTTCAGGTGCCGTACCGAGACGAGGCCATTCGAGAAGCGTTCAAGGGCAGCCTCTGGACGGACATCAATGAGCCCCGCATCAAGGAGCCCATCCGCCTTGCGTTCAAGGACATTTTGAACGTGCGCATCCCGACGCGCCCGCTGCCTGTCAACCTACACAAGGGCGACAGCTTGTTCGCCGAAACGATGGGTCGCAAACTCATGGGTGCCGAGCATCTTCGGGGGCCATGGGCAACTACTACTGGCCTCTATTCCGCTATGGCCCGAGGCAGCATCTGATGGGCTGGCTGCAAGAGGACAGCCCGATTGTTGCCCTTGACTACGACGGCACCCTCGGTGTCTATCACTACCACTTCACGAACTTCGCCAGTGAGTGGGTTGGTCGTGCATTGCCCGGTGGGTACGACGGCGGCAAGCCGTTCTATCAACACCTCGGCCTCAGCAAAGAGACGTACCGCAAGTGCAAGCTCGCCTACCGGCGCGGCGGCCTCAAGCGCAGCATGCCTGCGTACGGCGGAGCTGCGGAACTGACTCGGATAGTTCGGTTGCGCAAGGCAAGGGTCATCATCTGCACGACGCGTCCGTTCCTCAGCCTCGAGGACATCGAGGGAGACACGGTGCACAATGCCAGGCGGCATGGCATCCAGTTCGACTACATGATTAGCGGCGAGAAGAAGTACCACGAGCTGAAGAAGCTGGTGGACCCAGAGCGCATCGTGATGGTGCTGGAAGACCAGGACGACATGCTTGCCCAGGCCACCCGCCTCTCCCTCCCCGCAGTGCGCATCCTGCGAGCACACAACGACGCTTCCATTCTAGAAGTGGAACACGAAGTAGACAGCCTCCAGGCCGCTACTGAGCTAGCCTTGCAACGTATGGCCATTCGGCGCAGTGAACGATATCTAGCTAGTGAACGCGAGAGGAAACGCGCATGATCGGATACGAGGAGAAGCCAGTCGGCAAGCAGGGCCGCGAGGTTGAGGTGTTGTTCGACCCCAACATCACCCGGCCGGTGCTCGTGCTGTACATGCCTGCTGCAACAGAGGGCACGGTTCAGACCGATGGTATGTGGTCCATCGTTGCCTTCTACAACCAGTGCGTCAATCTCGTGTACACCAAGAACATCACGTACCGAGACGCCTGGCGTAGGCAGGGGTACATGGGAAACACGGCTCGCATTATGAGCAAGGTGGAGCGGCTCAAGGCCATGTTGTGGCAGGACCACCAGCTCGAAGACGCCAACGAGCCGGTATCAGACACGTTGCTTGACCTCGCCAACGTGACCGCGTTCGCTGCCATCAACCAAAGCGAGGGCAACAAGTGGGGAGTGCGGCACCCATGATTGAAATCAAGGGTCTTCGAGAGGTGTGTGCACACGACATGTGTGCCTCCAAGGCGTGTGGCGAAATGATTGGCTGCATTGCAGCGATGGCCTGGAAGGATGAGAAGACCGGTCAGGTCTACGTCATGCACGTCATGTGTGCTCCGCCCAAGCTGCGCAAGGCTTACCACGAGGCTGGGCGCAATGGCTGACTTCGGCTGGGAAGACATGCCTGACAGCCTGGCGGAATTGCTGTACGAGTTCCACGAGGGGTCGCATGCCTTGACGAGGTTGGTTGCGTACCTGCCGAAGTTCAACGACTGGGTTGAGGAGAACGTTGCCAAGTGCAACTCTGAAGCCTTCTATGCACACGACGCCTCAGCCGGTAAGTGTGGCGAGCTGCCGGTGCCGGGTTCAGAGTTTTGTCCGGTGCACATGCCTGCCGAGGAGTTGGGCGACAATGGCTGACGTTCGGGTCAACGTGTACGAAGATGGCATTGTGGCCGTTGAGTTTGACCACGCATGCATCGTTCGGGACAAGCGTCGTATGTTGAACGACGAGGAGTTCTGGGATGACGTGTTCGGGATGCCTGACCCCTTCGCCGTAGAGGAACCGGACATGGACTGCATTGGCATCGACAGCCCTACGCCGTGCCCGGAATGCGGAGCTACCGGTGCTTGTGGCAACGACAGTGAAGGCCGCCCCATGATTCATGTAGTACAGGAGGATGATGAAGGCTAAGACAGTCAGCCAGTTCCACTCGCTGCACCATCACTCGACGTACTCGTACATGGACGGGTACGGCACCCCCGAGCAGCACGCGAAGGCAGCGGCTGACTTGGGGATGCCTTCGATGGCCTGGACAGAGCACGGTAACGTCAGCAGCCATGTAAAGGGCGAGCGAGCAGCCCTTGCCCTAGGCATCAAACCCATCTTTGGGTGCGAGCTGTACACCGGCCCGGTGGGTGAAGATGCCAGCCGGTACAAGTGGCATCTCACGGTGCTAGCCATGAACGAAACGGGGCTCCGCAACCTTTACGCTATGGTTTCGAAGGGATGGAAGGACGGCTTCTACTATGAGCCTACGGTTAGTGGTGAAATGCTTGCGGACTACTCGGAGGGGCTTATTGTCCTTTCAGGTTGCTCCGGCTCGAAAATGGCATGTGACCTTGTCGGTGGCAAAGGAGTTGAACCCCACGAGGTTGACTATGGGGCTGCTCTGGAGACTGCCCTCAGGTTCCGGGAGCTTTTTGGAGATCGTTTCTATCTCGAAGCGCAAGCCTTTCCCGAGCTTGAACGTACGCGGAATATCAACAAGGCTTGGGCGCAAATGTCGAAAGAGACAGGCATCCCGCTTGTCGTAACTGGCGACGTGCATTACCCGAAGCCGGGCGACAACGAGATGCAGGTCATGCTGCACGCCATTGACCGTGGCGGTCGCAACAACACAGTCGAGAAGCAGGCGCAGGGTTGGGGCTACGATATCCAGCTCACATCCTTTAGCGACAAGGTGATTTGGCAGAAGTTGAAGGCCACCGGCCTCACCGGCAAGCAGGCTGAGTCGGCAGTGCGTATGACTGGAGAGATTGCCGGTCGCATCAATGTCACTTTGCCAAAGCTGCAGGAGCTGGAGTTCCCGCTGCCAGAGCACACTCCGAAGCAGGAGTTCTTCCGCACGATGGTGCGCGAGGGATGGAAGTACCGGGGCTTTGACAACCTGCCCAAGAAGCTGCGCAAGGAGTATTCGAAGCGGCTTAAGTACGAACTGAACCTCATCGAGCTCAAGAACTTTGAGGACTATTTCATGGTGGTAGCGGACCTCGTTGTTCGCGCCAAGAACAAGGGCATTGCGGTCGGCCCTGCCCGGGGCTCCGCCGCAGCCTCGTTGGTGTGCTACTGCATGCGCATTACCGAGGTCAATCCGATGCTGTTCCCCAACCTGCTGTTCGAACGGTTCATTGATATCAACCGGCACGACTTACCGGATATTGACTTGGACTTTGACGACGAGCGCCGCTGGGAAGTGCGCGCCGACCTCGTGGACATGTACGGCGAAGACCGCGTGGGCAACATCGGAACGTTCACCAACTACAAAGGTAAGAATAGCCTTGACGATGTAGCGCGAGTCAACAACGTTCCCAAGTACGCGGTAGATGCCATCAAAGAGAAGTTGATTGAGCGCAGCTCCGGAGACCTGCGTGGCAGCAGTACCATCGAGGACACCATCGCCATGTTCCCCGACGTTGAGAAGGTGTTTCAGGAGTTCCCCGTGTTGTACGAAGCGCAACGCCTAGAGGGCAACCTCAAGGGCTTTAGCGTGCACGCAGCGGGGCTCGTGGTGGCCAACCAGACCCTTACCGACTCGGTGGCGGTGTATGCCCGGATCGACAGTAAGACAGGGAAAGAAGGCAACGTCCTCAGCATCGACAAGCACGATGCGGAGTACATCAACGCGTTGAAAATTGACGTGTTGGGCTTGACCACGATGGGTGTTATCAGCAACTGTCTCAAGATGATTGGCATGTCGCTGCAGGAGCTGTACGACATCCCGCTGGACCAAGAGAACGTGTTCGATGGGTTCAAACGCAACGAAGTCGTCGGCCTGTTTCAGTTTGACGGCAGGGCAATGCGCTCGGTCAATCGTGAGGTGAAGCCGGACAACTTCGCAGAGGTGTGCGACATCAACGCACTTGCCCGCCCTGGCCCTTTGCACTCCGGTGCCGCTGCCGAGTACATCATGGTGAAGCACGGTAAGAAGAAGGCCGTCATCTTGCACCCGGTCGTCGGGGAGATTACCGCCCACACGAACAGCCAGATCGTTTACCAGGAACAGATTCTCCAGGTCGTTCGGAGGCTTGGAAACTTCAGCTGGGAAGAGGCTGCCCAGATTCGTAAGCTCATCTCTAAGAAGCAAGGTGAGCAGGCGTTCAACCGCATGATGGGTAAGTTCGTGAAGGGGGCCATGGACAACGACATGTCCGAGGTCAATGCCATCAAGGTTTGGAAGCAGCTCGTGACCGCCGGTGCTTATGCGTTCAACGCCGCGCACTGTGTCTCGTACGGGATGCTTGCCTACTGGACCATGTGGCTCAAGCAGAACTTCCCGCTGGAGTTCTACTGTGCGGCTCTGCAGAAGTACGACCCGAAGACCAAGGGCTTCGACTTGCTGAAAGAGGCGCTGGACAAGGGCATTGACATCTTGCCGCCGGACCCATACAAGAGCGAGCGGTCGTGGACGTACGACAAGGAAGCCAACAGCTTGCGTGCTGGCTTTGAGCAGATCAGCGGCATCGGTGAGAAGACAGCGAACGCCATGCTGGCTTACCGCGAAGACCGGCTGCAAGAAGAGTCGGTAAGCGGAGTCGAGCCGGACGTTAGCTGGGACGACTACCTTGCCGTCAAGGGCATCGGACCTGCCACGATGGATAAGGTCCGCGCCTTCTGCCTGGACCCCGATCCCTTCGGCGTGTACCGGCTGGGGCAGGCTCTCAAGAAGGTGCGCCGGTACATTTGGGAGTACGGCGACATGGACGGCATTCCCTTGCCTACAAGCAAGAGCGAGGACATCCCGTACGAACCCATCAAGGGCGAGCACGTATGGGTTGGCGTAGTGCGGGACCGCAACCTCAAGGACCTGTACGAGCTGCACCGCAGCCGCACGGGAGATGAACTGGACCCGGCTACGGTCAAGGAGCCAGAGCACATCAACTGGTGCGTCATCGTGGGAGAAGACGAGACCGGACCACTGACTATGACCGTGCACCGCATGCGCGGTCTCTACGAGAGGTACAAGGAAAAGATTTGGAGCATTGACCCTAAGCGCGATGTCATCGTTGTCCGAGGCTACAAAGCGCAGCAGTACCGGAGGGCAATCTACGTGCAGGAATTGCATGTGCTGAACCCAGACACGCTCCCAGATTTCCAGGACTGAAAGGCACCAACATGCAGGGCATCGAAGAGTATTATGAGAAGTGGAACAAGGACATCGAGTTTGCAAACGAGGTCCTATTCGACCAGTTCGGCGGTGGAGAGAACGCCTTCGTCATTGACGAGGTAGCTCTGTTCTTCCGGGACCGAACGCAGGCCATGCAGTGGATTCTTGACCAGGTTGGCAAGGACGGAGTCACACTGTTCAACTACGCCCAAGACGAGGTACACACGCACCCGTTCAACACGGACTACGACGTGCACTACTACTTCCTCTCGACGCCGTTCAAGTACCGAGTAGAAGCGATGGCCTTGGGCAACGGTCTGAGCCCGCTGCACGAGAGCTTGCGTCCGTACGCCAGCAACGAAGCTCACGACCCCGTTGGTCCGAGGCCTACGGTGCACTACAGCTTCAAATGTCAGGACGCTCCTACGTATCACCGGGTGACCGATTGGCTCGGGAAGATGGAGTTCGGACACGTGCAGACCTGCCGCTCCACGTACGGGCTGTTCTCCTACTGGAGCATGAGCGAGAACGTAGACCCCAATGGCACCATGGACGTCTACCTCAAGCCGCGCGTTAACACCCGAGACGAGCGTGTCCCCGTTGACCTCGGCCCACGCCCCGACGGTGGCTATCTCAGCGCGAAGGCGGGCAAGTGAGCGTCTTAGTGGTTGGCTCCTCCCCCGACTCCCTCGGCGCCGCAGTCCGAGACGCCTTGCAAGCAAGGGCTCTTCGAGTCGTGACGGCTGGCATCACCGGAGAGGAGCGCTACCTGGATGTCACGGACCCGGACAATTGCAAGGACGTCATACTGCGTACTCGACCTAAGCAAATCGTAGTGACGGCTGGCATCAACCATGGCTTCACTCTGCGGGCGGAGGGTTTGCGGGGGGCGATGCACGAACACATGGCCGTCAACTATATCGGAGTCATCACGGTGCTGACGGCATGGCTTGAAGCACGGGCTGAATACTCCGAGACTTCGAACGGTCAGTTCGTTGCCATCAGCTCCAACTCGGCGCACATCGCACGACGCGGTTCGATGGCGTACTGCGCAAGCAAGGCGGCGCTCAGTATGGCGCTACGCTGTGCGGCCCGAGAAACGGCCGAAGAGGGGTTGCTGGTGTACGGCTATGAACCGGGTCTCTTGGCCGGTACGCCCATGACGCAGCAAGCCGCGCAGGACTTTCCTGGTCCGCTGCACCGCATGCCGGGGGTGGGCCAACTCGGCTTGTCTACAAGGGATTTCGCCCGCACCATCGCCACGAACTTGCAGCACCCGAACCAAGCTCTGCACGGTGCAATGCTCCGTCTCGACGCTGGCGAGCAGTAACAAGAACTGGATGAGTTGAAATGCGGGCGGGTCTGCTATTGACCTGCTAGCTTGGCAACGACAAGGAGGGCAATTGACAATGAAGAGTTACACGCTGATGCAGGAGAAACATCTCTTGGAAGACCTTGAGGACCGCAAGGTCATTCGGGGTAACAACACCGACGAAGAGCCAAGGCAGGGTCGCATCGTTGCCGTGAACAACAGCGGCCACATCGGCCGCGTCTGGGTGTTGTGGTCCGGCGAGCTCGACCCGGCCTCACACCGACCCAACGAGCTGATGCTGCTTGACAAGAACGACGCGTTCCGCAAGAAGCTCTCGTGGCACGGCAAGCGCTTTGGTGAGCTGGATGCCTTTGTGCAGCAGGCGAAGCGCGAAGGTGTGCTGCCCGACGCCAAGCTGAATGACAACGAGCCGGGTACGCACGTGCACGTCAACGTGCCGTTGCCGCTGGTGCCTACTGAGCCGGGCAAGCACGACCACGACTTCACCGAGAAGTGCATGCCGCTGTGTCCGGCGTTTCGCTTAGACCCCGGGGATAGCTGATGGGCAAGGTGTACATCGCGGGGCCCATGTTCGGGTACCCCGACAAGAACAAGGCGTCGTTTCAGTTCTGCCAGGACATGCTGGAGAACCTTCACGACGTGCCGCCGTCTCTCATCGCCAACCCGGTAAGCATTCCGGCGTACGAACACGGCGAGGAAGCTTGCCCCGGTGGGCAGCGCAAGGTCAGCGAGTTCGACGAGCACGGTGCGGGTTGCTACTACCGAACCGACATGTTCGAGCTCCTGCAGTGTGAGCACGCCATCTTCCTGCCTGGTTGGGAGAACAGCGTCGGGTCACGACTGGAGATGCAGGTCGTTACGGCTTGCGGAATCCAATTGCTGTTCATGGACATGAAGACGGGCGAGGTGTACAACACGCTAGCCGAGACGTTGCGTCTCGACTGGTGGCGTCCGTCCGACGAGCAGCCGCAGTAGTTCCACATCATTGCCAACGGCCCATAGGGTCGATTGGTGCGCTAGGTTTGCTTCACTGCCCCGGCTGGTGGCCTGTACGCCAGGCATCTTCGGACCGGTCGGGGCTCACAAATACCAACGAAACAAGGAGAACCATGTTCAAGACCATCGGCCGCCTCGCGGCCGTCGTAGCGGTGGCGGCCCTCGCCTTCACCGGTGCGGCCACTGCCAACGCTGTTGACTACGACGTCGCCAAGGCCGCTGCCACCGTGCAGCCGGGGGCCGAGACCGTTGGACCCCGCGAGATCAAGGACCACACCGTCGGCAACGGCGAACTCATCGACAACGGCGTCGGCTGGAACAAGCTGGGTTCACAGATCCGCATCGACATCGCCAACAGCGACGTTCGGAAGCCGGGTGTCGTTCACGAGGCGGCGCTCGACGCGGCACTGAAGGCCAAGGTCAACGCACCCAACGTCGGCGGTCTGACCAGCGCGTACTACGCCGTTGCCTTCTACGACAAGGGCGACACGAACGCCGGAGCCATCGCGACGGTTGCCTGCAAGGTGGAAGCCGACATCGCCATCAGCGGTGGTGCGCAGACCGTGGGCCTCGACGCCGGAGCCAACTCCCGCAACACCCCGGTGAACAGCAGCTTCCCGGGTCGCATGGACTGGACTACCAACGCGCCCAAGGCCAACCGGCTCGACGGCTGGGTCGTGCAGTTCGGCGGTAACGCTGGCACCGTGAGCGACAAGGCTCCCGAGAAGGTCAAGGTCTGGGCGCTGTGCCTGCCGGGTGCGGAGCTGCCAGTCGTGCAGACCTACACCCAGTCCGAGGACGACTGACCAACTGACTGACCACCGCTGTACCCCCTCCTAGGTGGTCCCTTGCGGCTCGGCTCGTTGCCCTCACCAACGACCGAGCCGCTTGGAATACCCTTGATAGGAAAGTAGGAGCCATGAGCAATCTCATCGACCACGCAAAGCGCGAGCTGGAGCTGGTTGGGCAGTACGAAGAAGACCCCGCGTTCGCGGTCTCGGTACTGGCTGCCGTGTCCGCGTTCGCTGCGTACCCAGGGCATTCGGGCGGTAGCGCGTTCGCGGGCATCAGCATGATCAGCGACCTGTTGCAGTTCAAGAACCTCAGCCCGCTGACCAACGACCCGGCCGAGTGGGTGCACCACGGACCTGACACGTGGGGGCAGCCGGGCGGCATCTGGCAGAACGTGCGCAACGGCAGCGCGTTCAGCGAGGACGGCGGCCTGACGTACACGCTGGTTGACGAGGACAAGAGGGCTGAGCCGTACCGCACTCGCATCACCCACGACAACAGCGGGCAGCTGTTGTCTAAGGCAAGGATGCTGCCGGTCGAAAACCACGACGACTCCATGAACGCTGCGATGCCCTACGAGGGAGACACGCAGGACGCCATCGTCGGCATCCGCTGTGCGTGCGGAAAGATCATCCGAGAAGATGAGTTTGTCGCGCACTGCAACGCCAACAGCCCGGGTAAGCACTTCGAGAAGCGGGGCGAGTGATGGACCACGATTGGGCAGAGATCGGCAGGCAGTACGAGGTACTGCGCACCGGTACCGCAACCCGCATCGATGGCCCCGGGTACAAGATTTATCGGGTCGGAGAGATCATCCGCATCGACGTCTCGAAGAACGGAAACTGATGGCCGAAGGCAACGAGTTGCAGCGGTGGGCTGACAAAGCGATGTTCCAGAGCGAGGCGATGCCGTTCAACGTCAACGAGACGGGGCCGCGCGTGCACCTGATTGGCATGACGGCTGACCCGCTGGGCCACATCGCGGCAGCGGCCAAGATGTATAAGGGCGAGGTAGTGCGCAGCCTCTCGGACGTCACGTTCGCCGAGCGGGGTTCGTACCTGCGCGAAATCATGGCGACCAAGCTCAAGGCACCGTTTGAGTTCGTCAAGTTCCATTTCATGATTGAGGGGGTGACTCGTAGCTTCACGCATCAGATGGTGCGGCAGCGCACAGCGGCGTACGCGCAAGAGTCGCTTCGCTTTGCTGTGAAGGAGAACCTAGATGAGGAAGTGCTGTTGCCTCCCTCCCTCGCTGGCCTGCCCGCAGACCACCCTCAACGCGTCTTGTGGCGGCAGGGGCTCAACCGCCTCGACGACGTGTACAACGCTCTCATTGCCGACGGGGTGCCTGCTGAAGACGCACGCGGCCTGCTGCCGCACAACGTCACGACTCGGTTGCACTACACCACCGACCTGCGGGCATTGCAGGACCATGCTGGCAACCGGTTGTGCACCCAAGCTCAGTTCGAATGGCGCAGTGTCTTCGTGCGCATTGTCGATGCCATTCGCAACTACAAGCCACACGCGGCCATCATCAAGTCCACGACGACCAACCTTCCCAAGGATGTGTTGGACGCCATGGCCTTCCTTGACTCTAACGAGTCCTGGCAGTACGAGGCCATTGCAGACTTGTTCCGACCCGTCTGCTACCTCACCGGCAAGTGCGAGTTTCAGGCGGAGTTCGACCGGCCCTGTTCCATCCGTAGTCGGGTGCAGGCCAACCACGACATCGGGCGACCGAGCAAGGATTGGGACACCGAGCACGACACGGTTGACCCTCTGACCATTGTGGCTGGTGTCGGGCCGCAATCCGTTATTCGAGAAGAGTTTGCCGAGGGCAACATTCATCGCCCGGTTTTCATCGGCGCCATCCAGCCGCACGAGTGGCTGACAGACCCCGGTGCAGCCCGGTGAAGAGGTACCGGCTTCGCTGGCCGTTTCAGTGGATTGAGGTCACCGAGTATGAGTGGCGTCGTTCGCTGTACGGGCGGTTTGTTTGGTACTACGCCACCAAGACCGGCGGCCCCGTTCTCAAGGGCGAGGCGCACTGGTGGCAGGTCAACGGTTTCCTGTTCCAGGCAAAGGGAAAGAACGTTGGCATCGTGTTCCGTAGGCACATCAAATGACTGGGGCAGAGATGAGCAGCATTGACGACGGACGGGACCTGCGGGTGCCCGGTGGGGTAGGGGCGGCTATCCGAATGGGCCTCGCTGAGATTGTGCAGCGACTCCAGGTCAGCACACCCCTCACGGCGACCGAAGCGGTCGAGCACATCCGCTACGAGCTGAACGTTCTAAAGGGCAACTACGTCAAGCAGGGAGACCAGGATGGGAAAGGGTCGGAATGAACGGGATACAGCAGATGAAAGACGAGCTGCTAGCGCAGCGCGCACTCCTCGGGGGTCTGACGAACCAGGACCTCTGCCAGCGGTACGCGAGGGTGACGGAGCAGGAGTGGCGGGCGATGCCAGCGGGGAATCTGGTGGCCTGGCAGGACGAGCTGACCGACCGTGGCCTCGTGGCGCAACTGGAGCGCGACCTACAACTGCACACCCTGCCGCACTGGAGGGTGCTGCAGAAGAGGGGTGCCGAGGGCACGGACGAGGCACTGGTCGCACTCCGGGAGACCTGGAACCAGGCGAAGGCTCAGCTGTTGCCGATAGCAAAGGTTCTCGGTCTGAGCTCGGAGCCGGTGGACCGGGCGGACCGGTTGTTCTTCACTCGCCTGGCCAACGACTCGCGCCATCCGATGACGGCGGAGACAGTGGAAGCTCTGATGAGAATGAGCCACGAGGACCGGGTGGCTCGGGTGGAGCTTTGGGTGGAGGATCGGGAGGGGAGCGGGTGGCCAGTCAGTCCGTCAACGGAGGAGTGGCTCCAGAACCCGTTATCGGTGGAGACCGGCCGGGTCGCGGGTGGGTTGCCCAAAGCAACGGAGTCACCTACCCCATCCGAAGCTCCGACGGGAGGTTCGCCGAGATCAAGGGCGTCGACAATGTCTGGCGACCTGCAGACAGGACCTCCGATTGTTGCGGCTGCGGAGCCGGGCCGAGTGATCGCCCAGCCATCTTCCGGGGCGAGCTCTGGTGCAGCGACGCCTGTCGAAAATGGCTTGCAGACCGAGGTGTACTTGAGGCTGCCACTGAACGCAAAACGTGACGCGTTCGTGCACGACGGCTTCCTGTACGTACGGCGTTCGGTGCTGCAGGACTGGTGGAGTCACCTCAACTCCGGCAAATGTTGCACACAGCAACGGTCGGGTCTTTCGGGCCACTCGTCCTCGTGCTGGATCTACCAAGATGCCGTACGTTAAGGTCGTTGTTCCTGACCGTACGCTTCCGCATCAAATCATCATCAGCAACGTTCAGAAGACCGCTCGGCTTACTGTGTCGTGCAACTGCATGCCGGTTCGGGTGGGCGGTACTCAGAAGCCAATGATGACATTTGCTGAGGGCACCGATGCAGCGAAGCTGTTGCATGCATGGCGAATCACGAAGCAACATCGAACACACCAAGCGCCATTCGACTACGCGGCCATTAACGCTTCGCGGCGTGGGCCTACGTACCGGCTGGCCTAGCGGGGAACAGGCAGGGTCGGGCTTAGAACGCAGCTTGCGGGCTGGTTTGTGTACTGGGCCCGACCCAGCTTCTCAGGAGGGCAGGAAGCAATGGACGTACCCGAGGGCAGACTCGTGGTCTGCAGCTTTGATCCCGGTATTCGTAGCGGGTGGTGTTGGTATGACCTCGACCGAATTGAGATGTGCACGCAGGGAACGCGCATTGGTCTCAAAGGCGGCGAGACGAACTTCGGCCAGTTTGATTCGTCCAAGGGCGAGCGATACGCGGTCGACCAGATGGTGCAGCTCACTAGGCGGTGCTGGGAATGGGCGGACGTCGACGAGGAGACGGACACGTTCATAGTCACAATTGAAAACTTCACGTTGCGCGACATCGTGAATACGGGCCCGGAGCTCCTATCTCCGGTACGCATGACAGCCCGGTACCTGGATAGGCTGGAGACGTCAGGCATCGCCATCTGGACCCGGTGCAGCGCATCGGAAGCCAAGAACACCGTGACCGACCAGCGGCTCAAGTTGTGGAACCAATACAGCTCGTCGTCCGGAGAGCATGCGCGTGATGCGCAACGGCACGGCATCCTCATTGCTCGCAAGTATGCAAGCGACCTCGGCTTCCGCCAATGGGCGGGCGTCGGCCTATCGAAGAAGGAAGTCTCAGAATGATTAAGCGCATCGTGAACACCGACCCGACCTCCCCGGTCCCCGCAGACACCATCGGCATTCTCGAGTCCGTAATCGAGGAGCGTGACAGGGCAATGCAGAAGTGGGGTGTGCAGTCGCACCCGGATGGTACGGCCGACAGCAAGCTCAACGTCTTCAGCCGTGAAAAGCAGCGGGAGCGCGTTGACCGGCAGGCAGAGACGAGGAACAGCAACTGGTTCGACATCCTTCTCGAGGAAGTGAAGGAGGCTCGGGCCGAGTCAGACCTCGTTGCCCTGGACAAGGAGCTGTGCCAGGTGATGCAGGTGTGCCTGGTCTGGCGTGAGGACATCTGGCGTCGGATGGCTGCTATTGACCAGACCGACTCTACGGGTGAGGTAGCTGAAGAAAAGGCGATGCGGGAGCTGGCTGATCGCGTAAGCACCTCAATGTCACCGGCTCTCAGGTCGCTGAGCAAGGGCTTCAACCCCGGGCGTCAATACATGCTCGATAACATCCGGGCTCTCAGGGTGCATTCCAGGGGTCGTTCGAAAGAAGACCTGGATGCCCTTGTGCAGTTGGAGGCTTGGGTGAAGGGACTGCCCGCTTCGTGGTGGGATGCCAACTTCAAGGCTGAGCCTGCGGAGGCCCAGAGCGAGGGCGGCGATGAGTGGCAGGAAGCTCACGATGTAGAGGTCTCGGCAGCTCTTCAGACCCCGTTCCCGGGTGTCGCTGTGCCGTTGCACGGGGCAACTTTTGTTGAGTTTGAAGGTGAGCTGGGTGGTGACTCGAAGAAGGGGTAAGAGGTTGCCTCGGGCCCGCAAACGGTCAGACTCGCTGGCGTGGGCAGAGGTGCCGCCACCGCCAGACATGAGCGACTACGACCGCGACAGTTCAGATGAGGTTAGTTCGGTCCCCCTCCCCCTGGTTGAATCAGGGGTGGGCGGAGCCATTGAGGATTGGGATGACGATGCGTGGCTGTGAGGGATTGTGAGTAAGTCATGGATGGGCAGTATCGTTTCAATTGAGCTGGATTGGCACGAGGGATTGTTTGTTGAGACCTCGGCTGCTCCGCCCGCTATTCTTCACACTCCGGGGCACGGTTCAATGCGTGCCTTTGATACGCCGGTGGGGGTGTGGTTTGATGCCAAGTGCTGCCTCTGCGAGTGGGCCTACGAGATGCGGGCAGGTATGGCGGAGCCGCTGGTGCGGGACAAGGGCCAGAGCGTGTCGTACGGGTACCGCACGCCTGACATAGAAGGGATGTTGGGCTGGTGCGGGTACCACCGGAGCTCGTTTACACATAAGCGGGCGGTAGAGAATTTCAAGAGATTGAAAGGTCAGGAAAAGAAAGGTCAGGGGTAGGTCTCTCCCCCACGCTATATATAACACTTATCGCGTGAGAGATGAGAGAGAAATATCTATATATATAGGGTCTGGTTTAAGTACCTCTGGGAAGTCTAGGGTGGTTGAATTGTTCGGAGTATTTCGATATGGGGAAGGGGGCATATCAAGGGTAAGCTAGTGCATAGATTTATCGTCCATCGACATTAGCCAGGGAGGCTCTCGTGCTTGAGGACTCGGAGTTTGGTGGGCACGCTGGGCTTATTCAGCCGCCCCCGCACAGCACACTTAGCAGCGCACGGGAACAGCTCATGCTGGTGTATGGAACAGACCCGTGGGACGACGCCCAGGGCACAGACGCCGTGCTAGCGCTCGTTCTAGCGGGAAAGTATCCATCCGTCCCTACACAGGCTCCAGCTGAGATTCTTCCTCTTCAGCCAGAGGTGCTGATGGTTGCCCTTAGCAACGTCGGGACGACCGTGCAGTTCGTGGGCGTAGGCAGCATGGATTTGCGTCGGGCCCGCATCAAGATCTCTCCGGATGCCAGCATGATCCCGCACACGTTCGGACCGGAGAAGGAATACTCTTTGTCTCCAATGCACGTCGTCCAACTGGAGGTTGGGTCTATTGCCCCCGGCCACTACTGGGTTCAGGTCCTGATGAACAACATTCAGGTCACTGATGTGTGGGAGGTTGACGTTGTCTGAAGCAACTAAGGCCGCTCGTCGTCGTCGCAAGATCCGGGCAGGCCAGTGGATCCGCAACATGACGCAAGACGAGTACGTGGGCTACCTCGCCGCGTGTGACCTGCTGGGGCTGGGCGTACGCAACATAGACGGCACGGTGGCAGCTCCGGCACCGACCAATGTCACGAGCCTGTTCCCGGTGGGGCAGAACGTTGGTGGCATCGTGCCTGAGGGTGGTGACAGCAAGCCAGGTAATACGGACACACGCGTACGCGGGCGGCTGAAGCCTATTCGGCTGGGCAAGCGCTGGTCTGAAATCATGGACCGGATTGCCGACAAGGAATACACCTGGGATGAGTTTGTCGCCACGCTCTCTCCAGAAGAGCTTGCCCGAGGCATGCTTCGTGACAAGCACGGCAGCTTTACCGGCAGGCCACCGAGCATCGTCCCGCGTGCCTTTCATGATGCTTGCATTAGGGAACTACTCGGACGTGGGCGCATCCTTTACAAGGAGAACTACATCGCCGCTATTGAGGCGATGACGGCCATTGCTCAGAACCCCAACGCCAAGGAGAGCGACCGCATCAAAGCCGCTACCTTCGTCATTGAACGCCTTGAAGGTAAGGTGCCTGACAAGCTGGAGGTCAGTGCGGCCGACCCATGGCAGCAGATCATCAGCGGCATTGTGGCCCAGGTCGACGACGAACAGGTCGCACGTACGCAGGAGTACCTTAGCCGCCGAGGGGAAGACGCTAGCTTGTAGCAACGAACGTTCGCACCGCTAGACTGAAGGCTTCAACGAAGGAGGGCACACATGACACTGTTGGTCAAGGAGCTACAGGCCAAGCTGAAAGAGGCTGGCCTCAGAGCGCAGGCCATGTCGCTTACGTACGAGCGACGCATCGCTGCACAGAAGGACATCATCACCCGGCTTGTGCAGAGCCGAGAGTTGCCGGACCAGACCGCCTGGAACGACCTCGCCATGCACCAAGCCGAGACAGCTGACGAGCTGCTGTTGCACAAGGCAACGACTCAGAAGATCATCGACCTCGTTCGGGCTGAGGAAGGTGCATCGGTGCTATCGGTGGCGTTGCTGGAGGCAATCATTCAGGAGGGTGCTGAGCAGGAGAAGCTGCGTCGGGAGGCCTTCCGTAATGGCTGAAGCAACGCCGACAGAGTCTCGTCCTTCGTTCGCCTGCTTCTCCACTTGTCGTTGGTGCGGTGGGAAGGTGCAGCGAGACTCCATGGTGTCCTCTACGTGGTACCACCGCATCCAGAAGGGTGGACATGCGAAGACGATGTGTGAAGCGACCGACCTCAGCGCGCACTTCGTCAAGCTGGTTCAGTTGCGCATAGCAACTGCTGACGCGTACGACGAGGACACGCACATGGACGGCGCACCGAAACAGTTCAGATGGGGCGAGAGGCAACGAGCTTTAGAAGAGCTGGCCGATTGGTGCGTGGAAAACGTTGAGTTCGTGGTGCGCAATGGCTGACGGAGAAGAGGAGTACGGCATTGACCCAATTGCCGAAGGCAACGACTACGACTTCGAAGATGCTGTACAATCCTGGGTTGCCGCAGAGATGACGGAGTACGGCGTCGACGGTGGCAACTGGCCCAACGTAACGGAGGTAACGGAATGAGCGAGCCCGAGGTAGAAGTAGAGCCGGTAGACCCGCGTCACGAGGACATCCCGGCTCCGGTAGATGCCTTTGACAACGATGAGCAGATGCTGAAGGATGCCCGCAAGACGTTGCCGCGTGGGCACTGCAAGAGCCTCCTCGTGGCCGACTTCGAAGGGCAGCGTGGCGTCGTCAAGTGTGTTGCCAAGGGCAAGGGTCACGACATGCACGAGGCCGCCACCGGGGACAAGTGGTTCCTCAAGGAGGACGGCCACTGGGGTGCCGACATTGTGGACCTCTCCAACATCAACACCGTTGGCGCTGGACCGCGTCCCATCGATGCCTAAGGCAACTGTCACTGACCCGGCTCCGAAAGGTGGCAAGCAACCTGCCCCTCGGCCGGTCAGTGTCAAGGTGCTGTTCCAGACATACGCAGTCATCTGGATGCGGGATGACATCTGGCGGGGCTGTGACCTGACCAGCAACGACAACATCGGAGAGCACAATCCGGTGCTCGGCACGATGCGCATCCGATTGGTGCCTGGGGCAACGGAGAACTATCTTCGCGAGACGCTGTTGCACGAAATCTTGCACTCCTGCTGGGCCATGAGCGACCTGAACGAAAAGCCGTTACCTGCAGACGAAGACCAGGAGGAGAACATCATTGCTCGTGTCTCCCATCTCCTGGCCACCATCATCCTGGACAACCCCGACGTGTTCGCCTACATCGGCGCGCAACTCTACAAGAAGAAGGCACCGCAATGAACGGACCCGATAACCCGTACCCCGCCGATCCCGAGCCCGTGTACGAAGCAGAGCTGGTCAGCGACAACGTCGTCATGGTCAACGTCAGTGGCCGAGCAGACGAACCCTTGTGGGTACAGGCCAACGAGGTCGCTGCCGTCGGCGTGCGCGGCAAGGACGACAGCATGCTCGTGCTTCGCGGTTCGGGCATGCAGCTCATTGCCAAGGGCACCCATCCCAACGAAGTCGTTCAGCTGCTGTGCGACTCCACCACCACCGTGCACAGGAATTGGGATGACGCGCCGGGTCAACGCATGTGGCAGGAGGCCGACGCCATCGCCGAGGCAGGCACACTGCCCGGGGACCAGCGGCAGGTCTAATGCCGTACTGGCTGACGAGTCGCGACGTGTACGAGGAGAACGATGACCTTGTACTCGTCGCGCACGTTAGACCAACGAACGACGGCTCGCACATAGCCGACAGATACGGCCAGTGCTGGTGCGTACTGCGCAAAGAACTCCGGGTGTGGCCCCAGGGGCGGCACTACCGCAAAACCGTTCTATACATACATCTCTACGACGGGGACAACGATGAGCATCGTCAAGGCATCTGACGACCTGAACACGGTAGTCGTGCGCATCCTGCGTGACGCCACCCTCCGCTCCTCCTGCCGCAGGCGACAGGTCGGTGCCGCTCTATTCGATGCCCATGGCAACCTTCTTTCGGTGGGATGGAACAATGAACGAGACGATGCCCACGGTGCCACCCGCAACTGTTCGCACGGTGAGTGTCCTCGCGGGATGGTTGCCTACAGCACCGTTCCGGCAGACGCTCCGTACGGCGATTGCATCGCTCAGCATGCTGAGATGATGGCTCTGGAACTAGCCCACCATCACTTCAAGCACATGACCGAGGCGGAGAAGGAACGGGACCTGCGAACGCTGCTAATGTTCGTTACACACCGTCCTTGCCACGAGTGCACTCCAGTATTGGTTGCCCTTGGCATCAATGTGACTTACTTGGAGGAACTGTGAGCAACCGGCCTGAAATCAAAGAGGGCGTGAACAAGGGCAGACGAGTGTATTGGTTCTGGTGCCCTCGCTGCGGTAGTAGCCCGGAGCACCCATCCAAGGCCGGTGCCAACGGGGACAAGAAACGACACAAGTGCGATGCCTAGCCTTGTCATTGCTAAGGACCGGCTATGGCCTGCATTGAACTACCGCCCGCATCCAGGGCAGGTGCCGATTCACAAGAGCTCCGCACGAAACAAGGTGAATGCGGCCGGAAGACGGTTCGGTAAGTCTCAGGTTGGCGGGCACGAGCTGACTCCTGAAGCCTACCGGGCATACATGAACCGGGACCTGCTGAAGGAGCTCGGCATCCGGATGGAGTTCTGGATTGTCGGCCCCAACTACACCGATGCGGAGAAGGAGTTCCGCGTTATCTACAACGACTGCAAGCGCTTGAAGATGCCGTTCGACCGACCTGGCACTTACAACGACAGTCGCGCGGGAAACATGCAAATCTCGTTGTGGGGCGGCAGCTTTCTCATTCAGGCTAAGAGCGCAGCTCACCCGGAAAGCCTTGTAGGTGAAGGACTTCACGGTGTCGTCATGGCTGAGGCGGCCAAGATGAAGGCGTCGGTGTGGACCAAGTTCGTACGACCTACCCTCGCCGACTTCAAAGGCTGGTCTTTGTGGAACAGCACACCTGAGGGCAAGAACCACTTTCACGACATGTGGCAGCTCGGGCAGGACCCGTCCAACCCAGACTGGGAGAGCTGGAAGAACCCCAGTTGGATGAACACCTTCGTGTTTAGGGGCGGCGCTAGCGATGCAGCGTTAGCTGCTCTCAAGGACAAAGAACACCGGCCTCCGTACAGCCGTGAAGATATCCTTGCCATGGGCATCGATGAAGAGATCGTCTCCATGTACTACGACCTCGGCCCATTGATGTTCGCTCAGGAAGTTGAATGCTCGTTCAGTGAGTACACCGGGCGCGTGTACTACGACTACGACGAGGAAGTCCATGTCAAGACATTGGAGTACAACCCTAGCCGACCGTTGTTCGTGGCAACGGACTATGGCTTCACCAATCCGAACGTCGCTCTCTTCATTCAGACTGACGTCTTCGATAACGTCTACGTATTGGCTGAGTACTACCAGACGCACCGCACCGACCACGAGTTCGCGACGGATATTCTCGAAGACCCCCGATTGGGGCCTTTGGCAAGGGCTGCTTCTCTGCTCTTCCCAGACCCTGAGGACCCCGGTGCATCAGCCGTCCTTTCAAACCAGTGGAAGGTCAACAGCCAAGGCAACACAGGCGGACCACTGAAGGACCGCATCAACATCATCCGTAGGTGGATGAAGATTCAGAACGTGCACCTGCCGTTCAACCACCCGGAGCGTGTGCCCAAGCTGTTCATCGATAGGAGCTGTAGGCACCTAATGTACGAGATGGACGCCTACCGCTACCCGCAGGACGCCAGTGAGGTCAAGGAAGCACCGGAGAACCCACTCAAGAAGGACGACCATGCGCCGGAGGCCTTGAGTCGGTTCTTTGGCGGCTACTATGGAACCAGCGCAATCACCGGCAGGCCTCGTCAGCGGCGAGCCAAAGTTCAAAGTTAGGAGCTCGCATGGCTACCGGAGTGTTCACTCCCTACAGCACCATTGCGCCGTACTTCGGCGTCCTCCCGAGCTGGGTTCGCCCTCAGGACCAGGAGCGCATCGCCAGCTACCAGATGTACGAAGAGATTTATTGGAACAACCCCGAGTCGTTCAAGCTCGTGCTGAGAGGCACGGAGAACAAGGCGATCTACATCCCCTCGGGCCGCACCATCATCGAGACCGCCAACCGGTATGTCGGCAAGGCATTGCGTTGGCGTCCGCTTGAGAACGCTGGCAGCACGTCCGACCAGGACAACCTGATGCTTGCCTTCAGCAACCTGTTCATGCGAGAAGCCTTCGCCAGTAAGTACAACTCGAACAAGCGCTTCGGCATGATCCGGGGCGACTGGGTGTTCCACGTCACCGGCGACGACCAGAAGGCTGAGGGCGAACGGCTTTCCATTCACGCCGTGGACCCGGCCAGCTACTTCCCCATCTACGAGGACGAGCTCGTACTGGGCGGCAACCCGAACCGCATCGTGCGCGTGCACCTCGCCGAGCAGTTCCTGGACACGCTGGGCAAGCTCGGCAGTGTCGGAAAAGCCTACGTGCGCAGGCAGACGTACAACGTGTTGGAGAACGGGTCCATTGAGAGCAGCACCCTCATTGCTGACCCGGACAAGTGGTTCGACGATGCCAAGGCGGGCACGCTGTATGAGATCAAGCCGTTCGTCCTGGACCCCCTCATCACCAAAATCCCGGTGTTCCACATCCGCAACTTCGATGAGCCGGGGAACCCCTTTGGTTCAAGCGAGATGCGGGGCGTGGAGCGGCTCATGGCCGCTATCAACCAGGCCGTAAGCGACACGGATATCGCGTTGGCGTTGGAGGGGCTGGGCATCTATACCACTGAGAGCGGTGGCCCGGTGAACGAAGCCGGTGAGGACGTTGACTGGATTATCGGCCCTGGCCGTGTCATCGAAAACGTCAAGGACTTCAAGCGGGTCAACGGCATCAGCACCGTAAAGCCCAGCCAGGACCACGTCCTTCTCCTCGACAGGTTTATGAAGGAAGCCTCGGGCACCCCAGACGCAGCGGTCGGCAAGATCGACGTGCAGGTAGCCGAAAGCGGCATCGCGTTGGCGTTGGAGCTCGCCCCCATCATCAGTAAGGCCACCGAGAAAGACACCATCATTCTGGACACGTTGGCGCAGATGGCGTACAACATCTCCACGATGTGGTTCCCGGTCTACGAAGGCCTCAACTTCGGAGATGCGCGCCTGCTGCCGGTGCTGAACGAGGCCGACAAGCTTCCCAAGAACCGACCTGCCATCATCACTGAAGTGACCACCATGATGATGACGGACCCACCGTTGCTGTCGGCAACAACCGGTCGACAGATTCTCGCTCAGGAGCTGGGGATTCCCTTTGCCAGCAACGAGTTGACTCTCATCATCCAGGAGCAGGCAGCGCTGCTTGAGGCCGCCCCCTCGGCCTCGGCCTCCGCAGATGAGGACCGAGTAAACGCGGAGGCTGGAGATGGCAGCTCCGACACCGCTGAATAGGTACACGAAGGTGCAGCAGGCAACCAATCGTGAGCTTGCTGCCATGCTCAAAGACGCTGCTGACGAGGCAGAGCGCATGATCCTGCGGCTGGGCAAGAAGAAGGGGTCGGCAGCGGTAGTACGGCGGGCCCAGCTTGGCGGACTTCTCAAGGAATTGCGCAAGCAGCAGGCGGCTCTCTGGGGATCGGTGTCCAAGGCAACTGAGATGGGGATGTATCGTGCCGGGGAAGCTGCTGCAGAGGCAGAGATTGCGACGAATCGGTACCTGTTCAACAAAGCAGGCGTCGTCATGGCGGATTTCGACGAGGCTATGCGCATTCAGGCGCAAACTAACATCGCTCATGTCGTTGCCAGAGGCGCCAATGACATTCCTCTGTCGCGTCAGGTGTACCGCAGCAGTGTGTGGAGCAAGAAGCTTGTTGACAAAGCCATCAACCGTGCGCTATTGCTGGGTTTTGGCTGGGAAGAGCTTGCAGCCAGCGTCAAGGGGCTTATCAACCCGGCCACTCCAGGAGGTACGGCGTATGCAGCCAAGCGACTCGCCCGAACGGAGCTGAACAATGCCTTCCATCGCACCCAGATCGACCTCAGAAAAGGGGATCCCTGGTCCGAAGGGTTCCAGTGGCATCTTTCTGGGTCGCATCCCCGACCTGACAAGTGCAATGACTATGCCAGTGGTGTTCATGTGCGGGGTGGTGAGCCGGGAGTCTTTGGAACTGGCAATGTTCCAGGAAAGCCGCACCCGCAATGCCTCTGTTTCCTCACAACGGTGACCATTGGAGTAGATGATTTCATTGACAAGATGGCACGCGGAGATTTCGATAGTTTCATCGAAGAGAAGATTGATACATACGGCGTTTAGTCGGTCTTTGTTCCTCCTTTTCTATGTGTAGAATGTCTTCCAAGCAGCCAACACATTCCTGGAGGACACCGTGAGTCAGAGGCTCGCGCAAGACGCCATCGAAACAAGGGTTCCAGTCCGACACTCCAACGACTGGTTCTCATTCCCCTTGTTCTTCCACCCGAAGACCGGGCGACCGATCTTCCCGGTGGGTGGCGCATCCCCTGACGACGACGGCGGAGAAGGTGGCACCGGTGGTGCTGGCGGAACCGGCGGGTCGGGCTCTGAGGGCCAAGGTGGGGAAGGCGGTACCGGCAGTGGTGATGCTGGTGCCGGAGGCAACAAAGACGGTGACGACGGCAAGAAGGTCGTCACCAAAGAAGAGTACGACAAGATCATGGAGCGCATGCAGGCTGCCGACCGTAACCGGGCGGCCGTCGAGAAGCAGCTGAAAGAGCTGCAGGAGAAGGACCTGACGGAGCAGGAGAAGGTCCTCAAGCGCGTTCCGGAGCTTGAAGCAACGGTGGCCGAACTCACCACCGAGAACAAGGGGCTCAAGGCAAAGGTCGCCTTCCTGGGTCTCGACGGGTTCTCGTGGCACGAGCCGGACATCGCCCTCGGTCAGGTGGACCTCAGCGAGGTTCTCAAGGACGACGGCGAGACCATCGACAAGGCTAAGCTCAAGAAGGAAGCGGAACGTCTCGCCAAAGACAAGCCCTTCTTGGTCAAGGCTGTGAAGGATGACGACAAGGGTGGCAAGGGTGGCTCGAACGGTGCCGGTGGCAACGGTCAAGGCTCCAGTGGTTCCGGCGTCGGCAGTGGCACGGGCGGTGCGGGCAGCAACAGCGGCCTCTCCGACGAAGCGCTGCGCAAGAAGTACCCAGCCCTGAACTAGGTCTGGCCCTCAGAGCTCAACGAAAGAAGGTGAACTCCGAATGGCACGTTACGACAAGTACGAGCCGTTGTCCGGTGGTCATCGCGCTCCCCTCGCTGCTGATTGGCTCGAAGCCGACCTGAACAAGGTCATTGGCGTCGGCCTGAACGGCAGCGGGCAGGTTGTCAAGGGAGCCGGTAACACTGGAGTCATCGGCGCGCTCGTCCTGACGAAGATCGTCAAGGCGGGCAAGGTGGTCGACGTCATGCAGGACGGCGAGATCGTCGAGATGAACATCAACCACGCCGGTATCGTTGCCGGTACCAACTACTACTTCGACGCGGCGGGTGCCTTGACGGCAGTTGTCCCGGCGTCCGGAGTCAACGGGGTTCGCGCCGGGTACACGTGTGAGGCCACTCGCCTCATCGTCCGTTGCGGCTTCACCCAGGGAGCTGGTCTGTGATGACGAACCTCATCCTGAACCGCACCCAGCCGCTGTTGATGAACAACACCCACGAGTACGGAGCCGTTGCCTCCGGCCACGTCAACGTTCTCCGGGATGCTCGCCTGCGCAAGCAGCTCGGGCTCATCATGCCCATCGCCGGTGGTGACCGTGGTTACGCCACTGAGGGTGACGTTATCACCCAGACCGTCGACGGCGTGCAGCTGAACAACATCTGGGCGGAGTTCCAGGCGACGTTGGCCATCCAGAACGCGGAGCGCAACACCCTGGTCTCGTTCCTGACCTACGGGGTCAACGAGCCCATCGTCACTGTGCCGCAGTTCGGTGGCGGTGAGGACTTCGAGATTGCGTCGGAGTTCGGTGTGCCGAAGTCGGTTCGGCCGCACTCCTCGTACTTCCAGATGGGCTTCGACTTCGAGTGGTACGACATCGCTACTCGGTTCACCTGGAAGTTCTTGGCCGAGGCCAACAGTTCTCAGGTGGAGTCCATCCACCAGTCCGTTCTGGAAGCCGACAACCGGTTGATCTTCAACGAGATCATGCGGACGCTGTTCCGCAACACCAACCGCAGCGTCGATATTCAGCAGCGCGCCTACAACGTGTACGCCTTCTACAACAACGACGGCACGGTGCCGCCGACGTACAAGACGAACGTGTTCGACGGCACGCACAACCACTACCTCGTGAACAACTTCGCCACGGTGCGATCCACCGATATCGATGTCCTGTTCTCCATGGTAGAGCACCACGGCTACTCGCGTGCCAACGGTGCCGAGGTCGTCATGATGGTCAACCGGGCCGAGGCGGACATCATCCGCACGTTCCGTACGGCTCTCACCGGCGGCACGGCTAAGTACGACTTCATCCCCGCGACCAACACCTCCACGTTCTTGCTCCCGGCAACGTTCATCACCTCCACGGTGAACGGTGTTCGGCCGAGCCCGACGCTGCGAGGCATGAACGTCATCGGCTCGTACGGAGACGTTCTGGTCATCGAGGAGCCGTACATCCCGGCTGGCTACATGGTGATGTTCGCCACGGGCGGTCAGGACAGCCTCACCAACCCCATCGGCATCCGCGAGCACGCTCGCGCGGAGCTGCACGGCCTGCGTATCGTCAAGGGTCGCGAGCCCGACTACCCGCTGCAGGACTCGTACTACCAGCGCGGTTTCGGTACCGGTATTCGCCAGCGCGGAGCCGGAGCGATCATGCAGATCAAGGTCGGCGCGGCAAACAGCTACGCCATCCCGGCTCAGTACGTCTGAGTCACCGGCTGATAGGGGCTCGGCGCAACGACTGGTCGAGCCCCTTAGTCAGAAGCGTTACTGAGAAGGGAGAAACACGTGAAGGACGACGGTACTTTCGAACTCGGCGAGAAGCTGAGCGAAGACGACCACGCGCACCTTCGGGCGCGCTGGGACGTCACCGGTCTCCAGCGGAACGCTCAGAACCTTGGCGTCTCGCCGGAGGTTGCCATCAACGCGCAGTTCTGGACGTACGACGAGTACGAGTCGGCGCTGGAGTCGGCCAAGGACCAGGAGCCTGCTGAGCAGCCGCAGAACCCGGAGGCTGCACCGGGCGGCACTGCCGACCCCGTCGGCGGTTCTATCGGTGACCGGCAGGTAGCTGGCCTGACTGAGCCGGTGCCGGTAGCCCCCGGATCTGCTACCCCGTTGGGTTCTCAGGGTGTCGAAGGGGTGCCGGGAGACTTCACCAGCCCGCGTTCCTTCGCCGACCCGGAGCTCGCGGGCAAGCAGTACGAGGACTGGACCAAGGACCAGCTCATCGCCGAAATCAACAAGCGCAACGCCGACCGTGTCGGCGACGACGACTACGCCGACGACGAGCCGATGGTTGTCACCGGCAACAAGGCTGACCTCGTGGCTCGCCTCACCGAGGACGACGAAGCCGACGCGCCCGTCGAGGGCGAGTCCGAGTAACTGAACCGGCAGTGGGGCGAGCCTCCTGTTGGCCTGCCCGCTCGTCCCACTGCCTACTCGAAGGAGCTTGCTCATGGCAACTGCTGCAGAGATCGCCTACGTTCGCGAGCTCATTAACGAGCCAGACGAGAACGGCGCATGGCCCGACGACCGCATCGACGCGTTCATTGAGGCCAACCGGCAGGCCGACGGAACCATCAACCTGAAGTTGCCCGCCTCTGACATTTGGGGTGTGAAGGCAACTACCTTCAGCCAGCTCGTGGACGTCTCCGAGTCCGGCAGCAGTCGTAAGATGAGCGACTTGCTCAAGAACGCTCTCCTGCTGCAGAAGTCGCTGCGGGATGGAGCCGAGACCCCGCCGGATATCCTTGACCCGTTGGCAGATCGACCGCAAACAAGAGCCATCGTGCGCCCATGAAAAGCCTCATGTGCATGGCGTGCCTTCGTTGCCGGTACTCCCCAGTTCATGGAGTGGCTCGGCTGCTCGGTATGTGCCCAGGAGACAAGCGATGAGTGCGCAGGCTGACGAGCTCACGTACATGCGCATTCAGACGGCTGCTTTCATCGCCGCTGACGTCAAGGCCATTTCGTTGCATCGGACAATTACTACTCCGAATGGCAGCGGTGGATACACCACCGCCGAAGGGGCGGCAACGACCGCTCAGGACCTTCGCCTCATTCCCCAGCACGGCAACATGAGCCCGGAGCGAACAACGCTGGACGGCGAAGCTGCTCAGCCCAATTACATTCTTCTCGGGAACTACGACGCGGATATCCAGCGTTGGGACACCTTCACGGACCAGGGTCGCCGCTATCAGGTGCTCTTCGTTCATGAGAAGGCGTCTTACGAGAAGAAGGGCGAGGTCTTGTATCTTGGCGAATCCTAGGGTCCGAATCAAAGGCGTGAAGATGCGCAACACCGGGCAGCAAGCCCAAGGTGCCAAGCAGTTCGCGCGCTTCACCCTTGATGAAGACACCTTGACGCCAACAATCAAGGCATTGCCCAAGGTGATTGACGGAATCATCGCCTTGACGATGCGGTATTACGAGCCGCGCATGGAGAACCACGCCAAAATCAACGCCGTGTGGACTGACCGAACCACGAATGCTCGAAACGGGCTCGCGGCAAGGAGCGGTCGCACTACGGACGTGCACTACATCGTGCTTTTCCACTCAGTTCCCTACGGCATCCACCTAGAGACAATACAGCAGGGTCGCTTCGCCATCATTATGCCGACAATTGATAAGTTCGGACCCGAGATCATGAGTACCTTCCAGAAGATTCTCGACAAGCGATTCCCGGGGGCATCATGAGGAAAGCTGTTCATCACCTGCTGACGACTGACCCCACCCTCCTCGGCCTCCTGCCCGCAGACCGATGGTTAGAACGCGGTGCAGTGAAGGACTCCCAACACACCCCGTTTGCCGTTCTGGCATGGCAAGGCACGACGCCTAGGGGCCGTGGTTTGCTGGGCACGCCTCGGCTCACCATTTGGGTGTATCAGGCACGCGGCAGCTACGACCTCATTGACAAAGTGCTCAAGCGTTGCACTGTCGTTCTGGAAGCTGTCGAGCAATATGTCTGGGAAGACGAACGCATTGCTCAAGCTGATTTCGAGGGAAGTTCAGTGGACTTGTACGACGAGTTGTACAAGGCAAATGCTCGAAATGCTGGGTACCGCGTAATCGGTTCTGGCCTGTAGAATTCTTCCAATAGGGAGGAGGGAAACCATGGTAAAGGCAAGTGCGAACTCCGTTGCCACGAGCAACGAGGATGTAGCAGATGAGCCGACCGGTTCGCGTGTCATCGCGGAGTGGATCGGAGATGCTGCTTCTCCTCGCATCAAGGGCAGTACGTCTCGCGAGCTGACGAAGGCTCAGGTCAAGGACGGGCTGTTGATGACGTTGACACGCGACCTGACTTGGACGCATGCGACGGCATACCGCGCCGACGTCACCGACGAGTCGGACGCGTTCAAGGACTGGCTGCACGAGCAGAAGGAGTTCAAGGTCACCGAGGAGGACTGATGCCATGAGCAACGAACTGCGCTGCCCCAACGGCATCAAGTTTGCTGAACTCTCCCAGGAGTTCATCGAGGTGAAATGCCGGTCAAAGCGGTGTGGTGCGGGGCCCGGCGTCGTGGTGATCCATCGCTTCACTCACGAAGGTAGTTTCATCGCAACACAGCGTTTCCGCGATCCAGCATTTAGAGAAGAGGTGAAGACACATGCCACTCGGAACAGCACTTCCCTACGGTCTGCGTGACGTCAAGGTTGCCCCCATGGATCCTGCGGGCGTCATTGGGACCATGGTGGACCTGCCCAACAGCCAGACGCTCTCTTTCACGGAGAACGAGGACTTCCAGGAACTGCGGGGCGACGACAAAGTCGTTGCCAAGCGGGGTTCTGGGCCGACGGTCGACTGGACCCTCGACAACGGCGGTATTTCGTTGGAGGCCTACGCCATCATGAATGGCGGCACGGTGGTCTCCAGCGGTATCACCCCGGCCATGAAGAAGAAGTACTCCAAGCTGGGTACCGATTCGAAGCCCGACTTCTGGGCCGAAGGCCAAGCCATGAGCGAGTCTGGCGGCGACTTCCACGTCACCCTGTACCGCTGCAAGGCGGACGGCGGCATCGAGGGAGAGCTCACCGACGGCGAGTTCTGGGTCACCAGTGCCAGCGGTACCGGCATTGCAGACCTGGCGAACAAGCTGTACGACATGGTGCAGAACGAAGTCGCGTTGGCCATCGTCCAGCCCGCCTGAGCAATACCCCAGTAGTAGCCCGAGGCAACTGAATATTTTGAGAGGACCACACGGATGGCAGCCTCAACTGCACCGAAGAAGAAGAAGAGCGGCAACCCTGCGAAGGTGAACACCGGCCGCAACTGGAAGCGGAACAAGGGCGAAGAGCTCACGCTTCCCTCCGGCAATACCGCACTCGTGAAGCGTCCGGGTCCGGCTGCCTTGCTCAGCGACGGGCTTCTCCCGGACACTCTGATGCCCATCGTTCAGCAGGCCATCACCAAGGGTAAGGGACTTCGCCCCCAGGACACGGCCAAGATGATCGAAGACCCGGCCGCCATCGCGGGCATGCTCGACAGCATGGATCGCCTGATGGTGAAGGTGGTTGTTGCTCCGACCGTTGCCTATCACAAGTGCTGGAAGCCTGCGCCGGACGCCATCGGTGGGGTGACGCTCGGTCAGGCTTATGGTGCCGGTGAATGGCAGACCATCGATGACGAACAGCGCGACGGAGCAACTACTTGCTCATGGTGCAGTCAGGTGCACCCCGACGGGGACGAGGTCATCTACAGCGACGAGGTAGACCTCGACGACAAGATGTTCATCTTCCAGTACGCGGTCGGAGGTACGCGCGACCTGGAACGATTTCGTAGCGAACACGCTGCTGGTATGGGAGACATTTCAGATGGCTCGGGAGATGAAAGTACGCCCGAGTCAACTGATTAACCTAGACCCCTCGGAAGAGCTGGCTGTTTACTGCTTCGATAGAGCAATCAATGCCTTCGGGGATGCACTCATGGCAGACCTGAAAGACATAGAAGCGAAGAACAAAAAAGAAGCGCAGTTGAAGACCCAGAGCATTCTCAGAAGGTGGTTGCCGGAGGCAAGGTCGGGCAGGCCGAACCGAAGTCCAGCTAAGAGAAGCGGATAGGTCAATGGCCGGAGATTACAATCTCGGGACAGCCCGGGGAAAGCTCGAGATTGATGCTGCTGGCGCGGAGAAAGGTGCCAAGCAGGGCGAGAAGGCCGTTGAGGGGTTCACCGGCAAACTGACCAAGGCGGGTCCGGGTCTCGCTAAGGTCGGTGCCACCATTGGTGGCGTTGGCGTCGCTATTGGCGCGGCGTTCGTCGGAGCCGTTAAGAAGGCTGCTGATTTCGAGAAGGGTCTTTCCGCCATTCAGGCGGTCTCTGGAGCTACGGCTCCGGAGATGGAGAAGATTAGGCAGAAGGCTCTTCAGCTAGGTGCCGACACCTCCTTCTCCGCCGGTGAAGCTGCCTCCGCAATGGAGGAGCTCATCAAGGCCGGTCTGCCCATTGAGGATGTTCTCAATGGCGCTGCAGACGCGACCGTAGCGCTTGCCGCTGCTGGTGAGATTGAGCTGCCCAAGGCAGCCGCTATCGCCAGCAATGCGATGAACCAGTTCTCCTTGACGGCAGCGGAGATGCCGAAGATTGCGGACCTCATCGCAGGTGCCGCGAACGCTAGCGCAATTGACGTTAGCGACTTCGGCCAGTCCCTCTCCCAGGTCGGCGCGGTGGCTAACCTTGCTGGTCTTTCCTTCGAGGACACGGCAATTGCGATTGCTGAAATGGGCAACGCGGGTATTAAGGGCAGCGATGCCGGTACCTCGTTGAAGACCATGCTCAGCAACTTGCAGCCGACCACCAAGAAGGCTGCCAACCTCATGAAGGACCTCGGTATCATTACCGAGCAGGGGTCCAACCGCTTCTATGATGCCCAAGGCAACCTTAAGTCGCTCAAGGACATCCAGCAGATTCTCCAGGACAGCACCAAGAACCTGACGGCTGCACAGAAGCAGAGTGCCCTCCAGACCATCTTCGGTAGCGACGCCATTCGGGCAGCGGCAGTCCTTACGAAGAACGGTGCCAAGGGCTACGACGAGCTCGCCACCAACATGAAGAAGGTGACGGCTGAGCAGGTAGCGGCTGCTCGTCAGAACAACCTCTCCGGTGACATGGAGAAGCTGAGCGGAAGCCTGGACACGGTCGCCATTCAGATTGGCACCATCTTCCTCCCAGCCGTACGGGATCTCGTTCAGGCATTGGGTTCTCTGGTCAACTGGTTCAGCAACCTGAGCAAGGGCACCCAGAAGACCATCGTCATCATCGCAGCAATTCTCGCGGTGGTGTTGATCCTTGTCGGGGGAATGATTGCCTTTGCCGGTGCCATCGGCATCGTGCTGGCTGCACTGGCTCCGCTGGCTGCGGTCATCGGCATCACGGTCGGGGCATTGCTGGGCTGGATTGTCATCATCCCCATCATCATTGCAGCGGTCGTTGCCCTAGTTGTCATCATCATCAAAAACTGGGACAAGATCAAGGCGTTCACCATCAAGATTTGGAACGCGGTAGTTGCGTTCCTCAAGGGTGTTTGGTCTGACGTCGCTGGCTTCTTCAGCAAGGTCGGTGGCAGCATCGCCGACTTCTTCGTGGGCCTCTGGGAAAAGGTGTCCTCGGCAACCACCTCCGCCTGGAACGCGGTGTTCGGGTTCATCAAGGGCATCCTCACCGACATCGCAGGCTTCTTCACCGGCATCTGGAACAGCATTACTGCCGCGCTGACGGCAGCCTGGAACGGCGTGGTTGCTTTCGTGACGGCGGTTCTCAGCACACTGCTGTCCGTGCTGATGGCAGGGCTCAACCTGATCCTCGCCCCCTGGCGTGCATTCTGGGCGGTGTTCGGCGGCCTCATCACGGCGGTATGGAACCTCATCGTCGCAGTGGTCACACTAGCCGTCAAGGCGTTGCTGTACGTCATTGTGACGGCGTTCACCACCATCCTCAGCGCAGTGATTTCAGCGCTCGGGGCAACGAGAGACTTCTTGGTCTCCGTATGGAACTTCATCGCAAAGATGGTGTCTACTGTTGTCGGCACTATCGTTTCCGTTGTCGTGAGCAAGTTCAACGAAGCGAAGACTGCTGTCATCAGCATCTTCACCGCAGTGAAGAACTTCCTCACTAACGTGTTCGTCGCAATCTTCAACTTCATCAACCCCAAAGTCGTTGCGATTAAGAACGCGATCGTCACGGCATTCACAGCGGCTAAAAACTTCGTTGTAAGCATCTTCAACGCGGTGGCCAGCTTCGTTGCCAGCGTGTGGAACGCCATTGTGGCCAAGGTCAGCGGTCCAGTCAACGCGGTGAAGAATGTCATCGTTAGTGGCTTCACCGCAGCCAAGAACACTGCCACCAGTATCTTCAACTCCATCCGAGACGCAATCGGAAATGCCATCAGTACGGCATACGACAAGGTCGCCAGCATCGTCGGCAAGATTCGCGGCGTGTTCAGCGGCGCGGCAAGTTGGCTGGTCAACGCAGGCCGCGACATCATCATGGGTCTGGTGAACGGCATCACCAGCCGCATCAACGCCGTGACGGACAAGCTCAAGAAGCTGACCGACATGATCCCGAAGGTTAAGGGCCCCGAGCAACGAGACAAGAAGCTGCTGAAGCCCAACGCTGGCTGGATCATGGACGGCTTTGTCGGAGGCTTGGAGGACGGCGTCGCAGACGTTCGCAGAGTGCTAGGTGGGCTAACTGGTGCCCTACCCACTTTTGTACCGGTCTTCGGGCAGGCGGTCGGGGATGCGGGCGGACGCAGCAGCCTCGGTGCCCAGGTGCCGGTACAGCAAGGCGAAGGCACGGTCATCAATCTCCATTCCTACAACCCGGTCGGCAAGAGCGATGTGGAAACTCTCAGCGATGAGGTTACCCGGCTCGCAACCCTTGGAGTGCTCTGATGGTAACGACGAGCAAGTGGCCCATCACTGTCGACGGCACACGGCTAGACTCCCTTGCCTGGAACGTGAGTACGCGAGGTGGCCGAGATGGAATGCCGCCGATTGCCGGTGCCGACATCGACACCGAAATGCGTGACGGCACGCTCTGGGTTCCGAACAAGAACTTCGGTCCGGGTAAGCTCGTGCTCAAGATGTGGGTGGGCGGTACCGACGCTGACGGAGCCGTTCCCGTAGGCAACGATGACTACAAGAAGTACATCACGAACTTGGACAGCTTGAAGCGCATGTTCGCGGTGCAGCATCGCCTTCTGGATGTCCGCCAGCAGTTCGACATCGCGGGAACCATGATTCGACAGTCGTTGTGCACCATCAATACCGTTATCACGCCGGAGATGTTCAGCGCATATCCCTACACCGCAACGTTCGCGGTGGAGCTGGATGTGCCGGGTGCCTTCAGCCAAGACGTTGCTGACAGCAACTACGACTCGCAAGCCGTAGGTCAATTCCCCGGAGGGGTGCCAGCCAACACGACGATCACCCTCCCGGCTCCCTTCCCGCAGGCCACGGCTCCGATGAGAAAGATGTACTTGGTGGTCGATGGTCCGGCTACTAATCCGAAGATTCTGGACCCCAGAAATGGGCACTCGATTCAGTACAACGGAGTCGTTGCCAACGGCTCCCAATGGGTTGTGAACACAACCACTTGGACCAGTAAGGTGGGCATCGGCATCGCCTTCACAGACACGGGAACTGACGTGTACGCACAGACCGTGGCTCAAGGCGGGCACATGCCAGCAGCACTGTTCGGTATCACGGCCGATCCAGCCGGTGCGCAAGTACGCATTGAAGGGTCAGCGTTCGGAGCGGCTACTCGTCTCCGTATTCGTACGAAGCTCCAGTACCTCTAAGGAGACGAGAAATGGGAACTTCTTACCCAGGGGGTTTCGACAACTTCGTTAACCCAACGGCCGTCGATAACCTCAACACAGCAACGAAGATTCACCACGACCAGCACACGGATGTCAACTTGGCCGTGCGCGCCATCGAACTGGAGCTGGGCCTCAACCCCAAGGGCGTGAAGACCAGCGTTCGGGCTCGCTTGGACGACATCGATACCGCCTTCACTGGGCTGCAAACGACTGCTCAGAAAGGAGTTGCGGGTGGCTACGCTGGACTTGATGGCGGTGGGCAACTAGCTCAGAACGTTGACGCTGGCAAAATGACCAGCGGCACTCTCCTCGTTGCTCGCATCCCTAACATCTCCGGCGCAAAGGTGCTCGGTCCTTCGGGCGGTGGAGCTGCCATTCCGCTCGACGCAGTGCCTGCACTTGCTGCGGCCAACACGACGTCGGGCGTGTTCACCATTGCTCGCATCCCAGTAATTCCGCTCGCTACCGGTGTCTCGGGTATTTTGCCTGCGGCAATGATCCCCAGCTCCGTTACCAGCAACGCGAACAGTCAGGTCGTTGCAGACGCAGCAGCTAGGTTGGCTATTCCACTCATCAGTCGAGTCGATGGCATGCTGGTGACTCAGCGCACGCCGTTCTCCTTGTGGGTATGGCGAGCAGACAACAGCACCTGGAACCAAATCGGGGGAGCTCCAGGTGCACCCGTCCAGGTTGAAGACACCACCGACTACCTTGCCTTGAGCAACACCACCTTCGCGGCGGGAACCAACCTCGGCACAGCGTTCACGGCACCGGCAAGCGGCAGCATCTTCATCACGGTGTCTGTGCACATGGAGGGAAACCTCGCGAACAACCTTTGCTACTCCACGTACGAAATCAAAACCGGAGCAAGCATCGGAGCTGGCACTGCCGTCAACACGGTGACCACGGAAGAAGGCGTCGGCGTTGGCAGCCAGGGCGGCGTCACCCGCATCCGTTCTAGCGCACGGAATCTGCATACCGGCCTCACCCCCGGTGCTTCGTACAACGTGCGCGAGAATCACATCGTTACCGCAGGCAACTATGACATCTTCAGCCGCAAGCTCCTGGTTGAGATGGTGGCACAGTGACTACCGGCTACGACGCACCCATCGGGTACGACTCGGACATCAACTACGACGGCGGCCCTTCCGTTGTCACGAGCCTCCAACTGCCCACATGGCATCTGGAGGTTCTCAACCCGTTCACTCTCGTTCGTTCACCGTTGCCTGAGGCAAAGATTGACAGCATGAGCTTCGAGAGCTCTGCCGTCAGCGCTCTCAGCTTTACTGTTGCCCAAAGCACCGTTGGGGCCAGCCTCTGCAACGACCTCGCAATCGTTGAACTGAAGGCGAACGGGCAGCAGGTCAAGGACGGCCGATGGATCCTGCGGGGGGCCGGGTGGAACGAGGGGACGGTCGCCAAGTTCAAGCAGTTCACTGGCCGTCACCTCCTCTGGGATCGCCTGGAGCACACGGTCGTTCAACCAGGCGTTCGAAAGTTGTTCACGACAAAGACTCCGGGCTACATCCTGAACGAGCTCTTCGCCGACGCGCAAGCCCGAGACGTTGGCTTCTTCGACACGTTCACGTGGGATTTTACCGCCACCCTGGACAGCAACGGCAACGCGTGGCCGACGCCTCTCGGGTCGTTGGAGTACTTGCCCACGGCAAAGTACTCGGACATCGTCGGCAACCTGGTCGACAAGGGTGTCGTGGAGATTGCCCTTCTGGGCAACGAGATTGTCTTGACCGTGCCCAGCACTGACGGAGTCGTCACTCCAGCTTTGCTTGTCGTGGGCAAGGATGTCACAGACGCACCGCAGCAGTCCAGCGCGGACAACCTGCTCAGCGATGTCGTGGTACTTGGAGACGACGGCATTACTGTCGTGCGCGAGAACACGGAGACGCGGGCAGCGTACTGGCGGGAGGAGGGTGGCATCAGTCAGGGCGGCACCAAAGATGTCGGAACCCTTAGCATCTTCGGGGATGTGGCCCTCAGCGGTGGGTCCGCCCCCAGAGTGCAGAGAACGTATGGGCTGGTCATTACCCAGGACCGCCCGTTCTTGCCTCTCCGGGACTACTCCGTCGGGGACTGGGTGCGGGTACAGCACGCGGTGGGAGGTGCGCCGAGCTATCGGGTGAAGCAGGTTGTGTTCAAGCGCGAGAAGGGTGCCTACAGCGGAACCCTTGTTTTGAACGACAAGTTCCTTGAGAACGAGCTGCGGTTGACCAAGAAGGTTGACGGCATCATCGGTGGGGCAACCATCACCGGCAGCGCTCAGACCTCCACCCCGGACGCCGACAAGGACACCACCAAGCCCAATCCTCCGACCGGCACTGTCGCATCCACACAGACGTACGTGGACGACCAGGGACGAACGATGGTAGCGGCAACCATCTCAACCAATCCGCCACTTAACAACGTTGACGGGTCACTGTTCCTGGACCCCGGCGAGTACCGGCTGGCGTGGAAGTACACCGACGAACCGACGTCGGCCTGGCGGTACGTTCAGCAGCAAGACCCCTTGTGGTACATCAGTCCTCTAGAACCCGGGCGCAACGTCACGGCCATTGCAGCGGCCATTGACAGCTCGGGTAACGGCAGTCTCTACTCGGACAACTACACCTTCGACACGGCTGTAGACACCACCCCGCCTCCGGCCCCCGCAGGACCGTTCCTTAGTTCGATGCTTCGCATGTTCATTGTTGAGTGGAACGGACTTACGGGCACCGGCGGTGTAATGCCGTCGGACTTCCATCATATTGAAGTGTGGAGTTCTGCGGTAGCCAACTTCACGCCGGAGCTGGATGGCGACTATCACGGCACGATGGTTTCAGCCGGGCAGATGTACATCACGGCGTATGGCTACAGCTTGGGCACCGAGGTCTACTTCAAGTTCGTTGCCGTTGACAACAGCGGTAACCGCAGTGTGCCGGGAACTGAGAATTGGCGTCCGCTGGTTGGTGTCGTTGGCAACGATGTGGTTGCTGGCACTATCACGGCCAACCATCTCGGTGTCGGAAGTGTTACAGCGCAGGCCATCAATGCTGGTGCCATCACGGCTGACAAGATCTCTCTTGGTGGCACCCAGAACCTTGTCGCGGACCCGAGCTTCAATAACGCCGATTGGCGAGCCCAGCGGTTGACGACCAAGTGGTGCGAGAACCCCACCCGGTGGTTCTTCAAGCCGGGTAACCGCAACGGCTATTACTTGCAGGCTCTTTCTGTTCCAGATGGAACTAACGGTGGCCGCATGTACATCACCGACTGGATCTTCTGCCAGTTGGGCGAGACGTACTACGCGGGCATCTACATGAAACAAGGGGAGTTTGCCCCTAGCGCTGCGGCAACCATCCGGCTGGGTGTGGAGGTTACGTACGCTGACGGTACCATTGAGAGCGACGGTATCAATTACCTGCCGGACACGTTCTGGCAGAAGTACGGCTACCGGTTCATCATCCAGAACCCCGTGTGGACCAAGGTCAGGTTCTTCGTACGCGCCGACAACATCAGCGCTGGCGACATTGTCATGGACGACTGGGAAGTTCGCAGCGGCGTCGGAACTACGGAGTATTCTGGCAGCCGTGGCCTCCTTGACAACCTCGGGTTGTTTGCTTGGGACTCGGCGGAGAACAACACCTTCTCGCTCGACTTCCGTACAGGAGACATGGTTGCTAAGGGCTCCCTTCAGTCGGGCTTCTCCGGCAAGAGAACCATCGTCAATCCTGGTATCACGAACCTGCCGGAGATTCGGTTCTATCCAACGTCTGGCGACTTCTTCGGATACATCAACAGTTCCGACAATGCGGACTTCCCGTTCGTTGGCGTCAATGCACCTGACATCAATCCGTCCGCGAACTGCATGGTTCTGTACGACAACAACATCGGTTGGATTATTGGGCAAGTAACGAAGATAGGTGGTGTCGCAGCCGGTGCTGCGGTCAACGGCTGGGGTGCGGGCACGGCTGCGTACATCCAACTCACCGGCAGGTTGGGTGGTGGGGCTTCCGGCAACGACACGTTCTCCAGCTATGTATTTAAGAACTTAACTCCGACTGGTGGAGCTGGAAGCAACAACTTCTCTGTTGTATTGACCAAGCCACCGGCTGCGGTTGCTGGTCAGTGGATTCTTATCTATTCCCTTCAAAGGAATGCCGCGCAAAGATTCTTTGATGTTGTTACTGCGATCACGGCAACGACCGAGCAAGTATCTCTTTATGCTTCTTCCACGGATACGGTTCTTAACCCAGTTCTGACAACTACGCCTTTCCAGATCAGGCACGTATGGATTAGGAGTGATGGCGATGCCTAGCCTTGCCGTAACGGCATTCGAGAAGCACCCTGGCAGTAGTCGGTTGTGGCTGGACAGGGGAGATGACGACACCGATGCCACCTACATGATGATCCTCCGAGACGGACATTTGGAGGCATATATGGAGGCGTATGCTCTTATGCCAGGGGAAGCTTTGGAGCTCATTCTGCTGGATTGGTATGACGACAGCGTTGAGGTGCCGCCTTATTTGCAAGAGGATATGCGCCCCATCGTCGAGAGCATTCTCACCAAAACAGACCAGATCAACTGGATGATTGACCGCAACGAAACGCTTGCGGCTATCACGGTAAATGAGGACACCGCCCCCGAGCTGGTGGAGCAGTGGCGGCTCCAGCGACAGCGCGAAGAAGAAGTTGCCGCAGGCCACCAACACCGAGAGGAGCTGTTGCTGGCGGAGGAGATCATGTCCTCCATGCCGGACGACAGGCTGCGGGCACCCCGCACAGACGCATCCCCGACAACCGGTGACCAGCCGGTAGGCTTGGCAATACAGTTCGTCTAATCCGAGGGCAGGGCACCAATGACCCAACCAAACCCAGAAACCGTTCAGGTACCGCAGCAGCGAGCCACTGAGATCTTCCAGGGAAAAGCGGCGACCACCATCAAAGACCTGATGGTGGAAAATTCCCAGCTCTCAGCAATCGCCGAGCAGTTGGGCAAGGAGCTACAGGCGGAACGTTCAGCGCACAGAGAGACCCGAGCCAAGCTCGGCGCCGCAATGGGGGCCGAAGGCAATCACTCCGCCCCACCGCCACCTATCCCGAGGGACGGCATCGACGCGTCACAAGGGGTCCCAGGGACATGATCGTATGGAGGATTGCGCGTACCGTCGGCTACACCGGCATCGGTGTGGTCGGCAGCGTCATGGTTGCGCGTCCTTCTGAGATGGTTGAAGGGCAGATGGGGTGGATGACTCCAATATGGGCCACAATGCTCCTGGTGGGTGGCCTCTCCTGCGCGTGGGCGATGGTGAGTCGGGTGTGGGCAGGGGAGACGCTGGGTCTCCCTCTCGTCTTCACCGGTCTGTTCATGTGGGGTTGTGTTTACTTGCGCGTAGCCCCTTTCACAACTGGCCGATTCGCCATCGGCACCATCCTTCTCTGCTTCTCCGTGCTCGTATTCGCGCACTGGCGTGAGGTGTACAAGTTTGTGGATGAATCCATAAGCGCACGCCTTTACGAGAAGAAGAGGCTTGCCCATGGCGAACAGTGAGATCTGGGTTGCCCTCGCTGGGGGCGGTGGCCTAGGCGGCATCATCATTGCGGCCAACCAGCTTCGCACTGCATGGCGAGAAGGGGCGGAGAAGCGGGAAGACCGCGCCGCCCAGAAAATCAAGGAAACGCAGGCGTCAACGTTGCGTCGTGCTGAGCTGGCCGAGTTCCTTTATGAACATAGCGAAAAGGCCAAGCGATGGTGGATGAACAGGGCTACCCGCCTCGAGCGGGTAATCATCCTAGGGCTAGGTGCCGAACATGTTCCTGAACCGACTACACCCGAGCCCGAGACACCGGAATTCGAACCGGAGAAGGCCAGTGGCTGAAGGCAACGAAGTTAAAGACCACGACGACGACCTGGACTTCGACGACGCAGTTGACCTGCTGGCAACTCGCAGTAAGCAGCAGCGTCGGAAGAAGAACATCGCCATCATCGTGGCAGTGATGGCAGCCATTCTGGCTACGGCAGCCGGGGTCATCGCGTTGGTTGCCGATGACAACAATGACCAGCAGGTCAAGGACTTGACCCGGCAGGTGAACACCAATGCCGACAAGACCGATGTTGCCGTGAGCTGGGCAGAGCAACAGCGCAAGCAGTTTGAGCTCTGTAAAACGCTGCCCAAGAATGATGCCCGTTGTGCGGCTCCAGTCATTCCACCGACGGTAACCATCTCGCCGGAGCGGCCGCCTCAGCCACCGGGTAACGGTCTCAGCGCTGAAGACATTCGCAACATCGTGGCGGCAGAAGTTGCTCGTCGCAACCTTACTGTGACGCCAGCGCAGATGAGCACCATCGCTGCCAGCGCAGCGAAGTTGGTGCCCAAGCCGAAGGACGGCAAGACCCCTACGAACGCAGAGTTGCAACCGCTAGCCTCCGCTGCGGTTGCTACGTTCTGTGCCAACGACGCCTGCCGTGGCAAGGATGGGCTGACCCCGGCGGACGGTAAGGACGCGCTGCCGCCCAGCGACGAACGGCTCACCGAGATCCTGACTGCGTACTGCTCGACCCGCAACGGTTGCATCGGTGGAAAAGGCGACCAGGGCGACAAAGGTGGTCAAGGAGATACCGGTGCTACAGGCAACGGCATCAAGAGCACAACCATCAGCGGAGAAACCATCACCTTCGCATACACTGATGGTACGAGCGACAAGGTCGTTGTTCCCTTGTGTCCGGCAGGCAGCTCTTCGCAGAAACAACGCGTCATGACAGAAGAGTTCCCGTTGGGCGTCTGGGTCAGCGTCTGCGTACTTGACGACCAGAATCCCTAAGGAGGGCAAGTGACGAACACGGAACAGGTGCCGGACCCCAACCCCGAGAACGTACCGGGGCCGCCACCGACCGACGACACCGTTGCCGACGGCACTCAACTGCCGCTGGACAACGGGCTGGAGATCATCGAGGAGGGCGACGCGGGGGTTCCTGACCCCGAGCCGTTCGAGGAGGACTGATGTCCGACGACTACATCACCCGAGCACAGATCGGGTTGCGCAAGGCAAGGAGTAGCACAAGCCTCTCGGTATCCAAGGTCGAGAACGTTGCCTGGCACCACCCCGGTATGTCGGTCCGCATCGACGCCAGCGGCGACATCGGCTTCCGCCGGGTCTGCTCCGCGATTCGCGGCTGGCAGAACTACCACATGGACGGCCGTGGCTGGTCGGACATCGCCTATCAGGTCGCGGTTGACCAGGTCGGCCGCAAGTACACCCTGCGCGGCATCAACATCAAGTCTGGTGCCAACGGCAACAATGACGTGAACACTCGCTTCGGCGCAGCGCTTCTCGTCTTGGGTCCGGGCGAAGAGCCATCGGCCGCGATGATGGCCGCAAGCAAGGAAGTCCTGGCCGACTTCCGAGCTCGGTTCCACCGGGTGCCCAAGCGCCCGACCAAGCACTCCGCTGTTCGACCGGCTGGCACTGAGTGCCCCGGAAAGGAAGCCAGCAGGGCTATTGATGCTGGCAAGTTCGACGCAGGCACTGCAACCCCCGGAGGAGACGACATGAGTGCAGATGACGTGAGGGACATCAACGCGTACCAGAAGGTCTGCGCCCTGCAGATCCAGGCCAACACCCGGCAACTGTTGGAGAAGGCAACCAAGTCCATCATGGACTACCAGAAGGTGTGCACTCTCCAGATCCAGGAGAACACCCGGCAGGTGGACGCCACCTCCGACAAGCAGGTCGCCGACCAGCTCTCCGCCCTAGAGAAGGGCATGCAGGAGAAGCTGGACGACCTCAAGGCAGCCGTCGTGCCGGACATCCCGGAGCCCGGAGAGGAACCGGTCCTTGCCGGTGGCAACTGATGTTCAAGCTGGCGTTCTGGAAGGACGCGGGCGAGCGAGCGGCAGCCACCTTCGTCGCGGCGCTCATCGGCATCTTCGGTGTGCAGGGCTTCGACTTCTCCGAGCTGGGGGAGTGGAAGGTGTGGGCACCGGTGCTGGTCATCACAGCCCTGACGTTGCTCAAGGCAATGGCTGCCGGTCTGGCCAACCCCAACACGGGGGCGAGCTTGGGCACCACCGTGCCAGGCAGCATCGTCAGTGCGTTCACCACACAGACCACTGTGACCCGCGACGAGCACGATGGGTACAAGGGTGGAGCCGTGCTGGCACACCCTGGCGACACGGTCGCTGGCCCCGCTGCGGTAGCCATCGACACCGGCCTGAAGGTGGACGTGACACGAGGCGGAGAGACGGACGACGGCACCATGTACCGCCCACCCTCGGTCTCCCCTCCCGCAGGTAGCTAGCGTCTCGGACTACCTGCCCTCGAATCCCCTTATTCGTAAGGGGATTCTGAGGATGTGGGCACCGGCTCGGCACTGGTAAGCTGGGCCTTGGTGGTTCGGGTCGGTGCCCTCCTTCTCGTCCCCATGGCAGCCCCCACTTGTGACGCAGCGCTTCGAGCTCGGTGCCTGGCCTCGTCCGCTTCCGCTGGTGGGGGCTGCCGACGTTTCGAAGCGGAAAGCGCTTGCACAGCTGGGGTGCCCAGAGACGAATCCCCAGGTCAGAAGCGAATCTCCACGTGGTCTTGTCATGTCTAGGTGGGGCTTGATAGGATGCCTCTTGCAAGGCACCGACAACCAGCCAGGAGGCACACCATGAACCGCAACGCTGAGGCCGCTACCGCTAAGGTCTACGCTCTTACCGGTCGCATCATCACCGGCAAGTCGTGGGAGGCCGTTGCCAGCAAGTACTACGCCCTGTACGGCAAGGTTCTCTGAGTCCAATCCGCAGGGCCGGTTGCGACCGGTGACCGGCCCACGTACTGTTCGTACTTCACCACCCACCCAGGAGGGGCAGCAACATGGCCACCAGCGTTTTCGAAGACATGCTCAGCAAGGTACGCGCCTTGCTCGCCAAGGCCGACGCCACCGAGTTCCCGGAGGAAGCCCGCATCCTTCGCGAGAAGGCAGAAGCCCTGCAATTCAAGTACAAAATCAGCATCGCCACGGCACCCGAAGCCGAACGGCGGGCAGCCCACGGGTTCACCCCGGTATGGCGCGATGTGTTCGTGTGCAGCTACGGCAACGAGTTCAGCTCGTACTACACGGGCATCGCCGGGCAGCTTGTTCGCCACGTCGACGCCAAGGCCGTGACCCTGCGGAAGGTGGTCGACGGGAAGGCGCAGGTCTTCATCCGCGTCGTTGGCTTCAGCCACGACCTGGACTACCTGGAGCTGCTGCTGGTCGGCGCAACCCTTGCTTTTGGCAAGCGCATGGAGCCCCGCAAGGACGCCAACGAGTCGGACGCTACCAACGCGTACCGGCTGCGCATGGGCGGCATGGAGCGGCACCGTATCGCCCACGAGCTGTTCGGCCCCATCGATGACGCGGCTGCCTGGCAGTACGGGTACAACTCCAACGGGCGGTACGTGCGCACCCCGAGCAACGAGTTCAAGGCGCGCACCCGTCGGGTGACCAAGCTCATCAAGGATGGTGCTGCGGCAGCCGGTGAGAATGCAGGCGATGTGCTTGGCCAAGGCAACAACATCAAGACCTACCGCGACTCGTACGCGCAGGGCTTCTACTACACGCTGCAGAACCGGCTGCGCAACATGGCCGCTAGCCGTAGCGAGGACGAGAAGGGCTTGGTGCTCAAGTCGCTGGCAGCGCAGGTGGACGAGGAGTTCTACGGTGCGTACCCGCACCTCGCACCCAGCACCGAAGTTGCCCAGGCTTGGGTCGACCCGTCGGCAGACTGCGCCAAGTGCCAGAAGGCGGCAGGCGGTTACTGCCGCGAGCACATGTACCTCAAGCCCAGCACGGCCAAGGTCAAGGACACCCCGTTCAACCACGGCGCGTTCAATGCCGGTGGGCACGCGGCCCGCACGGTAGACCTCGGGGCTGGGGGCACCCCTAAGGCACCGGCAGGTGCCACCCGTACGCAGCTTGGCTGAGAACGGCAAACAGGCGCACACTGGCAGGCAGGGCCGATAGCGGTTCTGCCTGCTAGGGCAGGCACACTAGAGAAGGGCACGGCCATGAAGGCATTAGGCATCATCCTCGTCATCCTTGGCACCCTGATTGGGTTGCCTGGCGTCATCGCATGCTTCACCATCGTTCTACTTCCCATCGGCTTACCGTTGGCGTTTGCCGGGGCAGGCATTGCAGCTCTAGGGCTGCACCTAAGGAGGGCACATGTTCAAGCAGAAACGGCGAGGCCCGTTAGCGGCTGAGCTGGGCAAGAGTGTAGGCGGCGCACTGTCGCTGCTGGGCACCCTAGTGGCCGTCAAGGCGAGCCAAGAGCTGAGCGCAGTACCGGTTCGGCCTGGCGTCGTCAGGCTGTTCTCGTACGGCGACCTGTACACGCCGTTCACCGTTCCGACCGTTGCCCTTTGGGTCGGGATGGGCATTGCCAGCACGGGCGTCGTGCTGAGGCTGCTGGGCTACATACACATCTGGAAGGACAAGAAGTGACGCGAGGTAGGAAGTTGCTAACGGCAACGATGGCGTGTTGGGCCATCGTTACGACCACCGGCTGGGTCGTGTTCGCCAGCAACATGCAGGAGCAGGCGGACCCCAGCCCAGTCATCCACGGCAGCGTGGACATCACCATCGCACCTACTCCGATGTCTCCAGCACCGGACCGGGCGCTGCCGGGCTATCCCATCGACCGTTGGCGTCAGTTGCAGGAGGCAAGCAAATGAGACGCTGGTGGGCGAAGCGAGTGAAGCTCTGGGACACGTGGCTGTCGCTGCGAGGGGCCAAGGCCAAGCTGCGAGACATCTCCTTCCGAGACAGCAACGGCGGGTACGTCTCAAAGATGGAGAGGGAGGGAGCCGAGAGCTGGTTGCGAGGGGCAACGTTCTCGTACCGCAGGGCGAGAGGGCAGAGGCCTTATGACCAGGCCAACTAGCGGTCTCGGAAGGGGCAAGCCGCGCAAGTGCAGGCAGTGTCCTCCGGACATAAGTCAAGCCGCCACGCATCAGCCCTGCTGCTCTTCTCACAACGTACCGCTTTGCTGTCGCCACTACCGGCGCACGCACTTCGTGGAGGTCGGCCGGTGCTGCCAGCACGACGCCCGACCCGACAGCGAAGTGGTCAAGCCGCAAGACCCAGCACATCGAGATCCGGAGGAGTATTGTGGCTAAGGGCAACCATCTCCAGTCGCTCGGCGAGGAGCTGGCAGCGTTGGAGAGGGACGACCCGGCCGTTGCCGAGGCGGCAGCCAGCTACACGCGCATGCGCGACCGGCTGCTCGACCGTGGCCCAGGGCTGTCGCCTAGCGCGCTGAACCGGCTGTACGACCTGAGCTCAGAACCGACTGGGAAATCCTTTCACGAGACCCACCCTGCGCCCGGCCTCCCGCAGGAAGCGGAACGGGAAATCGATTCTCCAGCTGTACCCGGCAAGGACGTTTCTCCAGGTCAGAGGTGATTTCGGCCTGCCGTCTTGCCATTTCGAGGCGAAGCATGAGAAGATGCTCTTGCAAGTTGGTAAACAGGCACCGGGGCAGCACCGCCCCACCAACCAGCCAGGAGGCTATCATGAGCAAGACCGCACTCGAAATCCGCGTTACCCCCGAGGTTACCGTGGACAACTTCGCGGAGTCGCTTGCCAGCGGCAACGTCCAGCTCTACACCGTGCGGGGCAACGGCACTACCCGGCACATCCCCTTCTTCGCCGAGGGCACCGAGGACCGCGAGGTTGCGGAGCAGGTTGCTGAATGGCGGGAGGACGGCCGCACGATGAAGGCCATCGCCACCGAGCTGCACCTGTCGGTGCCCAGCGTTCGGCGCATGCTGAACAGCCTGTACCTCAGTGAAGACGTGGAGTCCTACGACGAGGAAGACATCGCCGCCATCCTGGCCGATGCCGCCGAGGTTGCCGAAGGCAACGAAGAGCCCAAGGAAGAGGTTGCCGACAGCAACGGAGCTGCGGAAGCCATCATGAGCCACCTCACCTTCCTGAAGTAACACGAACCGCCGGGTGGTCCCATCTGCGCAAGGCAGGCGGTGGGGCCGCCCGGTACCAACGTACCGATAGTTGCGAAAGGCAAGGAAATGAAAAAACCAGCCAAGACCCAGCCAACCGCGAAGCTGACTCCGAAGCAGGCGCAGAAGCTTGCGCAGACCAAGCAGGTGAACCGACAGGAGCGGCAGGCCGACCGCAGCGACGGGCACGACAGCCGCATGGCCAGGGATGGCGGCACGGGCCGTCGTCAGCGCTCATGATTGCCTGCGAGTGGTTCGCGATGTGCACCAACGAAGCGGTAATGCTGGTACCGCACCCCGCGTTCCCGAAGGGGGTGCCCACCTGTGTGCGGTGCGCTGCCAAGGCCGGTGAGAAGGGCACCCCCATCCCGTACTACGAGGACTGGTTCAAGCTGCTCTGGAACGCAGCGCTGGCAGCCAGCGATGAGCTGGACTGGCAAGGGCCGGTGCACGAAAGCCCGCTGTTTGGCCTGCTGGAGACCATGCACGGCATTGCGGAGGACCAGCCTCAGTTCACCAAGAACGGCCACCTAGCTGAGGTGCTGGGCTAGGCGGCAGCTACGCTTGACTGGGGTCCACTTCGGGCCCCGGTCTTGTCATTTCTTGGAGAGGTGTGCTAGGCTCGAGCTTGTAAGGTTTTAACCACCCCGGCAGCCAGGAGGCACACCATGAACACCAACACCAACGCTCAGGCCCTCATCATCCCGTGCGACGACCGTTGCATGTTCGCCAAGGGCGACGAGTGCGACTGCGAGTGCGGCGGCAAGAACCACCAGCAGGGCGGCAAGCTCACTGCCAGCCAGCGCACCATCGTCCGCACCAAGGCTGGTCGCCGCGTGAAGCACCTGACCCCCGGCACCTTTGACTTCCGCCTCGCGGAGAGCCTGTACGCCATGCGGCAGGAGGGGATGACCAAGAAGGACATCGCCCACGAGGCCAACGTGTCCGCCCCCACCGTGCGCCGCCTGCTCACCCGCTTCGAGCTCACCATGGCCGCGCTGGGCACCCCGGTTACCCCGAACGCCGAACTGGCCGAAGCAGCCTGAGTGGACAGGGCCCCGGTCTTGCACCGGGGCCCACCCGTTCTATAGACTCATCGAGTAAGTTGTTAACCACGCAGCCAGGAGGCGCACCATGAACCACCGCACCCGCGAGTTCGGCAGCAAGGCCACCGACCACCGCATCGCCCAGCGCGTAGCCCGCGACTACACCCCGGCTGCCTGGGCCGCCGACCAGGCTGCCAGCCAGCCCGCCAAGGACCCGTCAGACCAGTGGGTGGCCGACCAGCTGAGCACGGTCAAGGCCAACGCTGGCAGCATCGAGACGCTGCTGCAGCTTTGCCTGCAGCGCACCCCCTGGGTCGCCGTGGCCGATGCCCGTGCCTGGGCCATTGCCGCCACCGCCGAGCAGGTCGCCGCCAAGGTGGACTACCTGGAGACCCTGCCGGTAGCAGCCGTTCGGGAAAACTTCCCCAGCGACAAGGCCATTCGCGAGGTTCCCGAAGGCCGCTACGCCATCACCGGCAACGACGGAGCAACCAAGTTCTACAAGGTTGACCGGCCCACCGAAGGCCGCTGGGCTGGCTACACCTTCGTCAAGGTGCAAGCCGGGGACGAGATGCACAGCCTCCGCCAGAAGAACGCACGGCTCACCGTGCTGGCTGCCATTGCCGAGGCTGGCGTAGAAGCGGCCATGCTGCGGTACGGTCGCGAGCTGGGGCACTGCGGGCACTGCGGGCGCACCCTGACCAACCCCGAGAGCCTGGAGGCGGGCATCGGCCCGATCTGCCGGGGCAAGATGGGCTTCTGAGCCGATTAGCAGGGCCGGTGGGGCAAGTACCCACCGGCAGCCTGTTAGGGGCTTAGAATCGATTCTAGGGCCGAACCATCACCACCCAGGAGGGCACGCCATGTTTGGGAAGAAGAAGCCCAAGGACGAGGTCAAGAAGCAGCGCACCAAGAAGGCGAAGGTGCCGTGGAAGAAGTGCGGGCACAAGCGCAGCTACAAGGGCGATGGCGGCAGCACCATCACGGTCATCTGCAGCCAGAACCGCAACGTGTCGCATAGGCACGACTGATGACCGGCCGAGTGCGGGCACCTGCCGCCACAACCGAAGAGGTGTTCGAGGCGGTCTTGGCCTGTCACGAGAAGAGGGAGGACCCCGTACGACTGGTTACGAGCGCCGAGGTGGTTGGCGTGGTCGCGCACACGCGTGGCTGCCCCGACACGTGGCCGTCAATGGCGCAGGCGCGACAGTACGTGTCAGTCAACAGCGTCAAGGCTCAGCTGGAGGTGTTGGTTGCTGAGGGCAAGCTTTGGGCGTTCAAGGGAACGCACCATGCCGTGTCCGGGCTGTACGGGCGCAGTGACAGGCACACCTACTACGTCGATGATAGCGCTCGGCAGAGGCTCTTGGAGCGTGCCGTTGCAGCCCACGCGAGTACCGTGCTGGCAGCAGCGCAGGCACACGCAGCCAACACACTCGTGCGCAAGTACAACGCCGAGTACCTCCAGTACCTGGAGGACTACTCCCGCCTCTACCCCATCCCAGACTGGGACAAGCAATGGTAGGGGAGTTCATCATCGCGGCAGGATTTGTTGGCATCTTGTGGTTGCTCTGGAGGGCACTGTGATTTGGACCTTGCTCGGCATGATCAACGGCAAGACGTTGCTCATCGCAACCATTGCAGGAGTCGTCGGCTTCTACTTCACCCAGCACGGAAGGAGCGACCAGTGAGCCACGTGTTTGAGTTCGACAGCTTTGAGGAGGCTCAGGAGAAGATGGCTAGCGCAGAGGCCAAGGCCAACGCAGCCGTCACGACCAGGCAGAAAGAGATTGCCTACGGCACCCATTGGCTTCGGGGCATCGATGGAGCCCACTTCTTCGAGTACGGCTACGTGCTGCCGCAGGACAACGCCGAGGCCAATCAAACCAAAGAGTCCATCCGCGCACTGCGAGACGCCTACGCACGCGGCTACCGGTTCAGCCAGGCTTTCAGCCTGTACACTCCGACCGGAGAGCTGGGCGACACGCACATCGCCGTCATCTGGCCCATCACGGAGGATGAGTTCAACTCTGCCTCTGCTTGTCAGTGGCAACTAACCGGCGCCGAATGGGAACGGGAGATGTTGTCTCGCATCGTCCGAGAGCTGGCTGATGCCCAGCAGACCACCGACCCCGCTTCCCCCACCCCGCAGGAGGGGCCATGACCGACACGCTCAACAACCTTCGTCTCGTGAAGTTGCAGGTGGCAACGAAGCGGCACGAGTGCGCCGAGTGCGTAGACCCCATCGAGAAGGGCGACCGGTATATGAGGGCTTGCCTGCCGCCAACCGTCGAGGCCTTTCCGGGGCCTGAAGTCACTCAAGAAGAAGCGTGGCAGTATGTGGACTCTGAGTGGACCTTTGAGAAGACGCATGAGCTCTGCTACTCCAAGCGATACTTCAAGCCAGTTGCCCTAGGCAACGTATTAAAAGAGGAGTTCCACCGAGTGCTCCCGGAATGGGGCCAAGATGCCTGAGCCGGGGGAGTACCGCAAGGCAACGGTCATCGAGTGTCTGTCCGTTGCTGGCAAGATGGAGTCGCCAGTGTGCGCCGTGCTGGCAAGCCGTGACCACCTCGTCGTCAAGCTGCACAAGATTGGAAAGGAGAAGTACATGAGCCGAGGCAACTACGAGGCTTATTGCATGGACCGAAGCGTCGTGGAGATTATGGAAGATGAACTAGATTCCATCATCTCTCGTCTCATGGACGACGGTGGGGCTGCGGACGGGAGGGATCCGGGGAGAGGAGAGTCGTTGTCTTGGGCAATCGCTCTCATCGAGAACCCCTTCGCGCCCAACATGGACCACGTCAAGAACAAGGCGATGCTGCGGTACGAGCGGACGCTACGCGAGGAGACCGAAGAGGCCACCGCCGGTCCTCAGTAGTCTGCATACCGGTAAGCGCTTTCCCATTCGGTAAGTGGACACGAGAATTCTTGTCGAGGTGTGATAGAGTGGGCCCGTACGTAACTACCCAGCCAGGAGGCACCAAGTGAGCACACAGACCAAGCGCGACAAGGCAGCGGCCAAGGCTGCTGCGGTGGTAGACGCAGCCATCGACACGGCAACGCAGCGGCTGAGGCACGACGGCACCACGCAGACCGTTGACTTGAAGCCCAAGGCGGCCAAGCCCAAGCGGGGCGAGCTGCCGCCCGAGTTCGCGGCCATGGCTGACCAGGTGAAAGCGCTGCGAGCCGGTGGCAGCTCGCCC
>Ga0193752_1000238_pt1 | contig 62018 bp, 40 predicted proteins | sample H1c1metaG_FD_144924 | JGI IMG/M metagenome (GOLD analysis project Ga0193752, IMG submission 144924) | Soil microbial communities from a riparian zone of the East river system, Colorado, United States - H1c1 | ecosystem: Environmental > Terrestrial > Soil > Riparian zone | place: USA: East River...
TTGATTTATATTGTTAAGAGATGTTACCCTATAATCCTATCGCTTTTTTCAATGAGCAATAAAATTACTAACTAGAACCCATATATAAACACTTTTCAAAGATCTTTGCTTAACTAAACGACATTGAGTGATGAGTGATGAGTGATGAGTGATGAGTTATTAGATATTAGATATTAGCGACTATGAGCGATGGATAAAGTCTGTGAAGAAGGAGATTAATCAGATAACTTCTAGAGGTAGCTAAATTTCATGATAAAAAGGAAAAATCTTAAGTTTATCAAGATTGACTGAGGCATTTGCAAGATGATTTCATATCTTAAACTTCTTGCCAGTGAAATAATGTTCCGAAGGAACATTGTCATCCATAACATCTTATTATTACAACCAAGCATTACCAAAACTTAAACATTCATACCAAAACTTAAACATTCATACCAAAACTTAAACATCAAACCAATAATTAATATAAACTCTTAACTTAAACAACTCACCACTCACTCATCACTCATAATTCATAACTCATAACTCTCTTCATGTATTTACCAAAACTACTCGCTGCTTTCATCCTGTTTTCCGGAACTATTCAGGGACAAACATCACTGACGGCAATGGCTGACCAGAAGGCTAAAGCGATACTTCCGAAACTCATTGAATGGCGGCGTTATCTTCATGAACATCCTGAACTTTCAAACAGGGAAGAAAAAACAGCAGCATATATTACGGCCCATCTGAAGAAGCTTGGACTGGAAGTAAAAACCGGTATTGCAAAAACAGGTGTGGTAGCTATCCTTGTTGGCGGAAAACCTGGGCCGGTTGTGGCTCTCCGGGCTGATATGGACGCACTGCCTGTACTGGAGAGAGCTGACCTTCCGTATAAGTCAACTGTTACTGCTGAATACCTCGGACAACAGGTGCCAGTTATGCATGCCTGTGGCCACGATACCCATGTAGCCATGTTGATGGCCACTGCTGAAGTGTTAACATCTATGAAAAAAGATATTCCGGGTACCGTAAAATTTATTTTTCAACCAGCAGAAGAAGGATCACCAGGCGATGAAAAAGGCGGCGCACCAGAAATGATCAGGGAAGGTGTAATGGAGAATCCTAAAGTAGATGCAATCTTTGGTATTCATATAAACTCATCGCTCGAAGTGGGTAAACTGCGATATAAAAGCGGCTCTTTTATGGCCTCATCTGATTGGTTCACGGTAAAAATAAAAGGAAAGCAAACTCATGGATCAACCCCCTGGACAGGAGTTGATCCAATTGTCGCAGGCACCCAGATCATCAATGCCCTGCAGACTATAGTAAGCCGGCAGTCTGATCTTACGAAGGCACCGGTAGTGATTACGGTTGGCAAATTCCATAGTGGTTTGAGAAATAACATCATTCCGGAAGAAGCAATTCTGGAAGGAACAATCAGGACCCTCGACTCTAAGATGCAAAAAGATGTACATGAACGAATCAAAACAACGGTTATGAAAGTCGCAGAATCTTCCGGTGCAGTTGCTGAAGTCAGCATCGATACAAAAACTCTTGTCACCTATAATACACCCGAACTGGTAGAGATGATGCTGCCTTCATTGGAAGCAGCTGCAGGTAAGGAAAACCTGGTTTCTGGTACCTGGACCACCGGGGCCGAAGATTTTTCATTTTTTGGTGAGAAGGCTCCATCTTTTTTCTTTAATCTTGGTGGGATGCCAAAAGGCATGGACCCCGACAAGGCAGCTCCACATCATACACCTGATTTTGTGATAGACGACAGCCAGCTCGATGTTGGAGTAAAGGCTTTCTGCCACCTGGTGTTTGACTATGCAAAGTTGAAGGCCAATACAAAACCATCACCAACTAAAAAAGCGTTTTAATCATGGCCGTCCAAACATTTCAATTGGGATAAACAATCATTTTTAAGCTGATAAATAAAAAAGCTTTCTGCATTTTCAGCAGAAAGCTTTTTTGTTATGATTATATGATATTCTGCAATGAGCTCCGGAAAACCGGTACCCTACCCTTTTTTTGCTTCTTTCGCCCAGGTATCTTTTAAGGTAACTGTCCTGTTAAAAACAAGTTTATCCTCTGAACTTTCTTTATCAAGCGTGAAATATCCCTTCCGTATAAACTGGTAGCGTTCATCAAATTTTCCTTTTATAAGTGCCGGTTCGGCATAAGCATTTGATATAATCTGTAATGAGTCAGGATTGATGTAGTCCTTGAAGTCCCCTTGCTCTGAAGAAGGATCTTCTGCATTGAATAAACGGTCATACATTCTTACTTCAAGGTTAATTGCCTCTTTGATACTAACCCAATGCAAGGTGCCCTGCACTTTCAGACCTGAGCTGTCTGAGCCACTCTTGCTTTCAGGAATATAACTGCAATGCAAAGCCGTAATGTTTCCTGATTCGTCTTTAATGACCTCATCGCATTTGATGATATAAGCACTTTTTAGTCTGACCATCTTACCCGGTGCAAGCCTGAAGAATTTTTTCGGAGCATCTTCCAGAAAATCTTCCCTTTCAATATACAACTCATTGCTAAACGGCATTTCCCTGTTTCCTGCATTCGGATCTTCAGGATTATCTTCACTGGATAACATCTCTGTCTGACCGGCAGGATAATTGGTGATCACCACTTTGAGCGGATCAAATACCACCATTCTCCTGAGTGCTATCCTATTCAGGTGTTCACGGATACAAAATTCCAGCAAAGAAAAATCAATCATGTTGTCGCGTTTTGCAACACCGATTTTTTCAGCAAACAATCTTATACTTTCAGGTGTGAAACCGCGACGTCTCAACCCGGTTATTGTCGGCATACGCGGATCGTCCCAACCAGTTACATGTCCCTCGTTTACAAGTTGTAAAAGTTTTCGTTTACTCATGACGGTATACGTCATATTCAGTCTTGCAAATTCATACTGACGGGAAGGAAAAATTTCGAGTTTTTCGATCAGCCAGTCGTATAAAGGCCTGTGCGGAATAAATTCCAGGGTACAAATTGAATGCGTCACTTTTTCAATAGAATCACTCTGCCCATGCGCAAAATCATACATTGGATATATAGACCATTTGTCGCCCGTACGGTGATGATGTGCATGTTTGATCCGGTATAGCAACGGATCCCGCATATGCATATTTGGCGATGTCATATCGATTTTTGCACGGAGTACTTTGGCGCCATCGGGATATTTTCCAGCCCGCATTTCCGCAAAAAGATACAAATTTTCGTCAATCGTCCTGCCGCGGAAGGGGCTATCCTTACCAGGCTCAGTAGGAGTGCCTTTTAGCTTTGCTATTTCTTCTGCGCTGGAATCATCAACATAAGCAAGGTCTTTTTTTATGAGTTTTACTGCGAATTCATAAAGTTGATCAAAATAGTCAGATGCATACAGTTCTTCTCCCCATTCGAACCCGAGCCAGCGTATATCGTCCTTAATACTTTCAACATATTCGGTGTCTTCGGTGACAGGATTAGTGTCATCAAACCGGAGATTGGTTTTACCGCCAAATTCTTTTGCTAATCCAAAATTCAGGCAAATTGACTTTGAATGACCGATATGAAGATAACCATTGGGTTCAGGTGGAAACCTGGTAACTATAGAATCATATTTTTTCGACGCCAGGTCGGCTTCGATGATTTCTTCAATGAAATTGAGCGATTTTTCTTCTTCTTTGATACTCTCTGCCATAATATTCAATCCGTTATATCTGCAAATTTACGTTTTATATTGAAACTGAGGATGGACAGAAGGACCGTTTCGGGTCTTGCCGATCTTATATTCAGACAAAATATTCCGCAAAGGATAATTGATTAAGTTAAAATATTCCGCAAGGGATAATTGAGGATCACCTGGGATCCCGGGTTTCATGGAGTCGTAAAAAAAAGATGGAGTCGCAAAAAAAGATGGAGTCTAAAAAAAAAAGAGAGAGCTGTACTCCTACAGCTCTCTGAACCAATAAACAATTCCTATGAATAATCAGGGCGTTAATAGTGTGAAATTATATCCGGGCGAGTGGATGTCAAAAGCTTTTCGATGATTGTGATCTAATTGGCGATGAAAAAAATCCGCGGGAAATATTTATAAGTGGAAGCATTTAGGTTCGGAGTCTTAGGCTCCGGCTTTTTGATTTGTGATGTTAAATCCAGCATTTATAATCCACAATCACCGGATTCAACGAACCCACAATCAATGAGTCCACGATCACCGGATTCAACGAATCCACAATCAACCAATGCACAATCAACCAATGCACAATCAATAAATTCAACTGAGGTGAATACAAAAAAAAAGAACCGCACTCAGCGTACGGCTCTAAACCACTAAAAACTTAATAAAGAAAAATCAGGGTAACGGATCTGCATCAAAGATATAATCCGTTACAGTTTGGAAAGAATCATTTCGCCCAATGTATTCAAGTTATCGATGAATGGATGGTTTTTTCGGATGAAACTCAACTCACTCATAACTCATCGCTCAACTCATCACTCATCACTCATAACTCATCACTCATAACTCATAACTAAACTAACCACTCACCACTTACAACGGTTCCCGTTGACCAAATAACAAACTGCCAACACGAATCATCGTACTGCCCTCTTCTATAGCAATTTCATAATCTGCACTCATACCCATACTAAGGGTATTGAAATCGGAAGATTTGACCAGGTTTGCCCTGCAATCGTCAAAAGCTGCTTTCAGGTATTCGAATTCCTTTCTTATCTGCGTCTTGTCCTCAGTAAAACTCGCCATCCCCATCAGCCCGGATATTTTGATGTTTCTTATCTGGTTTATCAATTCGAGTTTAGGAATGTCAGCAACAATAGCCTGTAATTCCTCATAACTGAGACCGAATTTGCTTTCTTCCTGAGCTATATGCATCTGCAAAAGGCAGCTGATATTGCGCTCCTGTTTAGCTGCCTGCCGGTCGATTTCCTCCAGCAACTGGTAGCTTTCAACACCATGGATCATATGAACAAATGGCGCAATATATTTAACCTTATTTCGCTGGAGGTGGCCAATAAAATGCCACCGGATATCCTGAGGAAGTAACAATTGTTTTTGTATAAGTTCCTGCACGTAGTTCTCACCGAAGTCACGGTGACCAATGTCATAAAGATCCTGGATATCATTTACAGGCTTATTTTTCGATACCGCAACCAGGGTGATATCCCCGGCCGTGCAAACTTTCATCAGTTCTTTATAAACTTCAATATTTATTGCCATATTAAACTGAGATTTTGTTCCAGCTTATTGCTTGCAAATTCTTTACCATTAACCATAATCCCAACAAAGACAACAGCGCAACCCCATACATAATATAAACTCTGTCAAGAAGGAAATAATGGATAACTACCAGCACTCCGATAATCAGCATTTGCAAAATGATTTTCAAAAATTTTCCGGATTGTTGTTTCACATTCGGTTGTCGGGAGAATGGAAGAAAATGTTCTGTAAACTGCGTCAAAACCAAAAGGCTTATCAGGCTATTAAATAATCCTAATACAAAGTCATCAATAATTGCCGGTCCCCATACAAATAATGAGATTCCAAAAAAAGCAAGGTATACAGGCAGAAAATATTTTGCAATAAGGGCTTTCAGATTACCTGATAATAATTCACCCGGTCTTTTTACAGGCATGCTGTGATAGATCCATGAAGCCTGGAAGTTTTCATTGAAGGTAACTATGGTGAGACTGCTGGCTACTGCAAACAACGGGATATAAATCATCCACAGAAATTTATTTGAATCAGGCAACAACGCGAACTGCTCAGCCATGTTCCTGCCGCCGTTGAAAATGATAATGAACAGGAAGATCGGAATATATCCCAGGGCCGGATAAAACTGCAATCTGAATGCCTTGTCGCGGCTTGTCATTTTCCAGGTAAGTTCGAATGCCCCTTTTTCAACCGGCGTCACACAACATAAGGAGGCAAGCCGTCCGGAAAAGCCTTTCCTGGATTTAATCCCGACCGGCTGCTTTTTATTGACCCGGCTGTCATTATTTAAATTGGCCAGTTGTTTCGAAAATAACGGAGCCAGGAATTTATTCAACACCCAATACAAAAACAATGGCACAAACACCGCCAGGAATAACATGGTCAGATGAGCAAGGTCAAAATTGTAATCATATAAACTTTCAAGCGCCATTGCCATCCAGACCGGCGGAATCAGGAAAGAATACCATTTCAGGGTGAAGCTTGCCGATAAACCTTCAAGATCAATCATCCTGGGTATCAGCTGGTAGCCAACCGTAAAAAACAATGTCATTCCAATCTGGAAATATGTGACAATCTCCTTGATTTTTTGTTCACTGCTGAAACGCAGGACCAGCAGGTATAATAAATATGTAATAAAAACCGCAAGCAGTACAGTTAGCTGGGAAGTTATGATCATGCCCAGGCCAACTAGTGCACCGTATTTCACGAAAATAGCAATAACCGGTACCAGGCAGATAGCGACACTGAATTGAAGAAGATATAAGAGTACATGGATCAGCCTGGCCATAAATAGTGTTTTACTATTCACAGGCCTTGGCAGGAGGATCTGGTTATCGGTTGTATCCAGTAACACAGATGAGAAATCCGTTATCAAAGTCATTGCCATCATAAAGATCACATAGGAATGAAACAGGATCATTGCTGTGACAAGATTCGGAAATGAGTAAACGGCAACACCCATGAATACACCAAACAACCCGTAAAGAATAAGTATAGTTGTGAGATGGTTTTTATTATCTTTTTGCTGATTTTGCTTCCAGCTCATGTAAACCCGGCGGGTATCCATGAGCAGCTTCAGTTCCACTATCGTGTACAGGCGATCAACGTCGATTCCCTGACGTCTGAAGACCGGGTTGAACAGTTGAACCAGTTTCAACAACCATTTACCCATTCGAAAAGTTTTTCATGATATCCACAAATTCACCGGCAGTCGACAAATGTTGCTGATCACCAGTGAGTGCAGTGAAGATATTTTCAAGGGAACCTTCCGCCCCGGCTTTTTTAAGCTCATCAAATGTTCCATCAGCAATCACAGCACCTTTGTTGATAATGATGATGCGGTCACTGATCTTTTCAACAACATCCATGATATGTGAAGAATAAAAAATGGTTTTGCCGGAATGTTTTAACTGAGATAAAATCTCCTTTACAAGTATCACTGCATTGGCATCAAGCCCGCTGAGCGGTTCATCAAGAAATATAATTTCAGGATTATGGATCAGCCCTGAAATGAGTAATACTTTTTGTCGCATCCCTTTGCTAAAACTATTCATCCGCATATCATGTTTATCAGCCAGGTCAAACAGGCGTAAAAGATCAAGTGCTTTTTTGCGCGTATTGACAGCATCCATCTGGTAAAGCTTACCAACGAAATCAAGGTATTCCACCGGGGTCAGTACATCATACAGGGCAGCGTTTTCTGGTATATATCCAATCTGCTGTTTGATGATCATCGGATCTTTCCTGACATCGAGCCCAAGCACCATGGCATTCCCTTCAAAATCGGAAATGATCCCGGTGAGAATTTTAATGGTCGTGCTTTTTCCCGCCCCGTTTGGTCCGATATAACCCACAATCTGGCCTTTATCGAAAGACAGATCAATTCCCTGCAGTACATATGTACCACTGTATTGTTTTCTTACCTGTTGTAGTTGTATAATGCTCATTTAAACCATTTGACCATTTGACCATTTGACTTTAACTCATCACGCTAACGACTCACTAACTAATAACTGCTAACCGCTAACCATTCACTTAAACTCACTCATAACTCACTCATCACTCATAACTCATAACTTATGTTCCTGACTTATTTAAGTATTGAACGGCCGATTACAATACGCTGCACCTCTGAAGTGCCTTCGTATATCTGTGTTATTTTTGCGTCCCGCATCAGTCTTTCCACATGGTATTCTTTTACATATCCGTAGCCGCCATGCACCTGTACTGCTTCGGTTGTTACCCACATCGCGGTCTCCGACGAAAACACTTTCGCCATGGAACTGCTCAATGCATAGTCAAGACCATTATCTTTTTCCCAGGCAGAACGTAAACATAACAAACGCGCTGCCTCAATCCTGGTCGCCATATCAGCCAGTTTAAACTGGATTGCCTGGTGATGCATGATTTCTTTCCCAAATGCCTTTCTCTCCCTGGAATATTTCACTGCAAGCTCATAGGCGCCGGAGGCAATCCCAAGCGCCTGTGCGGCAATTCCAATCCTGCCACCCGCAAGGGTTTTCATAGCGAAAGAAAAACCGAAACCATCTTCCCCTATCCTGTTTTCCTTTGGCACTTTTACATCGTTAAAAAGAATACTATGCGTATCACTGCCCCTGATTCCTAATTTATTTTCCTTAGCACCGACGGTAACGCCGGGCAGATTTTTTTCAACAATAAATGCGTTTATTCCTTTGCTGCCTTTAGATACGTCGGTTTGGGCCATTACCAGGTAAACAGAAGCAGAGTTACCATTGGTAATCCAGTTCTTCACTCCGTTCAGTATATAATGGTCTCCCTTATCTTCGGCTATAGTTCGCTGTGAGGTGGCATCACTACCCGCTTCGGGTTCACTTAGTAAGAATGCACCGATATATAGTTCACCATCTTTACGACCCTGGGCAAGTGGAGTAAGATATTGTTGTTTCTGATTTTCGGTACCATATTTGTCAAGTCCCCAGCAAACAAGTGAATTATTTACACTCATGGCAACGCTTACACTAGCATCTATCTTGCTTACCTCTTCCATGGCCAATACATAACTGATCGTATCCATACCTGAACCACCAAATTCCGGATCGACCATCATTCCCATAAAACCAAGTTCGCCGAGTTTCATAACCTGATCCTTTGGAAATTTCTGCAATTCGTCCCGTTCAATTACACCCGGGAGGCAGTCAACCTGGGCAAAATCACGGGCCGCTTTACGGATCATTTTATGTTCTTCAGATAATTCAAAATGCATATCAGATTTTTTTTAAACAGGAAGTCTCAAATTTAATCGAATTCAATACAAATCCATGCTTTTCTTAATGGATTGCAGGCTAAAGCAAAATCCGGCCCCTGCCTGTCACCTCATCAAAGATTAAAATCTTATATTTGTCGCCCGGAACAGAGATCATAATAAAAACTTCCATCGGTTTCAATATTAAGCAATTCTCCACGGTCCATTTGATATTAAGAGAAAGTTGATCCTCACGATCCTTTCCTGGAGGGAGTTGCAAAAAATTCAATTTTATGAGCAGTCACCAAGGTTCAATGATACAGGTTTCATCGGAAATCGGCCGTTTAAGAAGATTACTGGTTCATAGTCCCGACAGCGGCCTCGGGAAAGTTGTTCCGTCAAAAGCGCAGGATTGGCTATTCGAAGACATCGTTCACCTGGACACAATCCGAAGAGAGGAATATGACTTTTACACGAAAATTTTACTATACTTTCTTGACCCGGATAAAATCAAAGGAAAATTAAAGGATATTGATTCCCATGCAAACCACAGGGATTTTTACAAACCCGGTAACCCGGCATTTTTCAAGTCAGAAAAAGTGATTGAACTGCAGTGGTTGCTTGCAGAAATCCTGGAAGATCGTGAGATAAGATTAAAACTGGTTGCATCGGTCTGCGCTATTGAAAGTTGTTCTTATGAAATTGAACAAGAACTTTCTTCTTTAGAACCTAACGAACTGTCAAAGATCTTTATCTGCGGTTCCATCAGCGACGTCAAAATGTTATTCGCACCAATTCCAAATTTTATTTTCACCCGGGATATAGGGATTGTTATCAACAAATATGTGTTATTGAATAAACCTGCGAAACAAGCGCGTATAAGGGAAGCATTGCTGATGAAGTATATATTCTTCAATCATCCCTTTTTCCAGGAATACCGGTCAAATATCATCGAGTTGCCAGACAGCTTCAATTATTTCCTTTTGCCGGGCAGTGATAACGATGATAAAAAGGTTACCCTTGAAGGCGGCGATGTAATGGTGATAACAAAAGATCATATTCTGATTGGCATCAGCGAAAGAACCACTATGGAGGCTGCTCACCAGGCAATCAAGGTGTTATTTGAAAAGAATATTGTTAAGAAGATAAGTATCGTGCGTATTCCAAAGAAAAGAGATTATATGCATATTGATACGGTTTTTACACAGGTAAAGAAAAACGTTTGGGTGATGCTTGGGAATTTTTCAAAAAAGGCAATCAAGCATGAAAACGCCGATTCGGTAAAGCGGATACTCCTCGGTAATAAGAAGGATGATAAGATGCGCATCATCCAGTTCCGTAAAAAAGACATCGAAAATCCAAAATATTTTGATAACCTGGAAGACCTTCTGAAAGATATCAGTGAAAATGATCTTGGCTGTACTGAGAAAGTAAAATTTATTTACTCGGGTAACAATGAGTTTCCTTTTGATGCACGTGAACAATGGACTGATTCATGTAATCTGCTCGCATTACGCGAAGGCGTGGTACTCGGTTATGACCGGAATGATAAAACGGTGGAGGCCTTTCGCGAAAATGGCTTCAATATTATAGACGCACAGAATTTAATCGAAGGACTGGAGAATGGCTCGATTGATATTGATAAGTTGGACGACACATTAATCCTTATGCCTTCCGCTGAATTATCAAGAGCAAGGGGAGGGTTTCATTGTATGAGTATGCCACTGCTTCGTGATGAAATTTGAACAGAATTATGAGTTATGAGTGATGAGTGAGGAGTGAGTGATGAGATAAGTAAGTTATGAGTTCTTAACAAAACCGACCCACTTGTTTAAACTATTTTTTAAACTATTCATATCAAAACCAATGATTCCACTCTAAACTTAATTTCATAACTCGTCACTCACTCATCACTCATAACTCATAACTCATAACTCAAAACGCGCGTGCAAACAACTTCGAACATATTGATGATCAGGCCGGTGAATTTTTCATTTAACGCCGAGACCGCTGTGAACAACGCTTTCCAGGTTGCGGGCAACGATGAAGATGCACAACAACTTGCGATTCTTGAATTTGAAAATTTCGTGGATCTTCTTAAAGAGGAAGATGTGGATGTAACGGTGGTGAATGATAGCGCCCACCCTTTTACTCCTGATTCCATTTTCCCGAACAACTGGATCTCATTTCACCAGGATGGAACAGTTTGCCTGTATCCAATGTATGCTGCAAACAGGAGGCTTGAAAGAAAGCCGGCGGTTCTTGAAAAGCTTGCTGAAAAATTTCTGATCACAGATAAGATTGACCTATCCGGCTATGAAAATCAGAATTGTTTCCTGGAAGGAACCGGAAGCATGGTTCTAGACCGCGATAATAATATCGCATATGCATGCCTGTCACCCAGGACAGATATTAAAGTACTGGAAAAGTTTTGCGCATTGATGAAATACAGGCCGGTCATATTCAGTGCAACCGATTTATCTGGCCAGGCAATTTATCATACAAACGTGATGATGTGTGTAGGCGAACAATTCGTGGTAATTGCACTTGCCTCCATCAAGGATCCCCGCGAAAAAGAACATGTGCTGCAGGTTATTCAGCAAACAGGCAAGGAAGTGATCGATATAACGATGCAGCAAATGAAGAAATTTGCAGGCAATATGTTAGAGCTGAACAATAGAAGGGACGAAAAATTGCTGGTTATGTCGACCATGGCTTTCGGTTCACTGACTGAAGCGCAAATTCAGAAACTTAATACCTGGTGCCGGATGATTCATTCGCCATTAAACACCATTGAAACAAATGGCGGTGGCAGCGCAAGATGTATGATTGCCGAGATTCATTTACCACCCAGGTCCTCATTCATAAGCACCAGCGCTTCATCAAAGGAAATAGGATCGTAACCAAGCTGATTTTTTGCCTTTGAAATATTAAAACCTGTTTTGAGTGGTCTCCGGCCCGGCTGGCTGAAACTGGAAGCATCCACTTTTGTCATTAGTGATGCATCAAGCCTATAAAACGCCGCGGTTTTTACTGCCATATCATATGGGGTTAATACATCTTTTCCCGCGATATGAAACGTGCCTTCCCCATTCTGCTTTAAAATGAGCATGATGCCATTAACCAGGTCTTTTATATAAGTGGGTGTACGGACCTGGTCAGAAACCACTTTTATAGGCTTTCCTGCTTTAAGGTTTTCCTTGACCCAGTTGATAATATTTGTCCTGGTGCCAGTGAGCACTGTGCCGTAAACCAGGCAGGTCCGGACAATGGCCCAGGGCATATCGCAGGTTTCGACTATGCTTTCGGCCTGCATTTTTGTAAATCCATACCAGTTTACCGGTCCCATATCATCTTCCTCGGCATAATCTCCTTTTTCACCATCAAACACAAAGTCGGTGGAAACATAAATCAGTTTTCTCGCAAATTGCTCGGCATTTATGATCACATGAGATGTCCCCTGCACGTTTATCCTTTCACAGAGTTCCTGGTTCAGTTCACAATCATCCACCTGGGTCATCGCTGCTGCATGAATTACAACTTCCGGCGATTCGGCACTGAAAACCCTGTGAACGGCAAGCTCAGCAGCGATATCAACATCATAATATCTGTATTCTGTTTCAGGGAATGGCAATCTTGCCGGCCCGCGACCAATGGCAACGACATTGTATTTATCTTCAATTAACTTCGCGGTTAAATGTTGCCCCAGGAGTCCGTTTGCCCCGGTAACCAATACTTTCATCTTCTGATATTAAATTTTCAATATTAATCGGGGTATAAAAACCTCTGTTAGATGTTTCTTAGAATTATCGGTAAATAAATACTTTATTTCCTACTTTAAATCAGTTTATTATGCAACGTTACTAAATTTTTCAAGCTTCCTCTCAACGCTTGTGTATCAAAACAAAACCTTATTTTTGAGCCTCATTTCAATTGAAAATGAACAAATACTAAGGATTCTTCCCTCATATTGAAGAATATTTAAATAATAAACTAACTGAGTTCAATTCATGGCAAAAAAGGTTACTAAAATTGGAGTGTTGACATCGGGAGGAGATGCTCCGGGGATGAATGCGGCAATCAGGGCCGTTGTGCGAACGGGGATATATTACGGAATGGAGGTTTTTGGTATCATGCGTGGTTATAGTGGAATGATTGACAATGACATTGTTCCGATGCATTCCCGTAGCGTAGCAAATATTATTCAGCGCGGGGGAACCGTATTGAAAACGGCCAGGTGCAAAGAATTTTTTCAACCCGAAGGCAGGCAAAAAGCTTACGACAATCTCAAAAAACTAGGCATCGACGGATTGGTAATAATCGGCGGAGATGGCTCCTTCAAAGGTGCAGATATCTTTAGCCGTGAATTTGACATACCATGTATCGGCTTACCAGGTACCATTGATAAGGATATCGCCGGTACAGATTTTACGATTGGATTTGATACTGCAGTAAATACTGCGGTTGAGGCAATTGACAAAATCCGTGACACGGCAGATGCACACGACCGTTTGTTTATTATAGAAGTAATGGGCCGGGATGCGGGTTATATTGCACTTCATAGTGGCATAGCGACCGGCGCTGAACATATACTGATTCCCGAGCGAAAAACGGATATCGAAGCATTGGTTCTTTCTTTACAGGAAAAAGAAAGAAGAAAAAAGCTCGTAAATATGGTTGTTGTGGCAGAGGGTGACGAATTTGGTGGTGGTAATGAAGTAGCGAAAGTGGTTAAAGAAAGAATGCCCACAGCTGATGTGCGCGTTTGTATCCTCGGCCATATCCAGCGCGGCGGTTCACCCACCTGTATCGACCGCCTGATTGCGAGCCGGATGGGATATTCAGCTGTCGAATGCCTCATGGAAAACCGGCATAACGTAATGGTTGGAATTCTGAATAACCGCATGCATTTTACTTCTCTCGAAAGAGCAGTAAAATCGAAACAACGAATCAGTGAGGAATGGATTAAAATCGTTAAGATCCTTGCAAGTTAAAACCATTAAAAAAAGTTTGGACATTTTATTATATCAATAAGCTACAATTAAAACGAAATTCTAATAAACTATTACTAAACCATGGCAAGAGATCTTTCAAAATACCTGTACGGTGAAATGGATAAAGAAGCTGGGATTCAGCACACATCTCATCGTACAAAAATCGTAGCTACCGTAGGACCGGCATGTGATACTTATGAGAAGCTGTTGGAACTGGTTAAAGCGGGTGTCAATATCTTTCGTTTAAATTTTTCGCACGGTACGCATGAGGATAAAGCAAAAATCATTGATTATATCCGCCAGATAAATAAAACCGAACCATACAGCATTTCTATACTTGGAGACTTACAGGGACCAAAATTAAGAGTTGGTGAAATTGGCAACGATGCTTTACTTATTGAACCGGGTGATATCCTCACCTTTACTTCAAAAGAAAAAGTTGTAGGTACCAAAGAGAAAATATATGTGTCTTACCCGAATCTTCATGAAGATGTTGAAGTCGGCAATAAGATCATGATTGATGATGGAAAACTGGAAGTAGTTGTTATAGAAATCACTCCGGAGCAAGAGGTAAAAGTCAGGGTTACCTATGGGGGATTGTTGTTACCAAAAAAAGGAGTTAACCTGCCCGATACAAAAATATCCCTGCCTGCAATGACAGAAAAGGATATTATCGATCTCGCCTTTATTATTGAGAAAAAACTTGACTGGGTTGCTCTTTCATTCGTGCGTAAAGCAGAAGATATCGTTGACCTTAAGAGAAGGCTGACCGAGGCTAAAAGCAAAACAAAAGTGATTGCTAAAATCGAGATGCCATCTGCACTTGTTGATCTGCGCAATATTATTGTTGAATCTGATGCGGTAATGGTTGCACGTGGAGATCTCGGGGTTGAGCTTCCTGTAGAAAAAGTGCCCGCAGCACAGAGAGATATCATACGCAAATCACTTCACCGTGCCAAGCCTGTTATCGTGGCTACACAGATGATGGAATCTATGATTGACCGTGTAAAACCAAACCGTAGTGAAATAACCGACGTTGCGAATGCGGTACTTGAAGGCGCAGATGCGGTAATGCTTAGCGCTGAAACCGCTACTGGTAAACACCCTGCGCTCGTGGTTGAAACCATGCGTAAAATTATACTGGAAGTTGAAAGAACCGAGTATCGCTATAACCGTGAAGAGGATCTGAAACCTCAGCCCCATTCACCTTCGTTTCTGAGCGATGCAATCTGTTATAATGCCTGCAAGCTTTCCAGTGATACACGTGCGGATGCGTTGGTCGGTATGACCCAGTCCGGTTACACTGCTTTCATGTTAAGCAGTTACAGGCCCAAAGCACCATTGTATATTTTCACAAAAGAAAGAAGCCTGGTAAACCAGTTAAGTCTTAGCTGGGGCGTTCGTGCATTCTTTTATGACGAAGAAGAAAGTCTTGATGAGATCATCCATGATCAGATTGAGATTTTGAAAGAGAGAGGTTTCGTGCAGGCTGGTAGTATAGTAGTGAATACCGGTTCCACACCGGTTGATCTGCATTTACCAACCAACGTAATGAAGATCACTAAGGTTGAATAATTAGCCGGAAATTCATCGGTTTCATCGATATTTCAATACGATATTTCAATAAATGTAACAAGTCACTGTAGTAAAAACAGTGACTTGTTGCATTTAGGGAATTGATAAAGTATTTATGATTCTTCGCAGTTCTTCTTCTGATGAAACAAATACGTTACCAATATCGAGGATAGCCGGATTTTGATATAACACATAGTGATCCGCTGTAGCAGCATCGTTCATTTTAATACGGCCGGAGGTATGAAACTCCTGCGCGCCGGTTTCTTTCACCATCTTTTCAATGTTGCCTGAATTAATACCTGCGCCAGGCATAATGATGATTCTTCCATCTGCCTTTTTCACAAGCTCAGCTATCATTTCGGTTGCATCAGGAGCAGCACTCTTTAAACCGCTGGTAAGTATTCGCTCACAACCAGCTTCGATGATCGTTTCGAGTGCGGTATATGGATCCGGAACCGCATCAAATGCGCGGTTACAGGTCACGCCCATTGGATAGGCTGCATCTACAATGATTCTTAATCTTTCTGCGTCGATGGTTCCGTCTTTGTTTTGAACACCAACGGAAATACCGTCACAGCCTAACTGTTTGCACATTTCAATGTCTTTCAACATCATCCCAAACTCATCATCATCATAAAAATAACTGCCGGCACGCGGTCTGATGATCGGGTATAATTCAATACTTATTTTACGACGGGTTGCGTGGATAGCACCATAACTTGGTGTGGTTCCTCCTTCGATCGGATTATCACACAACTCAGCTCGGATCGCACCAACTTTTTCAGCTATGATAGCTGATTGAATATTAAAAGCACAAACCTCTAAAAACATGAGAAATAAAAATTTTATCCAGGCCTCACCTAATAATCGCTTTTCACATGAAATGAACGCTCAACTAATAAACACTTTTCGCATTATATACCTTATCCTCTTTACCGCTTTTTACTGAATAAGTAAATCCTTTCTGTAATGCATATGCGCCATATTGACCTTTATTATTTAATGCCAGGAAGCCAACCTGTACTTCCTTTGCTTTTGCAGGATTGCGGGCGATGATTCTTTCAACAGCTTTTTTACAAGCCTGTTCAGGCGAATGGCCCTGGCGCATCAGTTCAACAACCAGGTGCGATCCGACAATACGAATTACCTCTTCACCAACACCGGTGGAGGTAGCTGCCCCGACTTCGTTATCAACATAGAGTCCGGCCCCGATGATTGGTGAGTCACCTACCCTTCCTTTCATTTTGAAAGCCATTCCGCTGGTGGTACAGGCCCCGCCCATATTACCACTGTTATCAAGCGCTAACATCCCAATCGTATCATGATTGTCTTTGCCACCAGGCATAGATGAATCAGATTTTTTATAAAGTTGGTTTTCGATGTTCATCACGGGTTGATATTCCGCTTTCTTAAGCCACTCTTTCCAGGCCTTTTCAGCTTCAGGAGTTAACAGGTTTTCTTTTTTAAATCCGTTTGCCAGTGCAAATTGAAGCGCGCCTTCGGCCACCAATACAACATGTGGTGTTTTATCCATCACAAGCCTTGCAACATTAATCGGGTGCATGATATGTTCAAGACACATCACCGAACCACAATTGTATTTATCATCCATGATACAGGCATCGAGGGTAACACGACCATCACGATCAGGCAATCCCCCATAGCCCACAGATTGATTTGTGGGATCTGCTTCCGGGATCATCACACCCTTTTCAACCGCATCTACTGCCCGTCCTTTGTTGCCAAGCGTTTTCCAGGCTTCCGTATTAGCCGCCTGTCCAAAATCCCAGGTCGAAATAACAATTGGATTGTCCTTTACCGGTGCCGATACAAAATCCGGCAATTCAGGCGAAACCAATAAACCCGCCGACCCTATAAATGTATTCTTAATAAACGCTCTTCTCTGCTGCATCTGTTTGTATAATTTTACTTCTATGACCTGATTACTACTATCACCTGTTTTGTTACTATGTCCTCTCTATCGCTCTACCCTTCCAAAAAATTATGAAATAAAATATGAATTCAAACCACTCATCATTCACAACTTCTTTCATAACTCATAACTCATAATTCATATCTCTCTTAAAGTGTTTCTCTTAAGGTAATGTTTGAGTCCCGCTTTTGCCGCATTACGAATGCGATTATGTATAAATGGTGTCCAGCCTAATAAAACACCCGTTGTACCAAGTGCCTGACGGCTCCATTTCCAGAGATCAAAATCATCCATGTGTTCCACTATCTTGCCTTCATGAAATTTGAAATGTGCCTTAACGTCATTGATCACCTGCCGGCCCGTTTTTGAGAAAGTATAAACAGCTACCCAATTACATGAACCGTATTCATCGCCCGCTTTCACATCCCTGAAATCCAATGAAAAATCCTTTGCACTGCTGCAGAGCATGTGCCACATGGCTTTTGCTTTGCGCGCGTCGAGATTTTCAAATACAGGATCCCAAAACACCACTTCGTCATGATATGACTCAATCATCCTGTCAGCATTGAGCTCACTGAATGCGGTGTAAAAATTTTCGATCAGTTGTTTATGGGCCTGCATAAATTGTAAGATAAGGGTTGGTGAACATTCGCTAAATTTAAACCTCCAAAACTGTTAATTGATAAAATTAAGCTCAAATGAGGAAATTTATCGTTTTTGTAATTTTCACCAGCATTGCGATCAAAGGTTTTAGCCAGGCTTCACAGGATTCCACCTGGTTCTTCGAAAATTATGTAAAAAAGGAGCTATACATCCCAATGCGTGATGGAATAAAGCTTTTTACTTCGGTCCTGATGCCCAAGGATGCTTCGGAAAAACACCCGATCCTTCTCATGCGCACCCCTTATTCTTGTGCTCCTTATGGAGAGAATGAACGATCCGCTTACTGGAATACCTATTATCGTTATTATCTCAGGGAAGGTTATATAATCATCAAGCAGGATGTCAGGGGCAGATGGATGAGTGAAGGTGATTTTGTGGATATAAGGCCCTTTAATCCGAATAAAAAAACAAATAAGGATACCGATGAAGCCAGTGATACTTACGACGCCATAGACTGGCTCGTGAAAAATATTGATAACAACAATGGCAATGTAGGAGTAATGGGAATTTCTTATCCCGGCTTTTACAGTACCATGGCTGCATTAAGCGGGCATCCTGCATTAAAGGCTGTTAGCCCTCAGGCCCCGGTTACTGAATGGTTTATTGGTGATGACTTCCATCATAACGGTGCATTTTTCCAGATGGATGGTTTCGCTTTTTACAAAGGTTTTGGCCAGCCACGGCCGGCACCGACAACTGTGGGACCTGAAGCCTACACTTTTCCAACACCCGATGCCTATGATTTTTACCTCAGAACCGGGCCGGTAAAAAACCTTACTACGATCATGGGCGACAGTATCAAATTCTGGAAAGATCTTATGAGTCATCCTAACTATGATACATTCTGGAAACAACGTAACCCGATGAATCATGTTTCTGATGTAAAGCCTGCCATGTTGATCGTAGGCGGATTGTTCGATGCAGAGGATTGTTATGGCGCATGGAACCTGTATAAAGCTATCGAAAAGAAGAGTCCGTCAACAAATAATCGTATTGTGATGGGTCCCTGGTATCACGGTCAGTGGTCCTCGCCTATTGGTGGCGCTTATCTTGGAAATATCCAGTTTGGTTCAAAAACATCTGAGTGGTACCAGGATAATATCGAAATTCCATTCTTTAACTATTATCTTAAAGGCAAAGGCGCCGACCCAAAGCTTGCTGAAGCAACAATCTTTTTTACAGGTGAAAACAAATGGCGCAAACTACCATCATGGCCAATGGCGGAGAAAAAAGATGTTCCTGTTTATCTCGGTGCTGATGGTAAGTTGTCTTTCACAAAGCCAACCGGAAAAAATTCATTCACTGAATACATCAGTGATCCATCCAAACCGGTTCCCTATGTTGAACAAACAGGCACTGACCGTACCCGTGAGTATATGATCGATGATCAACGTTTTGCAGCCCGCCGACCTGATGTACTTGTGTTTAAGACAGATATCTTAAATGAAGACATGACTTTGGCCGGGCCACTGGTTGCTGACCTTCTGACAAGCATCAGCGGGACCGATGCTGATTTTATCGTTAAAGTAATAGATGTTTTTCCAGACAGCTTTCAGTATAAGGAACCAATCCCGGATGCTTTGCCAAACCAGGCACTGATGGGCGGATACCAGATGCTTGTACGTGGTGAAGTAATGCGTGGGAAATTCCGTAACAGCTATGAACAACCATCACCGTTTTCACCCAACAAAGTTGAAAGAGTGAAATTTACATTACCTGATGTTGCTCATACCTTCAAAAAAGGGCACAGGCTGATGGTACAGGTTCAAAGCAGTTGGTTTCCCCTGGTTGATCGTAATCCACAAAAATTTGTAGATATCTATCATGCCAACGAAAGCGACTTTCAAAAAGCAACGATACGTATCTTTCATGATGGCAGTTACTCAAGTAATGTGATTTTGCCAATAGTCCGATAAAAGTGGCCTCAAGAGAATTATGAATTATGAGTTATGAGTTATGAAAGGATCATCATTCATAACTTATCACTCACTCATAACTCACTCATAACTCATCACTCATAACTCATCACTAATAAACGTTTTTTCTTTGAAATATCTAAATCATAATTAACCATGATCATTAAAAAATCGTCTCTGGTTTTATCTGTTTTTCTAACATTTTTGACGTTGCGCGGACTTAGCCAGGCACCGGATATCATTCCGCAACCGGTGGAGATCAAAACGTCGACAGGCCAGTTTACCATCTCATCAAAAACAGAATTGGTTTTATCAGGTTCGGGACTTGAGAATTCCGCAGAATTCCTGAATGGTTATCTGAAGAAATATTATGGATTTTCATTGAAGGTGGTAAAAGACAGCAAGTCAAAAAATGCCATTCGTCTCAACTTTGAAAAGGCAGAACATCCGGTACCAGGATACTATACCATGAAAGTTGACAATGCAGGTGTTTATATTGCAGGTGACAATGAACCCGGTGCATTCTATGGCGTGCAAACACTTATCCAGTTATTACCAACAGAAAAAAAGACTTCATTAAATATTCCATTTGTTGAGATCAAAGACTATCCCCGTTTCAGTTATCGTGGAGCTATGCTTGATGTGGCCAGGTATTTTTTTACGGTTGAGTATGTCAAACATTTTATTGACTACTTAGCACTCCATAAACTGAATCATTTCCATTGGCACCTGACCGACGACCAGGGTTGGCGCATTGAAATAAAAAAGTATCCAAAACTTACTTCGGTTGGTGGTTATAGAAACGGCAGCCTGATCGGCAGATACCCTGGTAAAGGAAATGATGGCATCCGTCATGGCGGCTTTTATACACAGGATCAGATCAAAGATGTAGTTGCTTATGCTGCCAAACGTTATGTAACAGTGGTTCCTGAGATCGAGATGCCGGGTCATGCTTCAGCAGCTATAGCGGCATACCCCTATCTAAGCTGTTTTCCGGAAGAGTCAACAAAACATCCTGCAAAAACAACCTGGCATGGTGACAGTACCGGCAAGCAGGTTCAACAAATCTGGGGCGTACACTCTGATGTATTTAAACCATCTGAAGAGACGTTTAAATTCCTGGAAGATGTACTCGATGAAGTTGTTCAATTATTTCCTTCAAAGTTAATTCATGTCGGTGGTGATGAATGTCCGAAAGACAATTGGAAAAGATCTGAGTTTTGCCAGAATCTAATAAAAGAAAAAGGTTTAAAAGATGAGCATGGATTACAGAGTTATTTTATTACCCGAATAGAAAAACATTTGAACGGCAAGGGCCGGTCAATGATTGGCTGGGATGAGATCCTGGAGGGAGGGCTCGCGCCAAATGCTTCAGTAATGAGCTGGAGGGGCGAAAAAGGTGGTATAGAAGCAGCTATGTTAAAACACAATGTGGTGATGACGCCAACCACCTATGTTTACCTTGACTATTCCCAAACCAAAAAAGAAGACTCAGTGGTGATAGGTGGATTCCTGCCATTGAAAAAAGTTTATAACTATAACCCTTTTCCATCGGAGTTGGCAACGGAATATCATAAATATATTTTCGGAGCACAGTTCAATGTCTGGACAGAATACATTCGTTATCCTAAAAAACTTGAATACATGATCTTTCCAAGAGCTACCGCCTTGTCTGAAGTTTACTGGAGCCCGCAGGAGAAAAAGAATTATGATGATTTTACAAGACGCCTGGCTACCCAGTTTAAAAGATATGATCTTTGGGGAACCACGTATAGCAAGGCCCATCTTGATCCTGAATCAGATCCTCAAAAATAACCGCTACCCACTGCCATCGCTGCTTAAATCTTTAAGAAATGAAATTAAGATCATTCGTTTTATTCGTTTACGTTTTCGCTTTCGGGACCAGTTCAGCACAGCATAAATACACTGCCCCTACTGATCCGCTGGTCATTGAAAAACTGGGACAATGGCAGGATCTGAAATTTGGATTGTTTATGCATTGGGGTACTTATAGTCAGTGGGGAGTTGTTGAGAGCTGGAGTCTTTGCCCTGAAGATGAAGACTGGACAAAACGCCGCGGTCCATATGCAAACAAGTATTTCGAATACGTGCAAGCTTATGAAAAACTGCAAACCACTTTTAACCCGGTGAAATTCGATCCCGCAAAATGGGCTGCGGCCGCGAAGCGAGCCGGCATGAAATACGTTGTGTTCACCACCAAACATCATGACGGGTTCAATATGTTTGACACCAAACAAAGCGACTATAAAATCACTGATCCAAAAACGCCATTTTCATCGAACCCCAAAAGCAATGTCGCGAAAGAAGTGTTTGATGCTTTCCGGAAAGAGAACTTCCTTGCCGGTGCCTATTTTTCTAAACCTGATTGGCATAACAAAGACTACTGGTGGCCATACTTCCCACCAAAGGACCGTAATGTAAATTACGAACCAGTGAAATATCCCGAAAGATGGACTGCTTTTAAAGACTTTACCTATAAACAGATTGAAGAATTAATGACGGGTTATGGTAAGATTGATATCCTTTGGCTCGACGGAGGTTGGGTGCGGCCCTTATCAACAGTAGACACATCGATCTCCTGGCAGAAGGGTATTAAAACTGACCAGGACATCGAAATGCGGAAGATTGCTACTATGGCCAGGAGTCATCAGCCCGGTTTAATAGTTGTTGACCGCAGTGTGCCGGGGGAGTTTGAAAACTATACCACACCGGAACAGGAGGTTCCTCACGAACCCCTATCCTATCCCTGGGAAACCTGCATGACCATGGGTGATTCGTGGAGTTATGTTCCAAATGATAAATACAAGTCGGCCCACCAGCTCATCCACTTGTTGGTAAAGGTGGTTTCGAGGGGCGGTAATTTTTTATTGAATATCGGCCCTGGTCCTGATGGAGACTGGGATCCCGTTGCATACGAAAGACTCAATGAAATTGGTGAATGGATGACGGTAAACAGTGAAGGGATATATAATAGCAAATCCATTGCGCCTTATTCTTCTTCAAACACGTTTTTTACCCAAAGCAAAGATGGCAAAAAGCAGTATGCATTTTACCTGCTCGAAGATAGTGTGAAGACGGGCAACACTGTTACCATTAAGGGTATAATTCCATCAAAAAAAGCAGTGATTTCGCTTGCTGGTTATAAAGGTAAATTGAAATGGTCGGCCACGAATGATGAGATCGTTATCAATCTTCCATCTAACGATCCTAAAATTAAAAATCAAAAACATGCTTATTGTTTTATTATTCAATAGGCAATGTTAGTTTCAATTAACATTGTTTATGATTCTTTTGTGAATTATTCTTTTGTGTATGGTTCTGTGCATTTGATTGTTCATAACCAGGTTTTTATTTTCCCTCAAAATAAACTTAATAAAGGCTTGACAATGGTCCTGAAGCAAGGGTTTTGCTTCATTAGATTTTGTTCAATAAAATTTCAAATAATTTACAACTCGTGGCACAAATTGCGAGATCTTCCATAAATAGACTTTAAATTTGCGGCATTCCACTAAAACCTTAATCAAGCATGAGTATGGTAGACGCATTCGAAAAGATCCCGGTAACGATATATCCAGACCTTAAACAAGGCTCGAAGTATATCGCCAATGAAATGGCTGCCCTGATCAGGGAAAAGCAGGGCACCGGAGAAAAATGTGTACTTGGACTGGCAACAGGATCAAGTCCAAAATCAGTTTATGCTGAACTGGTGCGGATGCACAAAGAGGATGGTCTGAGTTTTAAAAATGTAGTTTCGGTTAATCTTGATGAATACTACCCTATTGATAATGATGCGCTGCAGAGTTACAACCGCTTCATGAAATTTCATTTGCTTGATCATGTAGATATCGATCCTGCAAATATTCATATACCGAATGGGGAGATAAAAAAAGAAAATATCAAAGCCTATTGCATGGCTTATGAAAAAACGATAGAGGATCTGGGTGGTATCGATCTTCAATTGCTCGGGATAGGTAACAACGGGCATATTGGTTTTAATGAACCCGGTTCAAGTATTTTTTCCAAGACAAGATTGGTTACGCTTGATAATGTAACACGTATTGCAAATTCATATGAGTTTGCCAACATTACGCAGGTTCCGAGATTGGCTATTACCATGGGCATCTCGCGCATTATGAAAGCAAAGCGCGTTTTGCTGATGGCCTGGGGCCAGGGCAAGGCTGTGGTTGTTCAAAAAGCTGTGGAAGACCAGGTAACAGAACAGATACCGGCATCTTTGCTGCAACAACACAATGAATGTGTTTTTATACTTGATGAAGCCTCTGCGGCTGAGCTTACCCGTTATAAGTCTCCCTGGCTCACCGGTGAACTGGACTGGACGCCGAAGATGATCCGTAAGGCTGTGATCGGTCTTTCGCTTAAAACAGGTAAACCTTTGCTTAGCCTAACCAATAATGACTACCGTGATTCCGGCCTGAGCGATCTGCTGGTTGAAGAGGGTGATGCCTACCAGCTGAACCTCCAGGTATATTATATGATGCGTGACTCTATTACGGGATGGCCCGGTGGTAAGCCAAATGCTTTGCTGCCGAATCATCCTGAACGTTCGCAGCCATATCCGAAAAAAGTTATTATATTTTCTCCGCATCCTGATGATGACATCATTTCAATGGGTGGAACATTTCAGCGACTGCACGACCAGGGTCATGACGTGCATGTTGCTTACCAGACTTCAGGGAATATTGCGGTGACGGATGAGTTTGTCACAAGATTTATGGACTTCGCTGTTGGGTTCGAAGAAATGTTTGGGATGGAAAGTAAAAAGTCCCAGGAGATTTTAAATACTGCGCGGGCTTACCTGATGGGTAAAAAATCCAACCAGGTAGATACGCCCGAAATTCGCGCTATCAAGGGTCTGATCAGGCGCTGTGAAGCAAAAGCCACCTGCCGTTATGTTGGAATCAGCGACGATAATTATCATTTCATGAACCTGCCGTTTTATGAGACCGGGACCATCGAAAAGAAACCGATGGGTGAAGAAGATGTTGTGCTTACCGTGGAACTGCTTCGAAAACTGAAACCTCAGCAGGTTTTTTGCGCCGGCGACCTGGCCGATCCGCATGGTACTCATAAAGTTTGCCTTGATATTGTGTTTGAAGCGCTAAGACGTATAAAAACCTCCGGAAATGCGGCTGACTCGTGGGTGGAAGATTGCTGGATGTGGTTGTACAAGGGAGCCTGGCAGGAATGGGATATAAGTGAGATTGAAATGGCTATCCCGATGAGTCCGGACCAGGTGATGAAAAAACGTTTCGGAATTTTCATACACCAGTCGCAAAAAGATATGGTTCCCTTCCAGGGTTCAGATACCCGGGAGTTCTGGCAGCGGGCCGAGGACCGTAATGCGGCGACAGCTGAGCTGTATGCCAAGCTTGGATTAACTAAATATGCTGCTGTTGAGGCGTTTGTGAGGTGGCATTACTAGTTTGTTGTGCTCCCGGATGCATAAGTAAATCAATGGATTTCTTTAAATTACCTTGGGAGTTATTACGATTTGCCTTATTTTTGCCGTCCAATTAAAATAAGCCTGCAGATATGCAAATCTGGTTTATTTCGGCTGCGTAGCTCAATTGAATAGAGCATCTGACTACGGATCAGAAGGTTTCAGGTTTGAATCCTGACGCGGTCACAACATGAGATATCAAATGATATCAGATCCCAGCAAAACACTTGATTTTGCTGGGTTTTTTGTTTTTGGGAGTGTCAGATTATATCAAATGTTATCATAATTCTGGTGAGTAAATCGGGAGTTACCCGGGTTCGATAAAAATTCAATGCCGAATTTCACCAAAAGGCGCTGCCAGACTGCAATTCAAAAGACCCAGTTGTGAAAATCTTTGAATTTCAGAAACGATTTTCATTGACATTCACCGACAAGTATTCACCGAACATTTTTTAATTAAACAAATGGACGATGAACAACAAACACAGCTTTGCAGTGATAAATATGCATACCTGCAAAATGAAAGAACCGTGTTTGATTCAATCGGATGGGCTTTAGAAGATAAGATTGTTATGGATTTATTTTTGGATTGCGCCTCTGAATTGGGTTTGGGACAAGAGTTGGACATCGAACATAGACCGGGTGATACCAAGAATCCCTATGACTTTTTAAAAGCCGAAAACTTAAAAACAGCTAACACAGATTCCCATATTAAAAAGGCAGTGAGCTTAGTGTCCGCACAACGTTAAAAAACAAACAATGGATTTTTCCTGCGCGGTTGATCAATCAATTGAAATTTTGTCAACCACTGTTTCGCGAATTTCACTATATTTTCCATGGTTGTAAAAGGACATAACTTGAATAACTTTTATGCGTTTAATTGGTTGTTTTGATTGTTCAAAACTGGCTGAGGTTGGAAAAGTCCATAGAAATCTCGGGGCTTCTATACAGCTTAAATAGGTCTGGTTGGAAAAGTGTTTGTTCCAATGCTGGATATACTGTTGTATAAAAAGATTAAATGCTTCTTTTGATTTTTCATCAAAACAAATTTTTCCATTTTGTTCTTCAAAAGAAAAAAGTAATTCATCTGAGTCCAGCTTCATAATTTGTTTACTAATACTATAGTCTGAGGAAGTACCCCAAACAATTGACATTAAAGGTTTATTGTCTAAATAGGCAAAAGATCCCAAGGTGAATTGATAATCAAACGGAGCAAAAAATTTCGGGGGAAGTTTATAAGTTTTTCCACCTTCGGTTTCTGCTTCAAATCGATACGTATAAGTTACAGGAACGTTAAACCAGGCTAAAACTACAGGTCTGCTCCAAAGACTTCCGCTGATAATTAAAATCATTGAAACAATCAGGTATTTCAGGTTGAAGATGGGCAAGGTTGAAATTCCATCTTTTTTGAGGAACAAATACAAAAAAGCTCCATCCAATAAAATCCATACCCAGAAAAAGATCCCCGTGACAAAGAAAATGCCTAAATGAAAAACTACCCAGCCGCAAAGAAAAAATTTAACCGAATGGCGATTCAAAAAGAAAAACATAGAGCCGAATTCAGACATCAAAGTCAGTATTTTCAAAGGGATATTAAAATAGCCTAATTTTTGGGTGATTAATGAGATGGTTTGTGAGTCTAAAAATCCAAGCCAACCATTGGCATAGGTTGCGGGCAAAAGGAAATTTAGCTGGTCATATAAAATCCAGTTTTGTCTAAATTTTGCAAATCCCGGAACCCAATAATGGGTTGCTATTAAACAACCTGCTAAAAAAACAAAATCGGCGATTGGGAGTTTTTTGACTAACAGATAAATCAGGAAGAAAGAGCTGAAAAGAGTTAGCAGACGAATTGGGAGAAAAGGGATTGCAAATGAAAAGCCTTGTAAAACTGTAAATTGCCAAATAATCGGGAGGAGAATTGTTAGAAAGGGTAAAACAAAAACAGGTCGCCAATAGATGAATAAAAGAAAAATAAATAGCAAGACTCGGTCAAAATAATGACCTTGGTCATAATACAGATTGTAATTATAGGTGGCAAAAACCCAGGTTAAGGTTCCGGAAGCTATGATTACTAAAAAGCGGATAAGTTTTCCTTTAGGAAAGTCTGTCCAGGAACAAAATAAGTTCTTGCGGAACAAAAATAAAGTGAACGCTGAAATAATAACAAATAAGAGATACCAGGTTGTGAAAATATGTTTTAAGAAAGCAAAATAAATAAAAGGTCCCTGGTAATTTATAAAAGAAAGATTAGTTACTTTCATCAAGGATCTGTCCAAAATCACATAAAGAAAAAGCACACTTCCGATACGAACAAGAAACGATTTAAGGTCCGGCTTTTCTGCTAAGCTCTCAACTGCCCATTGTTTGAGCCAAAACTGGTAAATGGTCGTTAATTTCAACATAAAAGAGTGCATCATTAACTTAATAACAAACGCTGTAAAACAGATGTGTAACTGTTCAATAAAATTTAACCTGAAAGAAGGGTGAATCCACAGTACACAAGAAAGGAAATTGAAGGCTTTAGGCAGCGAACAATGTCTTTAAGGTACACAAATATCTATCCTTACGAAGAAAGTAAATGTACTTTACCTTGAGATTCAAAATATACAGCGATAAAATCCAGCCTCTCCTGTTTTACGTACATAACGATACACTCCATATCCTACCATTAATCTTGCCGCCTGCAAGCGACAGATGGTGGACCTTACATTTTAGGTGTTCGCTCAAAGGATAGAGGTCAGATAATATCCACTTGAAGGCAATGACAAAAAACTCATAATGGCTGTCTCACAAGGAGGCATTTTGTTTAGGTTTATCATCATTAATCAGCTAAAACTTGCAACATTTGCCAGTTTGTTTTAGATTTCAAAGAATTATATTTGTTAAGACCCCAAAAAATATGATCTTCAAGTAGAAAGATTGCGTCAGCCAAAACAATATGCGTGCAGATAAAAACAAAACCCTAGTCTTATCAAGTTTCGATATTCAGGAAATTTTGCGGCATTTTGGAGTTGACTGGACTATGATGACGCTGGTTGAACGATTAAGAACTGCCATCAACGATTACAATCCTCAAAAATTATCTATTCCCGTTCGAAGCGGATTTCAATATGAAAAGCCAGAACCAGGTTTGATTGAATGGATGCCTCTCTATAACCAGGACGATCAAGGCGGGAAAGTTTTAATAAAGGTAGTCGGATACCATCCATCTAATCCAGGCAAATTTAATTTACCAACAATTGTTTCGACAATTTCTGAGTACGATACTAATTCAGGACATCTCTGTGCTCTGATTGACGGAGTTTTGGCGACTGCAATCCGCACGGGAGCGGCATCGGCGGTAGCAAGTAAATTGATGGCGAAACCGACAAGCTCTATTTTGGGATTGATAGGTTGCGGAACCCAGGCAATTACACAACTTCATGCAATTTCTCTGTGTTTCAAAATCGAGCGCGTTTTAATTTACGATATTGATCCGAATGCTTCATCCTCGTTTGAAAAACGGTGTTCGGCATTGAATTTAGATATTGATTTTTTGAGTACGACTATTGAAGAGATCGTTAAAAATTCAGACATTTTATGCACGGCAACATCAATTGATATCGGAGCCGGTCCTTTGTTTTCCAATATCGAAACAAAACCGCATTTACATATCAACGCAGTCGGTTCCGATTTTCCTGGCAAGGTTGAAATTCCACTTGAGTTACTGCAAAAATGTTTTGTTTGTCCTGACTTTATCGGGCAGGCAATCGTTGAAGGCGAATGTCAACAACTTGAGCAAAAAGATATTGGGGCTGGATTGATTGAGGTTGTCCAAAACTCAGACAAATATGCATATCTGCAAAATGAAAGAACCGTGTTTGATTCAACCGGATGGGCTTTAGAAGATAAGGTTGTAATGGATTTATTTTTGGATTGCGCTTCGGAATTGGGTTTGGGACAAGAATTGGAAATTGAACATAGACCGGGTGATACCAAGAATCCATATGATTTTTTAAAAGCCGAAAACTTAAAAACAGCTAACACAGATTCCCATATTAAAAAGGCAGTAAGCTTATTGTCCGCACAAGGTTAAAAAACAAACAATGGATTTTTCCTGGTCGGAAGAAGATTTAAACTTTAGAAATGAGGTCATCCAGTTTGCAAAAAGCGAATTGAATGATGACATAATTACGAGAGATAAAGAAGGGATCTTCTCACGTGATCTGTGGCAAAAATGTGCAGATTTCGGAATACATGGTTTAGCTACTCCACAAAGGTTCGGTGGCAAGCTTCCTGAGGTCGACATCTTACGCAGTGTCCTGGCAATGCAGGCATTGGGTTTTGCCTGCAAAGATGGCGGTTTAGTTTTGGGATTAAACGCACAGATGTGGACAGTTCAGATGTCAATCGTTTTATTTGGAACTGAAGAGCAAAAGCAAAAGTTTCTTCCAAAATTAACCAATGGTGAGTGGTTGGGAGCTCACGCTTTAACTGAAGCAGAATCGGGTTCGGACGGATTTAATATGAAGATGACTGCCGAAAAGAAAGACGGCGGTTATATTCTAAATGGCGAGAAATGCCTTGTGACTTTGGCTCCAATTGCAGATATGGCCATTGTTTTTGCCAATGTAAATCCTAAATTAGGCAAATGGGGCGTCAGCGCTTTTTTGGTTGAAAAAAATTCAGAAGGTTATGAAGCCAGCCCGGTGCGGGAAAAAATGGGATTACGAACCGTTCCGATTGGTGAAATAAATCTCAAAAATTGCTTTGTTCCCGAAGGAAACCGGCTGGGAAAAGAAGGGGCAGGTTTCAGTATCTCTAATTATTCGCTTGAGTATGACCGTTGCTGCATTCTCGCCGGCAGTTTAGGTGCCATGGAACGACAACTTGAAGAATCAATCGAATTTGCAAAAAACCATAAGAGATTCGGGCAGGTAATAGGAAGTTTTCAATCAGTTTCAAACCGAATCGCCGATATGAAGCTTCGGATCGAAACGTCAAAGCTGTTGCTTTATAAAATGGCTTGGTTAAAAAAACAAAACAAACCCGCCATGCTTGAAGCAGCCATGTTGAAACTACATCTGAGCGAGAGTTTCGTGGCTTCAAGTTTGGATGCCATTCGAAATAAAGGTGGAAATGCCTACCTGGTCGATTACGGAACAGAACGAGACCTGAGAGATGCGGTCGGAGGCGTTTTATATGCCGGCACCTCGGATATACAGAGAAATATTATTGCAAAAATGGTAGGATTATAAAAACGATTTAAAAATTTCTAGCATTATAGAAACGATATATTTATTACCTGGAATCATAAAAAACTCGGCAAATCGATTTCCCGATCATGTTGCATTTCGATATGAAAATGAGTCGTTAACTTTTTCAGCGTTAGTAACGCGTTCAAATCAATTGGCTTTCATGCTGACTGAACTTGACGTGAAACGCGGCGACCGGGTAGGTGTTTTTTTAGATTCCTCTTTGGAAACAGCAATTGCTGTTTATGGAATTATGTCTGCCGGGGCAGTTTTCGTTCCATTGGACTCAAATGCTCCGCCTGCCCGGATAGCTTATGTAATAAATGATTGCGGCATCAGACATATCATCAGCGGGAAAAAACAAAGCCGTTCTTTGAAAAAAGTTTTGCAGGAAAATATTTCGCTTGAAGTTGTGATTGGAATCGACGAAAAGCTCCCGGTAAAAACAGTTTCCTGGGAAGAAATTGCGCAAATAAGTCCATCTCAAACTGTTTCTGTTCGAATGTTGGAGGATGATTTAGCTTATATAATGTATACCTCGGGAACCACCGGAACGCCTAAAGGTATTATGCATTCACATCGTAGCGGATTAGCATATGCAAAACTTTCCATGGATTTATATGATGTGAGACCAACTGATATTTTAGCTAATCACTCGCCTTTGCATTTTGATATTTCAACGATGGGCTATTTTACGATGCCGCTCGCCGGCGGAACAACTGTGTTAATTCCCGAAAGTCATAAATTAATCCCGGCAAGTCTTTCGCAGTTGATGGAAAAAGAACGAATCACTATCTGGTATTCTGTGCCGTTAGCCCTTATCCAATTGCTACAAAGAGGTGCCCTGGAGGGCAGAAAATTGGATTCTCTGCGCTGGGTGCTTTTTGGTGGTGAACCTTTTCCGGCAAAACATTTACGAAGTTTAATGAAGTTATGGGACAAGGCTGTATTTTCTAATGTCTATGGCCCCGCGGAAGTAAATCAATGCACCTATTTTCATCTTTCGGAATTGCCCGAAAAAGACAACGCAATTCCGCTGGGGTATGTCTGGAATAATACAGAGGTTTTGATTATTGATAATAATGATTTGGAAGTTGGCGATGGTGATACCGGCGAACTCCTGGTGCGCACGGCAACCATGATGAAGGGTTATTGGGGTAAATCCGAATTAACTCAAAAAGCTTTTTTTAGAAGAGAAAAGTTTCCGAATGCAGCCGAAATATTTTATCGAACCGGCGACCTGGTTTGGCGAAAAAGTGACGCGCAATTGATGTTTGCCGGAAGAAAAGACAGGCAGATTAAAATTCGCGGCTACAGAATTGAACTTGATGAAATTGAATCTGTTTTAATTTCTCACCCGTATATACTAGAAACGGCGGTTTACAATATAAAAAACGAAGAAGATCAGGCTGTCGAGGCAATAGTTGTACTCAGCGATTCAGGTCGTGAAACCGAGGAAAACATAAAGGAATTTTTAGCCGCCAGGTTACCAGCCTATGCCCTTCCGCGAAGAGTATATTTTAGCGATAAAATTCCGAGAACTCCGGCGGGGAAGATCGATTACAAAGAGCTAAAAAACTAGTATACTGCCTAACGTTACAAAGACAATATGGATTCAAATCAGGTAATAATTATAAAGTATATTCAGGACAATTTGCTTACTGGAAAAGGCGAAATCGAACTAACGCCTGAAGATGATTTGTTGGGTAGCGGCTTATTAGATTCGATGGGTGTGATGCGACTGGTCGGTTTTGTTGAAGAAACCTTTCATATAAAAATTCCGCCTGAAGATATCGTCATAGAGAATTTTATGGATGTTAAAGCGATTACGAACTATGTAGAATGTCAGCATGTCGATAATGAACCAAGCCCTCAATAATTTATCTTATTTGACGCAAAGTCAACTTTTGATTTGGACAGGACAGCAATTAAGTCCGAATGTCCCGCTTTATAATTCTCCCTTCACCTTTGAGCTGGCCGGCGAAATTAATGTTTCTCATTTTCAAACGGCATTTCAAATATTGATTGATAAAAGTGATTCAATGCGGACTGTGTTTGAGTCTATAAACGACATTCCGCAAACAAAACTCCTTGATTCAGTTTCTTACAAAGTCGAATTGCTGGATTTCTCAAAGGAAAAAGATTCAAACGAACAATTTCAGACCTGGCTCAATGAAAGGATGAAGAAGAGCTTTGAACTATCAAAGCCACTTTTTGATTCGGTTTTAATTAACATGCCAGACAATAAATTTACCTGGTATTTTAATCAACATCATTTAATCTGTGACGCTTCCGGGGTAGCTGTTCTATACAAAGTATTTACTAAGATTTATAGGCGCCTGGCAGAAGGGGCGACAACCACGGATATTAAGATACCCCTATTTCAAAACTACGTTGAATATGAAAAGACAAACAGGCTTAATTTAAAAAATGCTGCAACAAAGGCATATTGGGAGGAGAAATTACAGTCTGTCCCGAACAATTTAAAGTTATACGGGAAAAGTGTTGAAAAGAACACGACCTTTTCTAAAAGGGTTTCTCTTCCATTAGGAAAACAACGAACAGAAAAGCTGCTCGAAATAGCTAAAGAAAAGGACTTTCGCCTGCTGAATTCTCAGCTTACCCTCTTCAACATCTTTGCTTCGGTCCTGTCTGTGTACCTGGCCCGGATAAGCAATGAGCAAAATAATATAGCCTTCGGAACTCCGGTTCATAACCGATCTACACCGGATTTTAAAGAGACGCCGGGATTGTTTATTGAGTTCTTTCCTTTCACCACTGAAATAAAAAATGAAGACACCTTTGTTTCCTTATTCAAGCGCGTCAGCAACAAAACATATGAATTTTTGCGGAACGCTCAACCAGGAGCCAGCTCACCAAAATTAAACCGCGCTTTTAATGTTGTTCTCAATTATATAATTACAGATTTTCCGGATTTTAATGGAATTCCTTGTGAAGCTGTTTGGCACCATCCGGATCATTCGGATTCCGGCCATTATCTCCGGCTTCATGTTTACAATGATAATTCTGATTCTATAAAGCTCTATTTCGATCTGAACCTGGCAGTTTTCAGCGAAAAAATGTTTGACACGGTTCCGAATCATTTTCTAAAACTTCTCGACGCTTTCATTGAAAATCCCCATCAATCGATCGGGCAGGCTTCTTTATTAAGCGAGGCCGAATTTCAGCAAATCGTCATCGATTTTAACAACCATAAAGAAGTAGAGAACAAACATGTTCTTGAACTTTTTCAAATCCAGGTTCTAAAGAATCCAGAAAAAACAGCTGTTTCGGATAAAACACAAAAGTTAACCTATGCCGATTTGGATGAAAAATCCAATCAGCTGGCTAACTATTTAATTGAAAAAGAAATCACAGCTGGAAAACGGGTTGCAATTTATCTCAATCGTTCTGTGGATCTGATTATAAGCATCCTTGCGACCTTTAAGGCGGGCTGTGCGTATGTTCCGATCGCTGCCAATAACCCGCGCGGTCGTGTCGCCGATAGAATCAAAGAGTCGCAGGCGGCAATTGTTTTAAGCAATAGTAGTCTTGCTGCCGACATCGACGATTTACAGGTTCCTGTTTTACGACTTGATGCCGATTGGCACCGTATCAAAGAACATAAAACAGCGAATCCGGATAAAATGATTATGCCGGAAGCACTCGCTTATATAATGTTTACTTCCGGCTCGACCGGTCAGCCAAAAGGCGTTCAAATTTCGCACCTCGCTCTTGCTAATTATATAAACTGGGCAGGGAAAGAATATGGAATAACCGATCAGGCTACATTCCCATTGTTTACGACCATAGATTTTGATTTAACCGTTACATCGATTTTTGTTCCCCTGACATTCGGCGCTTCGATCATAATTTATGAAGAAAGTAAAACGGGACCCGATTTGGCGATTTTTGATGTTATAGAAGACAACCGGGCTGATGTCATAAAATTAACACCATCGCATTTAGGCCTGCTAAAAGAGCGTGATCTTAAGAATTCCCGTCTTAGAACGATGATCGTTGGCGGTGAAGATTTCAAACGGGATTTAGCTGAAAGTATAGTTGAATCATTTCACCACGAAATAGCTATATACAACGAATATGGTCCTACAGAGGCGACTGTTGGTTGCATTGTGCATCGTTATGATTTATCAAACGATTTATCAAATTCTGTCCCGATCGGTAAACCAATTGCAAATATGCTGGCTTATATTCTGGACGAAAATCTAAACCCGGTTCCGCAAGGCGGAGTAGGAAAGCTCTTTATTTCGGGCGATGGTTTATCAGTTGGATATTGGAATGATAAAGAACTTACCGAACAAAGATTCCTGACGAACCCTTTTCAGCCGGAAACAAAAATCTATGATACAGGCGATTTAGCCCGTTTGAATTCAGAAGCACAAATTGAATATTTAGGGCGAAAAGATCAACAGGTTAAAATCGGCGGAATTCGTATCGAACTTGGCGAAATCGAATCAGCATTGTCAAAACACGCCGGAATAAAAGATTGTGTGGTTGAAATGATTAACGGCAAAAGATCCGTGTCCGTTGAGTCGGTTACAAATTGTATCCGATGCGGTTTGCCTTCAAATTATCCGCAGGTGGAGTTTGATGAAAAGGGCGTTTGCAATTACTGTCTTTCATTTGAACATTACCGGCAAAATGCTCAAAAATATTTCAAAGCTCCGGCCGATCTGCAAAAACTACTTGATAACGTAAAAGTCGAACGAAAGGGTGAATATGATTGCCTGGTACTCTTAAGCGGTGGCAAAGACAGTACCTATGCGCTTGCTAAATTAGTGGGAATGGGAGTCAGCGTTCTCGCTTTTACTTTGGATAACGGCTATATTTCAGAGTCGGCGAAAGCGAATATCAGGCGGGTAGTGAACGTTCTGGGTGTTGATCATGTCTTTGGCGAAACCCCGGCAATGAATGAGATTTTTGTTGATAGCCTGAAAAGGTACAGCAATGTCTGCAACGGATGTTTTAAGACGATTTACACCCTGAGTACCCAAGTTGCCTTCAATAAGAAAATTCCTTTTATCGTTACGGGACTTTCGAGAGGGCAGTTTTTTGAAACGCGCCTCACCGAAGAACTTTTCTGGAAAGATGATATCGCAACAATTGATAAAACCATCCTCGAAGCACGTAAATCCTATCACCGGGTAGATGATGCGGTAAAAAGGTTACTGGACACTTCGATTTTCAATGAAGATTCCGTTTTTGAAAAAGTTCAATTCCTGGATTTCTACAGATTTGTTGATGTTGATTTTGAGGAGATGATGAATTACCTGGACAAACACCTTCCATGGATCCGTCCATCGGATACAGGGCGTTCGACGAATTGCCTGATCAACCAGGTCGGCATTTATGTTCACAAAAAAGAGCGCGGCTACAGTAATTATGCATTTCCTTACAGCTGGGATGTACGGATGGGGCACAAAACCCGGGAAGTGTCTTTAGATGAAATAAACGAGGAAATTGATGAAAATGAAGTAACACGGATATTGGGAGAAATCGGGTACAGTTCGAAAGATGTCAATACTGATAAAAATCTCGTCGCCTATTATATTGCCGATGCTGAGATTTCTACTAGCGATTTAAGAAATAGTCTGAAAAATTACCTGCCGGATTATATGATTCCAACGTACTTTAAACAGATGGAATCATTCCCCCTGACAGACAATGGAAAAGTTGACCGAAAGGCTTTGCGGAATCTGGCAGTCATTTCCAAAGAAGTAAATACCGATTACGTTGCACCTGAAACGGAATTTGAAAAAATGCTTTCAGAAATCTGGTCGGAAGTTTTGCAAATAGGAAAACCAGGCGTGCACGATAATTTTCTTGAAATAGGTGGCAATTCACTGGCTGCCATCAGGATCACGTCAAGGGTAAACAACGCTTTCGATTTGGAATTACCAGTTAATATCGTTTTCGAAAGTTCAACCATATCACAACTAGCTGACCATATTGAAAAGTCAATCTCAATGATGCTGGCAGAATTAAACAGGTAATTTTTTTTGACGATTCGACGAGATAAGATATTATGAAACATCCATGTAAAGGATATTACATACAGGGGCGTGTTCGCTGGATGTTCTCCCGCTAAGGCGGGACAAGCTATCCGACAGATAAAAAAATAATAAGAACGGATGAAAACTCTTAAAATACAGGTACTTCTTTGTTTTTTGCTTATCACGGCTTTTCACTCAAGGGCCCTGGCACATTTTCCGGATCAGAGCTACATTTATCTTCAAATTCAGAAAAACTCCGTCGCAGGACATTTTGAGATATCGACCTGGGATTTAAACAAGGTTTTCGGCCTGCACTTAAAAGTCGGACTGACAAAAGAAGATTTAGCGCCGCATCTTTCAAAAATTCAGGAATATTTACTGCAAAACGCTTCATTTAATTCTGTGGAGGAAGGCGATTATCAAATACGATTTACTGAGCCGGATATTTTAAGAGCAGAAAATTTCGGGGACTTTGTTTTGCTGAAATTTCAACTCGAAGGAGTAAAAAAAGTTCCCGAAAAACTCAATGTCCAATACGAAGCTTTTCTCAAAGAAATTTCCGGACACACTGCCCTGCTCGTCATTGAAGAAAACAAGAATACGGGATTAGCTAACAACGAATCAATGTATTCTCTTGAGTTTTCACCGGGTAAAACCAGGCAGGAACTATTGACAACAGAAGGTTTTATGCTGCGTTCGCTCTGGGTAATGGTCCAATCGGGAATCTGGCATATTTGGATCGGATTTGATCACATTTTATTTCTGTTGGCTTTGCTTTTACCTTCTGTCTTGAAATTGCGTTCCAAAGACGGGATTCATCCGGGCGGGTCCGATAACAGCGTGTGGATACCGGTCGAAAGACTTAAACCTGCCCTCAAAAACGTAGTAAAGATTGTCACCTTCTTTACAATCGCCCATTCGATCACTTTATGCCTGGCAGCATTTGAGATAATTAGCCTGCCTCCCAGACTGATCGAATCAATTATTGCGATCTCTATTTCGCTCGCTGCAATTCACAACATTTACCCTCTCTTCTCGGGAAAAGAATGGCTTATTGCTTTCGGCTTCGGACTGTTTCACGGTTTTGGCTTCGCCAGCGTTCTGGTTGAAAAAGGGCTTCCTGGAAATTACCTGGGGCTTTCAGTATTTGGTTTTAACCTGGGCGTTGAGATCGGTCAATTGGCAATAATTCTTCTGGTGTTCCCGATTTTGTACCTATTACGCAAAACATTTTTGTATCCAAAAATCCGTGTGTTCGGCTCCATAATCCTTATATTCTTTTCGCTATATTGGTTTATCGAACGCGCCTTTAATGTTGACTTAACGTTCTTCAGAACTATCAAAAAAATTGTAGGGCTTTAATTTATGCCGGCAGGTTCAGAAAAATCTAATCAAAACTCGTTACTGAGTAAGTGGCTTAATAGGGAAAAAAAGACTGACGCCCCGAAAGGCATTCAGCCGCGTCCGGAAGGCATCAAGGCGCCGCTTTCTTTGGGACAACAACGCTTGCTTTTTTTGCAGCAGCTTTACCCCGAAAATCCCTTTTACCATTATGCCGACGCTTACAAGTTAAAAGGAAAACTGAATGTTGAACATTTAGTAAAGAGTTTTGAATTTGCCGCTCAGCGACATGATATTTTGCGAACAAAAGTTGTATTTGAAAATGGACGGCCTTTTCAACAAGTAAATGATAAGCCGCTTTTTGAAATTTCTGAACATGATTTGAGGGGCATGCCCGAATCAGATCTTGAAAATGTTTACCGGGATTTAGCTATTAAAGAAGCGAGGAAATCTTTAGAGTCGCCCGATGGATATTTGACAAGAATTTCGATTTTGCGGCTGAAGCAAGATGAGTTTCTGGTTGTTTTGACGTTGCACCATATCATCATGGACAAGTGGTCAATGCAACTCCTGCAGAACGAAGTTGCCGGATATTATCGGAAACTGGCCAACGGCGAGGAAGTGAATTTTTCGCCTTTGGAAATTCAGTATGCGGACTACGCATACTCGCAAGGTTTAAAAAAGCCAAACGCTGAAAACCTTGCCTATTGGAAGAACAAATTGCAAGACAGCTTAACTTTTCTTGAGTTGCCGACAGATTTTCCAAGACCTTACCGACCGACATTCCGCGGAGCCTATTCCACCCAAAAATTTTCGATCGAACTTTCAAACAAGCTAAAAAACTTTTGCCGGGAAAAAAACAAAACGCTCTATACAGTGGTCCTTACGGCATTCAAGATTTTACTAAAACGCTATACAGGCGAAACCGATATTCTCGTCGGTTCGCCTTTTACAAACAGAGATGAGATCGCTCTCGAAAATCTTATAGGTTTTTTCGACGACACGCTGGTTTTGCGTTCTGATTTATCAAATGATCCGACGTTCATTGAATTGTTGGAAAATGTCTGGACAACGACACAAGCCGCCTTTGCTCATAAGAATATGCCGTTTGAAGTGCTTGTGAAATCTTTGAAACCTGAACGCTATCTAAATCATAATCCACTTTTCCAGGTAATGTTTATCTACCATAACGTTCCTGAAATGCCTGACTTTGGAAAAGATTTAGTCATCGGGCACGAGCCTTTTGATTTCGGCGTGACAAAATTTGATCTAACACTTTTCATTGCAGAAAAGGCGGGTGAAATCACTGCGATTTTTGAGTATTCAAAAGATCTGTTCGTTGAAGAAACAATCGAACGAATGCATGGTCATTTGAGAAAGCTGCTCGAAGAAATAGTCGAAAACTCAAACCGACCGATTTCGGAATTAGCCATGATCACTGATCATGAATTGAAATTATTTTCCGAATGGAACGATACGAATACTGAAACACCAAAAGTGAATTCAGTAATTGAATTGTTTAACGAACAAGTCGCATCAGGACCTCAAAAACCTGCATTATCATTTCAAAAAGAGAAAATAACTTACGGGGAACTAAACCGGCAGGCAAATTCCGTGGCCAATTATCTCCTGAAATCAAATCCGGATAAACGTCAGCCAATCGGGTTATTGGCTGAACCTTCGATCGATATGGTCGTCGGAATCCTGGGTGTTTTAAAAGCGGGACGGGCCTATTTACCGCTCGATGCCCAGTACCCTAAAAAACGTCTTGATTTTGTTCTCAAAGATTCGTCCGCTACCGTTGTGCTGACTCAGAAACATCTTTTGTCTTTACTTTCAGATCATTCGGTCAGTTTGCGAACCATTGATGAAATCATCGCTTCCGAAAGTTCAGAAGAGCCGATCCTGCCTAACGCAATTGACGGAGAAGACTTAGCCTATGTGCTTTATACTTCAGGCAGCACAGGACAACCGAAAGGCGTTTGCGTGACTCATAAAAACCTTACTAATTCGACGACGTCTCGTTTTGATTTTTATCCGAATCAGCCCCTAAGCTTCCTCTTAATGTCATCATTTTCCTTCGATAGTTCAGTGGCTGGAATTTTTTGGACGCTACTGGCGGGTGGAAAATTGGTATTGGCAGAACGCCGGACGGAGCAGGATTTGAATAGTCTTAGCGAAATTTTCATCAGCGAAGAAATAACCCACACGCTCCTTTTACCAACGCTTTACCAAACGTTGATTAAAAATCTTCCGAAGCAGGTATTCGATACCTTCAAGACGATCATTGTCGCCGGGGAAACTTGTCCGAAAGCTTTATGTAATGAACATTTTAAGTTGTTGCCGGATGTTGAGCTTTACAACGAATATGGTCCGACTGAAGCCACGGTTTGGGCAACCGTCTACAAAACCACTCCCACAGAATCGGAACTAAACGTGCCGATCGGAAAACCGATTTCCAACTGTCAAATTTATATTTTAGACGAAAATCAAAATCGTGTTCCGATCGGTGTTTCGGGGGAGCTATTCATTGGTGGAAAAGGCGTGGCGAAAGGGTATCTTAACAATCCGGAGCTAACAAACAAATACTTTATTCAAAACACTTTCAATCCTGAATCTTCGGACAAATTATATAGAACTGGTGATTTATGCCGGTATAGATCCGACGGAACGATCGAGTTTATAGGACGAATAGATAATCAGGTAAAGATTCGCGGCTACCGGGTCGAACTCGGAGAAATACAGGAAGCCATTAAGCAGAATGATAAAGTCCGGGAGGTCGTTGTAAAACTCGAAACCGTACAAAAAACTGCGGCCGGGCATGAAAAAATGGCGGAAAGTTTATTAACTCATTTAAAGAAAATGAGTTTTGAAGAGGCGGATGAAATGCTGAAGACTGTTGAGAAACTATCAGACCGGGAGATAGAGTTTATGATAAATTAAGTGAAGCAGTTTAAAGTTGCATTATGACGAAAAAAATTAAAAGAACAGAAAATTTCGAAATTGTTCTCGAGATAAAAACCGAGGATTTTATTCGTCCGCCCCGGGATGCACAGCGAAATGCTTTATTAAATAATGCTTTAACTGAATTCAGCGACAACCTTCAGGCACTGGATAAATTAGCGGTACGATTCGTACCTGGGAAACTTCAGCTCGCTTTAGAAGACCGAACACAAAAAATTCTTTCCGATGAAGAGATAATGGAAGAATGGCAGATTCCGCTGATGCAGGCAATGGCAGAAGTTGTAACGGAATCACACGGTGATATATTAGAAATCGGTTTTGGTTACGGCGTTTCGGCAACTTTAATTCAGGAGCAAAGCGTGCTCTCGCATACAATAATCGAATGTAACGACTCTGTGGTTGAAAGATTTTTCGAATGGAAAGAGTTGTTTAAAGAAAACAAAATAAACCTCGTGCATGGTTTATGGCAGGATACGATCGATGACCTGGGGCTCTTTGACGGGATTTTTTTTCATACATATCCCCTCAATGAAGAAGAGTATATGAAATACGTTCATGGGAGAGCGACTTTCGCCGAACATTTTTTTGAAGCGGCGGCCAAACATTTGCGTCCCGGTGGTGGTCTTACTTATTTCTCAAATGAAATCGATTCACTGGGTCGCGGTCATCAACGTGCTCTTTTTAAACACTTTTCGTCTGTTTCGCTAAAGGTGATCAATTTGGAACTTCCTGATGATATAAACGATACGTGGTGGGCGGACTCCATGGTAATTGTAAAAGCCGTCAAGTAATTATGAGTGACTTTCAAGAAAGAATTAACCGGCTTTCCAGGCAGCAAATGCTTTTGCTTGCAAGGCAGATCGGCGCTGATAATACAACGAATACGAGTGGACAAAGCAATTCAACTCAATGCATCGCTGCCTATCTGGTGGCGGATGGACCAATCGAAACAAATGACTTGCGCCAGGGCTTGAAGGACAAACTGCCCGAATATATGATTCCGTCTAAATTCGTTCAATTAGACGAATTGCCCAGATTACCAAATGGCAAGATTGACCTGAATTCACTGAAATTGCCGGTTGAAGAAAAGTCTTCATTTTCTAAAACAGGTGTTTCCACTCCAAAAACTAAAGTTGAAATACAACTCGTCGAAATATGGGAAGAAGTTTTAGGCTTTCGTCCTATCGGAGTTCACGATAATTTTTTTGAGATCGGGGGTGATTCAATTTTGAGTATTCAGATCGTCGCAAAAGCAAGGCAGAAAGAGATATTTCTAGCCCCTAATCAAATGTTCGAAAATCAGACAATTTCCGAATTGGCTTTATTTGCTAAAACGGAGAACAGAAATATAACCGAAGAAAAAATTGTTGGCAATGTTCCTTTGTTGCCAATTCAACATTGGTTTTTCGAAGAACATAAAAACGCTCCGCACCATTGGAACCAGGCGATGATCTTTGATGTTCCTGGAAATCTAAATACGGACATACTTCAAAAGAGCATTGAATACCTGGTTAAACATCACGATGCTTTGCGGCTGCGTTTTGAAAAAACAGAAGGAAGCTGGGATGCGTTTGTTACCAAACATCCAGAAGTTAATGCATTCAGTTCGATCGATCTAACCGGTTCTTCAACCCTTGAAATGGATTCCACGATCGAAGCGAAATCAGCCGAATTACAAACAAATCAAGACCTCTCTAAATCCGGACTGTTTAAGACATTATTCGTTAAATGCGGGCTGGGTTATCAAAGTAAGATGCTCTTAATCGCGCATCATTTAGTGGTTGATAATATTTCCTGGCAAATTTTGGTGTCGGATTTGGAATCGATTTACGTCCAATTAAGTAGAGATGAAGAAATTGTTTTATTTTCAAAAACAACTTCCTACCCTAAATGGGGCAATCACCTGATCGAACTTTCAAAATCAAGCGGATTCGACGACGAAATTGAATTTTGGAAAGAGCAAAATTATTCCGGGCAAATTCCAACCGATATCGATTCTCATTTGCCGATAGTTGAAAAAAGCATTAAAACCCTGGCTCTGGAAATTGATTCGGCGGCAACGGAAAAGTTGCTCAGAAATTCAAATGAAGCTTATCATACAAAGACAGAAGAGCTATTAATTGCCGCTTTGATGTTGGGTTTTGAAAAATGGGCTAATATCAAGAGTCTCTGTTTAGGATTAGAAAAACACGGTCGAAAATACAATGAAGTTGATTTAACCAATACTGTTGGTTGGTTCACGACCTATTTTCCAGTGTCGCTGAAAATTGAAGATGGCACAAGCCTTAAATCGAGCATCATTTCCATCAAGGAAAAACTGCGAAGCATTCCGAATGAAGGGATTGGATTTGGAGTTCTGCGCTACTTGAAAAAACTGGATGGACTAACGCAAAAGCCGCAGGTTATTTTTAACTTTTTGGGCAATCAAACATTGTATGATTCCGATGTATTAGGCAAAGGTAAATTCATCTCGAAGGGCGTTCGGTCCCCGAGGAGCGAACGACATCACTTGCTGGAAATAAATGCATTCATCCAGGAAGGGCGCTTGAATTTACTATTTAGTTTTAGCGAAGAATTTCATAAACCGGAAGCCATTCAAAATTTAGTCGGACTTTTCGAATCTACGCTTCGCCGGTTGATTGAGCATTGCTCGAGTCAGGAAGCGAGTGAGTACTCTCCTTCCGATTTTCCGGAAGCGGATTTGAGTCAGGATGATTTCGATACTTTATTAAACCAGATTAATTAAAATGCAGGTAGCTAAAGCGAAGGTTGAAGCCATGTACCCGCTGAATTTTCTTCAGCAAGCCTTGCTTTTTCACAGCTTACAGGAAGGTGTTGACCAGGGATTTTTGCGGGTGAAATGTGTTCTGAAAGGAAAGATAGATATTGAAGCCTTTCAAAACGCCTGGCGACAGACGATCCAAAGACATGAGGTTTTACGAACTTCTGTGCATTGGGAAAACATGGAAAAGCCTGTCCAGGTAGTCCATAAAGAAGTCCTGTTTCCTTTTACTTTCCATGACTGGTCGGAAAATTCAGAGTCTGAACAAAAAACGAAATTCGACGAACTAACAAATTCCGATGCGTCAGCATCATTAAACTTAACCAAAGCACCTGTCCTGCGAATTTTATTGATCAGGTTGCCCGCAGATAAACACATTTTGCTATGGTATTGTCATCATATCCTGGTGGATGGCTGGTCTGCTTCAATTATTTTGCAGGACCTGCTGGCATTTTATGATGCGTATTCTTCAGGCGAAATTGCAGCCAGTTTACCCGCCGTTCCTTCATACAAATCTTATTTAAGCTGGATAAAAAACCAGGACCAGGGTAAGTCGAAAACTTTTTGGACCGAAGTATTGAAAGACTTTGAAAGACCGACCCTGGTCGGCAATCGGACACAGTCTCAAAAGAGCTTAGTAAATAATTTTCAAACCAAATCTCTGAAACTCTCGCAAGACGAAAGCCAAAAATTGCGAGACTTTTCTCAAAAAAATCAAATAACCTTAAACACGCTGATTCAAGGGGTTTGGGCGATCCTGTTAAGCAAGTGCGTAGAACGTGAGGACATTGCATTCGGCACAATCGTTTCGGGACGTTCTATAGATTTGCCAAACGCAGCGCTGATGGCGGGCATGTACATGAATGTTTTGCCTTTACGGATCAGGTTGAATGACAGTGAAAAGTTTTCGGATTGGTTGAAGTCCCTGCAATTCCACCAGGCGAAACTACGGGCGTTCGAATATTGTAATATGGACGAGGTTATGAATTCAAGCAGTTCAGCGGGCGGCAATTTGTTGTTTGACAGTGTGGTTGTTTTTGAAAACATGCCTTTAGAAAATATTCGCGGCGGTGGCGTTTTGATTGAAAATTTTGAAAGCGGCCTGACAAGCAATTATGCACTCACTTTAGCCGTCAGTCCGCTCAGGGAAATCAAAGCTCATCTTAAATACGATTCTTCCGTTGTTTCCGAACAACAAATTAGTTGGTTCATTAACAATCTATCGGATTTATTTGCAGTTATCCTCGAAAACAAATCAGATTCTTTAAGGGAGATAAGAAACATCATGACTCCTTTAGAGACAAACAAAACGCTTAAACAATTTGAAAACTCAGATAATACCGCTAATCGCAACTATCTTGCTCCAAGGAGTGAGGCCGAGCTAATGTTAGTCGGTATTTGGGAGAGCATGTTGAATTTACAACCGATCGGCGTTAACGAAGATTTTTTTGACCTGGGCGGAACTTCAATAATTGCAATCAGGCTTTTTACGGAAATTGAAAAGCGCTTTCAAAAAAAGTTACAGCCTATCAGCCTTCTCAATCACAGAACAGTTGAAGCGCTCTCAAAATTTATTGCTGAAGAAAATAAAGAAGCAAAATTTTCGTCGCTCGTTCCTTTGCGGGCAAGCGGATCTAAACGGCCTGTTTTTTGTTTGCATGCCGGTGGAGGACATGTGTTTTTTTACAAAGACCTGGCAAAGCATTTAGGCTCTGATCAACCAGTTTATGCATTGCAAAGACTTGGTGTCGACGACATCACACAGGCCGCCCAGGATATTGAGTCGACAGCCTCGTACTACCTGGGAGAGATTCGCAAAGTGCAACCAAGAGGTCCATACTCACTGCTTGCCTATTGTTTCAGCATCTCAATTTGCTGGGAAATGGTCAGGCAACTACAAGAAGCCGGGGATTCCACTTCTATCATCGCGATGATAGATTCGTCGCCACCATTGCAGGTTAAGAAACGAACAAATACTGATCGGCTTAATGGAATTATAACCAGGGCAAAGGCATTGGATTTTAGTTTTATCAAAACGATTTGGAAGGGCCGCGTCAAACAACCAATAAGAGAGAGATGGATTTCTTTGGTAAGTGACAAACAAGCCATCCAGCTTCAGAAAAAGCTGAAAACCCTCACTTTAATAGGTGCAGCTTATATCTGGAAACCCCTTCCTGTAAAAATCACTTTAATCCGTAGTGCGCCATTTCTTTCAAATGAACGCAAAAACGAAAAGTTCAGTAAATGGAATGACCTGGCTCTCAACGGTGTCGACACCTACGTGGTGGATGGTCATCATCGCAATTTATTTAACGAACCCGAAGTGCAACAGCTTGCCGTTCAATTAAGGGAATGTCTTGATAAAGCTAATAATCTTGATAAAGCCAATAAATGATGTGGTTAAACCCGCCGGACAACCTAATTTTAAGCGAGAACGAAATACACATTTGGCGCGCTGACTTAGAACTTGATGAATACTTTCAAAGCTCATTCCTAAAACTTTTATCTCCCGATGAAAAGAACCGGGCTGAAAAATTCCGTTTCGCCAAAGACAGCCGGAATTTTATCGCTGCCCGGGGAATGTTGCGCTCATTCATCGGGAAATATCTAGAAATAAACCCGGCAGAAATTTCCTTTCAATACAGCAACTTCGGCAAACCAGGTATCGCCAATAACAATTCTTTGCAGTTTAATATTTCGCATTCACAAAACATTGCACTGTTTGCTTTCGCAAGAACGTTCAATATTGGCATCGATGTCGAATTTGTGAACCCCAATATTGAAGCTAAAGACATTGCCACAAATTTTTTTTCGACAAATGAAATACGGAATCTGCTTGCGTTACCTGCGGAACAGCAGACGCTCGGTTTTTTTAATTGTTGGACACGGAAAGAGGCTTTTATAAAAGCAGTCGGGGAAGGACTTTCGTTTCCTTTGGACAAATTTGAAGTTTCTTTGGAACCGGACAAGCCCGCAAAATTGCTTGCGACCCATTGGGAGCCGGAAGCTGTTTCAAAATGGTCCCTTTATTCAATGTTACCTGCGACCGACTTCGTTGGATGTTTAGCAATTGAGGGTTTACCTGAAGAAGTAAAATTCTGGAACTGGCAAGTGAGTTAGTTAGCTAGTTCATCTCCTATCCTCCGAAGCAAACTTATCTTCTGCGATATGAAATCGGCCACTGCCGGTCAATGTGACTGCCACGCAGATCACCGAAATAAATGAGAGTAATATCAATCCGACGGGGTACCTGGGTTTTCCGAAGAGGAGATTTCAGCTTCCAGACCAACTATTTACGACTTATTTACAATGTTTACATTTTTATTTACAGTGCAGATGCCGTGAGCCGCACGGAGCAAAGTAGTTTTGTTGAATCCAAATGTTTTCTCCCACTCTTCTTGCTTTTCAAGATTCCGAAACCGATTGTTCAATTAAAATTATGAAAAGGAAAAGATTATCTGTGTTTGTTCTGGCCATTCTCCTGGCATTATTTATATTAAATTCTTTTGTGCTAAAAGTAAAGGATGCGGACAAAGTAATTAGAAATAAAGAAGGGCTTTCAAACGCAGTTTTCAAATCTAAAGACGGCGGACAAACCTGGCAAGACATCAGCAAAGGGCTGCCTGATAATTTGCTTAAAGATGGTATCCGGGGTGATAGCATCTTTGCAAATGATAAAGGGCTGTCTTTAAGGGTTGGAAGTGAACTCTATCACAATACACCAAACGCCACAGCTCCTTTTTGGACCAAAGAGATTTTGCCTGACAGCCAGCCCCGAGACTTCGTGGAACATAGCAGCATTGCGCCCACTAAGTCCGGGATAGTTGCCTACAATCGCTGGGCTTTAAACTTGAAAAGACCAAACGGAACGAGTGTATGGTCGATATTCGAAAATCCTCAGGAGCCAGGGATACACATCACTTTTGAGACTGCCGGAGGTACAATTTTCATCGGTACCAGCAGAGGCTTTTTTAAAACTACTAACGATGGAAAAACCTGGAAACATGTCCGTGAGGGAGGCTTGGTAGGGCATTTGGCAGAGTCGAATGGCTTACTGCTGGCAATCAGTATGAGAAAGATAATAAGATCGACCGACAATGGCGAAAACTGGGTAGTGACGACTAGTGAGGACAGTGTGGCTTTCGATGTAAAACCGATCAAAGGTGGATTCATTGCTATCACTGCCAGTTCAGAGTCAGGTACCAGGAGACTAAGCAGATCCTACGACAGTGGTAAGACCTGGCAGCGCATTGATGCCGGTCCTCACAACAAAGAGTTTATTGATTCAGTAGGGCGGACCTGGGAGAATCGCCCCCGTGTACATCCATACATATCTTCTATTAACAAGATTGGTGAAAACCTCTTTTGTGCTCATCCCCACGGCATTTTCAGATCATCTGACAAGGGAAAAAAATGGAAATTATTACTTCCTTCTATCGACGGTAAGATCTTCAATTTATTTGTTTCAGGCAACGTGATCTATGCCATACCCAGCAAGGGAGGATGTTGAAAAGTTCCTCACGGACTTTAAAGGCGCAGCCGGTCGTTAAATAATTAAAAGCTATTCCAGATTATTGGGGTACCGGAAGCGTAGGACAAATAAAGCTGTTGGGGGCTGGCTTTTGTAGAAATGGTTTGATCAGCCTGCCCCCCGCAGCTTATTTGCATTTGAGCAGGTCCTATAGAACATTCGTTAGAAAAATAATGTAAAACTTGCCCTTGCAAAAAATGGTGTACCGGGTGTAAAATGTATTTCTGAAACCGGTGCTGGTTCGTTTTGCAACCTGCTTTCTGTATCAAATTGTGTTTCTTTCCATTTTACATCAAACAGGTTTTGAATCGCTATGCCCGCCTCCCATCTTTTCTTTGTATAGTTGATTGTTGCATCCGTTACAAAGTATCCTTTTGCAACAACACTATTGTCTTCATTCGCTGGTCTGTCATCCATGAAGCGATAACGTAAGCTGCCGTTTAAACCGTATTGTCTTCTATATGTTAATCCGCCTACACTTGTAAACCTTGGCGCTAATGGTAAATAACTTTCTGCTTTATCAACTCCTATTGCTCTTGGGTTTGCAAGACTTACATCCAGGTCGGCATATAGGTTTTTAGTTACTTCATATCTGACTGACAAATCATAGCCGTATCTTTTTGATTGCCCACCTGGTTCTACTACACCTTCATCGCCCACATAAACAAATTCCTGGTCGAGCCATAGATACCACAAAGCAGTTTGAAGTACTATTTTATTACCTACTTTAAAAATGGCTCCTAAGTCTGTACCATAAGCCGGCGGTAAAACTTTCCTTCCATCTTGTTGTACTGCTACTCTTGTATCATTGCTGTGAAACCCTCTTCCGTTATAGAGGTACAGTTGCACCTTGTCACTTGCCCTGTAGTTGAAATTTATTTTCGGACTAAGGATTGTTGAAGATGATGAAAGTTCCTTTGCTGCTAACTTATCATTGTACTTATTTGTAAAATAATCTGCTCTTAATGCTCCTGTAATATCCAGCTTTTTTGAAACAGAAAAACGTTGTGCCCAATAAGCACCTGCATTCATTTCATTAACATCCCCAAGCATAATGTCAGCTGTATTTACAGTTCTGTTCTTTGTCCGTGTTAGTTCTATATCATTTACATCATCGTATCTTAACTGAATCCCTGCCTTTGTTTCTGTTTTAATGCTGCCTAAGAAAAACTCCTTTTGATACGAGCCGTTGTAGCCGAAGATATTCCTGTCTTCTTTTTGCCGTATCTGGTCACCATTAACAGGGTCTTCTTTAAAGAAGGTGAAGTTTGAATAGAGTTCAAATTTGTACCTGCTATAGAATACCTGATTGCGGATTACTGAACCATTATCCAGGTTGGTTAATAATTCTATGTTTGCATTATACCGTGATGTTTTGCCTCCTTCTGTATTGTCGATTGCTCCATAAAATCCTACCAGCCCACTTTCTACGGCTCTGTCTGGTATCTGCCCTGACGCATTCCATTTGCTTGTAAATCCTGTTAAGGTTGTGGTTAAGGTGCTGTTATGGCTGATGCTGCCGTGATATTTTAAAGTGCCATTGAAGCGGGTAAAGTCCTGGGGGCTGTCAAAAAACCCTTTCGAATAAGAACCTTCACCGGCAAAGTATAAACTCTGGTTTCTTCTGTCACCTTTCTGCTTTATAAGATTGATAGCAGTTATGCCACGAAAGGTATTGAACTGTCCGCCTTCAACTTTTATGAAGTTGTTTTCCAAATAGTCTTTTGTTTTAAACTCCACAAAACCAGCTGTGGTAAAGTTTCCTTTATCAGCAAAGTATGGTCCTTTATTGAAGTTGACCTTCTCTATTAATTCAGGTATTACCCAATGCAAATCAGCATATCCCTGGCCGTGGGCATGAGAAACCATATTTACGGGAAGGCCGTCAACTGAAATGTTTATATCAGTGCCGTGGTCAATATCAAAACCTCGTAAAAAGATTTGTTCTGCTTTGCCACCACCGGCATGTTGCCCGATGAACAAACCAGGAACCATTCTTAATACCTCCTGCGAATTATTGATGGGTCGCAAATGAATGTCAATGTCGCTTATGGTTCTAAAAACACCTTTGTTTGCTGATGCTTTTACCTCTACTTCCGCCAAGCTGGAGACTTTAGTGTCCAGGTAAATAATTGATGGCTGTTCAGAGAGTAAAATGCTTGAAACGGCAATGGTTTTTGGTTCAAATCCGATGCTAGTAATAATTAGTTTAACAGCCGATGCAGGCAATGATCTAAAGCTTACAAAACCATTTTCGTCTGATGAGGCATTGAAAACCAAATCCTCGCTTTGTACTGTTGCATCCTGAATGGGTGCTTTTGAAGATGCGTTTATAATGTAAATCCCTTTATGGATGTTTCCGGCAGTTAATTTCTCACTATAGAAAACGACCAGGCACAAAATCAAAAAGTAATTGAACCTCTTTGTAAAAAAATACATGAGTGTGAAATGTTTGAGGTATACAAAATCAGATAGCCATTATTTGCAGTGCGAAAGCACCACTTTGGCTAAATGATTTAATGCTGAATAAATAAAGGAGGGTCACCGAATAATTAAAGCATAAGCAGTATGCTGCAATGATCACGACATAGCTGTTGTTGCTTCTATGCGTAAGGCATGCAAGAAATGCTTGTACTGTTAAATAATTAATTAAACGGAATTAACAACACTTTGGTGGAGGATAGTACTTGTCTAATGAAACAGTAGAAAAATTACAAATGTTCACTGCAAACTGTTGCTGGTGTATAGTTAGTCGCGAAATGCTGTAAAGGATTTCTACAACTATATGAACAGCTACAGGCTCAGAAGTTTTAGTTGTTGCCGGTTGCTTATCAGCATTTTCTTCGTGTTCTGCTTCCGCAATTTCTTCTTCGGCATGATGGTCACCGTGATGGTGGTGGACTGTGGCAAGGTGTTTAGCTTTCCAAAAAATATGGGCAAGGTCATCCTGTACTAATGGTAATATAGGCTTACACATGGCAAGTGTGTAAAGTAGTAGAAAATAATATGCAGCGATAGTTTTCACCCTAATCTACAAAATTAACTGAATTTTAATCATGGATGATAGGTAATTACGTAAAGCACGTAAAAATGGATTTTGATGTGTTAGAGTTCTGATTAGATGAAAGCAATTATGGTGTTCTCGTCTCAATGAAAGTCTGCCGTTTGTGGGCGATTGCAGCTCTTTTGCAGGTTGTCTTTGAGTCAGGATTTGTTTGCCTGCAAATGTGCTGCAATGGGTGGAGGGTTGTTTGGGACTACGAATATAGTAACTGCTTAAAGCAGCAGGGTGTCACGTTAATTATGACGGCATCTTTCTAAAGAGACCAGGTAATGATGATGTACAAATTCTTAAACTGGAAACACTAATGTTTCATAAATTGTCCCATGAGCAACACACTATTTTTGATTTATATCGCTGGAGCAATTCTCGGCTTTGTGATTCTATTTAATGTAATTAAAGCGCGATACGACCGTGGAGAAATTACTTTCGATGTTTACCAGGCGGAATGGAAGAAACTCAGTTAGTTGAACGTAATTCCGACCCTAAACAAAAACCTTAACCCCATCTATAATGAAAAAGACATGTAATCTTATTTTGCTGGTTTCTTTTTGCTCGACACTATTTTCTTTTGATTCGCTCACGAAAGCTTCAATATTAGATGAGGGAATATTAATGGATTCAGTGCCAAAAGTGAAAGAACCGGAAATGGTATTAGTCGAAGGAGGAAGCTATATGATGGGCCAAACAAGCGATAGCAAGGGACAAGGATTGGGAAATACTGACCGAACCCGGCAAGTAACCGTCAGCACTTTTAGTATCGGAAAGTATGAAATTACTCAGGCGGAATGGAAACCGGTAATGGGTGATAGCCTTAATTTTTCACTTCATCAGGGTTGTGATAGTTGTCCGGTAGAGGAAGTTAGCTGGAATGAAATTCAGTCTTTCATTCGGAAATTAAATGCAGCGACAGGCAAACGTTACCAGCTTCCAACTGAGGCACAATGGGAATTTGCAGCACGCGGTGGAAAGAACAGCAAGAAGTATAAATATGCCGGCAGTGATAATGTTGACGAAGTTGTCACTTCTCAGCGCCTGTTTGTGGGCCAGGCACACCCTGTCGATAAGAATCACCCCAACGAACTAGGGATTTACAATATGTCTGGAAATGTTGCCGAGTGGTGCCGGGATTTCTTTAATCCAGATGCTTTGCCTGGCGCTAACACAGACCCCGAAGGGCCTTCAACTGGATATGGTCACGTCATCCGGGGCGGTAGTTGGGGCGGACATCCTACCGATTACCACACTACCAGTGGAAGTATGGGTTATGCAAACGATAGAAGTGCTCGTGTGGGTTTCCGGCTTGCATTACCCTGATAAAGCTAAATACAAGAAGATATTTACTTCAAAAGAATTGAAAGAAGATTATTTAATTTATAGAGAAGCGCTCGAAACAACAAATCCCATTTTGTATAGATTTACTGACAGTTTAAATATAACCAGGTATTTATCCAATCAGTATGAAAGTGAGATGCATTAGGTTTGAATCCAGACGCGGTCACGCTTTAAGAAGTCTCGTCGAAAGATGGGGCTTTTTTTTATGTTATCAACCGAGCTCGTACAGTTGGTTATTGTCTTCTAACATCCCGTCAGCAGTGTATGCAAATAATTCATTCCACCGGTTCAGCGTAAATGTAACAGCAATATAAATTGGGGTCTGGTATATCGGGGTCTTTGGTATCATCGATGGTAATTGTTCTTGCAGCAATTACTTCAGGGCCTTTTGCATGATCCGGCCGGTGTTGCACAGCAAACTACTTTTCCACACAGAAGCCTGCTTTCAGTTATCTATTTAATTATGAGATGAGCCATGTGTTATCGGATTATTGGATGTTCAGCCCTTGCAAAAGATCCGATCCGACCTCGACCTTTGGAGCAAATGAAGATCCGCTCGCGTATTGTAAAAACCGGTCAAACAAGTGGATCGCTTCCGGGTGTTCGTTATCTAAGTGATCCCTGAAACGCAGACTGGTGACGAGCAGACTGCCCCTGCCGACCTTCGCTTCGAACGCATATCCAACGCGGGACAGATCCTTACTTTTACTGAGAAACCCGGCCTTGGTGCGAATGCCGCCGATAATGGGAGTAAGCGTTGCGGGCCATTTATCCAGAGAAAAAGGTGTTGCACCATCCATAAGTGTGTAGAGCTGCCAATCAGCGAATCCCTCATGTGGAAAGCCCTCCAGCGAGGGATGATTTAATATTACTGTGCCGAGCGCACCACCCTGCGCAGGCAGAAAACTTACAGCGCCGTTTTTGGCGTTTTTTGGCGGCTCAGCCATTAACCATACCCTTCCTCCTGCATCCAGGTGTTGCAAGGCATTTTCGTCGAGCCTGGAAGTTACCAGCAGGCCCCCACCGGCCGGAGTGGTTTTCTCCTGCACGAAGGAGTACTGCCTTTTCATGCCGGGCCATATTGTATCAGCGTACAAGGGCAACTTCGGGCGTTGGAGTAATTTACTCCGCGGAAATGTCCAAAAGGACCATCTGTTACTGTGCGCGCCATCTACTTCAACAATCAGCTCCACTTTGCGGGCTTCCGGTGACGGCATTGGCGGCAGCGTAATCCGCGTAACGGGGCCCACGATACCCATAGGCTGGCTCACTTTTGTAGTTCCGGATGCTAACGTTTTGCTGTTTGACACGACCTTCCATGAGAGGGTAACGTCCTGCAAATTTTTGTCGCCGTAGTTTGACAAACTCACCTCCACCTGGCGCACCGAATCGTTCCAGAATGTGTAATTGTCGATAGTCGTTGTAAGCAGTGGAATTACCGCGTTGTTAAGCATCTGGCCCTGCTGCGGTGAAATGTTTTTTGGGTTCCAGAAGTAATCAAACCAGCCCTCTTCCCAGGAGTCGCCCTCGCCGGTGCCACCCGGAAAGTCCACTATCAGCCAATAGTGATAACCCATGAAATCCTGCCGGTGACGTACACGTTCGATCTGGTATTTTCGCCCCATCTGTTGCAGGCGTTGAGAATTACGGACATACTCGGTATATCTGTTTGTAAGGCCCTGATCAGCTACCCAATTCTTTTTAGCATGCAGCCAACCCGGAAGAACAACACCCGTGAATTTGTCGATCAACGAGATGTCGGGTAACGAGCAATAATAATCTCCGAACTCGTGCTTTATTGATGGATGACTGGGGATACCGTTACCGTAGCGGCTAACCATGTCCGTTGGTTGCATAAAAAAGCCGTCATTGGAAAGTATAAGTCCATCCGGGTGTAATGATTTCGCGAACCGGTAAAAGCTGTCCACGACCTTAAGAAAGTCCTTACGCTCTGCTTCCGTCTTAAGCCAATTCAGGTTAAATTCGTTTCCGAAGGCCAATGACAGGAGCGAAGGGTGATTCCTGTAGGCCATTAGTATATCACGCAGCTCGTTCCGCAGAAACGCCCGGTGCGGTAACACGTATTGTGTGTAGGCGGCTGGTAGTTCTGCCATTACGAGGAGCCCCACCTCGTCGGCGGCCTGGAAAAAATCCTCTGATGGGGTCATTGAATGAAAACGCACTGTGTTGAATCCGAAATCGCGCGCCCGTCGCAAGCGTTGGAGGTACGTTTCCCGAGAGCCTGGTGGAAAGCCGGTAAGCACCTCGATGTTGTCATCGCCATAGCCGCGCAGGTACAGCGGTTTGCCATTCAGCAACAGTACATTTCCGCGGGTGACCAGTTCGCGCATGCCGAACCGTTCCTGGGTGCGATCGATCTCACGACCTTTTTCAAGCAAGCCCACTGTGGCTGTATAGAGATTCGGTTGATCAGGCGACCATAATTGCATGTTCTTAATGGGCACCGTCATTTTAACCTCGGCTCGTTCGCCCGCCGCAAGCTTCAATGACATTTGTTGCTTCGTGTCACTACTGACCTTAACGTCCAGTTCTCCGGTGAACGTACCTGTTCGTTGATTTTTGACGGTTACTATGAATGAAGCCGTCTTGCGTTCAATGTCGCTTTTCACATAGACGTGCTCGATGAATATCGCATTGGTGGCGCGAAGCTCAACGTTGCCGTATATCCCGCCCCAATTGCCAATGTAGTTCAGCATACCCGTCGGGCGGGCAGGCAGCTGCTTGTCGGGACTCTCCAACGGAACCGCACCCGGGTTGGCAATGCGAAGCGCGATGACGTTTTCTTTACCAGGAATCAGTGCTTTGCTAACATCAAATGAGAACGGAGCGCTAAATCCACTGTGTTCACCAATCTGTTGCCCATTGACGAACAGAGCCGTCTCCAGGTGGGCACCGCCAATGCGAAGGGTAATGACCTTGCCGCGCCAAGTGGATGGGATAGACACCTTTCGCCGATACCAGGCCGCTCCTGTGTAGTCGTGCCGGAGCATGCCATTCGGCTCGCCTGCACCTTGCGCCTGCCAGGCACCGGGAACAGCAATTGTTCGATCGAAGGGGACGCCAGCTGCAGGCCAGCCAAATGCGACACCTTGTTCCCTGGGGTCCAACTTAAAATCCCAATCACCGTTAAGCCCAACGTGTTCCCTCTGAGCGAGCGTAGCAACTGGATGGATACTCAATGCGAGTATGGTCGCAATTACTGCCGGCACCAAACGACTGGCACTTATGAAAAACAGCATCATAACAGGATTGCCCGTTTTACGCTGGGTACCTGCGCTTCGATTATCCATCTCCGGTATAGACGCCTGTACAAGGCCGGGTGTAATATTTTTAATTATCTTATTCGGGCAGTTCCTAAGCATAGTATTATAGTCTTCTTACGAAACTATACTTTGTTCCGACCGTCTTTGTAAACGATTTTGACCATTCACTTATCTATTCCGATCGTTTAAGATCGATAATTGGTACAGCTTTTTTTACATCAGGAAATCTTATAGATAAAAGAGAAACTCAAAAGTTTAAACAACCTACAGCCAACTTCTAAACTAAGTTCAAACTACTGTGGGCTGTCAGGCTAAACTTTGTTTGTTTAAGATCCCCAGGAATTGGTTTTTCTAATTCCCCAAAAAATGCCCATGATATCGAAAGATGGCATTTTTTGTGTTATCGCCATCCCAACCCTGGTGCTACATGGTTTATGATCGAAGAAAGAACGTGCACATTGTAATCGACACCCAAAGTATTCGGTATCGTCAAAAGCACTGTATCTGCTTCTTTGATCGCTTCATCCTGCGCAAGTTCTTTGATGAGCTGATCCGGCTCTGCAGCGTAACTTCTTCCAAAAATCGCCTGCCTGTTCATTTCTATTGATCCGATCTGATCTTTGCTGTTGGCATCCCTACCAAAATAAAGTCTGTCCTTATCATTGACCAAAGCAAAAATTGAACGGCTCACTGAAACTCTTGGTTCATTTTTGTGTCCTGCCTTTTTCCAGGCTTCTTTGAATAACCTGATTTGTTCGGCCTGCTGAATATGAAACGGCTTTCCGCTTTCATCAAATTTCAATGTCGAACTTTGCAGGTGCATCCCGTTTTCCGCGGCCCATATTGCAGTTGCATTAGAAGCTGCGCCCCACCAGATGCGGTCAGCCAATCCCTCTGAAAATGGTTCTATTCGTAAAAGGCCAGGTGGATTTGGAAACATCGGATGTGGATTCGGTGCTGCGAAACCCACCCCTCTCAGTTTATCGAGAAACTGAAGCGCCTTCACACGACCCATATCGGCATCCGTTTCATCCTTTTGCAGCCCGTAACCGAAGTGTTTCCATCCTTCAATAACCTGTTCAGGCGATCCCCTGCTGATACCAAGTTGCAGCCTGCCGCGCGAGATCAGATCTGCAGCACCGGCATCTTCCACCATGTATAAGGGATTTTCATAGCGCATATCAATTACCCCTGTGCCTATTTCTATTTTGCTTGTTTTGATTCCGATAGCTGACAATAATGGAAATGGGGAAGCAAGTTGCCGGGCAAAGTGATGAACACGAAAATATGCGCCATCGATGCCGATTTCCTCTGCCGCGACTGCCAGGTCGATAGACTGAAGCAAGGTATCGCTGGCTGTCCTGGTGGCATATGCCGGATTATTTGACCAGTGACCAAATGATAAAAATCCTATCTTTTTCATGTAAGCCTTGTAAAATTGCGTTTGTGTTTGTCTGGATAGTATAACTATCATGAGGAACAATTGTTCACGGGTTACCTTTTACGGGACTAGTGAATGCCAGAACCACTGAACATCTTTCATGGCATAATAACTTCACAAGGAATGAAGTTAGTGAATACAAACCCGTAATGGACTTTCACCATCGGGTTTATCGCAATGCATAGCTAAACAGAACAAAAGCCCGGGTAGAAACCCGGGCCGTACCTAAACTAACTGCCTGCATGAAAAAAAGTTAAGGGTGTTTTTTTACACCCCATGATTGACTCCCGGATTTAACCGGAATAAATCTGATTATTAAGTTTATAAAATTTTATAAGTTTATTCAGTTTATTAAAGAGCTGATTGATAAATCAAAATTACACCACAATGGTTCTGCCAGGTATATGCCATGTTGCAATGCATATAATTATTGAATCAATTATATTAGTTAACCTTAAATAAATCGTAACCGGGCCAGGAAATAACTCCAGGCAGCGAGTTCCAGAATATATTATCCAGATCGCTGCCATAGTTCGCATCGAAATTCCGGGTATTTACAACGACCCCGAAACTGAAATTGCCAACGTTCGCAGGGTTCATTAACTGTGTTAAAAATGCCTGGTCAGAAGACGTTCCCGGCAAACTCCCCTGGTGTTCATAACCGCCATTATCCGAATAAACGCACCATCCGCTTGCATAGCCGTCACTGACAGGTGTGGTAGCGGTCATAATATTGAAAGCTGCAGGAGAAATAATATCCTGGACCGGATTCAACTGGTCGATATGAGTCATAAATTTCACAAGATCAACTGAGCTGGCTATCCAACCTGCACATCCATCTGCCCTGCTTATATTAAGACCATAAGGGCTTTGACTTTCCTGGATGTAATAAACTGCTTCATTGTTTAAACGATTCGCAAGTGTATTCCCGGCAATAGCCATGTCTGAAATTCCGGATGGGGTTAAAACGAGATCCTGGACCGCCTGCGCATAGGGTTGACCGGTAATTTTTTCGATTACCCGCGCGAGCAGGAAGAATCCGAAATTGGAATATTCAAAATTGGTGTTGGGCAAAGTATCCAGGGGAACATTGTCTAAAGTCCATGTGATTAATTCCTGGTTATTCATAGATAGCTTGCTGAACATCGGATCATTATAGCTATTAGATGCGTTTCCACCAGTGCTCCATCCACCAGATGTATGATGCAACAGGTCACTGACTGTTATGTCGGTTACTCCCCTGCCATAAGCCTTTTTACCATAAGTGGTCCCTAGTATAGCGCCCGCGCCGAAAATTTTATCCGTCATTTGAATTTTTCCCTGGTCTATTAGTTTCATAATGGTTACAGCTGTGAACTGTTTTGAATCACTTGCCAACCTGAATAAAGTGGATGGTGTGACTGGCTGTTGAGTGGCTGAGTCAGCAATGCCATAACCTTTTGAATAAACGAGCCGGTCATCCTTTGTGATTGAAATACTCAACCCCGGCACATTATATTTTTTCATGAACTCCATCACGTTATTGTCAATGGCCGTTATATCGGTGATAACTGTGACCATAAAGTTTTGTACGCTCCCGTCCGGGTTGCTTATTGAATATGTTACTGGTTTAGTGAAATCAACTGCAGTAATTCCGCTCTGTTGGACCACTCCATTTACAGTTGCGCCGGCTCCGGCAGAAAGTGTGAAGCTTGGCTTTAATACGTTAACAACTGTTCCGGGTGGTAAAAATACAGTTACAGCAGTACCGTTTATGGTACCCGTTGAACTCACCGGAATACTATTATTGGATTGCTGAAAGGAAAAACTGGTAATTGCACCATTTGATCCAGCCGGGTTGGAATTCGGATCTGTTTTGGTGCAGGCAGTTATCAAAAGCATCAGTGAACCAATATAGAAATAGAAAAACTTATGAAATGGAAAGAGGGATTTCAACTGCATACAAAATGTGTTTTTGTTAAGATGCAAAGCTATCCAGCCCGATTCCCGGCAACCATACCGATTGCTGCATAAATTGTAATTATTGTTTCAGTCAACTTTTTGCCATAGCGCTTTTCAACACCAAAAAGACAAATTGATGACTGACCGAAGTCCATCCATCAATTTGCTAAGGCTGCTTATCATGCGAAAGGAGCTAATCTGGCAGCATCATTTTTGAAGTTACCAGCAGCTATAAATTCTGTTGCACATGTTTATAACTATTGTATCACAACCCCCCTGAGGCGCAATTTTGAATAAGTCTGATCATTTTTAAAAAGTGCTCATAGCAAACTTCACACTCATTGATGCTTATCCTGTTCAGGATTTGAACCTGCGCTTCTAAATCAATAGTCCTCGTTGCAAACGAGGACTATTAAAGTGAAATGGTGGGCGTTAGTAAATCCTCCGGAAATACTTTTTACCAGTGAACCTGGGTTCGGCTACGCTAACGAAGTTGCAGGAATTAGACTCCCTGGTTCCCTGGTACGCACTGTTAATAACCATAAGGCGAAGACGAGACATGGTTGATCTCCCACACCTCTCCGGCGAGGCTAACCACGTAAGCCTTGTTGCCGATGAACTCCATAGAAGTGGGTTGGTTCAGGCCGTCTTTGATGACGCCGAAGGTGTCATCCGGTTTGAGCAACAGGAGCGCGCCGGTATTCGGCAGCGCCGGTGCCCCTTCAAAGGGCCCATCCCAGATGCCCTGTGCGAGGGCATAGAGATTATTCCCGGGGCCAAATTCCACGTCGACGAATAATCCAACCTCCAACCCGGCGGCCGAGGCCAGTTCCCTGGGGGTCGGGGCCTTTGGTGAAAGAGAGATGAGCTTGGCTTGCTCAGGCTCGTGTGGAATGGGACCGGCCTGGGTGAGATAGATCGCGTTGTCTCTCACCGCCAGCCCGGTTGGCACAACATCCGCGAAGGCGACCACCTCACTGATGTTACCATCGAGCTTGACATAAAGTACGCGGTTATGGTGCCCGTCAGTGACGATGAAACCATCCTTATAAGGTTCGAACGCGTACTGGAAGCCGGTTGGCACGAAGAAGGCCGGTACCGGGGGATGGGCAATCGACCAAGCGCCGATATCCGCCATGATGGTAAAGCTACCGGGGCCGTCAACACGGTAAATGCCAACGATATCTTTACCATCGAGATCCGGTGCAACACCGGTAACCAGCGCATATGCAGTCTTGCCACGGAAGGCGACATCGACCACTCCACTACCGATGTAGAACGGATCTGGGACGCGCTTCGGTAACCCGGTGGTGAAGGGCGTGTAGTCGCCGGTCTTCGGGTCTACCCGCCAGATGGTGCCGTCGAGTGGTGCGGTGACGTACAACGCCTTGTCAGGGCCGACGGTACTACCCTGGAGCTCCTTCAGGCCCGTAACCAACAGTTTTGCGGATAGTGGAACATCATGGGGGATGTCGCCTTTTTTGCAACCCGGGACAACTATGGCAAAGCAAAAGGCCAGTAGCATAAAATTTCGGCTGTCGACGATAAACTTCTTCATTGTTTTTCGTTTTAATTGGTTAAAAAATGATTCCTGAGATTCAGAAGTCAGCGTTGGGTAAATGAAATTTGAATAATAAAAACTTTAAGAGATGAAAATATTATACAAGGGTATGCAGACCGACTTATGTTAATATTTCATAAGGGCAGTGAAGCGTGGTAATCAATGTAGTGCTGTTATGATAGGAAGCTTATCAGGATAGGGTATTGTTTTCAACCCGGAAAGTTTTTAGCTTCCTTCTGTATCTGCAACTTTTGATAATTGCAAATAATCCTAATTGTCGTTGCAGAAATGAGGAAGCAAAGTAAAATTGAATCTCGCGTTGCAGTCCACACCACGAGTAGTAGTAGTAATAGTAAGTTAATTATAAAATACTATATATGGCTAAATCGTTCTATAATAATCTCACGACGTTCCAGGTGTTCAGGCAATTTCATCTGTCCCGGAGGATCCTTCTTTGAGTCTGTGATTTCTGCAGAGTTTTGGTATAGCTAATCTTTTTAGCATCCATGATACTATTCTGTGTTACTATTTCTGCTTCAATATCAAATGCCAGTTGTGACGGAATGCTGGGAGTTGGAACAAAACGTCCATGCCTGGAACCGAAAATCATTTGTTGCAATTGATTCAATTGTTGCTCTAGTGAATTAAGTTTAAATCTCAGGTTCGCATTTTCCTCCTCCAGAAGAGCTTTCTGCAATGTAAAATTTTGTAGTTAGTATCAATCTTGAGCGCAGAATTCAGGAAATACAGCTAACGCTCAGTAACACAAATTCTGTTGGCCAGAGAGATGCTATCATTAGACGAATTGGTCAGACGATTGTTTATTATAAGTAAACCTCTAACCAGAACCACGACTGAATTTCAAAATGTGCCGGTTACATTTGTCGTTAACTAAAAAAATGATCGATGGACGACCAAGAACCGCAACACCGGCCACCCAGGCGCAACAAACAGCAATTACTTGAATTGATTGCAAATTTTGATAAGACCCCAGGCATAACCATAAAAGATTTTTGTAAGC